>Ga0070699_100001270_pt1 | contig 23242 bp, 24 predicted proteins | sample KBSK1503metaG_FD_65473 | JGI IMG/M metagenome (GOLD analysis project Ga0070699, IMG submission 65473) | Corn, switchgrass and miscanthus rhizosphere microbial communities from Kellogg Biological Station, Michigan, USA - KBS K1-50-3 metaG | ecosystem: Host-associated > Plants > Roots >...
CGCCGCGCAGCGGCACCCTGCTGCGGAGGATCTACCGCTTCCACTACCATCGTCCGCGCGAGACCATCGTCGCCGGACAAATCCAAGCGGCTGAGTCTCCAAGAAACCCAGGGCGGTTCATGCCGCCTGGCTGTAGCAGGTCTTCGGATACGGCCGAGGGCGATCACTTTCCAAAAGTCCGGTAGGTGGTGAAGAGCATTCCGAGTGAACACGAATCCCGGCCGCTCGCCCTGATGCTTATACGACAGAAAACCAGCATCGACCACGGTCAGATTGCCAATCTCGAGCTCTTGGAGCCGGTTTCGAAGCAGCGTGGTCATCGCCGGTGATATCTCGCCGCGATGACCTGGCGGCAGATGCCCGCCGCCGCCAGGGCGAACCCTGTGGGGTGCAGAAAGTCCAATCGGGAGCTGATCTGGCCGAGGAACTGAACCTGGGATGATGCCCAGTAATGCTCCTGGCTTTCCTCTACAGCCTCCTCCGCCTGCTCCTCAATCTCTTCCTCGTCCCCTGCCGCTCTGATGCCAGCCTCCGGTCCGTCGGCGACTTCGATCCGAGGCGTCCTGTGCCACCACCGGGTGCCGCCGGCGCCACGGCGGTAAGGACTGACCTGGCAGCGATTCCTGCGGGCTGTGGCCGGTGCTGTCCTGGCCTGCGGCTACTTCACCGGCGAAACCGTCTGGCTCAGGCAGCTGTTCTGCACGTCGAGAGGCGTTGGACTGGCGAATAATCGCGACAGGCGGCCTGATAGTCGGCGATTCGATTTTCTGCACCCCACACGTGTGAGCCGGCGTTCCAATGCTGCTTATCCCGATTGCCAGTGACCAGCACTTCAGCGCCGATTGCTGTGAGGCAACTGGTCTCGGCCTTGTGGTGCGGCTTGATGAGAGAACACCGAACCAGATAAAGGCGCGCACCCTGGCTATCCTGGAGGGTACACACTTCCGAGAATGGGCAAAGGCGCTCTCTGAAGATATGGCTAAGCTGCCTCCCCTGGAATACGCAGTTGGCTTGCTAGAGCAGCTCGTTAGCAGATAGTGAAGCGGGAGCGGCCAGGGCGCGTCCCGTTACATATGCGCCGTCGGGCCACGTCCAGTCAAGTGGTGTAGGAGCGACCATCTGGTCATCCACCAATATCAACTCGCGGCCGCTAGCTCCGGCACCACCTCCTTCTGCTCGATGACGGCCACCTGTACCGCCTTCAAGGAGTCAGCACTCAGGTAGCGACGCGAGGCGACCAGCCATTCGTCGTGTTGCTCGGCGAGCACAGCGCCCACCAGCCGGACGATGGCGGCGCGGTCAGGGAAGATGCCGACTAGATCGGTTCGCCGGCGCACCTCTTTGTTCAGGCGCTCCTGCGGATTGTTGCTCCAGATTTGACGCCAGTGTTCGCGCGGGAAGGTGGCGAAAGCCAGCACGTCCGGGCCCGCCTCGGCGAGTAGCTGGGCGGCCTCGGGAAAGCGCTCCTGCAACTGCTCAACGATGCGGCCATGCTGAGCCCAGACCGCCTCCTGGTCGGGCTGCGCGAAGATCGAGCGGACCAGAGTCGCGACCAAGCTCTGGGCCGACTTGGGCACACGCGTCAACAAGTTGCGAACGAAATGGACACGGCAGCGCTGCCACCCGGCCCCCGGCAGTACCGCTGCGATTGCGCGCTTGAGTCCGAGGTGATCGTCGGAGATGACAAGGCGCACGCCCGACAGCCCCCGGGCGACCAAGCCCCGTAGGAAGCTGGTCCAGGCTGCGCCGTCCTCGGTCGTGAAGACGTCCACGCCGAGGATCTCGCGGTGGCCCTCGGCGTTGACACCGGTGGCGATCGCCGTGCAGACATTGACCACGCGGCCACCTTCCCGACAGCGCTGGCTCAGGGCATCGACCCAGAGGTAGGCGTAGGGACCACTGTCAAGAGGTCGATTGCGGAACTCGTCGACCAAGCTGTCCAGAGCTTTGGCCATCACCGAGACCTGGGACTTGGAGAGGTGAGCGATGCCCAGGGTCTGGACCAGCCCTTCCACCCGACGTGTGGAAACGCCGGCCAAGTAAGCCTGAGCGATCACGGTCACCAGAGCCCGCTCCGCCGGCCGCCGCGGCTCCAGCAGCCACTCCGGGAAATAGCTGCCCTGGCGCAGCTTGGGGACGGCCAGACTGATGCTGCCGACCCGGGTATCCCAGTCCCGCTCTCGATAACCGTTGCGGCAATTGGTTCGCTCACTCGAGCGCTCGCCGTACTCAGCGCCGCAGAGGGCCTGGGCCTCGGCGCCCATCAGCTCCTGCACCATCGTCGCCAGCATCTCCCGAAGCAGGTCGGGATGTGCCTCCTGCAGCTGCTGGCGTAGCCAGACAAGACCGTCACGATCAATACTGGGGTTGGCCATCGGGTGTCCTCCTCAGGGGTGTGGAAGTTCCTGAAAGGATGACCGATGGTCGTTCGCTCTAACGGCTGCCGCGCAGACCGCGGCGTTCGGCCCTCCGGGGCTACGCCCCTCCGGGAAGAGGTAGATCTCTTCTTAGAAAAGGAGTTGGGCTTCGCCTGTGCCGTTAACCACGCCAGCGTCAGTTCGTTGGTGGCAAGCGGCGAGCCCCTCGCCGTCGTCGGATGTGGAGCTCCACGTGTACCGGCGGGCGGCGTGATGAGATGACGCAGGCGGGGTTAAGAGGACCGGAGGTGACGCAGGCAATGTAACGGCACATGCCGGCGCCATCCGCCCCGATGTCGCGGTCGACGAAATCCCGCTTCTGTTGGAGCAGCTGGCAGCCATCCGCGTCGACGACCAGCGGCGCATTGGCCAACTTCGTCAGCGGCGCCCCTGCCGGGCTCTCCGTCCAGCTGGGTGGACATCAGCCAGCCTCCCTCCTTCCAGGTCGTCAGCCACCAGCAACCGAAACCGCTAGGCTGGTCCGGGATGCGCGTCCGGGCCACAAGGTGGGGGGGCGCCGGCCCGGCTGCTGTGCTGTCGCTCGCGGTCGCCCTGCGTCTGCCGCTGATGACCGGGGGTCAGATCGACTACGACGAGGGCGTTTACTGGCAGTCGCTACGATCGCTGTCGGCAGGCCATCGGCTCTTCAGCCAGGTGTACAGCTCACAGCCGCCTGGCTTCCTGCTCTTGGTTTTCCCCTTCTACCGACTGCTCGGCGAGTCTTTGGTCGGCGCCCGAGTGGCGGTGCTGGTCCTCTTCTTGGCCGGCCTTGTGGCCGTGTACAGGATCGTCAACCTCCTCAGCGGACGCGCCGCGGGCGCGCTGGCGATGGCCGTGCTGGCTGCCGACCCGATCTGCTTCCGGGAATCGGTCGCCCTTCAGGCGGACGCCCCGGCCGTCGGCCTCGGCCTGATCGCGCTGGTGCTGGCGGTCGAGGCGCGCTACCGGACCTGCCGGCTGCCCGGCCTGGCGGCTGGGGCCGGCGCCGCCCTGGCCCTGGGCTTCCTGGTAAAGCCGCTGGCAGCAGCGGCTGGCCCCGCCGTGGCGGTGGCGCTGGCGGCGCCCCCGCTTCTGCGGCAGGAGCGGCTTCGCAACCTCGGTCTGGCGGGAGCTGGCGGGCTAGCCGTGGCCGCTGGCGTGCTGCTGCCTTTCGCATCCGACTGGCGCCCGCTTTGGGAGCAGACCGCGGGTCTCCACCTTGTGGCGCGCAGCGCCCAACTGGGTGGGCTCGACGCCCGCTCCGCCCTCCTGGAGCTTCCCGTGCTTTTCCTGGGCACGGCCGGCCTCATGATCGCCCTCAGCCATGCTCCGCGGCTAGCCGCCATCGTCGGGACATGGGCGGCGACGGCCGCGCTGATCCTCGTCGTTCAGCGGCCGCTGTGGCCGCACCACATGGTCGCGCTTGCGGTGCCTCTGGCCATCCTTGCCGGCAGCCTCTCGGAGGGTCCCACGCTGCGCCGCCACCTCAGCCTGGCCGCAGGCCTGGCGGCGCTGCTGGTGTTGACTGGAAGCCTCGGGTCCGCCCTCTACGTGCGCCAGCGGCAGCTCTCTGACGATTCGCTAGGGCCCGCCGTCGCACGGCTGCAGGCCGCCACGGCGCCGGCGGACCTCATCGTTACCGACGACCAGTACCTGGTCGCCCTCGCCAGTCGCGACACACCCCCCGACCTGGTCGACACCTCAATGGTTCGCGTCAACTCCGGCGACCTGACGGCGGCGCGGGTCGAGCAGATCGCGGAGCACTCGAGGGCCCGCGCGGTGCTGCTCGGCGGCGGCAGGCTATCAGAGCTGCCCGACCTCCTGGACTGGGTCCACATCCACTATCCGGTCCGAGAGCAGCTCGACTCCAGGCGGGTGGTCTACTTGCGGTAATCGGGGCCAGGCGGGCACTGCTGACCAGCAGGGGGATCCGAGAAATATAAGGTTGTGCCGACGACCACAGGGTGTCTGGTCCGAGGTGGTACAGGCGCTGGAGCCAGACGGTGTCGACCGTGAAGAGCTCCGCAGCATCTTCTCGAGAGGACGGCGAGTGCATCTGACTCCCGCGCGCGCACGCGCGTCCTTTAGAAACATGTAGAAATAGAAACATGTAAAAACTTGTGTCGGCCCCACCAAGAGCTCGGGCAGCGCGGGCCCTGCGAACTGGCCGACGTGATCACGCAGACGAATGGCCCGGTGGAGCGCTGTGATGGCCTTGGCCGGCCCCTTCTTCGTCACCGGCGTTGTTGACCCCATCGATCGCTCGGTCTGGAGGCTCCGGTGCAGCGCCCGGTCCGGTCGACGGGGATTGGTCTCTCGACCTATCCTCAGCGGCCTGCACCACGTCTACGGAGCGAGTCGTCTGACCCGGACTCGACTTTTGCCGCCCTACAGCTCGGTCAGGGCACCATCACGTATACGACTGAGAACCGCTTTCTCCGCTACGAGAGCCTCAACAACGGCAGGGCGGCAGTCATTCAGACCACGGCCACGGTCCCTCTGGACGTCAGCATTGACCTTCAGAAGGCGATGTCCGTGACCGGTGGGCCGGCCAAGTCCGCCGCCTCTCCCGATCGCCGCGCCCGTGAGCGGCCAGGTGTACATTCAGGGCACCTCGAGCACGGATACCTCCACCTGGTTCGATGTGAAGACCGACCAGGTGGGGAAGATGACAACCGTCGACAGCACGGCTAGCAGCTCCGAGGTCTGCCCCGCGTGCACCTGCTGGGCGGACATCAAGGCGGCTGGCGACTGGGCAACGGTTCTGGCCACCGCCGCAGGCATTGGCTTGTCGCTGACACCCACTCCGCCCGTCGGTGTCCATGTCTCCTACGAATTGGCGTTGAGATCGGAGGGCCTTGGGTACCTCGCTGACTGCCTACTTCACGGGTCATATACGAGGATGCGTGGCTCAGATCCGCGGCGCGGCGGTGGCTGCAAGGATCTGGTCGGCCCGGTCCTTCGGCGAGGTACTCAGCCCGAACGGCAGCTGGTCGGGCTTGGCAGACCGTTCTCGGCGCCGGCAGCTGGCCAGCGATCAGGTATCGGTCGACAGTCTGCTCGATGCACGCGCTCTTCGCGTACCCCGTATGACCCCATCCATCGAGGATGAGAAGCCTTGCGCTGGCCAGCTCGTGGCTCAACGCCACAGCGCTCTCGTACCTGGTGGCCGGGTCGAAGAAATTGCCCACGAGCAGCACCGGGTTGCTGGTTGGCCGGTCCCATGGACCGGTGTACCGACCCGGGTCGCGCGCCGCCCAGTTCGCGCACGGCATAGAGACGAAGGTCCAGGCGGCGCCGAACAACGGGGCGCGGTGGTCGGCCTTCGCGGCCGCCTGAGGCCAGGCAAACGGATCGTGAGGATTGTCTGTGTCGGAGCAGAAGATCGACGCGCCGGCGTCGCGGCCGTTGGGGTACGGCTGGACGGCCGTGCCCGCCGCGGCGGCGGCCAGCGTCTGTCGGAGCGCGTCCACGGCTCCACCCCTGCTGGCCAGCCATAGCTCTTGGAGCGCAGCGCCAAGCTGCGGCCACACCGACGGGCTGTAGAGCGCCCCAAGGGTGAGCGCGACCGCGATCGTGTAGGTGATGCTCAGCGGGCCCACTGGCGTCGGCACGACCACCGGGGCCTGCAACAATCGCTGCATGAGGGTGCCGAACTTGTGATCGAGCGCCTGCGACCCCTCCGCGGCCCCGGCGGCGAAGGCGCAGCGAGCCGGGCCGGCCTGGCCGCACAGCGCGAGGAACTGCTGCAGCGTCTCGTACGCGCCGTCGTCGCTCTTAAGGCGAGTCGAGAATGGCAGCCTGTCCGCTTCGTTTCCCCGGCCCGTGGCCCACTCGATCGGCTCGATCACACCGTCGAGCGTCACCGCCCTGACCCGGTCCGGGAACAGGTTCACGTAGGTCGCCCGAGATAGGTGCCGTAAGAGAAGCCCAGGTAGGTCAGCCTGTCGTCGCCGACCGCCTGGCGCAGCAGATCCATGTCGCGAGCGGCGTTGGCGGTCGACATGTGCGGCAGCAGGTCGGCGTTGCGCGCCTCGCACAAGGCGTCGAACTGCTCGAAGGCGTTGATGAAGGCAACGTCCTCCTGCGGAGTAACGGGGAATGGCGGCACGTTGGCGAAGAACCGCAGCTCATCCGCAAAGTTGGCGAAGCACTGGACCCGCGTGCTCGGTGCGTCTCCCGTTACACCTGGTGGGTCAACTCGAAATAGGGGTGCCACGTCTACTGTGAGTTGACGGCATGAGGACGGTTTGGAGAAGGCCCTGCCGGCCCCGTTTATGGCCTTGATCGGGCCAACATCCGGTCCAGCGCCAGCCGTGCGATACTCCGGCGCTCGTGCTCTACTCCCTCCTCTACGACCTGCTCCGACTACTCATCGAGATTCTGATCGTTCGTGGACGCGGTGACGCCAGGCTCCGCGCCGAGGTGCTGGCGCTGCGGCATCAGCTCGGGGTGCTGGAGCGCCAAGTGGGTCGGCCCCTCTGGCGTCCTGACGATCGGCTGCTGTTGAGCGCGATCAGCCAGGCGCTGCCCAGGTCGGCGTGGGGGATCGCTACTGCCCAGCCCGGAGACGCTGCTGCGCTGGCATCGGGAGCTGGTGCGGCGGAAGTGGGCCGCTTACAGACAACGGCCACCTCGGCAACGACGGTCCCGAACCGACGCACCAGGGGCTAACCGCACAGGAGCCGCCCGTACCAGGTCTCACCGTCGGTGTAGACCACGAAGACGTTAGGGCTCCTCGCGCAGCTCGCTACCACATAGTGGGCCTTAAGTAAACGGTATTGCCGTTACCGGTAACCCACCGCTAATGGCTGCTTTGGAAGACGTCGATTCCAATCCCGTTGCGGTCCGGATCGAAGATGTGGTTGTTCCCCGCATAGGCAGCAACGGAGTGGCCGCCCTTTCCACTGATCACGGTGACCACGTGGTCGTTATTGGCATCGACCACACCCAGCTTTGCAGGTGGACCACCAATCCCGAGATAGAAGTTGTGATCACCCGGGTTGAACCAGATCTCGTCAGCTCCAGCAACGTCGGGCAGGAACTTGTGGGGTCGGCCATGCCGTACTTCCACCGAGGCGGCGCCATTGTCGCAAGCGCCCAGGAACTTCTGGTTGGGGCCAAGTGCCAGCCCAGTCGGACCGTTCTCGCAGCCGGGTATGGGGAACGAATCCACCAGCTTTTCGGTGAGCGGGTCGAACACGTCAATGAAGCCCACCGTGAGCGGTGAGTTGGCGGGCACCGCCTGGTAGAACAGACCCGTCTGCGGAACCCACACGGACTGCTCCAGTCCATTGCCAGCAGTTGCATGGCCAGGTACAGAAGGCGTCGCTCCGAGCGTGTTGTCCGAGTAGTAGAAGTGTCCAGCGACTCTCTGTGATTTGACGTCGATGAACGTCAGAAATCCCTCGGCGTCGTTGGCAATCAGGATGAGTTGATCCGCCGGATCGTACGACAGCTCATCCGCTCGGAACTTGCCGCGCGGATCGGTCTTGATCGTCTTGATCAGAGCCGCCGCGCCAGTGTTGGGCGTTGGGTGCAGCACCTTGATGGTGCTATCGCCGTCGCCGACCCACACCAGGCCGGCGTCATCGGTCAGCACGCCATCGGGACCGGAACACGTGTTGCCGCCGCCCGCGCAGCTCGCCGGCGGAATCCGCCCAACAAAGACCCCCTGCCCGATGTAACCCCGGAATGTGTCGGTCGTCGCGTCAACCAGGTCCACGGCCTTGTTCGTCCGATCGGCGAGGAAATACTTGCCAGTGGAGTTATCGACCCAGCTGATGTCGAAGCTCGTGGTACGCGGTGGAGTGATCGTCTTGGTAAAGCTGATTGAATTGTCGCTGGCTGAAGCTAAGCCCGCGCTCATTGCGAAAAGAGTTGTGACAGCCAGGGCCACAGCGAGTGATGATGGTTTGGGCCGTACCATGGTGCCTTACCTCCTCCTCGAGGAGCAGTTCCTCGCTCCCCCCGAGAGCTTAGCGGATTGCGCGCAGTGGGGGTTATGGATGGCCGGCGCAGGAACGTATCTTAGGCCAGCCACTCGACGCTGGGCGGCGACGTCAGCCGCCGCTGCGTGACCACCGGGAGCGGGGGGCTTGGGTCGACATCCGGCTAAGGATGAGTCTGAAGTCATGAGGAGGCGGCGAGGGAGGCTGGAGTTCGCTCGCTGGTCCGCGTCGGGTCCATAGCCGGGGAGGCCGGCCACAGTGTCTTTCATGAGTGCCGTCAGTGCGACCCCAGGCGCGTTGGGAAGCCGGGCAGGTCGGGCCGGATGCCAGCAGGCCGGGGGCGATCCGCTGGCACGTCAATGGCACGCCCGTTCGTACTCGGCCTGGCGTCGCCGCCGACCTCCTGGACCAGGCGGCGTCGACCCGAGCTCTTGCAGCACCGCCGCCACGGCGGCCGACGCGCGACGCTTGTGCCCAGAACGGGGCATCTCCACTCCCACATGAACTGGAGTGGCTCACTGGCCTGGCTGGCGGAGGCAAAACGGGTGGGCGGCCGGATCAGCGTAGACGGGACAGCTGCCGCCCATTTCCGGCAGCCTGATCGCACCCAAGCTCTCGGCCAATTGCTGTCCTGCCTTGCCGTCCTCGAAATAGACGTCCATGTGTATTTGCTGAGGGTGTTTGGGGTCGGGCCACCTTGGAGCAGGGACGATCGTGTGCTGGAAGCCGAGCATCGGCAAGCGGTCGTCGTGCCGAGCAATCACCACTCGCTGGGGTGTGTCCTCGACGCGTCGAGGCATTTCAAGCAGCTCGGACCAGAATGCCGCCAGGCTCCGAGGGGCTGAAGCAGTCGAACACAATTCGACCGATCCGGCCGCTGAGCGGCCTTGCCGCGACGGTGGGGTCCGAGGGATCGTCGTATAGGCAGAACGGATGTCCGACCGGATCGGCGTACGTCCGGTGGTCGGTCCGCGCGTCAAGGAGGTTCGCACCGAGCATAATGGCGAACTCTCCGGCAGCCTGCAGGTCGCGTGCGTCCGAACGCGGCACTCAAGAAGAGCGAGACCGCGGATCGCCCGGCGCTCGGGAGTCGATTCCGATGCGGTCCGTCGCTGGCGCACCCGCTTCGCCGAAAAGGGTGTGGAGGGCGTAGGCGTGATTGCCAAAGGACGTGGGCGCAAGCCGTCGCTCCCAGCCGGGACGGTGGCCGAGGTCTTGAGGCTGACCCAGCACGAGAAGCCGGACGATGGTTCCACCCACTGGACGACGCGCAGGCTCGCCGCCAAGGTCGGAATCGGCAAGGACGCGGTCGCCCGCATCTGGAACGACCACAACCTGAAGCCGTGGAAGGTCGAGGCCTTCAAAATCTCCAACGACCCACGATTCGAGGAGAAGTTGGTCGATGTGGTCGGCCTCTACATGAACCCACCGAAGCGAGCGGTGGTGTTCAGCTTTGATGAGAAGACACAGTGCCAGGCACTGGATCGGACCCAGCCCAGCCTGCCGCTGCGCCCCGGGCGCGCGGGCACGATGACCCATGACTACAAGCGCCACGGCACAACCGATCTCTTGCTGCCCTCAACGTTGCCAGCGGCGAGGTTGTAACCCACTGCCGTAAGGGCCACACCGCGGTCGACGTCCTGGAGTTCTTCAAGCGCATCGATGCGAGCGTGCCCCGGGCGCTGTCTATCCACGTCGTCCTCGACAATCTGTCCGCGCACAAGGCACCGGAGATCACCAAATGGCTGGCTCACCAGCGCAGGAAACGCTGGCATCTCCACTTCACGCCCACCTCCAGCTCCTGGGTCAATCTCATCGAGCGCTGGTTCAAAGAACTGTTCGATAGGCGGCTACGCCGGGGCGTCTTCACCAGCGTCCCCGATCTCATCGCAGCGATCGAGTTGTGGGCGACTCACTGGAACCTGGCCCCCAAGCCCTTCGTATGGCACAAACCCGCGGCCGAGATCATCGAGAAGGTGCGCCGTGGCCGTGCCACCCTCCACCAGATCAAATCAGCGACGGACCACTAGCCGGCACACGTGGTCCGACATCCTGGTGTCGCCGATCTCCGCCTGCTCGAGGAAGTTGACGATGCGCGCGGCTCGTGAGTGCTCGACGTCGGTGCCCGCCGCCATCTGCAGCTCGCCTTCCGCCAGAACGGTCATCGCGTAGACACGGTCCCCCTCTGCTCGTCGCGAGGGCAAGGGCTCGCCGGTCAGGAATCGCTGATCCACCATGGCGGCCCCCGAGCGCACGACGCCGTCGACCGGAATGTGATCGCCGGGCGCCAGGGCGACGATGTCACCTGGCTGCAGCTCGGCAACTCGGACCGGGACTCGCTTGGTTCCGACGACCTTTATGACCATCGCCTGGCGATCCGCTATCAGGTCGCCAAGAGCGCGCCGTGACCGAGAGGCGGTTGCGTCCCGCAACCACTCGCCACCCTCGATCATGCCTGTCACCGCCGCCGCGGTGACCATGTGACCGCCCGCCATCGTCAAAACGAGTGCCACCGAATCGAGGACGTCGACGTTGAGCTTCCGATCTCGGACGAGGCTGCTGAACGCCCGGCGGAAGATGGGGACGGCGGACGCAAGTAACATCGGCGCTGCCAGCGGCATGCCAGCGAGCGCCAGGAGGCCGCCAACACTCAGAGCCACCCATTTGCCAGCACCGTCGCCGGCATGCGACTGCATCGGAGGCGGTGCCGAGGCAGGCTCAGCTGCCGCCACCAGCTGGCAGAGCTCTTCCCATGTAAGCGTGCCGTCGTGCTCGATCACCAGGCTCCTGCACGGAGCGTTGAAGCGGTGCTGAAGGATGTTCCCGTGATCGCTCAGGACTTTCGCGATGCCGGTCTGCCGGCTGTCGGTGAGCAGACTCTGGGGCAACCGCAGCCTGACCCGGCGAGGGGTGGCGTGCACCACCTCCGGGCCGGTTCCTGGGCGCGTATGTGAGTCACGCCTCTTCGGCACCGCCAGCCGGCTCCGGCCGCTCCTGATCGGCGATTCCGGCCTTGGTCAACATCTCCAGCCGCGGTCGCGCGTGGGGCGCGTGCTCCGGATAGAGCTTGAGGAAGGAATCGAGGCCGTAGTAGATGAGCACGTACCAGGGAACCGAGCCGAGGGTGAAGCCTTGCGCCAGGAGCTGGCGGATACCGACGGTGATGAAGCCTGCCGGCACCAGCCAGCGCAGGCTGAGCTTGCCGTCGGTCAGCTCCATAAGCCTCTGGTCGACACCCTTGACGAGGCTTACCGCGGTCTCCACTCCCGCTTCGGGGGCTCCCTCGGGCCCTGCCCGCTCGAAGATGTCGAGCACTTCGTAGAGTGCGCGACGAAGCGTATCGGTGTGGTCGCCCTCCAGCAGAACCGACCCTGAGCGAGCGTTCACGCTCACCCGGCTGACGGCGGCCTGCGCCTCCAGCTGTCGCTGCACGCGCCGCAGCGCGACTTCCGTTCGGTGGTGCCTTGGCACGCGGACCCGAATCCTGCCGTGGGAGCTGTGTTCGAGCTGCGCGGGCAGCTTCGGTGGCTCAGTGACCCCCACGGGTCACGCTCGCGCCCGCCGTCTGGCTGCCGGTTGCGCCGGACGAGGCTTCTTTGCCGAGCTGTTGGCCCGCTCGTGACGCGCCTCGGCGACCAGGTCCTGTCCTCGCTCATAGGCCTCGGCGGTAGCTTCCTGGAAGCGCTCGGCCACCGTCAGGCCTATCTTGATGGCCTGCTTGGCAACAGGGCGCAGCCGGTCGCCGAAGGCCGTTCCGACCACGACGCCAAGGGCCAGCCAGCCCGCGCCGGGAACTACAAGTTCGATCAGATCACCAAACATCGGACAGCTCCCAAAACCAGCCCAGCGTATTTGTCACACACTGTACGCCTGAGGCAACGGGGTGGGCTCCAGGGCAACTTGTTCAGGCACACCGGCCTTGTCGCGCCGTGCTCGATGCACGGTCTGCGGCTTGGGAAAAAGGGGGTCCGTCGCCACCTTGCCAGACTGGCCGGAGGCACGGTGCTCGACCACCTGCCGATTCAGTGTGCGACACCTGCAAAGCGTGCTGACCCCCAGTGTGCCGGTACGCGCCGTCCCGGAACCGCACGTTTCCGGAAACGGGGCGTATGAGCGGCGCGGGATAACTCTGGGAAGGGGAAAGTATCTAACCGTTGGGGTCTTGGCGTTGGGCCTCAGCATGAGGTCCTGCCAGGGGTCGATGCGGGGAGGAGGGCGCCGGCCGAGCACCGGGCTTCAGCGGTTGTAGTGACCCACTCGCCAGTTTGTGACCCACTCGCGATCTTCATGTCTTTCGCTCACTCCTTGAGGTCGCGCGGGTACACGCGAGCTCAGTCGGGATGGTTCAGAGTGGGTCCAGGATCGGCTCCAGGAGATCTGTCGCAGCGATGGCGAGCAGAATGAGCGTGCCACACGTTCACGGTGACGACGCTGACCATCGGCAGCCGGCCCCTCCACTCGAAGGCCTGCCCGATGAGATGGAGCCTCAACAGGATCCAGTCGATGCCGCCGTTGATGTTGCTGAGCAGGAAGAACCAGGCGATGGTGCCCAGGACGACTGGAAAGATGAAGGGGAGAAACAGCGCCGCATAGACGAGCCGTCGGCCCGGAAACGGCCTGGCCAGCGACAGCGCCATGACCAGGCCGAGCGCCAGCTTCAGGACAGTGCTGGTGCCGCTGTAGATGCCTGTATTGGCCACCATCTGCCAGAAGTTGCTCAGCCCGGCCAGGTACTGGAAGTTGGCGAGGCCGATGAAGACCCCGTGGGTGCCGGCCCCAGCGTCGCTCACACTGAACCACCCTTCGAGCACGACCGCGTAGGCGATCGCACCCAGGCAAAGGACGGCCGCCGGCGCGAGCATGAGCGCGGCCACCGTTCGGTTGCGCCTCGTCAGGCGGTGCCGTGGACTCCAGACTGACAAGGGCCGAGTGCTGGCAGCGTGCTGCAGAGAACTATCCTGGCACGGTCAGGTGACCGTGGCCGCACCCTCTCTTATTAACCCAGATTTTTCACGAAGCCGACTGATGGCTGGTCCAGCTGGTTGTTTATCGACGCCTAGCAATGGGCCGCGCCGGTTACGGAGGGGATGCAATCGATGGTCGGAGGCGTGGATGACGCTCTTGCCGGAGTCAGCGGCTGGGTCGAGGCGTGCTCGATCAGACTCGGTCGGGACCGGATAGCGGGAGTGGTCAGGCCCCGGCGAGGGCGCGCGGGCGACCGAACGCTTCGTATAGCTGTGGCGTCCAGCGCCAATTGTGTTGCAGCCTGAGGATCAGCCGCCGACTGCTGTGCACGATGCGCGCGGCGGTATGGAGCAGTCTGTAAGCGGAGCTTCTCTGGCTCCCAAGCCTACGCTTCGCCAACCAGGCACAAGCGCTGGAAGACCCGCACCTCCACGCAGCTCGTGCCCACCCCGATCTGGCGAGCGGGCAGGTGTCCGTTGCGGTGACCCCGGAACTCAGTGGTCCGCTCGTAGCGGAGCCTCCCCAAGAACTCGTCGACCTCACGCTCGACGGCTGCCTGAAGCGCTTTCTGAGCGCCCTCCCGGACGAGCGTCTCCAGGTAGTCGTCCGGAGCAGGAACGGGTGCCGTCGGAGGCAGAACCTGATACTTTGGGGTCACGGCGTAGTCCTCCAGCTGGCTCGTTGCAGCGAGCCTTTGTTGATGGGTTGCTGGGAGGCTACGCCGTCCTGTTATCCCGCCTCAACGGACCCGCCCCGAAGATTTCCCACAACTTTTGGAGCGGGTTCGCGCTCAGTTGCGACGGACTCTATTCTCGCTGCCGTTGGGGCTGGGGGCAATGTGGTCAACCTGCAGGTTGTCCAAGGGCTGTGGGCAGGCCCCTCAGAAACCAAGGCCGGTGGCCAGCGAGCGCGGCTCAGCCCCACCGCCCGCATTACGCCGAGCGGCGGATTATTGGGAGCGATCGCAAGAGCGGCCGGAGCGCCAGCGCCAAGAGGCTGCCAACGCAGCATGGTCTCAGGCCGGACCAAGACGGGGCCGTGCCGTCAGTTCCGGTGGAGCATATGGACGAAAAGCCAGAAGAACTTGTTTCGGGTGCGGAGCCAGGGACGAGGCGGGGTGCGGAGTGCGACCTGGAGCTGCTGGCGTGGGAGCAGGTTCTCGAGCGTTGCGACTGGGAAGACGCTTCGGAAGGTGGCCCGTGTTGACGATCATCGATTCTGCCCCGGATGATCGAACTCCTTGAGCTCCTCCTGGTCATCTTCGCAAATGCCCTCCGCAGCCACAAGCAGGTCGCTGACAGCGCTGAGCAGCCGTCAGTGGTCCTGGAGCTGGCCGCAAGTGTCCACGGACATCCGCGGCTAGCGACCTTGGTGGAGCGCCGGCTCGACTCAGAATCGTTTGTAGCCTACGTTATCAACTTGAGGTTTCGCAACCGCGCAAGCGCGAACTCGTTCGCATCCGGCTCTCCCGGGCGCGCTCTGGCACGCAGAAGCTGGCGTGCCTTCCTCGCCAACCACGCCCAGGCCATCTGGGCAGCCAAGCTCTTCGTGGTCCAGACCCGACCTTCCAGACCCTCTACGTCTTCTTCATGATCGGCCGCCGCCGCCGCCTGCTCCACTTCGACGCGACCGCTCATCCGACCGTAGCCTGGGTCCGGCGCCACATGATCGAGGTCACGCCCTGGGGCCAGCCCGCCAAGTACCTGATCCATGACCGCGATCGCGTCCACGGCGCCGACTTCACCGGCCGGCTGGCCGGGCTGGGCATCGAGAGCGTCCGGACTCGGTTCAATCGCCTCGAGCGAACTCGTTCGCGGAGCGCTGGGTGGGGATTCCCCCGGTCCGCAAATGAATCTTCGCCTTGGGCGCCCTACCGGCGTCCGGATGGACTTCCAGGGCTCCGGCCCGAAAGACGGTATCGAAGGCAGTTCGGGAGACCATGTGCGTCATGGCGCCTTCCTTCCTTGGAGCAGAGATTGGATCTTCCTGGCTTCACTCAGGTCTGGATGGCTTGCCCGTCATCGGCCGTCTGCCGCATAGTGAGCAGGCCTTGACCGACCAGTTCCTGGCAGGCCGCCATTTCCTTCAGATCCCAGGGCCGACCAATGTCCCCGAGCGGGTGCTGCGGGCCATGGATAGACCCGTCCCAGACCACCGCGGACCGCAGATGCCGGCGCTGGTCGGCGAGCTGCGCGAGAACCTGCGCGCACTGTTCAAAACCGACTACGCAGAGCCTGTGCTCTTCCCCGGCAGCGGCACCGGCGGCTGGGAAGCGGCGCTCGTCAACACACTCAGCCCCGGCCAGCGCGTGCTCAGCTTCCAGAACGGCCACTTCGCGCGGCTCTGGGCGGAGGTCGCCCGTCGCCACGGCTTTGCGGTGGACGAGGTCCAGCTGCGCTGGGGCGATCCGGTTCGAGCCGAGGACGTCGAGGCACACCTGAGCGCCGAGCATCGCGCCCTGCTCATCGTCCACAACGAGACCTCGACCGGCGTCACCACCGACCTGGCCGCGGTGCGTCGGACCCTTGAGGCCAGCGGACGCGACCCGCTGCTTCTGGTCGACACCGTCAGCTCACTCGGCAGCATCGATTTCCGATTCGACGAGTGGCGGGTGGACGTGGCCCTGACCGGGACCCAAAAGGGCCTTATGCTGCCCCCGGGCACTGCCGTGCTCTGCGTCGGCGAGCGGGCACAGGCCGCGGCCGAGACTAGCACCGCGGCGCGTTACTTCTACGACTGGCGCCCGGTTCTGGACGAGATGGCGGGCGGGTACTTTCCCTACACTCCAGCCACTCTCCTGCTGTTCGGCATGCGGGAGGCGCTACGCATGCTGCTGGAGGAGGGGCTGGAGAACGTCTTCGCCCGCCACGCCCGGCTTGCCGAGGCGACCCGGCGGGCGGTGGCCGCCTGGGACCTAGCCCTCCTCTGCCAGGAGCCGGAGCGAGCCTCCAACAGCCTGACCGCGGTGGCGCTCGACGGCGAAGCGGACTCCGACCGCGTGGTCAAGCTCGCCCACGAGCGCCTGAACCTGGCCCTCGGGGTGGGCCTGGGCAAGCTTAAGGGCAGGGTCTTTCGGATCGGGCACCTGGGCTGGCTCGGAGAACTGGAAGTGCTGGCCACCCTGGCTGGCGTGGAGCTTGCGCTGCACCTTGCGGGCTCCTCTCTGACGTTGGGGTCGGGGGTGGCCACCGCCCAGCGATACCTCAAAGACCGCTAGGACTTGAACCTGGTGGAGGTGGGCCGGTCAGCAGCTCACGCTGCCGGGGAGAAGCTGGGCACCTCCTCCGACAACCGGTGCGCGGTGAACGTGGGAACCTCCTGGAATCGTTCTTCCCCGCCGGCCCTCCAGGTCGGCGGCGGGCAGGATCGTCGTCGTCTGATGGCTTCAGAGTGGGGCGGAGCCTCCGTAGAGTCTGGGGTCGGGAAAGCCGACTGAAGGCGAAGGGGAGGGAATGAGGACAAAAGCCACCCGCTAGCAGACGATGCTCTTGGGAAACTTGGATTCCCCAGCTCCCCGTCCTTGAACGCAGGTCCATCGGCCCCGCTTCCAACCGGCCGATCGCCTGCTTCTGGGCGCCCTCAGCCGGCTGCTTCCCCGTCCGGCCTGGAGGTCCCGCCAGGTCAGCCCAGAGACGTTGCTGCGCTGGCACCGGGAACTGGTCCGTTGGAAGGGCGGCTCTACGCCGGGCGACAAGTATGCGGGCGACCCGTCACCGACAGTAACTCGTGCGAGAACCAGGCCACCCATGGGTGGCCGTTGCTCTCTCCGCACGCGTGCCGCCTGGTTCTTCATATGAGGGCCGCGAACGAGCCGAGCTCCAATCGACAGGTCCGGCCGCGAGTTGTAATCTGCGCGAATGGAAGAGAGGGTTACGCGGCGCGATTTCGTGCGCCTCGCTAGCGGCGCCACGGCATTTGCCGCGGGTGGTGGGCTGGGCGCACTCCTGGAAGCTTGCGGCGGGTCGGCCAGCCAGGCTCCGAGCAAGCCGGTCGAGAAAGACGTCACCAAGCTGTACGCCGCCGCCCGAAAAGAGGGAAGCGTGACGTGGTGGACGGCGCACTACGAGCAGAGCGCTGCCGAGACGATGGCAGCCGCTTTCAAGAAGAAGTACTCCGGAGTCGACGTCAACCTGCTCAGGCAGACGGCGCAGGTCCTCTATACGAGGCTCCAGAATGACCTCAAGGCAGGCCAGACCGAGTGCGACGTGTTCGCCTCGACGGACGAGGGCCACTACCCACCTCTCAAGAAGGCCGGGGCGCTGGCCACGTTCACGCCGCCTGACGTCGACCTCCTGCCCAGGGACTTCCAGAGCCTCGACCCGGACCACCAGTACTACCTGGGGGCGCTGGGCTTTGTCCTGATCAACTACCGCACAGACAAGGTGCCGACCCCACCGAAGTCCTGGAAGGACCTGCTCGATCCGCAGTGGAAGGGAAAGATCACCACGGGCCACCCCGGCTTCAGCGGCTACGTGGGCAACTGGGTGCTCGCAATGATCGACAAGTACGGCGACAGCTACCTGAGAGACCTGGAAAAGAACGGCCCGAAGATCAACCGCTCGATCAACGACACCGTGACCGACATCGTCCAGGGCGAGCGCCAGGTTGGCGCCGGCCCTGACAACTTCTCCCTGGCCAAAAAGGCGCAGGGCAACCCGATCGACATCCAGTTTCCGACGGACGACGCAATTCTCATTGGCGGGCCGGTGGGCATCATGAAGGGCTCCCAGCGTCCCAACGCGGCGCAGCTCTTCGTTAACTTCATGTACTCGAAGGAGTATTCGGAAGCCCTCGTCAGCACGTCCAACTACCCGCTTCGGGCGGACGTAAAGCCGGTCGCCGGGACCCCCAGCCTCGACAAGATCAAGTGGCACCGCAATAAGGTCGACCGCCTGACGACCGGGGTGCCCGAAGCCATCCAGAAGTGGCGCGAGATCATGGGGGTTTGAGCAGCCCCAGGCCTGCCGCTCACTGCCGCATCTCTGAGCTGTGATCACCGCCGCCCGGCCAAGGCGCCAGCAGCTGGTGCCGGCTGTGGCCTGGCGCCAGCAGGCCGGCTGGCTCGTCTGGATCGCGGCAGCCCTGGTGCTTCTCCTCCTTGTCCTGGTGCCGCTCGCATGGCTGGCTCTGACGTCCGTCCAGGATCCGACCACGGGGGCGCTGACTCTGCGGAACTACGCCTTCGCGTTCAGCAAGCGGATCTACCTGGAGCCAATCCTCAACTCGTTCAAGCTGGCGGCCGCGGTGGCAACCATCGCCGTCCTGGTTGGCACGCCCCTGGCCTGGGTCGTCTCCCGAACCGACATGCCCGGCCGCTGGCTCATCCGGCCTCTCGTGCTCGCTGCGTTCGTCACGCCCTCGTTCCTCGGTGCCAACGCCTGGATCTTCCTCGCCGCACCCAACTCCGGCTGGCTCAACAGGATCTGGCTGGCGCTCTTCCACGGTGAGCAAGGGCCCTTCAACGTGTTCAGCCTGCAAGGGGCTATCTTCGTCATCGCCCTCTACTCGATCCCATACACGTTCACCCTGGTGAGCGGAACACTCGAGCTGATGTCATCCGAGCTCGAGGACGCAGCTACGACCCTCGGATCCAGCAACTGGCGCACTACCTGGCAGATCACACTGCCGCTGGCGCTGCCTGCAATTCTCAGTGGCTTTCTCCTGAGCTTCCTGGAAGCCCTCGAGCTGTTCGGGCCGCCGGCGTTCCTTTTGATCCCGGCGCGCCAGCAGGTGATGACGACCCAGCTCTACTTGTTCTTCTCGCAGTTCCCGCCTCAGCTCGAAGTGGCGGCGGCGTACGCGATGCCACTGCTCCTCGTAACAATTTGCCTTCTCTTCGTCCAGCGCCGGATCCTGGGCCGGCGGCGCTTCGTCACCGTCTCCGGCAAAGGCGGCGTGCGGCGGCGGACCAGGCTCGGCCCCTGGCGCTGGCCGGCGCTGGGGCTGGCGCTGATCCCGCCCGCCCTCTCCGTCATCCTGCCCTACGGCGCCCTCCTGCTTGTGTCGCTCGAGCACGTCTGGGGCAAGGGCCCCTTCGCCCCCGGCAACCTGACCGGCTACTGGTATCGCTGGGCGATCCTTGACAACGCCACCACGCGGGAGGCCATCCTGCACTCGCTCGAGTACTCGGCCGGGGCGGCCACGATCGCCGTGATCGTCGCCACGCTGGTGGCTTACATGGTGGTGAGGCACATGGTCCCGCTGACGTCGCTGCTGGGCTTCACGGCCATGGCGCCCTTCGTCGTGCCCGGCATCGTGCTCGCGATCGGCTTCTTCGCTGCCTACTCTCACCCGCCGATCCTCCTCTACGGAACGGCCGGGATCCTGATCGCCGCCTACGCCACGCGGTTCCTGCCAATCGCTTTCAGCAACGCCTCCGGCATCCTGCGGGGCATCAACGTCGACCTGGAGAACGCGGCGCGGACTCTGGGAGCAGGTCGCATCCATACTCTCCTGTCGGTCACCGTGCCGCTGTTGCGGACGGGGCTTCTGAGCGGTTGGCTGCTGGTGTTCATCCCTGCGCTGCGTGAGCTGTCCGCCTCCGTCTTCCTGTTCACGCCACGCACCCAGGTCGTCACCACCGTGATCTTCGACTTCAGCGACGCCGGCAACTACGAGGCGGTTTCGACCATGGGGGTGCTCATGATGTTGATCACGTTTCTGATCGTGGTCGTGGCCTACCGGTTCATTGGCAGGGAGGTGACCCGAGCGCGGTGATCGAGATCGTCGGCCTTCGCAAGACGTACGGCGACACGGTGGCGGTGGACAGCATCGACCTCGAGGTCAGAGACGGCGAGGTGATGGCGCTTCTCGGCCCTTCAGGCTGTGGCAAGACGACGACGCTTCAGCTGCTGGCCGGCTTCCTGGCGCCGGATGCGGGAGAGATAAGGGTGGGGGGCAGGCCGCTGTCCAGTCCGCGCTCTGTGGTTCCACCTGAGCGCCGCAACATGTCGCTGATCTTTCAGAGCTATGCAGTCTGGCCCCACAAGACTGTGCGTCAGAACGTGGCCTTCGGCCTGCATGTGCGCAAGTTGCCCAGGCACGAGATCAGAGAGCGCGTGGTCCGGATCCTGGACACGGTAAGGCTCGATCTTCTGGCCGACCGCTATCCGGACGAGCTCTCCGGTGGCCAGCAGCAGCGGGTGGCGCTGGCCCGGGCCCTCGTGGTCGAGCCGGAGATCCTGCTCCTGGACGAACCGCTTTCCAACCTGGATGCGAACCTCCGTGAGGAGATGAGGTTCGAGATCCGGCGCCTTCATGACGCGACCGGCATCACCATGGTCTACGTCACACACGACCAGGGCGAGGCCATGGTCATCGCGGACCGGGTAGCGGTCATGAACCATGGACGGCTCGAGCAGGTGGCGCCACCTGAGGAGGTCTACGAACGGCCCACGACGAAGTTCGTGGCCTCGTTCATAGGTCGTACCAACGTCCTTCTCTACGAGCCCTCACGGTTGGAGGTGGCCCAGGCGCCTGTCGGTCCGGGTAACCACGTCGTCTGCATCCGCCCTCACGAGGTCCTGCTGGAGGAGCCGGCCAACGGTCGCTGCAACCGCCTCGTCGGCCGCGTGGTTCGCACCGCTTACCTGGGCGAGGCCCGGGACTTCGAGGTGGAGCTGGAGTCCGGCGAGCGACTCCGAATCCTGGCTCCACCGTCCACGCGACGAGGGCTGGGCGAGCAGGTGGAAGTCTTCCTTCCGGTACAGAGCTGCCGCGTCGTCTTCGAGCCACCAACATGAGCCTTAGCGTGACGTCTCAGAGTCGTCTTGCCACGGGGCCGGCCGACCTGTCGTTCGAGCGCTGGAAGCTGGTGGCGCAGTGCCAGGATTTCGGCGCAGAGCACGTGGTCGAGCTGAATCGTGCGGTGGCCACGGCAATGGCCGGCGGACTGGCGGCTGGGTTGGCCATCGACGAAGCGATCGACGCCGAGGGGACGCTGGCCGGCCCTTCGGCACAGACTCCGACGCACGCCGTGTGCCGTTCACAGATCTGGCGCACCGAGTGGTCGCCAGCCACGTAGTTGTCGTAGATCCGGTGGACGATTGCCGCCTCGGGTTCGAGATGGGCCGGCACACTGGGAGTCCGGGAGATGCGGCGATAGCCGTAGGGTACCTTCCAGTTCACCGAGGAGGCTGCCCGTCAGTAAGCAGGACGCGATGCCCAGTCGCCGGCTCGCCCAGGCACAGCCCGCTCGGCAGCCCGGATGGCGCTGGGAAGGCGTCAAGTACAGCATTACAGCCGGCGCGACCTCACCGCAGCCTGGAGCTACGACCGCCGCGAGGGCCCACTGTGATCCTTGCCGCGCGAGGACTGGCGGTGACTCCACCAGCAGGAGGCCAGCGCCCAGAGGCAGTGACGTCCAACCTGACCAGCAACCGCTCGGTGAGGTCTGACTGAGCACGTGGAGGCAACCGTCCTGCCCTGCCCGCAAGAAGGTCCAGGTGCCGGCCAAGTCCATGCCGAGGCCGAGGAGGCCCGCAGTTTGATCGCCATCGACAACCCTCCGTGCCACGGGAGCTACTCTCGTCTGAACTATCCCAGCGAGGCAGGCGGGACGACGCAGCACCCGCGGGAGCAGTTTAGGTTTTGGCGGTCGTCTGGCGATCAGCCGAATTGTCCGAGATCCAGTGCCAGCCATCAGCCGACCGCGGCCGTCGCAGGCCATGTCCGTAAGACTGGTGCAAGCTGTGAGGGTTCGACTCCCTCCCGGCCCACTGTAGGGAAAATGTCGTGGCAATCAAGCAGCGCGTTCGTTCAGCGTGACTTCGTAACCCAGCCCGGCAAGCTGGTTCACCAACTTGCGGACGTGGCGCTCGGGCGAGTGGCGACGAATGAACCAATCGTCTCCCAAGTCTTGGTAGGGCACCAAACGGTCGAGGATATGGAATGCGGCCACCAGGATCGAGTGAGCGACAGCGACCGTGGCTATAGCCGCTCCGCGTCGGCCTCGCAAACGTGTGTATTGAGCCGACAGGTAGGTCCTCTTGGTCTTTGACGCGGCCTTGACCGCCTGCGTCAAGTGCCCCCGCAACCACTTTGAGCCCCTGCGAGTCTTCCCTCCGTGCGACTTGCCAGCCGATTCATGCTGGCCCGGGCACATCCCCGCCCAGGACGCCAGTCGGGCCGCGGTGCCAAAGCGGCTCATGTCCACTCCGATCTCAGCCACCAGCGCCTCCGCCATCCGGCGATCCACTCCCGGAATCGTGTCCAGCAGCTCAACTTGTTGGGCGAAAGGAAGGATCGCTCGGTCCACCTCCTCCGAGAGTCGGTCGATCAGCTCCTCCAGGTAATCCAGCTTGGCCAGGATCTCACCCACCACCAGTGCGTGGTGCCGGCTGAAGCGACCCTGCAACGCCTCCTCCAACTCCGGCAGCTTCCTGCGCAGCCTGCCCTTGGCCAGATCGGCCAGCTTCACAGGGTCCGCCTCGCCTGCTACCAGCGACGCCAGGATGTTCCGGCTCGAAACGCCCAGGAGCTCGCTGGCCATACTGGACAGCTTGATCCCCGCGTCCTGCAGGATCTTGTCTAGCCGCTGTGACTCCCGGGTCCGCTCCTCGATCTGCGCCTTCCGGTATCGGGCCAGGTTGCGCAGCTCCCGGATCGGCTTGGGGGGCACGAAGCTGGGACGCACCAGCCCATGCTCGACCAGCTGTGCAATCCAGGCCGCGTCGGCCACATCGGTCTTCCGACCGGGCACGTTACGGAGATGCCGGGCGTTCAGCAGCCAGCACTCCATGGCGTCTTCCAAAACGTAGTAGTAGGGTCGAGCCGAGGCGCGGTATGAAGCTTTCACCTCGCCCGTCTCCTCGACTCGCCCTCCGAGTGAAGTAGGCCACCAGCGAGGTGCTCCAGTTGGAGTCCTTTTCCGTCGGCCCCTTCCCGAGTGAAGTAGGCAGCCGGCGAGGTACCCCAAGGCCCTTTTCCGTC
>Ga0070699_100001271_pt1 | contig 23241 bp, 19 predicted proteins | sample KBSK1503metaG_FD_65473 | JGI IMG/M metagenome (GOLD analysis project Ga0070699, IMG submission 65473) | Corn, switchgrass and miscanthus rhizosphere microbial communities from Kellogg Biological Station, Michigan, USA - KBS K1-50-3 metaG | ecosystem: Host-associated > Plants > Roots >...
CCGCGCGACATGCTGCAATCCGGGACCGCGCTGCTCGAGGACGAAATTGTGATCGTAGCCCAGGCCGAACCGCAGCTGCTGGTCGGCCTGGCCGATCCGGGCGCCGATCGCGGTGGGCGTCCGGAAGTCGAATGGCGTGCCGGCCACCGGGGCCAGCTCCCCCGTGGGGATCAGGGTTGAATCGACCGGAGTGAACCTGTCGGCATCGAGTTGCAGTACATGATCCAGGATGTCGCGGCGACCGTCGCCCGAGAGGTTGAAATAGCTGTGCTGCGAGAGATTTACCGGGGTCGGCTTATTGGTCGTGGCCAGGTAGTCCACTACCAGCTCATCATGGTCGTTCAGGGTATAGGTGACCCGCACATCCAGCCGCCCGGGATATCCCATGTCGCCGTCGGGGCTCACGTGGGTGAGCACAAGCCCTGCCGCCGAGTCGTTCTCGAACGGCGTGGCGTTCCATACCACCTTGTCGAATCCCCGGGTGCCGCCGTGCAGAGAGTTGGGCCCGTTGTTCACCGGCAGCTGGTAGGTCCTCCCGTTCAAGCTGAAGCGCCCCTTCGCGATCCGGTTAGCATAGCGGCCCACGATGGCGCCGAAGTAGGGCGGATCATGCAGGTAGCCATCGAGATCGTCAAAGCCGAGGACGATGTCATCGAACCGGCCGCCGCGATCCCTGGTGCGGAGCGAAGTGATGATGGCGCCGTAGGTGATCACGTGCAGCGACATGCCGCCGGCATTGTGAATGGTGTAGCCGTCCACCAGGGTGCCATCGGGGAGCCGGCCGAAGGGCGCCTTCGAGACTCGAGGTGAGATCACGCTCATTCCGGTAGAGGTGGGACGCAGCGACAAGGTCGTCCTGGCATAGCCGTCGGCGTTACCGCCGGCCGGGACGCTGACTTCAACATCGCGCCAGTGATCCGCCTCACGAATCTGGAATGGGTAGGTGCGTCCGGCCGGACCCTCGACTGCCACCGTGTAGACTCCGTTCACCAGACGCTCGCTCAGCACCCGTGGTGCCACCGACCGATCTCCGATGGCCGGGCGGCTCTCCGGCGGTACGATGCTCCACCCGCCGCTGTACGGCACCCTCAGAGTCAGGCTATCGCGGAGAACTCCACCCGTCGTGGCGTGCATGTCCCCCGGTGTCTGGGCCGTCTCCACCGAAGTCTTTGCACCCAGGGGGAGAGCCGGTGAGAACACCACGTCAATGGCGCCAGTGCCTCCATGCTGCCACAACTCGGCGCGAAAGCCGGAGCTGCTGCGCGTCAATCGAACGCTCACCGCCCCTGCCCCAAATGGAATGTTGTCGACCGCCACCGAATCCCAGTCCGGGGGCAGGTGCGGCGCGAGGGTCAACCGGTGTGCCGGGGCGTCTACGTCCAGCCCCAGGAGTCCACGGATCAGCGGTGTCAGTACCATGGAGGTTGCGAAGAACTGCTGCGGCACCGCGGTATCGAGCGGTTTGTAAAACCGGCCCGAGATCACTTCCGGGTTGCGGCCCCGGGCTTCATCGAATCCGGTGCGCGCAATCGCATCCAGCGCGAACTTGCCGGCCGCCGCGTTGTGATAGCGATACTGCGCCAGGGACACCCATCCCGTGACAAAGGGCCAGACCGCGCCGTTGTTGTAATGCAACGGATCGAAGAGTGAACTCGAGGCGGCGAGCGGTCGAGCGCCCCAGTCGGTCATGATCTCGCTCGACGCCAGTCGCGCAGCCATGTCGGCGCCATGCGCCTGGTCGAACACATCGAACGACATCGCCGTGGCGGGCCAGGCGGTCAGGTTCTCGTTGACCGTACCGTCCTTGAGCAGCGCGAACGCGTACTGCTTGAGTGCCGGCATCCAGAGCCGACTTTCCATTGTCCTGAGCGACCGAACCCGGATGTCCCGCGCGCTGTCCGCCAGCGCCGGCAGGCCCATGACCTGCGCCATGCGCGCGAAGCGATCCAGCGCCGACACCCAGACCCCGCTCAGATACACATCGGACAAAATGCCGATCTGGAGATCGCCTACCTCGAGCGCGCCGGCGCCGGCCCGGGGATTCTCCATCAGGCCGTCGCCATCGCTATCGGTTTGTCGCGACCACTGGTACGCCTTCAGCAGGTTGGGCCACAATTCGCGCAGTAGTGCGGTATCGGCGGTCTGCCGCCAGTATTCTCCGAACGCGAGGATCCAGAACGGGGTGGTGTCGCCGTGATAGTAGGCGTAGGGGTATTCGGTGAACCAGGGGATCTTCCCGGCCGACTGGGAGATCTCGTGGGTAATCTTGCCGTCAGCCCGCTGATAGGCGGCGAAGAACCGGAGGGTGCCCTGGCGGACCAGCTCGCGCTGGCCCGCGCCTGTCATCGCGAACGAATTGATTGAGGCGTCGCCCCCGAAGAACCAGCCGAAGCCCGGACGGTCCGAGGCGCCGCCGGAGAGTCCGTACCCCGCCACCAGTCCGCAACCCAGGTCGGGGTTACAGACCATGCTCTCGTCGAGGTTGACCTTGGCGTATTCGACGGCGCGGTTAAGCAGGGTATCAGGACTGCGCAGCACGAGCTGGGTACTCTGCATGCTGTCCGCATGGGCCACCCGGCGCCGCCACTCCCGCTCGGCCGCCCCGGGCGTGATCAGCCGGCGATACAGGGCCAGCGCGGAGTCACGCGGCATGTCCCCGCCCGCAAGCACGATCGGGATGTAGGCCACGTGCAGGTTGACGTTATGGCCCGGCGGTTCGCCCAGGTTCGGGACGGTGTAGTGCTCGCCCGCCCCGCCCACCGCGAGCACCAGCTCGGGACGCTCGGCGGCCAGCATGTGGGCCGGGACGTCGGAAGCACGAGTGACCGCGGGTGACCCGAGAAAGGCGTTAGTCTTGCCTTTGCCTTCCGAAAAGAGAAATGCCTGGGCGTTCGCTTCCCAGATGAGGTACTGGCCGCCGAGCCCCGCCGGCCAGGCAAAGTGGATGTCGGGTGTCCAGCGGGCGATGATGTCCAGCGGCCGCACCGCATCTACTTCGAGGAGCATGACCACCGCGGGCAAATCCAGCGGCACGAACACGTGCTGCCGCACGGTGAACTGCTCGTAGGCATACTCGATCGTCACGCCTTCGGGACGCTCGATCATCCGGCGGGCGATGGACGAGCCCGGGATCGGCTCGACGTATTTCGGTATCTGGAAATACAGCTCGAAGTCATGCAGCCACTTGATGGGCCAGGACCAGAGCTCGAAGCGGCCATCCTCGGTGCCCATCGCGATGGCGCGCCGGCCGACGGCGGAGACGAACATGCCGGGCCGCACGTCGCCCGCCAGCGCGAGCGGCGACTCGCCGAGAGGGAAGAAAGGAATGGTGGCGCGGACCGTGTCGGCGGTGGCGCTCACCGGTGGCGGGGCACCCGGGGCGCGGGGACGCTGGCTTTCCTGGGCGTGGGCGGTGGCGATGAGCAGGAGGGTTGCTACGGTCAAACCGCTGGATCCGCGATACGCAATGGACATGGCGACAACATCATGGCAAAACGGCCCCGGGTCAACACCTTGGGCTTCCTTACCAATCCAACGTTTTCAACACGTAGCCACATAGGGCACGTAGGACACGTAGAAGTGACTGTTTACGGTCTTTCTATGTGACCTATGTGTTCTACGTGACTACGTGTTGAAAACGGTCGCATTTCAAATGCGTTAACCTCTATCACGCCGGTGCCCGGGCGAAGTGATTTACACCTCAATCCACCCCTCACTCACCAGCACACTGGTCCCGCCGATCCAGACACCCACCACTTCACCACTTTGCTTTTCGGTCCGAGCCTCGAGCACGCTGGGCCGTCCCATCTCGATGCCCTGCGTGATGCGGTAGGAGAAGTTGCCGTCCTTCGCCGGATCGAGGTGGCTGAGCAACCCCGCCAAAGCGCAGTTCGCGCTGCCGGTCGCGGGATCCTCCGGCACCCGGTCTCCCGGGGCAAACATGCGGGCTCTTACATCGAAGGATCCCGCCGGCTTCACATAGAGGTGCACATCCGGGGGAACACCCAGCACTTCTAGGGCGGCAAATCGATCCATACTCGGTCTCGCCCGCCCCAACGCCGTGAGATTCCGCAGCTCCGCGACGATGAACGGCAGCCCGACGGAGGCAACCAGCGGCGGGTGGTTGGCGCTGAGCACATCCTCCGGGTAGAGCGATACCGCGGCCGCCAGGTTGTCCACCGAAATGGTCTGGCCCAGCGACAGACGGCCGGGCGCCTTCAGCTCACACCAGAGATTCCCGTCCCGCTGGTGAAGTGAGACCGGGACCAGCCCCGCCTTCTCCTCGAAGGTCACTGTGATGGGCGATGCGATCGTGCCCAACGCGCCAGCCGTCGCCAGAACGAACGCGGTCCCGATGTTGGGATGGCCGGCGAAGGGCAGTTCCTTGGTGGGAGTGAAGATTCGGACTCGGCGGGTGTTTCCCGCTTCCGGTGGGAGGACAAACGTGGTCTCCGAGAACCCGAACTCCATGGCGACCTGCTGCATCTGCCGCTCAGTGAGGCCGGTTGCCTCGGGTAGCACGGCCAGCGGATTCCCGCCGAAGCGGGTGTCGGTGAAGACGTCGCAGATGTGATAGCGGTATTTCATTCTCGTGACTTTCCAGTGGCCTGTGGCGGGTGACGCCGCCGGAACCGCGCCGCGTAGCGGACGTGAAGGGCTGCCGACACCAGCGAAACCCCAGCCCCGATCCCCGCGTTCATGAGCGCCCCTGTGCCGATGAGCGCGCCCAGATCACCCGCCAGAGCACCGGCGAGGATCGAATTCAGGGCTGCCACGACGCCTGAGGTCGTGGTGAGGCTGTTCGCCAGGTTGCTGAGCCGCTGGGGTAAGCCGTGGCCAAGGGATTGCCGGTCATCACCGGGCTCATGCCCCGCCACGAAGAACGGTTCCAGCTCCGGGACGATCTTCAGGTAGGCCTGGCGCAGCAGATTCATGCCCGTGACCCAGCGGGCGTCCTCGTAGTTGATCACCACGCTCCGGACGAAAGTCGCAATGCCGATGAAAAGCACGACGGCGATCAGCATCAAGGCTACCCACAGCGTGGTCCGCCGAAAATCCGTGGCTTGAGCCAGGAGGGCCAGCGCGACCACACCGGCCGACAGAATCGCGATGAAGATGGTGGTGCGGCCGAACATCTCCTGGTATCCGAGGCTTCGGGTGGACAGGAGGCTCCAGTGTTCAGTGGTGAGGATATCCACGGCCCGCGGATCGTCGAGACCCGGAATCCGCCGCTCGGCCGGTGGGCCGGGGTCTGTCCGTTCCGCATCGCTACCCTCCCGATAGCCGTTCATCGGAGATCTCCTCTCATCCCGCCGGATTGAACACGACGCTCGCGTCAGTCCGAATCTCCCCACCGATCAGGACCCTGGCATACCAGCCCCGCCGGCCGACTGTCGCCTTAAGGAAGCCGGGTCCCTTCTCCCGGCCCACATAGGGAAGGTGATAGAGGTTTGCGCACGGATCGCACGCTTTGGTCACCTCCAGAGCAATCGGCCCGATCGTCATTCTTACGCCGGGTTTCAACATCGCCTCGGGGATACCGCGAAGCGTCAGATTCTCGCCGAGGTCCCCAGGCTGGACCGGCCAACCGGCTGCGTTCAATTGGGACAACAGATCCTCGGTGACCAGAAGCAGCGCCTGCTCGGGGTCGTCGTGCAGCTCGGTCGTCCGGTAGTGATTATAGTCGCCCTCGGCCCCGCTCACCTCGATGCGAAGCACGGGAACGGCGCCCTTGGGCAGGCCGACCTCACCGGGAACCCGCGGCTTGATACTGAGTCGGGCGATGGAGCCAGTCACGATGTCCTCGCTTGCGGAGCGGATTGCCACTAAAATAAGCGGACCCTGACCCGAGGCCACCTTGGTAGAATCCGCCCTGCCGTTCTCGAGCTGGGAAAGCTACTACGTCATCATTGGTTCGTCGGCCGCGGCGCTGACCGGCCTCAACTTTGTAGTGATCGCGCTGGGCGCCGAGTCCAGGACGACGACGCCTACCCCCGTCACGGTCGGCGCCTTTGCTACCCCTACCATCGTGCACTTCTGCTCGGTGTTGCTGGTGTCCGCCCTGCTGAGCGCGCCCTGGCACAGCACCCGTCCGGTGGACTTTGGCTTTGGGGCCTGCGGCATTGCGGGCATGCTGTACGTCCTCCTGGTCATTCGGCGGGCCCTGCGACAAAGCGTTTACCACCCGGTGCTCGAGGACGTTATCTGGCACTGGGTACTCCCCTTCCTCGCCTACGCCGCGCTCCTGCTGGCTGCCATCATCCTGAATTCCACGACCGAGACCGCGTTATTCATCGTCGCCGGTGCGAACCTGCTGTTGCTCTTCATCGGCATTCACAATGCCTGGGACACGGTGGTCTGGATGGCGACCAACCGGCAGGGCGACGCCACCTGATGCAGGACCTTACCACCGGCCCCGTCACCCGTCACCTGCTCAAAACCACCGGCTTCATGCTGGTGACGATGGTCTTTCAGACCCTCTATTTCCTCATCGACCTCTACTGGGTGGGGAGGCTGGGCACCGCGGCCGTCGCCGCCGTCGGCATCGCGGGCAATCTCACCTTCATCGTCCTCGCCCTGACCCAGATGCTCGGAGTGGGCACCACCGCGGTCATCTCTCACGCCGCCGGCCGAAAGGATCACACCGAGACGGTCGTGCTCTTCAATCAGGCCCAGGTGCTGGCGATGGTGACCGGTTTGCTGTTCATGCTGGTCGGCTGGCTCAGTCGCGGGCCGTACGTCCGGGCAATGGCCGCCGACCCGGCCACTGCCGCACTGGCCGCGCAGTACCTGCTCTGGTTCATTCCCGCGATGGCGCTCCAGTTCTGCATGGTCGCCATGGGCGCCGCGCTCCGCGCCGTCGGCAACTTCAAGACCGGAATGCAGGTGTCCACGGCCAGCGTGATCGTCAACATGGTCCTGGCGCCGTTCCTTATCTTCGGCTGGGGAACCGGCCGTCCGATGGGCGTGGCCGGCGCGGCCCTGTCATCGCTGGTCGCCGTGGTGTTCGCCATCGTGTGGCTGACCGTGTACTTCGTCAGGTTCGAACCCTTTCTTCGCTTCGACGTCGGCACCTGGAGACCGAAACTCGCGGTCTGGCGGCGGATGCTGAGCATCGGCCTGCCCAGTGGCTTCGAATTCGGCATCACGACCGTCTACCTGGCGCTGGTGTATTCCATCGCCCGCCCCTTCGGGGCGGCGGCGCAGGCCGGGTTCGGGATCGGCATGCGAATCATCCAGGCCGGGTTCATGCCCGTCGTGGCGCTTGGCTTTGCGGTAGCGCCGGTCGCCGGCCAGAATTTCGGGGCCCGGCTGGCGCAGCGGGTGAAGGATACCTTCAGGGATGCGGCGTGGCTGGCGGTAGCGGCGATGGGCCTGTTCGGGATCCTCTGCCATCTCTTGCCCGGCCCGCTGGTGAAGATCTTCTCGAAAGATCCGGCCGTGATCGCGATCGGGACCGAGTACCTGCGCATCATCTCCTTCAACTTCCTGGCATCGGGGCTGATCTTCGTGGCTTCGAGCATGTTCCAGGCGCTGGGCAATACGGTTCCCTCGCTGGTCGCGTCCGTGGTGCGAATCGTCCTGGTGGCGGTTCCCGGAGTGATCGTATCCAGGATGGCGGGATTCCAGCTCAACTGGCTGTGGTACCTGTCGGTGGCCTCGGTGTACGTTCAGCTGGCCCTGGCGCTGGTGCTGCTGCGCCGGGAATTTGGCCGCCGGCTGGGGTTCGAGGGCGTCGACGTAACAGGAGCACAGGCGAGAGCCAGCTCCTGAACGCCAAGAGGGCACGCTGTCAGCGTGCCCTCGGCGCATTCCGTCCCCAGGGGACCTGGCCTCACCTTCCCCCTACCGCCTTGTACAGTGCCGCATACGCCGTCGCCGCGTCGGTCCGGCCCTGCGCCAACTGGTTTTGCGACTCCAGCTGGGTGCGCTCGGCATCCAGCACCTGAAGGAAATCCGCTACTCCCTCCGTGAACCGGAGCCGGGCCAGCTCCGCCGCGTGTTCACTCGCCGCACTGGCTTCCCCGAGAAGCTCCACTCGACTCAGCGCCGCTTTGTAGCGAGCCAGTGAAGTCTCCACATCCTGGATGGCGGCCAACACCGCCTGGTCGTACTGGGCGCGGGCTTCTTCCTCCCTGGCCTGGTACAGATTCACATTGGTCTTGACCCTCCCCAGGTTGAAGGCCTCCCAGGTCACCACCGGCCCCACCGCATAGCGGAAGGTCCCCTGGTCGCCCAGCGCGTGAAATTCCGAGGTCGTGTAGCCCGCGCGGCCTCCGATAGTGAACCGCGGCAGATAATCCGCCTTGGCCGCGCCGACCAGCGCGTGCTGCGCCGCGGCAAACCGCTCGGCGGCGGCGATGTCGGGCCGATTGCGGATCACCGAATCGGGGTTCCCGATCTCGGTCACGTTCGGCAATGTGGGAAGTCCTGTCGAGTCGTTCAGCTCGCGGGCCACGGCGACCGGCGAGCGGCCCACCAGGACGCCCACCCGATACTGCGCGGCCGCAACGTCGGCTTCGCGCGTGGGAATAGATGCCAGCGTTGTATTGAGCTGCGCCCGGGCCCGCTCGGTATCGAAAGCGGATCCCCGCCCCGCGTCGAGCCGTTCCTGGGTGATGCTGAGGGTGTGGCGCTGGTTGTCGGCATTTTGCCGGGCGACGCTGAGTTGTTCCTGCGCCCCTCGAAGCTCGAAATAGGCCCGAGCCAGCTCCGCGGTAAGACTGACCAGCACGTCCCGCCGGTCTTCCTGCGCAAACTCAACCAGCGCCCCCTGCGCCTGCATGTTGCGCCGGATCCGCCCGAAGACATCGAGCTCCCAGGAAGCATCGAACCCCGCATCCCAGACGCTTTGATCGGGAAATACCCCGGTTGCGCCGGGGAAGGTGGCGCTCGACAACCGCTGCCTCGAGTAACCTGCTCCGAACCTCGCGGTGGGAGCCAGGTCCAGCGCGGCGTGGACCCGGTTGGCCCGCGCGCCCGAAACCCGGGCCTCGGCGGCACGCACGTCAAGATTGGCCCGCTGCACTTCAGCGATCAGCCGGGTAAGAGTGGTGTCTCCCAGCTGTTGCCAGAAGTTGATTTCAGCGTCTTCTATCCGGGCCGATGGCACCCGGGCCTCGACCGACATCTGGCCCTGGGCCGAGACTGCGGCCGGAAAGGCCAGCGCCGCCAACATCGTGATCATAAGCTTACGCATGTGCTGCCTCCACGTTCGCCGGCTCCAGCACCAGGCCGTCCTCATCGATCACCGTCTCCGGAGAGTGCTCCGCGGCGATCAGCATGTAGAACACCGGGACGACAAACAGGGTAAAGATGGTACCTAAAGTCATTCCGGTGACCAGCACGGTGCCGATGCTGTTCCGAGCTGCCGATCCCGGACCGGTCGCCAGCACCAGGGGGAAATGACCGAATACGGTCGCGGCCGAGGTCATGAGGACCGGCCGCAACCGGGTCAGCGAGGCCTCGCGAATCGCGGCCAGCTTCGCCATGCCCTTGGACTGCAGCGTGTTGGCGAACTGGACGATCAGGATGCCGTTCTTCGCGATCAGGCCGACCAGCGTGATCAATCCGACCTGGGAGTAGATGTTGATCGTGGTGAGATTCAGGAAGCTGAACACCAGCGCGCCGGAAATGGCCAGCGGCACCGAGCCCAGCAACACGATCAGCGGATCGCGGAAACTCTTGAACTGCGCCGCGAGCACCAGGTAGATCAGCACCACGGCGAAGCCCAGCGTGGTGGTGAGCGCCGAGCCTTCGCGGCGGATCTGGCGGGACTCGCCCACGTAATCCATGGCGACACCAGGGCCGGCCGCGGCGGTCGCCGCGTTCTCCAGCACCCGCAATCCCTCTTCCTTGGTGACGCCGGGCTGCACGCCGCCGAAGATCCGGACCGCGTTCCGCTGCTGGAACCGGTTGAGGGTCCGGGGCGCGGTGCTGGTCTCGATATGGGTAAACGTCGATACCGGCACCAGCTGCCCGCTCGGCGTCTTGATCTTGAGATCGAGCAGCGGACCTGCCGTTGCCCGGCCCGCATCGCCGATCTGGGGAATGACCTTGTAACTCCGGTCGAAATAGTTGAAGCGGTTGACGTATCCGCCGCCCAGGAGGGTCCCCAGCTCGCGGCCCACGCTGGCCAGGTCGAGCCCGAGATCGGCGACCTGGTCGCGGTCGATCACGACTTCGGCCTGGGGCAGATCCATCTTCAGATCGGTATCGACATACAGGAACTTCCCGCTCTGCCAGCCGGCACCGACCACCTGGCCGACCGTCGCCAGCAGCTCCTCCGGCGGTGCGTCGCTCTCCAGTACCAGCTCGACGTCATACTGCCCCGGCGTCGGCAACGGAGGATCCAGCCGGGGGAAAACCCGCAAGCCCGGGATCTGGGAAACCGCGCCGTATACCTGGCCATACATCTGTTCGGTGGTGCGGTCCCGCTCCTTCCAGTTCTTCGCCACCATGCCGCCGAAGCCGCCCCACGCGGCCGTCAACGACCACATGAACTTCGCTTCCGGGAAGCTGTTAATCGCCTTGACCACCTGGAGCGAGGCATTGTTGGCCGCCTGGAGCGACGCATCGGGCGAGGCCTGCATGAACAGGCTGATGTGGCTCTGGTCCTCGATCGGCGCCAGCTCTTTCCGGGAGTACTGGTAGAGCGGCACCGCGGCCAGCATCACCAGGAGCGCCGCCGCCACGATGGCCCAGCGCATCCCGAGCGCATGGTCCAGCAACCCTTCATACTTGTGGCGAACCCAGTCGAATCCCCGGTTCACCCGCTGGGTGAGCCGGCCCTCTTTGCCGCGTTCGTGCACGAATTTCGAGCTCATGACCGGCGACAGAGTGACCGCGACGATACCCGACACCACGACCGCGGCGGCCAGGGTGATCGCGAACTCGAGGAAGAGCGAGCCGGTGAGCCCGCCCTGGAATCCGATCGGCGTATAGACCGCGGCCAGCGTGATCGTCATCGCGATGATCGGCCCAACCAGCTCACGGGCACCGATGATCGCGGCCTGGATCCGGCTCTTTCCTTCCCGCACGTGGCGTTCGACGTTTTCCACCACCACGATGGCATCGTCGACCACCAATCCGACCGACAGCACGATGGCCAGGATAGTGAGCAGGTTCAGGCTGAAGCCGGCGGCGTACATCACGATGGCGGCGCCGACCAGCGACACCGGCATCGCCACCAGCGGCACCAGCGCGGTGCGCACCGAGCCCATGAAGAGGAAGACCACGATCCCCACGATCAGGATGGTCTCCATCAGGGTCTTGGTGATCTCGTGCAACGCGTCGGTCATGAATACCGTCGCGTCATAGGCCAGCTGCATGTCGATGTCTTTGGGCAGCGTCGGCCGGATCCGCTCCATCTCGGCGTGGAGATGACTGGCGACTTCGATCTCGTTGCTGCCGACCAACGGCCAGACTCCGAGGTAAACCGCCTCTTTGTCGTTGAACTTGGTGATAAAGTCGGCTTCCTCTGCGCCCAGCTCGACCTTCGCCACGTCGGAGAGCCGGACCACCGCACCGTTCCGGTCGGCGACGATGAGGTTCTTGAACTCGTCGGTGGACCGGAGATCGGTGTTCGCCAGCAGGTTCACCTGGACCAGGTTGCCCTTGGTCTGGCCCACCGCGGCGAGGTAGTTGTTGCGCTGCAGCGCGGCGCTCACGTCGCCCGGCGCGAGGTTAAGCGCGGCCAGCCGGTCGGGATCGATCCAGATCCGCATCGCGATCGGCCGCCCCCCGACCACGTCGACCCGTTGCACTCCGGACAGCGTGGAGAGCTGGGGCTGCATGTTCCGGGTCAGCCAGTCGGTCAACGCCGGGATGTCCCGCGCGGTGGACGTGAAGCTCAGGTAGAAGGAGGCGTACGGCCGGTCGGCCCGCTGCACCTCTACCGCCGGAGGCTCGGCCTCGGATGGTAGCTCGGAGCGCACCTGCTGCAGCCGCGCCGTCACTTCGGCCAGCGCCGAGGTGCTGTTGTGATTGAGCTTGAGGTGCACGGTGACGCTGCTGACGCCGGCCCGGCTGGTGGACTCCACGTAGTCCACTCCGCTGATGGCGGACACCGCGCGCTCGATCGGCGTGGTGAGGAAGCCGCGCACCGTCTCCGCGCTGGCCCCGAAGTAGACTGTGGTAATCAGCACCGACGAGCTTTCAATCTTGGGATACTGCTGCACCGGCAGCGTGGTGAGCGCCCGGTATCCCACCAGCAGGATGACCAGGTTGACGACAGCCGCGAGAACCGGGTGCTTGATGAACGTATCGGTAAAGGAGCGCATGAACTTTTCCGGTTAACGAGTTGAGTCGCTCGCGACAGCGACCAGCACGCCTTCGCGCAGCTTGAACGATCCTGACGTGGCGACCTTGTCCCCGGGCTTGAGGCCGCTCAGGATCACGACTTCATCTTCTATCACCGGCCCGCTCTGCACCGGCTGCATGTGGGCCCGAAGCTTCCCGGCCGAATCGGCGACCAGCAGGAAGACGAGATCGCCTCCGGGACCTTTGCGAAGGCCACTCACCGGGATCGAGACCACGGTACCCGGTGCGCCGACCGGCACCTCCACCCGGACCGAGGCTCCGGGTGACGGAGAATGATTCGGGATTCGGGCCCGGACCATGGCGTTCCGGGTCGCGGGATCCACCCGTGAATCGATGGCGACAATGTGGGCGGCTATGGGCGTCGAGTCGCCGGCCGGGAATACCGCCACGGTCTGTCCGTCGCGCAGGCCGGCGGCCACCACCTGGGCCACCGTGAAGTCGACGTTGGACGCGGCATCCACGCCCTGGAGCGTGGTCAGCTCGCTGCCCTCGTTCAGGTACTGGCCGATGTGGACATCGGCGATGCCGACCCGGGCCCGGAAGGGCGCGCGGATCGTCTTCCGCGCGATGATGGCGCGGGTGCGCTCCATCTGGGCCAGGGCGACGTCTCGCGCCGCGTGGGCCTGGTCAACTTCTTCCTGCGACGTGGCCTGGGCCTGGCGCAGCCGTTCCAGGCGGGCCAGCGTCGTCTCGGCGAGATCAGCCTGGGCCTTCTGCGCCGCCAGTTCGGCTTCCTCGACCGACACGTCGAGCGCCACCAGCACGGTGCCGGCATTGACGACGTCTCCCGAAACGAGGCTCACCCGGCGAACCGTGCCGGCAATCTCGTTGCGAAGGGTGATGGAATTGAGCGCGAGTACCGTCCCGATCGACGTCGTCGAGGGCCGATACTGGCGCTCCCCCGCGACGGCGATGCTGACGGACTCCATCGGCTCGGGCTGGTGGGCGGCCGCCGCGTCGGCACTCTTGTTCGAGGAGTGTTTCCAGGCGGCCAGCCCGCCCCCGGTCACGGCGATGGCAAGTAGCAGCACGGCAGATCCACTCCAGCCGCGGGAATTCAGGAAACGGTAACTCATGCCTTTCGACCTCCTCGACGCATCTTGATGTGATGTCAGGGTCCAGATCTCTATGACTACTTGTCGAATGGCGGCCAGCCGAATCGACATCGGGTATTCCATCTTGGCACTGTCACAGTCGTATGACAGTTTGACAACCATTGAACAACTATCTCAAAAAAAAGATCCCACCCGTTCCGTCTGCGTCAGGCCTCGCCGCCGAGTCGCCGCATCAGCTCGGTAGTGTAGGCATTGAGCGTTTCCCGGCAGACCTCGTAGTTGATGTATTGTCCTTCCCGCCTGGCCTGAATCAACCCAGCCCGTAATAGCTCCTTCATATGGTGAGAAATGGTCCCTTTGGATACCGGGAACATCTCGCAAAGTCGCTGGCAGGGATACTGCCTCGCGCTCCCAATCGCCTCGAGCAGCGCCATGCGCCGAGGGTCGGACAGCGCCTTCGCCACCAGCTCGAATTGCCGGGTGGTGAGGGGCGCGGGAGTAGGGGTTCGGGTCGACATAGTTTGATAATCATCAAACTAGCCTCGGTTGTCAAGCCGACCGAACCCGGAGGGTCTCCAGAAACCCTATTAAGACCCCCAGATTGGACCGAAACAGCCTGGTGCTCTTGGCCCCCTTGGCCATGCCGTAGGAACCCTCCACCGACGACACTATGAAGGATGCGATCCTCCGCGGATCGACATCCGGCCGAATCGTGCCGTCCTTCTGGCCCCGCTCCAATGCCACCGCAAACCCGTCGCTCCATGCATCCAGCGTGGCGTTGATCCGCCGACGAAATCGCTCATCCAGGGGCGACATCTCCTGGGCCAGGTTGTTGAGCGGGCAGCCCAACTCCACTTCTTCGGCGCTGACGCTGTCGGCTCGCTGCTGGAGCGCGCGCTGGATAGCCGTAAGCGGATCTGCCTCGGGCGCTCCCAGCGGGCCCAACCACCGCTCCAGCAGGAAACCCTTCACCACTTCGTCGACCACGGCCAGCCCCAGCGCCGCTTTGTTCGGGAAGTGATGATACAAGGCGCCTTTGGTCATCCCCGCCCGGGCCAGAATGGTGTCCAGGCTCGCGGCCTGGAATCCATTCAGGTGAATCTCCATGAAGCCGGCCTGCAACAGCTTCTCGCGGGTGATATTAGGCTCGCGCAGCCGCCTTTTCAAGGGCCTTTTCGACACCGCACCTCCTTCACTGTTGTCATACCTCCTGGTATGTAGCGATTCTACCGCATGATTATCAACAGGTAAATCTTGACGGCATACCAGCATTCTACTACATACTACATAGTATGTAAAGCTGATTTTATCAATGGGGCCGGGCCAATGTCTCGCTCCGGGGACAGGCCATCTGGAAGAGCCGTGTTTTAGCGGGTTTTTCGGTGAGATGGCGCACAGCGAGGCCGTCTCGCAAGGCCTAGGCTGGTCGGTTCGATGGAACCGTAGGGTTAGCCCTGAAATGGAGGCACCAATGTTCGAAGACACGGATGCAGTCCCTATGATCGCCGTAAAGGATCTCAGCCGGGCCCGGAAGTTCTACCAGGATACTCTCGGCCTCCAGCCGGCCGGGCCGGAGAATGCCGAAGTGCAACTATATCAGAGCGGCAATACCCGGATCGCCGTGTACCTGTCGCAATTTGCCGGGACCAATAGGGCTACTACGCTCAACTGGGCGGTCGACGACATCGAATCGGTCGTGGCGGACTTGAAGTCCCGCGGTATCAAGTTCGAGCACTATGACATGCCCAACACGACTCGGCAGGGCGAGGTCCACGTATCCGGCCGGATCAAGAACGCCTGGTTCAAGGATCCCGACGGGAACATTCTTGCCCTGATGAATCGGATGGAGGTAGGGGCGAAGGCGGAGACGATGTAACCCGGGACGAGCCCAGGAGAATCACGATGTCAAAGACCCACGCCGAGCGGGAGCTTGAAACCGGTGAACCGGAGATTCTCGACTTTTACTCTCAGGCCGGTGCCATGACTGTCATTCGCCGCCACCGCGCTTTGGTCGATGGACTGCCGGACGATCTGCAGAATCTGGTCCGGATCATCCAGGGCACGACAATCCATGAATACATGACTCCGGCCTATGGCGTGAAGCTGGCCGAGGAACGAAAAGTCGAAAGTCATATTCGCTCGGTCGAGGAGATGCTGGATCGGATCCTCGCCATCGATCCCCGTCCGCTCGCGGCCGCGCGACCGCCCGATAAACGGCTGGTCGGGGTCTGCCAGCACTTTTCCTCGCTCCTGGTTGGGCTGCTCCGGGCCAAGGGGATTCCCGCCCGGGCGCGCTACGGATTCGGCTCCTATTTCAATCCGGGATTCTTCGAGGAGCACATTGTCTGCGAATACTGGAATGCCGGCGAAGAGCGCTGGGTGCTGGTCGACCCGCAATTCGACCCGGTATGGCGCGAGCAGCTCAAGATCGATCACGACACATTCGACGTTCCCCGCGACCGCTTCCTGGTCGCGGGGGAGGCCTGGGCCCGGTACCGCTCCGGCCAGGCCGACCCCATGAAGTTCGGAATCTTTGTCGGCGAGTTGCGCGGAGTCTGGTTCATCGCCGGCGAGCTGCTGCGTGACCTCGCGGCGCTCAACAAGATGGAGCTGCTGCCCTGGGATCAGTGGGGCGCGATGCCCCGTCCCGACGAGTCGCTGCCGGACGACCGGTTGGCCTTTTACGACCGGCTTGCCGCGCTGAGCCGGTCACCCGATTCGGACTTCGAGGGCTTGCGGAACAACTACCGCGATGACGACCGCCTGCGGGTGCCAGGAACCGTTTTTAACGCCCTGTTGCGGCAACCCCAGGCCATCCCCGCCCCAATCGATTGACGAAAACGGTGAACGGGATCCGGCGGTTTTTACCCATCTCCAGGTACCGCATACACTTGGCATTCCAACTTGGGGCGTGTCGATTTCGTCGCCCCTGATTCGACGTCTCGGTAGAGCCGGGAGTCGGGCCCCGAGTTTTCGGGGCCACCCGGCTTGAACTCACACTTGAAGGAGACCGACCAATGCGAGTCATGCTATTCGTGAAGGCCAGCCCGGACTCTGAGGCGGGCGTGATGCCCGATCAGAAGCTCCTGGCCGACATGGGAAAGTTCAACGAAGAGCTGGTCAAGGCCGGCATCATGCTGGACGGTGAAGGACTCCACCCCAGTTCGAAGGGCAAGCGGGTCCGGTTTTCCGGGGGCCAGCCGACGGTGGTCGATGGACCCTTCGCGGAAACCAAGGAGCTGGTGGCCGGATTCTGGATGTGGCAGGTCCAGTCAATGGACGAGGCGATCCAGTGGATCAAGCGCGCGCCCTTTGGTCCCGGCGATGAGGTCGAACTCCGCCCGGTCTTCGAAGCCGAGGATTTCGGTGCCGAATTCACGCCCGAGCTACGGGAGCAGGAGCGACAGGTGCGTGCCAGGGCCGACGCGCTCAAGAGCGCCAGGTCCTGACCGTCACCATCACTACCAAGCCACCGGGAGCCACAATGCGGTTCATGCTGATGGTCCGGGCCAGCCAGGACTCCGAGGCCGGACTGAAGCCGAGGGACAAGGAAACGGAGAAGCTGTTCGCTGATATGGCGAAGTACCACGAGGAGCTGGCGAAGGCGGGCGTGCTTCTCGATGCCACCGGCCTCCAGCCCAGCGCAAAAGGCTGGCGCATCAAGTACTCCCGCGGCAGGCGGACCGTGGTTGACGGTCCCTTCGCCGAGACCAAGGAGCTGATTGCCGGCTACACCCTGATCCAGGTGAAGTCGCGGGAAGAGGCGATGGAATGGGCGCGGCGCTTCCCTGCCCCGTTCGGAGACGTCGCGGACGGAGAAATCGAGGTACGCCAGCTTTACGAGCTGGAGGATTTCGAGCCCGGCGAATCGGTGCAGCGATTTCGCGAGATGGATCTTCAAAACCGGAAGTAAGAAAGTCGGATTTCCCCAACCCAATGACCCGAGGAGATAGTGCCATGCGTTTCATGACGATTGTGAGGTCGACCGAAGAGTGCGGTCTTCCTCCCCAGGAATTGATGGATGCGATCGCCAAGCTGGGAGAGGAAGGCTTCAAAAACGGAAGCCTGCTTGAGGTTGGTGGTCTGTTGCCCACCGCCAACGGAGCCAAGGTGCGAATCGCCGGAGGCAAACTGAGCGTCACCGATGGACCGTTCGCCGAAGCCAAGGAAGTCATCGGTGGCTACGCGGTTCACGAGGTCGCTTCCAAGGAAGAAGCCATCGCCAGGACCAGGGAGTTCATGGAGCTGCACCGGAAGTACTGGCCCGGTTGGGAGGGTGAAACCGAGGTCCGTCAGATCATGGAGCAGCCGAACTTCGCGGCGCCAGGCGTGAACGCGTAGTGTCCACCACCCACCGGGCGATCGAGGCGGTCTGGAGGATCGAGTCGGCCAGAATCATCGCCGGACTCGCCCGGATCGTGGGTGACGTGGGCGTCGCCGAAGAGCTGGCCCAGGATGCCATGCTGGTGGCACTCGAGCGGTGGCCGGAGTCGGGCGTGCCGGAGAACCCGGGCGCCTGGCTCATGGCCACCGCGAAGCATCGAGCCATCGATCTGCTGCGCCGCCGCACCCTGAGCGAGCGAAAACACGAGCAACTCGGCCACGAGCTGGCCGCGGATCAGGAGCAATCGGTACAGGCGCTCGAGGAATCCCTGGATGACGACATCGGCGACGATCTCCTGCGCCTCATCTTTACCGCCTGCCACCCGGTCCTCTCCACCGAGGCCCGGGTCGCGCTCACCCTCCGCCTGGTCGGCGGGTTGACGACGGAGGAGATCGCGCGGGCGTTTCTGGTTCCCGTCTCCACCGTGGCTCAGCGAATCGTCCGCGCCAAGCGGACCCTCGGCGAGGCACGGGTACCCTACGAGGTTCCCCGCGGAGGGGACCGGGCAGCCCGGCTGTCTTCGGTCCTCGAGGTCATCTACCTGATTTTCAACGAGGGATACTCGGCGACCGCGGGCGATGACTGGCTGCGCCCTCAGCTGTGCGAGGAGGCGCTCCGTCTGGGCCGCATTCTGGCCGAGCTGGCGCCCGGCGAACCGGAAGTACACGGCCTGGTTGCCCTGATGGAAATCCAGGCGTCACGCTCGGCCACCCGGGTAGGCCCTTCGGGCCAGCCGATACTGTTGCTGGAACAGGACCGGGGCCGCTGGGACCACCTGCTGATCCGCCGGGGTCTCGCCGCCCTGGAGCGGGCCCAGGAATTGAGCGGAGCACTGGGACCCTACAGCCTACAGGGTGCCATCGCCGCGTGCCACGCCCGCGCCCGTACCGCGGAGGAGACGGACTGGACCCGGATCGTGGCGCTTTACGATGCCCTCGCGCAGCTGATGCCGACTCCGGTGGTCGAGCTGAATCGCGCGGTTGCGCTGGCGATGATGTACGGCCCGGCGGCCGGCCTGGAGGTCGTTGATGATTTGATGTCGGAGCCGGCGCTCCAGGGTTACCACCTCTTGCCCGCGGTCCGCGCCGATTTCCTCACCAAGCTGGGCCGCTTCGACGAAGCGCGGTCCGAATTGGAGCGCGCGGCCTCGCTCACCCGGAATACCCGCGAGCGCACTTTGTTGCTGGAACGGGCTGCGCAGTGCGGGCCGCCAGCAACACCGCCTTCGTCGAGATGAGCAATTACTCCTCGCGGCGGCCGCGGTGAAGCGCGGAAGCCGCGGCGGACCTCTTTGGGATTCCATGTTTTCAAGACGGCATTAGAATAGACGGCCTGTTGATATCAGCATTCCAAAGAGTTCACCGCGGTCGCCGCGGTACACCGCGTTCACCGCGAGGAGCTTTTCTCAGCGTGCTCAAACCCAGTCGATGATCGTCCACCTGCTGGACGGCACCTACGAGCTGTTCCGGCACTTCTATGGGTTACGCCGGTTCAACAAGGGGAAAGATGCTCCGTTCGGTGCCGTCGCCGGCGTTCTGCACACCGCGTTGCAGATGATCGAACAGGGCGGCACTCACCTCGGCGTCGCAACCGATCACGTCATCGAGTCCTTTCGCAACGATCTCTGGCCCGGGTATAAGACCGGTGTGGGGATGGAGCGCGCCCTGGTGGCCCAGTTCCACCCGCTGGAAGCAGCCCTTGCCGCCATGGGCATCGCGGTCTGGCCCATGGTCGAGCTGGAGGCCGACGACGGGCTGGCGTCGGCGGCCGAGATCGCTTCCCGGGACCAGCGCGTGGAGAAGATCTGCATCTGGACACCCGACAAGGACCTGGCCCAGTGCGTCCGGGACGACCGGATAGTGCAGGTTGACCGGAGGGGACAGCAGATCCGCAATGCGGAAGGAGTACGGCAGAAGTTTGGAGTCCTACCGGTCTTGATCCCCGACTACCTCGCCCTGGTGGGCGATGCGGCCGATGGGTATCCCGGGATCGCCGGGATCGGCGCAATCACGGCCGCACGCCTTATCAACCGCTACGGCCCGATCGAGGACTTCCCGCTGACCGTGCTGGGGGACAACCGGGAGCTGGCCTTGCGGTTCAAGGACCTGGCGACGCTGCGGACCGACGCGCCGCTCTTTCGCGACGTGGATGAGCTCCGCTGGCGGGGCCCCACGAGCGAGTTCCCCGCGTGGGCGGAGCGACTGGGGGACGCGCGTCTCCTGGAGCGCTGCCGCAAGGCGTCATGAGCCTCGGCACCATCCTGGCACTCGGCTCGGCGGTATTCTACGGCGCCGGAGATTTTACCGGCGGGCTCACCACCCGGCGGGCCGGCATCATTCCCGTGGTCGTGCTTTCCCAATTCAGCGGGCTGGCGCTGCTCGCGCTGCTGTTGCCCCTGCTGCCCCACGCTTCGCCCACGCGGATTGATTTCCAGTGGGGCGCGGCCGCCGGACTGACTGGCGGAATCGGAGTCGCGTTACTGTATCGCGCGCTCGCCATCGGGACGATGTCGGTAGTGGCGCCGGTGACCGCCGTGTGCGCCGTGGCCATCCCGGTCGTCTACGCCCTGCTGCGCGGCGAGCGGCCCCTGCCGATCGCGCTCTGGGGTATCGCGCTGGGCATCGTGTCGATCGTCCTGGTCAGCAAGCAGTCGGCGGGGACGCCGGAGAGCGGGAAGGGCCGCCATACCGGCGTCGGCACCGCGCTCGCCTCCGGCGTCGCCATCGGGCTTTTCTTCATCACCTTCGCCCAGAGCGGATCCAACGCCGGGATGTGGCCCCTGCTGGCCGCGCGGGTGATCTCGGTCAGCCTGTTCAGCGGTATCGCGCTAGCCGCCGGGAAGTCGCTGCGGATGTCCTGGCCAGTGCTTCGGCTGGTGATCCTCGCCGGAATTCTCGATATGGCCGCCAATGCACTGTACGTACTCGCCACCCGGAACGGGCCGTTGAGCATCGTGGTAACGCTGTCGTCGCTATACCCCGCCAGCACCGTGCTGCTGGCGCGCATCGTTCTCCAGGAGCGGCTGAGCCGGTGGCAGGTCACCGGGGTCGCCGCCGCGCTCACCGCCGTCGTACTGATCGTACTGGGGAGTAATTGAATGGCCACTGCGACCCGACCCGCCCGCCCTCTCGATCGCTCCATCGTGGAAGGGCCGCTCCCCCGGGCGGTCTGGAGACTCGCCTGGCCGACCATGCTGCAGAACATCATCGGCGGCGCCCAGGGCGTGGTGGACCACGCGCTGGTCGGGCACTTCGTCGGCTACGCGGGTAACGCGGCCATCGGTGTGGCCTTCCAGATCTTCCTGGTCGTCATGGTCTTCATCAGCTCGCTTTTCACCGGCATGGGCGTGCTGGTATCGCGGTTCGCCGGCGCCGGCGACCAGGAGCAGGTGAACCGGACGGTTTACCAGGCCTTCCTCGCGGCCATGGGCCTGTCGGTCCTGGTCCTGGCGCCGGCGGGGTACTTCCTCGCGCCCTATCTGCTGGACATCGTGCACGCGGCCCCGGCGGTCAAGACCGAAGCGCTTCCGTACATCCGCATCATGTTCCTCGGCAGCTTCGGCATGCTGATGTTCTTCATGATGGGCGGCGCGCTCCGCTCGGCCGGCGATGCGCGCACTCCGCTCCTGCTGGGCATCCTGCTGACCATCCTGAACATCGGCTTCAACGTTGTCCTCATCACCGGCGCGGGGCCGTTCCCCCGGATGGGCACCGCGGGCGCCGCGATGGGCATGTCCATTGCCGGGCTGATCGTCACGCTGATCTCGGTGTCCCTGCTCCTGTCCGGGCGGCTTCCGGTGCATTGGCATCGGGGAATGAGCTGGAAGCCGGACTGGGTGATCATCCGCCAGCTCTTCAAGTTCGGCCTGCCCACCGGGTTCCAGGGCGTGGTCATGAACATCGGGGGCGTGCTGCTGCTCCGGTTCATCGGGTCGATGCCGGAAAGCGGCCAGGCGCAGGCGGCGTACGCTATCGGCTATACCGAGCTCTTTTCCTTCGTGACCTGGACGTCGGTGGGGATCATGGGGGCGACGGCGGCGGTGGCCGGCCAGAACCTGGGCGCCGGCCGGCCTGATCGCACGGCAAGGGCGCTGCCGATCGCAGCCGGAATCGGGCTGTCCCTCGCGGCTGCGTTTGGAATCCTGTTCTTCACCTTTCCGCGGTTCCTGCTCGCCGCCTTTGGCATGACCGACCCCGAGGTGGTGCGGCTCGGCGTGCAACTGCTCCGGGTGCTCAGCGTTTCGGGGTTGTTCATTACGGTCGCGCTGGCCTATACCGGCGGGCTCCAGGGAACCGGCGATACCAAGAGTCCCTTCTACATCTCGCTGCTTTCCCAGGTGCTGGTGCCAATCGGCATCTGCGCCGGGTTCCAGGCGGCGGGGCGGCTTACCCCGATGGTGATCTGGCTCGCCATTCCGGCCGGCCACGCGACCCGCTGCGCGCTTTCGGTATGGCGATTCCGCCAGGAGAAGTGGCGCAGTATCAAGATCGAGCGCGCACCGGCCTAGATGCTGAATCGTTGGTCATTGATATCCATTGGCATTGGGCAACTGCTCCTCGCGGCGGCCGCGGTGATGCGCGGTGGCCGCGGTGGACGTCTCGCGGATTGCAAACCCTTATGAAAGCATCATTGGAATAGGCGCCGCCATGATGGCTGCGTCCTGTTTAGTTCACCGCGGTCGCCGCGGTACACCGCGTTCACCGCGAGGAGCTTTCTCGGTTTGGCCTCTAATCGTCGCCCAGGCGGTCAGGGAGGATAGCAGCGCCAGGCCCGCCGATGTCAGCGCCACCAGCCGGAACGAGCTTACGAATGAACCGCTGATGGCCGCCTTCAACGCCGCGGCCGTCGCCGGCCCCCCGCCGGGTGGAATCTTCATGGCTGCCAGGCTCTCCGTCTCCGAGTCCACGAGGTGACGCAACCCGGCCTCCAGGTGCAGCGCATCGAGGTGGGTGGCCAGAACGTGGCGGAATCTCCAGACGAACAGCGCTCCCAGGCAGGCGATAGCCAGCAGGCCCGCTACCCGCGAGATCGCATTATTGACCCCCGAGGCAATCCCGGCCCGCTCGCTGGGCGCCGCGGTCATCGCGACTGTAGTGAGCGGCGCGACGCACAGCGCCATCCCGATTCCCAGCACGGTGAGCGCCGGGAAAAACGTCGCCCAGTAGCTCCCCGTCACACCCGGCACGGCGAAGAGCCCATACCCGGCCGCGGCGAGTGCCGCGCCCGCGACCATCAGCCCCCCCGCGCCAGTGCGGTTCATGAGCCCGCCTACCCAGCGCGACAAGAGCGAGATGATCGCGATCAGGGGGAGCAGCGCGAGGCCGGCCTGGGTCGCGGAATACCCCCGAACCTGGACCAGGTTGAGGGGAAGGAAAAAGAGCGTGCCGGAGAGCGCGGCATATAGGAAAAGGGTGAACAGGTTGGCCCCGGTAAACACCCGGGAATGGAACAACTCGAGCGGGAGCAGTGGTACCGGGGCTC
>Ga0070699_100001274_pt1 | contig 23223 bp, 12 predicted proteins | sample KBSK1503metaG_FD_65473 | JGI IMG/M metagenome (GOLD analysis project Ga0070699, IMG submission 65473) | Corn, switchgrass and miscanthus rhizosphere microbial communities from Kellogg Biological Station, Michigan, USA - KBS K1-50-3 metaG | ecosystem: Host-associated > Plants > Roots >...
CCGCCGCGATATCCGGATGCTGGTAAAGCACCTCGTCGATCTCGCGCGGGTAGATGTTTTCACCACCGCGAATGATCATGTCTGACTTGCGATCGACGATGTAGAAGAAACCGTCCGGATCGCGATAACCGATGTCGCCGGTGTGAAACCAGCCGTTGCGAAATGCGGCAGCGTTGGCCGCATCGTTCTTGTAGTAACCCTTGAGGACATTCTCGCCTCGCAGCACGATCTCACCCAGCTCGCCGTCCGGCACTTCTCGATCTTCTTCATCGACGACGCCCATTTCGTTGCCGATCGGCCGTCCGCACGAACCGGGACGCCGGCGCTGATCGGGCGGATTGAAAGTCGAACGACAAGTTGACTCCGATAGTCCATACCCTTCGATGACGAGACAGTTGAACGTCTCTTCAAAGCGACGCAACACTTCCGCGGGCACGGGCGCGGAGCCGCACATTGCAAAACGCAACTGATCCGTTTTTAGTCCGGCCGGCACTCCGTCGGGATATGTGCTCAGGAGCATCGACAGCATCGTGGCCACGGAGCCGAAAGAAGTGATCTCGTAGTCGGAGATGATTTGCCAGAAACGCGAGGCGGAGAACTTCGGACTCACGACTGTAGAGCCGCCGGCGTAGAGCGCGGACAGCGTCGTTACTGAAACCGCGTTCATGTGAAACAGCGGCATGATTGTCAGTAGTCGATCGCTTTCGGTGAAGCCGAGCCAGCTCGTAATCTGGCGTGCATTCGCAATCACGTTGCCGTGGGTGAGCAGACAGCCCTTGGGTTTGCCGGTCGTGCCGGAGGTGTAGATGATGATCGCCTCGTGATCGAGATCGAGTTCCGGGGCTGGTGCAGGCTTAGGCGAATGCTCGCGGGTGGCTTCGGATTCGTTGTCGAAGCGAATGATTGCCTGGAGTGTCGGGAGATCTTTCTGTACCGCTTCAATCACGGGAAGAAACTCCGAGTTGACCAGCAGCGCTTTGGCTTCAGAGTTTGAAATTACGTAGGCAAGCTCTTCCGACTTGAGCAACGAGTTGATTGGTCCGGCAAGCGCGCCCAGTTGCCAGCACGCGAAGTAAGCGATGACGTACTCGACGCTGTTCGGTAGCAAGAAACTGACGACGTCGCCCTTCCGCACGCCGTTCGCCGCGAGCATGTTGGCAGTGCGCATGACCGCGGCTTCGAATTCTTTGTACGTGAACTGGCGTTTGTCTGCTTCGGAGAACAGGAAGGGCTTGTCAGGCGCCGCAGCGACGCGTTGTTGCAAAAGTTTCGGAATGGAAGTCATAGCGGTCTTATAGCGCTGGAAGAAGTTTTCACGCAAAGGCGCAAAGAGAAGAAGGAGGCGCAAAGGCTTTGCGCCTTGGCGTCCTCTTTGCGCCTTTGCGTGAAACTCTTTCTCAGAAAACAAGGGCTTGCATGGTATATTCACACCCACTTCTATGAATACCTATCGCAATTTTATAGGCGGCAAATGGATCGAATCTGCCTCCACCCGCACCGCGCAAAACCTTAACCCCGCGAACACCGACGACGTGCTCGGCACGATTCGCCAGGCGACACGCGAGGAAGCGCGGTCCGCAGTCGAGACTGCCGCGGGCGCGTTTCGCAGTTGGCGTGCCACTCCGCCTCCGGTGCGCGGTCGCATAGTTGGGAAAGCCGCCCGTCTGCTCGAGGAGAACAAAGAGGAGTTGGCCCAACTGCTCACTCACGAAGAAGGCAAAACGATCGCCGAGTCACGTGGCGAGCTACAACGCTCCATCAACGTCGCGGAGTTCTGCGCCGGTGAATCACGCCGCATGAACGGCGAGACGATCCCTTCCGAGCTGCCACTCAACTTTGCGTACACGATCAAGCAGCCGCTCGGTGTGGTCGCTTGCGTGACGCCCTGGAATTTTCCGGTTGCGATTCCGATCTGGAAGATTGCACCGGCGTTGGTCGCCGGCAACACAGTGGTTTTCAAACCTGCCTCGATCACACCCGCGACTGCGGTTCGCATCACCGAGATCTTCGAAGCTGCTGGAATTCCCGCGGGTGTGCTGAACCTCGTGCTCGGCTCCGGCTCGGAAGCAGGCGACGAGATCATCAATCATCCGGCAGTCAAAGCAATCTCGTTTACCGGATCGAACGGCGTCGGCATCCGGCTTTACGAGCAAGCGTCTCGGCGCGGCGCAAAAGTGCAATGCGAGATGGGCGGCAAGAACCCGGTCGTGATTCTCGAAGATGCTGACATGGACCTCGCGGTGGAATCGACGGCGCAAGGCGCGTTTGGATCTTCAGGACAACGCTGCACGGCGACGAGTCGCGCGGTGGTGTTGGACCAGGTTGCGGACGAGTTTGTCGAACGAATCGTCAGGCGCGCGGAGTCAATGCGGATTGGTCCGGGATCGGATCCGGCAACCGAGATGGGTCCGACTGTCGATGAGAGCCAGTTCGATACCGTGCTCAGATATATCGATATCGGTCGCGAGGACGGGGCAACGCTCGCCTGCGGCGGCGTGCGTGCGACAGGTCCCGGGCTCGACAAAGGTTACTTCGTGCGTCCGACTGTTTTCGATCGCGTGACGCCCGACATGCGTATCGCGCGCGAAGAGATTTTTGGACCAGTGTTGTCAGTGCTGCGCGTGAAAGATTTCGAAACCGCGATGGAAGTGGCGAACGATTGCGAGTACGGGCTCTCGTCTTCGATCTTCAGCAACGACGCCGCGCGCATCTTTCGTTTTGTCGATGATATCGAAACGGGCATGACTCATATCAACTCGCCCACCACCGGCGGTGAAGCTCACGTCCCTTTTGGCGGCACCAAGGGCACAGGCATCGGCGATCGCGAACAAGGCTCAACGGCGCTCGATTTCTATACCGAATTGAAAGTGGTCTATGTCGACTACACCGGCCGCAAGCGCGAGGGAAATCTCTACTAACGTGAAGTTCTTTCCTGCACTAACGATGATTGTGCTGGCCTGTGTGGCGACGGTTGTGGCGCAAACAAACCGCAGCGTCTACACGCCGCTGGGAGAAAAACAGTGTCGCACGATCAAGTCTGCGGAGGCGGGAGACGATGGTTTTGAAGCACGCTGCCGCGGCACATCCGGCTACAGTCTGATTCTGAGCGAGGGCGACCTGCGGCAGAACCTCGTCGTCGTCACACCGAAAGGCAAAGAGCATTCACTCGAGCTCTGGAATGTCGTGAGCAGCGGGTTTTCCAGCGTGGGTCCAAAAGTCGAATGGCGTCTCGCAACCCAAAACGGCAAGCCAACTCCCGTAGCACTAGTCATTCGCTACAACACGAGTGAGGACGCCGAGTCGCCCAATAAAAATACATCGTATCTCGCGGTCGCGAAGATCACTGCCACTGAGATCTGTGTCACCGAAAAAATTTCGCCTGGTCCAAAGGCCAACGAAGAGGCGCGTCGCGCCGCCGACGCCGCCGCAACGAAACCATGCCTCAAGGACCGAAATCCGTAATTAAAATCCGTATAATCCGTGGCTAAAAACCAATGAAAACCCTGATCAAAAATGGCCGCGTGGTAACCGCGGTCGATGACTACAAGGCCGACATTTTGATTGAAGATGGGCGCGTCTCCGTCATCGGCGCCGACCTGCAAATGGAAGCCGATCACACCATCGACGCCGCCGGCAGACTCGTGATCCCCGGTGGCATCGATCCGCACACACACATGGAGCTGCCGTTCGGCGGCACTGAAGCTTCGGACGACTTTCGCACCGGCACGATCGCCGCGGCGCACGGCGGGACCACCAGCATCATCGACTTCGCCGTGCAGTACAAAGGCCAATCTCTGATCGAAGGCATCGACAACTGGCACCGGAAAGCCGAAGGCAAAACCGCAATCGATTACGGCTTCCACCTGATCACCACCGAGCTCGAAGACAAGCAGATCGAAGAGCTCTACACCGCGATGGATGAAGGCGTAACCAGCTTCAAAATGTTCATGGCCTATCCCGGTGTATTTCTGGTTGACGATGCCACCATCTTTCGCGCAATGTCGGCCGCCGGTCAGCGCGGTGGTCTCATCTGCATGCACGCGGAAAACGGTATCGTCATCAACGAGATCATCAAACGCGCGCTCGAACAGGGCCGCACGGCGCCGAAGTATCACGCTCTTACTCGTCCAACTATCGCCGAAGCAGAAGGCGTGCATCGCGCGATCGCGATCGCCGAGATGGCCGAGTCGCCCGTGTACATCGTTCACCTGTCGTGTGCGGACGCGCTCAACCAGGTGCGACAGGCGCGCGATCGCGGCATTCCCGCGTTCGCGGAAACGTGCCCGCAGTATCTCTTTCTTTCGCTCGACAACTACGACGAGCCCGGCTTCGACGGCGCCAAGTACGTCATGACACCGCCGCTGCGTGACAAGTCAAACCAAACTGAGCTCTGGAAAGGTTTGAAGATGGACGACCTGCAAGTGATCTCAACCGATCACTGCCCGTTCTGTATGAAGGAACAGAAAGAGCTCGGGCGCGGCGACTTTACGAAGATCCCGAACGGCGCGCCCGGTGTTGAGAATCGTGTGCCGTTAATTTACAACGGCGGCGTGGTTGAGAATCGCATCAGCCTCAATCGTTTTGTCGAGTTGACCTCGACTGCGGCGGCGAAAATGTTTGGACTGTTTCCGAAGAAAGGCACGATCGCGATCGGTTCAGACGCCGACATCGTGATCTTCGATCCGGAAAAGGAACAGACGCTGAGCGTGAAAACGCAGCACATGAACTGCGACTACAATGCGTACGAAGGCAAGAAGATCAAAGGCGTCGTTGAGACGGTGCTCTCGCACGGCAAAGTAGTGATCGATAAAGGAGAGTTCAAGGGCAAGGCGGGTGATGGACAGTTTTTGAAACGCGGCACGTGCGTCAGTATGTAAGCCGCAGATAGACGCGGCTAAGCGCGGATTAGAATTCCCCCCTAAAACGGAGACTACGACATGCTTGCAGCGATACTTCTCTTATTGCTGTTTCAAGGACAGGGACGACCAGTCCAGCAACCAACCCCTTCACCGACACCCCAAACCGGAAATCAACAGCCCCGGCCACAACCGTCGCCCACACCGGAAGAACCGCCGGTGATAACCAGACACGAGATTCGTGTCGGTGGAGCGACGATCAAGTACATGGCGATCGCGGGCATGATGCCGATCAAGAACCGCGAAGGTGAAATTGAAGCACGCATGTTCTTCACCAGTTACGTGGTCGATCGTCCGGAAGGCGCGCCGCCGCGTCCACTCACCTTCTCTTTCAACGGTGGTCCGGGCTCGGCGTCGGTTTGGCTGCACATGGGCGCCATTGGTCCCAAGCGAGTGAAGATGAATGCGGACGGTGCGATGCCTTCGCCGCCGTTTGAGCTGGTTGACAATGAAGGCACGTGGCTCACCAGGTCGGATCTGGTTTTCATCGACCCAGTGGGCACGGGCTACAGCCGCGCCGCGCGCCCTGATCTCGCTGCCAAGTTTTTCGGATTACAGGGCGACATCGAATCGGTCGGCGAATTTATTCGCATGTATCTGACGCGTTACGAGCGTTGGACCTCGCCGCTCTTTCTGGCCGGTGAGAGTTACGGCACCACGCGCGCTTCGGCGCTTTCGGGTTACTTGATCGATCGCGGCATCGCCTTCAACGGCATCATGCTGATCTCGACGATCATGAATTTCGAGACCACTGCGTTTGCGTCCGGAAACGATCTGCCCTACGCGTTATTCCTGCCGTCGTACGCCGCCACGGCGTGGTATCACAAACGGCTGCCTGCTGATCTTCAGTCAAAACCCGTCGGCCGCGTAGTTGCGGAGGCGGAGACCTTTGCTTCCGGCGACTACCTGCTGGCGCTCGAGAAAGGCTCTCGACTTTCGGTCCAGGAACGACAGGACACGATCACGAAGCTCGCGCGCTACACGGGTCTCGATCCGAAGTTTCTCGACTATGCCAACCTGCGCGTGAACCTCAATCTCTTTCGCAAGGAGTTGTTGCGCACTGAGAGACGCTCGATCGGGCGTCTCGATAGTCGTTTCAAAGGCTACGATTCGAACCTCGCCACCGACAGCACCGAGTACGACGCGAGCGAAGCTGCGATTCGCCCGCCGTACACATCGACCTTCAACAACTACGTGCGCTCCGAGCTCGGATACAAAACAGATCTCGAATACTACATCCTCGGCGGCGGCATTGGTCCATGGAACTGGGGCACCAACAACAACTACGTCGACACCAGCACCGCGCTTCGCAACGCACTCGCGAAGAATCCGTTTCTCAAGGTCTTCGTGGCGATGGGTTACTACGACATGGCCACGCCTTATTACGCGGTTGAGTACACGCTCGGGCACATCAGCATCGATCCCTCGCTGCTGAAGAACTTCTCGACCAGTTACTACGAAGCCGGGCATATGATGTACATCGACGAGAAGTCGCTCACCAAACTTCATAGTGACGTCACCAAATTCATGGACGACTCGATGCGCAGGTAATCATGGCTGAAACCATTCAACATCCTGACGGACGCATCGAGCTGAAACCGGAAGCGCTCGCAGAGATCAGCCAGAGCTCACTCTACAACGAGGACCTGGCGCCGGTTCCGATCTCGCGACGCAATTGGACCACCTACAACTACGCCGCGCTCTGGATCAGCATGGCGCACTGCATCCCGACGTACATGCTATCGTCCGGATTGATCAGCGCCGGCATGAACTGGTGGCAAGCGCTAATCACGATCCTCCTCGGCAACACGATCGTCCTGATACCGATCCTGCTCAACTCGCATCCCGGGACGAAGTACGGTATTCCGTTTCCGATTTTTGCGCGCGCCGCTTACGGCACGCTTGGGTCAAACGTTCCCGCGCTGATGCGCGCTATCGTTGCCTGCGGCTGGTTTGGTATCCAGGCGTGGATCGGCGGCGAGGCTTTGAATACGTTCTTCAAAGCGATCATCCCGGGATGGCAGACGCTGCTCGGTGGCCCAATCGGCGGTCACACGCCAACCGAGTGGCTGTCGTTCCTGCTGTTCTGGAGTTTCAATATCTACATCATCTATCGCGGCATGGACCTGCTTAGGAAAGTCGAGAACTGGGCCGCGCCGTTCGTCCTGATCATGACGGCGCTGCTGCTCACGTGGGCGTTGTGGAAGGCAAACGGAATCGGTTACCTGCTCAATCAGCAAGGAAAGTTTCATACGCTCGGCGAGTTCTGGCCCATCTTTATTCCGTCACTCACCGGCATGATCGGGTTCTGGGCCACGTTATCGCTCAACATGCCCGACTTCACGCGCTTCGGTAAAAGCCAGCGCGATCAGGTTGTGGGCCAGGTCGTGGCACTGCCGAGTACGATGACAATCTTCGCGGCAATGGGCGTGATGATCACGTCGGCGGCAGTGGTTATCTATCCGCACATGAAACCCGAAGAGCTGTGGGACCCGATGAAACTCGTCGGACAGTTTCAGAGCGTCGTAGTGATCGCGATCTCGATGTTCACGGTGGTAGTCGCGACCCTCGCCGTCAACATCGCCGCCAACGTTGTTTCCCCTGCGAACGACTTCGCGAACGCATTTCCGAAGTGGATCTCGTTTCGCACCGGCGGTCTCATCACGGGCATCATCGGCATCCTCATGCAACCCTGGCGGCTACTCGCTGATCCTTCCGGTTACATCTTCGCGTGGCTGGTTGGCTACTCGGGCGGTCTCGGCTCGATCGCCGGCGTCCTGATTGCCGACTACTGGCTCGTCCGCAAGAAGCAACTCGAACTCGGCGATCTGTATCGCCGCGAAGGAGCTTACACCTTCAACGGCGGCTGGAACTGGCGCGCGGTCATCGCCACTCTTATCGGCTGCGGACTCGCGTGGATCGGTCTCGTCGTACACAGCCTGAGGCCGCTGTACGACTACGCCTGGTTCGTTGGCTTTGGCGCCGCTGCCATCACTCACCTGCTGCTGATGAGAGCAAGCTCTAGATAAGCGATGTCGCTAAATGCTATAAAAACACCAGGCTAAAGCCGGTATGAATGAGATGACTTTTGAGTGACGAGGATTAACTCATGCCACGCACCGTTAAATGCGCCTTAATACAATGTTCCAACGCCGCTGCCACCGATCTGCCGATCGAAGAGATCAAGCGGTTGAATATCGAGAAACATCTGACTTTTATCGATGAAGCGGCTAAGCAAGGTGTGCAGATACTCTGCATGCAGGAGATCTTCACGACACCTTACTTCTGTGCCGAACAACAGACGCGCTGGTACGAAGCGGTCGAGCGAATTCCCGATGGTCCAACCGTGAGATTGATGCAGGAAGTCGCGAAAGCGCACGGCATGGTTATCGTCGTGCCGATCTACGAGGAAGAGCTGACCGGCATTTACTACAACACCGCGGCTGTGATCGATGCTGACGGCAAGTACCTCGGGAAGTATCGTAAGAACCACATTCCGCACGTGAATCCGGGTTTCTGGGAGAAGTTTTACTTTCGTCCCGGAAATCTCGGCTACCCGTGCTTTGACACGGCGTTCGCGCGCATCGGCGTTTACATCTGCTACGACCGTCACTTCCCTGAAGGTGCGCGCGCGCTTGGATTGAATGGCGCGGAGATCGTTTTCAACCCATCGGCGACCGTGGCGGGCCTGTCGGAATATCTGTGGCGAGTCGAACAACCGGCACACGCAGTTGCGAATGGATATTTCATCGGCGCCATCAATCGCATCGGTCACGAACACCCGTGGGACATCGGCGAGTTTTATGGTCAGAGTTACTTCTGCGATCCGCGCGGACAGTTTGTCGCGGAAGCACCGCGCGATAAAGACGCGCTCGTCGTAGCGGATCTGGATCTCGACAAGATTCGCGAAGTGAGAAACACGTGGCAATTCTATCGCGACCGTCGTCCGGATACGTACGGCGCGTTAGTCGCAGACTAGGGAGTAACTATGGATTTATCAATCACCGTCAACGGCATGAAGTTTCCGAACCCGTTCGTCCTCGGATCGGGACCGCCGGGGACGAATGCACGCGTGCTCGCCAAATCGTTCGACGCAGGTTGGGGTGGCGCGGTGGCCAAAACGGTCAGCCTCGAGTCCGCGAAGGTCGTAAACGTTGTGCCGCGTTACGGCAAACTGCGTTCGCGCTCGACGGGAGAAGTGATCGGATTTGAGAATATCGAGCTGATCTCGGATCGACCGATCGACGTCTGGCTCGACGAGTTTCGCCAGGTCAAAAAAGAGTATCCGGACCACATCCTCATCGCTTCGATCATGGAGGAGTACGAGAAGAGCCGCTGGCAGGAGTTGACGCGCATGGTCCAGGAGACCGGCGTCGATGGCTTTGAGCTCAACTTCTCGTGCCCGCACGGCATGACCGAACGCAAGATGGGATCGGAGATGGGCGAGCATCCGGACCTGACTGCGGAAGTGACCAGCTGGGTGACTGAAGTCTCTAAGATTCCGGTGTGGGCCAAGATGACGCCCAACATCACCAACATTCGCGAACCTGCGCAGGCGGCGATCGAGGGTGGCGCCAACGGCATCTCGGCCATCAACACGATCCTTTCGGTTATCGGAGTCGATCTCAATACCTTGCGGCCGATGCCGACAGTCGAAGGTTACTGCGTTCCGGGTGGTTATTCGGCGCAGGCGGTGAGGCCGATTGCGTTGCGCATGGTCAGCCAACTGGCACTCGCGATTCCCGACGATGTGTCGATCAGCGGCATCGGCGGGATCGAAAACTCACACGACGCGCTCGAGTTTATGTTGCTCGGAGCTTCGACAGTCCAGATCTGCACCGGCGTGATGCTACAGGGCGTGAAGATGGTCGACGAGTTAAAGGAAGGCGTCGAGAAGTTCATGGTCGACAAAGGCTTCAACTCCGTTCAGGAGATCGTCGGCAAGAGCCTGCCTTACTTTTCAACGCACATGGACCTGGTCCAGAAGATGAAAGCCGCGAAGCGCTCGAAGGCCGGTGAAGCGAGCCGCGATAACGAGTGGGCGCAAAAAGATATCACCGAGAAAACCGCTGAACTCACTTCTAATTAGCCACAAAAAGGCACATAAGGCACATAAAGGAAATTCCTCAAAGGGAATCCTTTTTGAGCCTTTTGTGCCTTTTTGTGGCTAAATGATCTCGGCCAGGACGGGGGCGTGATCGGATGGCTTTTCCCACGTGCGTGGCTCCCTGTCGATCCAGGTGCGAATACTTCGCGACACGAGCGGTTCACTGATCCAAACATGATCGATCCGTAGTCCGAGATTCCGCCGAAACGCACCCGCACGATAATCCCACCACGTGAAATGACCACCGGCTTCGTCATGCAAACGAAACGCGTCCGTGAATCCCCAATCCTTGATGTGCTGTAACGCGGCGTGCTCCCCGTCGCTGAACATGATGCGTCCCTGCCACAGTCGCACGTCGTGCACGTCGCGATCTTCGGGTGCAACGTTGAAGTCTCCGCATAACAACACCGGCGTCTTTGGATCGTAGTTCGCATCAAAGAACTCGCGCAGCCGCTGCATCCAGCCGAGCTTGAACGCGTACTTCTCAGAACCTACCGCCTGCCCGTTGGGAATGTAGACATTGATGATGTTGATGTCGTTGACAGTCGTGGTGATCAAACGCGACTGCGCAGTCTCATCGTCGCCGGGATAACCACGATGGCTCGTGTCGCACACATCGCGCGTGAGAATCGCCACGCCGTTGTACGACGCCTGCCCGAACAATTGACACTGATAACCGCGTTCCTGAAAGAGCAAGGTGGGAAACTTGTCGTCAGTACATTTTGTTTCCTGCATGCAGAGAACATCCGGCTTGACGGCGTCGAGCCAGCGCATGACGTGCGGTAATCGTGCGAGGATTGAGTTGACGTTCCAGGTTGCGATTAACATGCTGCTATTAATAATCCGCCGAGGAGCGCGCCGCGACGCGCAATGTCTCCGGCCTCGATGTGTTCGTGAACGGCGTGCGCGCCATCGCCGCTAATGCCGAGTCCATCAAGCACTGGTATTCCCATCGCGGCGAGAAAGTTTCCATCAGACGCGCCGCCAACCTGCGCTTCGCCGAGCTCGAAATCGATTTCAGCCGCGATCCCGCGAGCCTTTTGATAGAGCTCGATAACCGCGGGCGTGCGTTCCATCGGCGGACGATTGATGCCGCCCGAGACGAAGACTTTCGTGCGCTCGTCGATTGGTTTGAGATTCGAAAGGATGCGCTCGATCTCCTGCGACTCCGCGGCCGTCGAGAAGCGAACGTCGATCTCGCCCTGCGCTTCAGCCGCGACGACATTCGATCTGGTCCCGCCATGGACCACGCCGACGTTAAGCGTGATTCCCGAGCCTGACAGGTTGAGCGCGTGAAGTTGTTCGGTCTGGCGCGCCAGTTCGAGGATCGCACTCGCGCCTTTTTCCGGCTCGAGTCCGGCATGCGCTGCTTTTCCTTCGACTTTGATCGCGAAGATTCCGGTTCCCTTGCGGCCGGTCTTTACGCGTCCGCCGGACGCAGGTGGCTCCATCACAAACGCACACTTGGTTGGTTGCGCTCGAGCCACGCGCTCGAGCAATGGCCAGCCACTCAGACTCCCGATCTCTTCGTCGCACGTCAACGCGAGGGTCACGCCAAATGCCGGCGCCATATTCAACTGTTCCAATGCGCGTAAGACTTCGATCGCGAGCGCGCAATTGGCCTTCATGTCGAAGATCCCTGGCCCATAGATCCTACCCGCCTCACGTCGCCACGGGCGTTCAGCCACCGAGCCGCGCGCGTGAACGGTATCCGTATGTCCTACCAACAAAATCTGTCCCGCACTGGTTTGCTTGTGAAATGCTTTGATTAAGAGATGCTGACCGAAGTCAGGCACGTCGAGGCGCTCAATTTCATCTACGCAATCGAGCTGGTTTGCGTGCTGGACCAGCAGATCTACGGCCGCACGGCTTCCCTGCTCGTCACCCGAGGGCGACTCCGTCTCAACCAGCGACTGAATAAAAGCCTCGATCTCCGTTTGCCGCGCTTGCAGCGCGCTGAAGATCTGTCGTGCAACTGAACTCATTTGATGATCTCTTTGCGTACCGTCAACGCTTCTATGCGAGACAAGTTGACTGCGTATCCAATGCCCGGCGAAGCGAGCGGCGTGATCGTGCCGCGCGCGCTGACGGTGACCGGCGGATCGATGATGTCTTCTTCCCAGTAACGCCCGCTCGCCGAAACGTCACCGGGCAAAGTGAAATTCGCGAGCGTTGACATCGCGATGTTGTGCGCCCGCCCAATGCCTGACTCGAGCATGCCGCCGCACCAGATCGGAATCTTATTGTCGCAAGTCACAACCTCGACTCGTTTGGCTTCCGTGTGTCCGCCAACGCGCCCCAGCTTGACGTTGATTATCCGGCACGAACCGAGCGAGATCGCGTGCGCCGCGTCTTCCGCTGACTGGATCGATTCATCCAAACATACTGGAGTTTGAATCTGCCGTTGCAAGGTCGCGTGATCGAAGATGTCGTCGTGGGCCAACGGCTGCTCCAGCATCATGAGATTGAAGTGGTCCAACTGCTGAAACAACGAAACGTCGGCGAGTTTGTAAGCTGAATTGGCGTCGCCCATCAAACGAATGTCGGGAAACTCTTTGCGCACGCGTTCGATGATCTTCAGATCCCAGCCGGGCTTAATCTTGATCTTGATGCGCTGGTAACCGGCGGCGACTTCTTTGCGAATTTTCTCCAGCAGGATTTCGGGCGTGTCCTGGATGCCGATGGAAACTCCGCAAGCGAGCTCGCTACGCACGCCGCCGAGATGTTTCCACAACGGCACGCCGGCGCGTTTCGCTTCCAGGTCCCAGCACGCAGTTTCGAGCGTGGCCTTGGCCATGCGATGACCGCGCAAACGCTTCATCAAACCAAATGCGTGTGCCGCACTCTCGATTTCTTTGCCGATAACCATCGGCGCGAGAAATTCGCTGAGAGTGGTCCAGGCCGTTTCCGTCCATTCGTAACTATAAAACGGACCCTCGCCGGCGGTGCATTCTCCCCAACCTTCGGCGCCATCGGCATCGATAACTCGCGCGAGCACGATGCGTCGCTCGGTAGTGCGACCGAAACTGGTTTCGAAAAAGTGGACGAGAGGCAGGCGGATTTCGCGCAGTTCAATCGACTGGATAAGCAAAGTAAGAAGGTGTTCCTCCGTTAAGGCATTATGCATTTCCGCACACGGAGTTAACAACTAACGCCGCGCGAGTTAGCTAATTCACCGGCAAAACAACGCCGCAGGCGTTCGCTAATTCACCGGCAAAACAACGCCATAGGCGTTCGCTAATTTCAGCCCGGGGTTCGAGCGTAGCGAGAACCCTGGGGTTGTCCATAAATAACAAGTGCTCAACCTAAAAGGGTTCGCCGTGGAATGAACCCTTTCAGGGTTGATGTCGAAGGTGCATCGTTAACCCAGGGTTGTCGCTGCGCTACAACCCTGGGCTGAAATTAGCCAACGCCTGCGGCGTAATCAATCGGCCTTGCAGCAACTTGACCCGCCCATACGAACCTGATAAAAGGCAACACACATTTAACCTGCCGGCCTCATTATATCCTCCGGTATTCCTCTCAAACTGTGTGCGAGTTGGTAAATTTATTGCAAAGGAAGATTGTATGCGTCTGATTAGCCCCTTTCCCCCGACACGGTCGTCCCGTGTGTTTATGGCGTCTGCGTTCGCCGTACTCGCCGTTTTTGCTTTCATGATCTTTTTGAGTTTTTCGTCTCGCGTGCAAGCGGTTTCGACCAACGTCGTGATTAGCGAGTTTCGCGTGCGTGGCCCCAATGGCGGAAACGACGAATTCATCGAACTGTACAATCTTTCCGGAGCTCCCGTTGCCATCGGCGGTTGGAACGTCAGAGGTTCGAATAATGCCGCGGGCGTATCAATCAGGGCGACGATAACCGCTGGTACTATCCTTCAACCTGGATGCCATTATCTACTTACTAACGCCGCCGCCGGTGGTTACAGCGGCGCCGTTGCGGGGAATCAAACATATACAGTCGGCATTACGGATGACGGCGGCATCGCACTGACGCTGCCGGACGCCACCATCGTGGACGCAGTAGGTATGAGCACGGGCTCAGCCTACAAAGAAGGTACAGTGCTGCCCAGTCTCGGTGCGACTACTGCAAGTAACCTGAATCGTGGCTATGAGCGCAAGCCCGGTGGCGCGGCTGGAAGCGGCACTGATACTGACAATAATCTCGCCGACTTCCAACTCATCACACCGAGCGATCCGCAGAACTCAAGCGGTTGCGTGTCACCGAGTCCGACACCCACACCGACTCCGACTCCGACACCAACTCCCACGCCGACACCCACCCCGACACCAACACCGAGCCCGACACCAACTCCCGGATCAGTCGTCATTAGTCAGGTGTACGGCGGCGGCGGTAACGTCGGCGCGACGCTGAAGAACGACTTCGTCGAGATCATCAATCACTCCGCAGCGCCAATCGATCTGAGTGGTTGGTCCGTCCAAATTGCATCGGCAGGCCAGGCGAATTGGCAAAGAACGAACCTGACCAACTTTGTCCTTCAACCGGGACAGTATTACCTCGTGCAGCAATCCCAGGGCGCGGGAGGCACTGACAATCTACCTACGCCCGACGCTGTCGGCGGCGGTCTGGTTAGCTCAACATCCGGCAAGGTCGCGTTGGTCAGTAACCAAACTACGTTGACCGGCAACTGTCCTGTCGGTAACGGAATCGTTGATTTTGTCGGTTACGGCACGGAAACATGCTCGGAAGGATCACCGGCCGCGGTCCTAACCAACACAACCGCTAACCTGCGGAAGAATAACGGCTGCTTCGATTCAGACAACAATTCGATCGACTTTGCGGTCGGAGCACCGAGTCCGCGCAATAGCTCATCGCCAACAAACAGTTGCACAGGCCTCTTCGCAAATGGCTCTGCTCAACCGAGTACCGTGCAAACGGGAAACAGTACCACTCTGACTGTGACCGTTAATCCGGCGCAAAATCCGGCGAGTACAGGAATAAATGTTACGGCTGACCTGTCTTCAATTGGCGGATCGCCGGCACAGTCTTTCAGTGGTGTGGGTAACACGTTTACGTTCGTGGCGACTGTTCCCGCCAATAACACGCCGGGGCCAAAGAGTCTGCCGGTGACGGTTACAGATGCTCAGGCTCGCAGCACCAGCACGACGATCTTTCTTACCGTGCAGGAACCACACGTCACCATCAGTCAACTTTATGGTGGCGGCGGAAATGCCGGCGCTACTTTTACAAATGACTTCGTTGAACTCTTCAACCCCACTGCCAACACAGTCGATTTAACAGGTTGGTCGTTGCAGTACACGTCCGCAGCCGGCGACAGTTGGGATTTCACCTCGCAGCCCATTGGCGGCTTCATCGAGCCTGGTCAGTACTACTTGATTGCCCTTGCAGGTGGTGCTACCGGAGCGCCGCTGCCAGCCGCAAATATCAACGGCGACATCAATATGAGCGCCACGACCGGCAAGGTCGCACTGGTCAATAACTTTGATCCGCTCGAAGGCGCTTGCCCGCTGGGTAATGTCGCCATCGTAGATTTTGTCGGTTATGGCACAGGCGCCACTTGCGCGGAAACGGCAAACGCACCGGCGCCCAGCAATACCATAGCGATCTTCAGAAAGAACGGTGGGGCTACCGATAACGACAACAATCAGGACGACTTCGTTGCGGCCGCTCCAAGTCCACGCCGCACAGCACCGATCGTGGAGATTGGTCCAGCTGTATTTCGTAGCGATCCGCGCAAGAACGGCAGCAACGCCCCACGCGATGCGAGTATCACACTTAACTTTACTGAACCAGTCAACGTAGATGGCGCATGGTTCAATATCAACTGCGCCAACACGGGGCTTCATAACGACGCCACGGTTGCCGGCGCTGATAAGATCTGGGTTATCACTCCAAATGTGAACTTCCAGGCGGGCGAGCAGTGTACCTTCACGATCTTCAAAGATCAGGTTCACGATCAGGACACAGATGACAGTGGTCCAAACGATGACACGCTCCTCGCAAACTTCGTAGCGACGTTCACAGTCGCGACCGGCACGGCGCCGCCATATCCGTCGAGCGTTCACCTGACTTTTGGTAATCCGAACGGCGCAACTGCCGACATCAATCAACCAAACAACTACCTGATGGACAAACCCGAATTTACGCTCTCCTACAACAGGGACAAGGGTGGTCCAAACTGGGTTAGCTGGCATCTCTCAGATGAATGGATTGGCACGTTGACGCGTGTTGATACGTTCAGGCCCGATCCGGCTGTCCTGCCAACGTGGTATCGCGTGCAGGCAACCGATTTCTCCAACAGCGGTTTCGATCGCGGTCACATGACACCGAACGCGGATCGCGACAAGGAGACTTCGATCCCGATCAACCAGGCAACATTCCTGATGTCGAACATGGTGGCCCAGGCACCAGACAACAACCAGGGACCATGGGCCGATCTGGAAAACTTCCTGCGCACACTGACGCCGGCAAATGAGCTTTACATCGTTGCTGGTCCAGCGGGATCCGGCGGCACCGGCAGCAATGGTGGTGTGTCGACGACAATCGCTAACGGTCACGTAGCGGTTCCTTCGTCTACGTGGAAAGTCGTGCTCGTCATTCCGAAAGGTGATAACGACATCTCGCGCGTCACCGCGGCCACGAGAACCATCGCGGTGAACATGCCAAACATTCAGGGCATCAGAAACAATGATTGGCACGATTACCTGACCACGGTGGACGCGGTCGAAACGCTCACCGGCTATGACTTCTTCGCGAACGTTCCCGACGCAGTCGAGAACGCGATCGAAGCGGGTATCGACGGCAGCAATCCGCCGGGAACGGAAGGTCAGTCTGTGACCACTGCGGAAGATACATCGAAGTCGATCACGCTAACCGCAGTCAGTCCGATTCCGAGTGCTTCGTTTACTTTCACGATTGTCACTCCGCCAGCTCATGGTCAGTTAACGGGAACCGGAGCGAATCGCTCGTATCAACCCGATCCGGACTTCAACGGCAGCGACAGTTTCACCTTCAAAGCCAACGACGGGTCGCGCGACTCAAATACGTCGACCGTAACCATCACGACCACTGAAGCGAACGATGCGCCAGTCGCTATCGACGACACGGCGGACACCAATGAGGACGAGAGCGTCGAGATTGCAGCGTCGAATCTGACAAGCAACGACAGTGCTGGTCCTCTGAACGAGAACGTTCAGGTGTTGACGGTAACGAGTGTGTCCGCAACTGCCGACACACACGGAACGGTATCGCTCTTGAGTGGGACCATCACCTACTCGCCGGCTGCGGACTACAACGGCCCGGCGAGTTTCACTTACGAGGTCTGCGATAACGGGACCACTGACGGTGCGCCTGATTCGAAATGTACTACCGGCACCGTGAATGTCACTGTCAACGGTGTTAACGATGCGCCCACTCTGAACGCGATTGCGAATCAGACGGTCTACGTCGGCAGCACGTTGAGCTTTACGGCAGTCGGTTCCGACATCGATCTGGCGCCGCAAACGTTGACGTACAGCCTGACTGGCGTCGTCCCGAGCGGGGCATCAATCAATCCCTCATCCGGCGCTTTCAGTTGGATGCCAACAGCGGCACAGGGTGGGCAGATCTACACCTTGACCGTGAGAGTGACGGACAACGGTAGTCCGAATAAGTTTGCGGAGCAGCAGTTCAATGTGGGTGTGGCTTACACATGGACCAACCTGCTGGCCCCGGTGCAAGCCGGTGGAACTTACAAGGCCGGACGCACGCTGCCGATCAAGTTCCAGTTGACCGGCGCGAGTGCGGGCGTGACGGACGCGGTGATCAAGCTGTTCGTCTACAAAGTCACGGACAACGCTCTCGGCGATCCGATGGATGTTGAATCAACTTCCGCTGCGACCACCGGCAACTTGTTCCGCTACGAGAACGGCTTCTACGTCTTCAATCTCAACACGTCCGGAATGACAGCCGGCACTTACCAGCTCCAGATCGATATGGGTGACGGGGTAACACGAGCCGTCAACATCTCGCTCAAATAGAGCCACCGATAACGCAGATGGGGGCGGATCAATCCGCCTTCATCCGCGTTCATCTGCGTCCAAAAAGACCGATCTCACCCTGCCTATGTGACCGATCAAAGTCACGTTGACCAGAATCCCGTCATTCGCTAAAAAAGCCCATTTTTACTTGTTGACCTGGTCCAAAACGGTCTGCTAATAATCGCCATTAGTCCCTTGCCGGCCATTACTTGTCCTGCCGGTATACCTCTCCAAAGTGCGATACCCGACACGAGTGTTTTGGGAGGTTACCCATATGTTCGACCGTCCAAGTCAGCTACCACTACGACGAACTCGCCAGCACCAAACCCATAGACCAAGTCGCGTGAGAACGTGGCGCATTCTGGCGACCGTAACCCTGGTTGCGTTCGCATCAGTCTATGTCGCGTTCGCCGCGATCTCTCTTTCAACTTCTGTTCCTTTCACTCAGAACTTCAACAGCATGGGTATTCCGTTGTCCAATCCGGCGCCCTCAAATCTGCCGGTTGACTTTAGTCAGGACACGATTGTTCCTCCCAGAACACTCGGCTCTTTCGGCGGCACTATCACAACTCCGCGCTCCGGTGGCGCGAACCTGCCCAACCCTACTCCGGCAGGTTGCTACAACTTCGGCGCCGGCAGCGCCACGCTCGGCGATTCGGATCGCGCGGTCGGTTTCGTCTCAAATGCTTTAGCGGCAGGCAGCGGTAATCTTTACGGCTCCTTTCGGAACAACACCGGCACTCCGCTTACTGGGTTACTGATATCTTATAACGTTGAGAAGTATCGTAACGGATCAAACCCGGCAGGTTTTCGTTATCAACTTTTCTATTCGTTCGACGGCTCGTCATGGACCAACGCTGGACCAGACTTCTTCACCGGCTTTGCGGCTGACACCAACAATAACGGCTTCGCGACTGCTCCCGGCGCGACCGTTCCAGTCACAAACAAGATTCTGAACGTTTCCGTTGCGAACGGCGCGAATATCTTCCTCGCCTGGAACTACTCGGTCACATCCGGATTCAATACGGATAATGCACAGGCACTCGCTATCGATAATATTTCGGTTTTGGCTTTGAATGGAGTAGCGACAAATCCGAGCGGCGTCGGCGCGGCCAATCCGATTTCAGTGGCTGCAACGAGCACAACGCTTTTGACGGTGAACGTGACACCCGGTACAAACCCGCCGAGCACCGCGCATACAGTCACTGCTGATTTGTCGACGATCGGCGGCAATGCGTCGCAACAGTTTTTCGACGACGGCACTCATGGCGACGTCACTGCGGGCGACAGAGTCTTCTCGTTCAACGCCACGGTTGCGCTGGGAACGAATGGCGGTATCAAGTCGTTACCGTTCACCATCAATGAGACGAGTCCGTTCACACGTAGCGCAACCGGCGCGATCTCGCTTGGCGTGCTGGCCGCGACGAATCCGTCCGGTGTTGGCACGGCAACTCCGGATTCAGTGCTGACGGGTGAGGTATCGACCCTGACGGTGACCATCACACCCGGAACAAACCCAACGAGCACCGGTATCGCGGTGAGTGCGGATCTCTCGTCGATCGGCGGTTCCGCTAATCAACAGTTCATTGACGAGGGCAACAATGTCTTCACGTACGTGGCGACAGTGTCTCCGCTCACGACGGCTGGACTGAAATCGATTCCCTTCTCGATCACTGACGGCCAGGCGCGTTCCGCGAGTGGTTCGATCAGTTTGAACGTGGAGCAGCCACCACCGCCGGTGGACCATCTCGTCATCAGCCAGGTTTACGGTGGTGGCGGTGATTCCGGCGCGACATTTACGAACGACTACGTCGAGATCTTCAACCCGACGGGACTCTCATTCAATCTCGCCGGCTGGTCGCTGCAATACGCTTCAGCCACGGGCTCGAGTTGGACCAGTAAACAACCGCTCGGCGGAACGATCGCTCCCGGCGAGTACTTCCTCGTCTCGCTTGCTTCGAGCGGGGCTAACGGCGCGCCACTGCCTGTCAGCGCCAACATCTCCAGCAACATCCAGATGGATGCGACGTCCGGCAAGCTGGCGCTGGTCAGCAACTCGAGCTCGCTGTCGGGTAGTTGTCCAAACGGTTCAGACCCGGACATCGTAGATTTTGTCGGTTACGGATCCGGTGCAAACTGTTTCGAAGGCGGCGCAAGTGCGCCCGCACCGAGCAGTGTGAGCGCGTTGTTTAGAAAACTGAACGGTGCGCAGGACACGAATCAAAACGGCGACGACTTTCAAACCGGCCTGCCGAATCCGCGCCGCACGGCGCCGATCGTCGAGCTTGGTCCCTGGGTCACCGTCACTGATCCAATCGAGAATGGCCTGGACGCACCGTATGACGCGACGATCAGCGTTGAGTTCAGCGAGCCGGTAGACGTCGCGGGAAGCTGGTTCGATATCACCTGCGCGAGCACCGGCCAGCACAACAGCGCCACCGTCGCTGCGTACAACGGCTCGCAGGGATTTCATATCACGCCGAACACAGGCTTCCAGTTTGGTGAACAGTGTACGGTGACTGTCTTCCATAGCAACGTACAAGATCAGGATGCAGACGATAGTTCACCAAACACCGACACGCTCTTTGCCGATTACTCCTGGACCTTCACGGTCGTGTCCGCCGGTGCGCCGGCGCCGCAGCCGCCGAGTGTGCACCTAACGCTGGGCAATCCGTCGAACGCAGTCGCCGATCTCCAGCAGGGCGACAACTACCTGATGGAAAAACCCTCGTTCGCGCTTTCCTACAACCAGGACAAGGGCACGCCGAATTGGGTGAGCTGGCATCTCGAAAACGCATGGACCGGAAACCTGCCGCGCACGGACACCTTCCGCGCAGACCCGGCAGTGTCGCCGGACTGGTATCGCGTGCAAGCCTCTGACTACTCTGCGTCGGGCTATGCTCGCGGTCATATGATCCCGGATACCGATCGCAATAACCCGGCCTCGATTCCGCTCAATCAGGAAACGTTCCTGATGTCGAATGTGGCGCCGCTGGCCGCGGACAGTCAGGGCCCATGGGACGGTTTCGACAGCTACCTGCGCAGCTTGCTGCCGGCGAATGAGATCTACATCGTCGCTGGACCAGCAGGTGCGGCGACAACGATCGCGAACGGTCACGTCACCGTTCCCACTCATACCTGGAAAGTCGCCCTCGTTTTACCCGCCGGAGAGAACGACCTCTCGCGCGTGAACGCAGCGACGAGAACCATCGCCGTGATCATTCCGAATCTGAACGGCGGCAATCCGGATTGGCATAGTTACCTCACCACGGTTGACGCGGTCGAGGCTCTCACTGGCTACGACTTCTTCACAAACATTCCGCAAAACGTTGAGAACGCGATCGAAGCCGGTATAAACGGAACGAATCCGCCCGGCACTGAAGACCAGTCGGCGATCACGGCGGAAGACGTTCCGTTGCAGATCGTCCTGAACGCCGCGAGCCCGCTCGCGACGCCGGCGTTGAGTTATACAATCGTGAGTCAACCCGCGCACGGCGGGTTGTCAGGCAGTGGACCAGACTTCACGTATACGCCCGCGCTGAACTTCCACGGCTCCGACAGCTTTACATTCCGAGTTAACGACGGCGGCGCGCAGGACTCGAATACTTCGACCATGAACATTACGGTCACGGAAGTTAACGACACACCTGCGGCCAACAACCAGTCAGTTAACACGAACAGCAACACGCCGCTGGCAATAGCGCTAACCGGCAGTGACGTTGAAACTGCGACTGAGAATCTCGTGTTCGAGGTTTCCGTCAATCCGGCGCACGGCAGCCTCTCAGGCAGCGGCGCGAATTTGACTTACACGCCGCACACAAACTACAGCGGTCCGGATAGTTTTGAGTTCACAGTGCGCGACGCCGGCGACGGCGCTTCAGCAGCGTTGACCAGCGCGGCAGCCACGGTCTCGATCACAATCAACGACACCGTTGCGCCTTCAATCAGTGCGCCCGCAAACGTAACGGTGAACACCGGACCGAATGCGACTACGTGTGGAACGGTCGTAACTGACGCGCAGCTCGGCACTGCGAACGCCAGCGACAATGCCGGTAACGTCAGTGTTGACCGCAGCGGTGTTCCGAGCGGCAACGTCTTCCCCGTTGGCACGACAACCATCACTTACACCGCGACTGACAACGCCGGAAATTCAAATGCCGCGACACAGACAGTCACGGTCATCGATAACACAGCCCCGACGCTGTCTGCGCCCGCGCCTACCAGCGTGAACGCAGACAGCACTGGTCACGCAACAATTCCCGACGTTGTTGCGGGGACTACGGCCAGTGACAACTGTGGACCAGTGACCGTAACGCAAAGCCCGCTCGCCGGGACGATCGTGGGCACGGGCACGCACACGATCACGCTCACCGCGACTGATGCGGCGGGCAACACGCGTACGGCAACTACAACTCTCACAGTCAATATCGTTAACAGCGGCGGTTTGACGTTCTCACTCAGCGTCTCACCGGAGACGGTCAAACGAGGCAAGCAGGCGAAGATAGATATCGCTTACGCTAACACGAGCGCTGCGCGCTTGTCGGTTTCGTTTACCGTTCGCTACACGAGCCCGTGCGGAAGCTTTGTTCTCGATAACGTAGGACCGGTTCCCATCAACGCAGGCGCTGATAAGAGCGCCAACGTTCCGTTCCACGTGCCGAAGACAGCGTGTACCGGTCAATACACTCTGACGTTGGAAGCGTATGTCGAAGGAGTGTTGGTTGGTACGGATACGGCGGTCCTCACGGTAACGCCGTAATCGAGAACAATGAGCCCACTAAGTCAGGACCGGGAGGACGGGGGGCACGTTTCAACCATTCGGCTCGGTTGGACCTGTGGCCACCTCCTGGTCCTGACTTGCCCCCTAATATTTCGCCGCAGATAAACGCGGATTGACGCAGATCGGATCTGCGTCAATCCACGTTTATCTGCGACGAAAATTATTCAGTTGAGATCTGGTCTTTTTTATTGAGTGCGGCGTGGAGTGTGTGCCAGGCGAGGGTGGCGCATTTGACGCGAACCGGAAACTCGCGGACGCCGGCGAAGATCTTCAGGTTGCCAAGACTGTTTGCTTCTGTCTCTTCGTTAAGCTCGCCAGTCACCATCGAGTGAAACTCGTTAAAGAGATTTTCCACTTGTTCCTTGCTCTTGCCTTTGACGGCCTGCGTCATCATGCTCGCCGCGGCTTTTGAGATTGCACAGCCC
>Ga0070699_100001276_pt1 | contig 23203 bp, 20 predicted proteins | sample KBSK1503metaG_FD_65473 | JGI IMG/M metagenome (GOLD analysis project Ga0070699, IMG submission 65473) | Corn, switchgrass and miscanthus rhizosphere microbial communities from Kellogg Biological Station, Michigan, USA - KBS K1-50-3 metaG | ecosystem: Host-associated > Plants > Roots >...
GTCGCTGACGCGGCCCCGGTTGTTTGTGGCCACCTGAAGGTGACCGTCAGCGCCACAAGTTCATCTGCTCGAGGCGCATGTCCTCTTCTTCTTGCTTTCTGATGTAGTCCCGTATCACTTCGGTGTCCCGCCCAACTGTGGATACGAAGTACCCTCTCGCTCAGAAGTGCTGGCCTACGAAGTTTCGTTTCCTCTCTCCGTATACACGAGCCAAGTGGATCGCGCTCTTTCCCTTGATGAATCCGATCACCTGCGACACCGCATATTTTGGCGGGATCGAGATCAACATGTGCACGTGATCTGCTAAGAGATGGCCCTCCTCGATTCTGCTCTCCTTCTGCTCGGCCAACCTTCGGAACACTTCGCCCAGATGCCGTCGCAACTCCACGTACAACGTCCTCCTGCGGCACTTGGGAATGAACACCACGTGATATTTGCACTCCATTTGCTGTGACTTAAGCTTTCATAGTCATCCATCGATGGGACTCCCCTTCGTGTGCTTGGCGGCTCACGATTCGGAGTCTCGTCGATGGACTTCCTGATATGTCAAACTTCTGCTGCCTCCCCGGCAGAGCCGGGGGAACTCCTATTTTGGTTTAGGACTTCATGGGAAAATATTCCCGAGCGCTGCGACCATTGCTCTGGCTGCACAGGATCAACCGCCGCCTGCAAAAGGACCCGAATCGGGGCAAGTACACAGACTTGGCGATGACCCCCGTCACCGACGACGAGACCGAGAAGCTCGAATTGTTTACCCACAGCGATGCCGTGCGCCAGGCAGTCGCGCATGCGCATAAGATCGACCAGCTCACCCACGTCCACAAAGGCGCGAGGGCTGAGATCCACGCCTGACGCAGGCATCCGAGCCGACCCGGCGGCGTTGCAGCTGACAACGGTAGCGCAGCGAACGTGAAGCGGCCGCGTCGAGCCGCGGTCACTCGCGTGCATCGCCGCGCATCGGCGGCTTGCCGCTAATAGATCCCGGGCAAGATGCGCGAGGTGCGGGCCATGTAGCGGCGGTACTCGTCGCCAAAGGTCTCGGTCATCAGCGCCTCCTCGCGCCCGACGCGCAGAAAGAACAGCGTGCCGAAGCCGATCAGGCCGGCCGGCCCTGCGATCCAATTCGGTAGCAGCAAGGCCTGCGCCACCGCCCACAGCCAGAACGCCAAATACATCGGATGCCGCACGCGGCTGTAGACGCCGTTCGTCACCAAGGTGTGCTGATCGCGCACTTCCAGCGTCACCGACCAATTGCGCCCGAGATCCTTGTGCGTGCGGTGGAACAGCCAAAGGGCGGCCGCGAAGACCGCGGCGCCGAGCCATGGCTGCCATGGCCGGAGGGCGTAATCGGCGAAAGCCGGCGCGCTAGCGATGACGTAAATCGAAGGAAGAACGCCCAGCCCAGTGGCCGAGATTGCCATCAGCACGATCTCGCGGCCGCGATCGCTGCGCCGCACTTTCGGCGTGCGCCGCGCGCGACGGCCATGAGGGTATCGGATGATGCACCAGCCGACGACGCCGACAATCCAGATTGCCTTGGCGACAATGAGCGTCATAGTGACGGATGCGCCACCATGGTGCGCAGCCGCGACGGGTCGCGGCACGCGCCGTCCTGCGCGATAAAATCCAGGAACCCCAGCGGCGATAGCGTCCAGTCGCTGAATGGGACCGGGCCGCACACCATCAGAAAATAATCGTAAGGCGCATGCCTGTCGTTGGCCATGACCGAGCGATAGTGCAGTCGCAAAACGCTGCGGCGGGCGCGCGCAAACGTTTCGGGCAGCAGCATATCGTGGATCTGCACGCGTCGGATCACCGGCTTGCCGTCGAGCCGGTCGTCGGGAATGTGCCGCAGCGAGACCGGATCGAATTTGTAGAAGCTGATGGCATCGGCGCGCGATTGATATTCGACCCAGGCGATCGAGGGCTCGGCCACGATGCGCGCGATCTTGCGGCGGAGACCCTGCGCGCGCGGGTGCAGCGCGAATTTCGGGATGGTTGCGCCGATAGTGAGCACGAAAATAGCCGCGCCGCGACGGCCGAAATCGGCGTCCCGCGCCAGGGCGCGGACGAGCACATCAAGCACGAGCATCGCGCCGAGGCTGTGGCCGACGACCACGATTTCGTCCACCGCGCCCTCACGCGCACGCGCGAGCAGCGTCTCGGCAAAACGATCGAGGCGCGCATCGATGTCCGGCCGGCGGCCGTGAATGTAGTCGTGGGCGCAGATCCAATCGTCGAGCAGTTGCTGCACGCGCCAGCGCCGCCCGGGCCAGCGCAGCAGCACGAGAAAGACAGCGATCCCAACTGGCACGCCGACGGCGGCGGCGCTCAGGCCTTCGAGGCCGAGGAACGCGGTCAATAGACGCGCGGCGAGCCATCCACCGGCGGCGAACAAAACGAGCGAAAACATCGGAAACAGGAAAAAGGTGGTGTAGCGCTGGTTCGCGATGATGTAGCGAAACATCGTGCCGGTAACGACGAAGTCGAGATATGCGCGCGCGGCCTTGAGGAGCCGCACCGGGAACGGTCGGGCGAAATCGCCGCGCACGATGTCGTCCCAGAGCAGCGCTTCGTGCACCGCCTCGACCTGCCAGTTGGCAGCCCGCGCGCTGACGGTCCACCAGGCGCGCGACTGCGCGTTCGACTGCTCGAGCGCGGACAACGTGGCGTCGACGTTCCAGGTGCGTCGGAACACATCGAGCTGGCGCGCGAACCGCCGGTATAGCGCGCTGGCGTCGATCGGGTCGTATCCCGCCACGTGATAGACGTGTCGACGCCGTATCATGCTCACGGCCGCCTATTTCATCATCTCGTCGGGCGGCGTGATGCCCCACAGATTCGAAGCCGATGGGTCCTTGGGCCACACTTTCGGTTTCTGCGGATGGTCGCGGTGCCACGGCCGCGGCTCGAAATAGCCGAGCTCCTCGTTCACCTGATCAAGCTCGGCGAACAGCTCGGTGATCAATCCGTTCGGCGCGCGGTGATAGGCGAAGAGGTTGTGGCCGATGCCGTGCCGGCCCGGCCCCCAGATCAGCTTGTAGCCGTTGAGGCTGAGAAAATCGCACGCGGTCTGCAGGTGGGCCCAATCGCGCAGCTCGAATGCGGTGTGAAAATGCCGGTTCGCGTCGGTCTGCATCAGATTGATGGTGTGGTGGTCGCGGCCGCAGCGCAGGAACGAGAAGAAATCCGCCATCCAGTCGGACTCGCGAAAGCCGAGCACGTCGCAATAGAACTTCGTCACGTGCTTGACGTCGGTGACGAAAAACGCGACGTGGCCGAGTTTGTGCGGAACGATTCCCTTGGTTGGAAAGCGCTGGCCCGAGAAGGCGTCGCGCTTGAAGACCTCCATCACCGTTCCCTTCGGGTCTTCGAACGTGACCATGTCCGAGATCGAGGGCTCGGGATCCTTCCGGCGCTGGGTTTTGATGCCGTGGCCTTGGACCTGTTTCTCGAACGCGCCGAGATCGTCCTCGGGGCCGATCTGGAAGCCCAGGCGCACGCATTTCGCCTGCGAGCCCTTGCGCAACACCACCGAGTGATGGTCGACGGTCGAGGCGAGATAGACGGCGTCCTTGCCCTTGTCGGTCAGCGTGAGGCCGAGCACCTCGGTGTAATATTCGCTCTGCTTGTCGATGTCGGGCATTTCGTAAACGGCGTGGGCGATCTTCTTGACGCGGATCATGTGGTCCTCCGTTGTTGCTTGTTTCCCGTTGAAGCTCATGCCTTGGCGCGCGGCAGCGCGCTGACGACGTCGACCATCGCGGCGACATCCTTCTCGCCGAAATCCATGGCCATGAACTTATCGTAGAGCTCGACCGCGCGATCGAGCATGGGCGTGGCAACGCCCACGCTGGCGGCGAACTCGCCGATCATGTCGAAGTAGTGCTGCAATGCGGGCGCCGTGCCTTGCGCGGGAAGGAAGCGCCGCTGCGCCATCCAAGGGGCGCGGATGCCGAACTGGGTCGAGCCGCCGCTGCCGGTGGCGATGGCCTTGATCATCAGATCGACGTCGACGCCGGCTTTCAAGCCCAGCGCCATCGCTTCCGCGGTCGCGGCAATGTTGATGGCCACGAGCAGATTGTTGACGAGCTTCACGCGGCTGGCGGCGCCGAAGGGCCCGAAATAGAGGCAGGAATCGGCGAATCCGCCGACGAAGCGCTCGGCCTTGGCGCAGACCTCCTTGTCGCCGGCGAGATAGATCACGGCCTTGCGCGCCGATACCATTCCCGGCGTTCCGCTCACCTCGCCATCGAGGAAGACCGCACCCTTGGCCGCAAGCGGAGCGACGTGACGCTCTTTGTCGGGGACGGGGTGGGACCCAAGCTCGACGATGATCTGTCCGCGGCGCGCCGATTTGATGAGCCCATGGGGACCCTGCACCACCTCCTCGAGCGCTTGCGAGGACGGCAGGCACGAGAACACGACGTCCGCCTGCGCGCCCACGTCGGCGGCCGAGCGGCCGGCAATGCCGCCAACTTTCTCGAACTCGGCGAGCGAGCTGCGGCGGTAGCCCACCACCCGATAGCCGCTCTTGATCAAGTTTTCGCCGATCGGCAGTCCGATCTTGCCGACACCGACGAGTCCGACCGTTTCCATGCTCTCATCCCTCGCTCGTATCTGACGCCGGCGCTCGAGCTTAAGCCAGCTCGAGCGACTGGTCGGAAAAATTCACCTTGATCCCGAGTGAGCCCTCCATCACCGTCCATTCCCGCAGCTCGAAGCTGCGCAACCCCTGCACGACGAACGGATCGGCTTCGGCGATCTTGCGCGCCGCCTGCGCGCTCGCTGCCCGTACGATGGTCAGCCCGTCGCCGCGGGTCTTGCCGTCGGCCTCGGCCAACGGACCGGACGCAAACAGCACGCCCTTCTTCTCCAGACCGATCATGTATTCGAGGTGGCGCGGCAAATGCTCGGCGATCTGGTCGGGCGCCGCGCCGCCCTTGGAGAGGACGACGTAGAGCTTTTTACGCAGCATGGTCTTGGTGAGCTCGCGGATGCGCTCTTGCGTCACAGGGTCCCTCCCCTTCGGGCGGCTGATCGCGCGCCGTTATCGCCTTGCACGGCCGCGAGCATGGCGAGACGGCCGGCGGCGATCAAGGATCGCGGTTGCGGCCTGACTCATTCGGTGCCCCTGTTTTCCTGTAAACAACAGGAGAAAAACAGGAGGCCGAGCACAACTGGCGCCTGTGGCTTTCCCGTAAGCTGCAGGATGACAACAGGAAATGGGCGCGACCGGCGGCGAGTGGATGGGCCCGGATCGCCGTCGATAACAGGACGAAACAGGACGAAAACAGGAAATGGGCGCAACCCGCGCTTGCACAACGACAGTTCGCAAGGCGCCTTGGCGCCGTCGCGCCGACTGCGGTTTTGTTCGAGCACGATCGAAGTCGGCTCCATCACCCCGATGCAATGACGCATGTCGGTGCTTCACACTCGCATCTCACGATATCAAACAGCCTACTCGACCGCCCGGCCGCTCATCGCGGTGCGGGACACGCCTTCACCTCGCCGCGCTAATTGTTTTCTTTGCACGGCACGCTCTCAGCGAGCGAGGATTGGTGACCGTACTATAACTTCGGTATGTAGTCAATAGTTAAATTCAAATCGTAGTCGCAACGAAGAAACCAGATCACACCCCGACGTAAACCGCTGTTACGCTGGAAGCGCCGCTGCCATCGTCGTGTGATCAGGAGTGCGGCCGTGAGGCGGACGCCAAATTGATCGAAGGCGTCAGTTGGTCCTTTCCCGCTGCGGCATCGCCCTTGAAACCCTTCCTAAGGAATGTCCCGCGATGAGGATCTAAATGGCGCAACTGCTCTCAGTGAACGTTGGTCTGCCGCGCGAAATCGAATGGAAAGGGAAGACCGTGCGCACGGCCGTGTGGAAGGACGCGGTGCGGGGTCGCCGTCAGGTCGGGAAGCTGAACATCGACGGCGACGGCCAGGGAGATTTGCAGGGTCACGGTGGCGAGAACCGGGCCGTTCTCGTCTACCAGATCGATTCCTATCGCTATTGGGAAAGGCAGCTCGGGCGAAAGGACTTCGTGTTTGGACAATTCGGCGAGAACTTCACGGTGGAGGGATTGTCGGACGATGAGGTCTGCATTGGTGACCGTTATCGGATTGGCAGCGCGCTGTTCGAAGTGACGCAGCCCCGAGTGACCTGCTACCGGGTTGGAATCCGAATGCACGAGCCGCGTATGGCCGCCCTGCTGGTGGAGCATCACCGACCCGGGTTCTACTTCCGTGTGCTGGAAACCGGCGAAGTCGCGGCCGGGGATGAGATTATGAAAGTCAGCGATGGTCCGGAGCGCATGAGCGTCGCCGAGGCCGATGCCCTACTCTATCTTACCGGTCATTCCCGCGCTCAATTAGAACGCGCCTTGCGCATCCCGGCGCTGCCCGCTGGTTGGCGAAGTTCCTTCCAAGCGCTGCTGCAGCAAGGACTTGGGCAGGCAAAGGGAAACCCCGGCCTCGCGGTCGTGAGCCCGCCGCCCGCGTGGACGGGATTTCGCCCCATGCGGGTGTCGCGGATCGACCGGGAAAGTGACCGCGTGTTTTCTCTGGTCCTCGTGCCCGCTGACGGTGAACCCCTGGCGGCTGCGCTACCTGGGCAATTCGTGGTTCTGCGCCTCCATGTGCAGTCCGGCGCGCCGCCGGTATTGCGAAGTTACTCGCTGTCAGACCTGCCGAGCACCGGGCATTATCGCGTGACCATCAAGCAAGAAGAAAACGGCCTTGCCAGTACCTATCTGCGCACTCGCATAAAGCCGGGGAGCGACTTGGAGGTCAGCGCGCCCCGTGGCAGCTTCACGCTCCGTTCGGGCAGCGAGCCGGTCGTTCTATTGAGCGCGGGGTTGGAGCGACGCCGGTGCTGGCAATGCTGCACGCCCTGGCGGCCGGGAAGTCGAGCCATCCGGTTTGGTGGCTCTACGGAGCACGCAATCGGGAGGAGCATCCATTCCGTGAGGAATCGCGTGCTCTGCTACAAGAATTGAAGCACGGTCACAGCCACGTCCGGTACAGCAGGCCAGGACCAGCCGACCAAAGGGGTGTCGATTTCGACGCTACCGGGCACCTTGCTGTTTCCGCGTTCGACCAGATCGGCGTTCCGCGTGAAGGCCAATTCTATCTGTGCGGCCCCGCGGCGTTCTTGCGGGAGCTGACCGCCGGCTTAGCAGCGTGGGGTGTGAGCGCCGATCGTATTCGTACAGAGATATTCGGCACGCTTGATTCGATCACACCGGGGATGAAAGCCGAGACTCATTCTCCGCATTTGCCTGCGGAGCCGGCGGGTTTCGGACCGCAAGTTTCCTTCGCGCGGAGCTCGGACTCACGTTGCCTTGGGATGCAAAATACCAGAGCCTGCTCGAACTTGCAGAAGCATGCGATGTGCCTGTGCGGTGGTCCTGTCGAACCGGGGTCTGCCACACCTGCGAAACGGCGCTGATTGCCGGCGACGTGGACTACGACCCCGAGCCGCTGGATCCGCCCGCAAAGGGAGACGCGCTGATTTGTTGCTCCCGGCCTCGGGGTGAGGTGGTCCTTGACCTATGACGGACGGGCATGCTGCGTGCCACGGAGGTGCAGGAGTTTGCCCATCGCGAAGCCTACGGATCCCTCGGTGATTGTGACGACTTTTCCACGCACTGTCGCAAGATTTAGCAGTCTAAACAATGCAATGCGGAGAAAGGCCAAATGATTCACGATCCGGCGAACGTTGTGGCTGCTCTATCCCCCTCGGATACAAAGCTCCGTGGCTTGTTGGGAGGAATGTCCGTATTCACGATGATCATGACCGTTCCCCAGGTGTTGGCCATATGGCTCGGTCATCAAGCAGCGGGCGTTTCGATCCTGTCGTGGAGTGCGTATCTTGTCTCCGCCGTTCTCTGGTTATGGTTCGGAATCCGGCGGCATGACAGGAATATCTATCTGCCGTGCTTGGGTTGGATTGCACTGGACGGTGCCGTGATTGCGGGGGCTGTCGTTTACGGATAGCAGCGGGTTGGCGGTTTTTAATCTCCAGCCTTGACGTCGAGCGCGACATCGCAGGCATGGTTATCGTGCGCATGCTGAAAATCCGGAAATCTCGGCATGCTCCATTAGGTGCGCGACCTGCCGATCACGGTGGAAACGCTGTCGTAACGCGGGCACCTTTCGCGGAAAGGACCATTTCTACGGGATTCCCTGCTGCTTCGCATGCGCCGAGGGTCGAGGTGCCTCTCACCGGCATACTGCCTGACCGCCCCAGCGGTTCCGTAGTCGTGCCAATTGGAGCGTCCCTGTGATCGTCACGACGTTCCCACGCACTGTGCGTGTCATCGAGCACACGTTGATCCCGTTGAAGGACGGCACGACGCTGGCGGCCCGCATCTGGTTGCCGGACGATGCCGAACAGAACCCGGTTCCTGCGATCCTGGAATATCTCCCCTACCGCAAGCGCGACGGGACATACGAACGGGACGCGCAGACGCATCCCTATCTGGCCGGCCACGGCTACGCCGGCGTTCGCGTCGATCTTCGCGGTTGCGGCGAGTCGAGTGGCTTGCTGTTCGACGAGTACGCAAAGCAAGAGCAGGACGATGGCGTCGAGGTGATCGCTTGGTTGGCGGCGCAACCCTGGTGCAGCGGCGTCGTCGGGATGATGGGAATCTCCTGGGGCGGCTTCAATGGACTTCAGATTGCGGCACGGCGCCCTCCGGCACTCAAGGCCATCGTCACCATCTGCTCGACCGACGACCGGTATGCCGACGATGTGCATTACATGGGCGGCACGCTTCTTGCGGCCGACGGGCTTGAGTGGGCCTCGTTCTTGTTCGGCTCGATGTGCCTGCCGCCCGATCCGATGCTTGTCGGCGATGGCTGGCGGGCGATGTGGCTGGAGCGCCTGGAGCACGTGCCGCTGTTCTGCGAACTTTGGCTGCAGCACCAACGACGGGATGCTTATTGGAAGCACGGATCGGTCTGCGAGGATTACGCGGCGATCCAATGCCCCGTGTACGCTGTCGGCGGCTGGACCGATGCCTATAAGAATGCAATTCCACGCCTTCTTGAGCGATTGAGCGTACCGCGCAAGGGTCTCATCGGGCCGTGGGCACACGGGTATCCGCATTTTGCGCGTCCCGGCCCGCAGATCGGCTTCCTGCAAGAGATGCTGCGCTGGTGGGACTATTGGCTCAAGGGCGTCGATACCGGCGTCATGGATGAGCCTATGCTGCGCGCTTGGATGACGGAAAGCGTCAAACCTGCCTCCCGTCATCAAACGTTGCCGGGCCGATGGGTTGCTGAACCTTCATGGCCGCCGCCGGGAACAACGCCGCAGCGCCTGGTCTTGACCGACGAGGGGCTGCGAAACGAGGCGGCGCCGTTGACGGCGCGCGCGGTGTGCTCGCCGCAGACCGTCGGTAAATGTTCGGGAAGCTGGGTTCCGTTCGGTCGTGGACACGACCAGGCGGAGGATCAGCGCGACGACGACATGCGCTCGCTCATCTTCGAGACGCCGCCACTCGAAGAGCCGATTGAGATCCTCGGCGCGGCGATCGTCACGCTCGACCTCGCGTCCGACAAGCCGATGGCGAACCTGGTGGTTCGGTTATGCGACGTGCACCCGTCCGGTGAATCGCTGCGGGTCAGCTATGGCGTGCTCAACCTCGCCCATCGCGACGGACACGAAAAGCCTGCGCCGCTTGCGGTCGGGCAGCGCTACCGGGTGCGTATTCAACTCAACGATGCCGGCTCGGTGTTCCCGGCCGGCCACAGGATCAGGCTCGCGCTATCCACGGCTTACTGGCCGATGATCTGGCCTTCTCCCGAGCCGGCGACGCTGCTGATTTCCGGCGGCACGCTCGAGCTGCCGGCACGGGAGCCCCGGGCCACCGACGCGCTGCTTAAGCCGCTGCCTGGTCCGGAGTCGGCGCCGCCCGAGAAGCCGACGATCATCCGTCGCAGCGATTTGCGCATCGAGCGCATCGACCGCCTCGGCCTCGAGTTGGGCACGCACGATAACTCGAAGCTTGACGTCGAGGAGGGCGACCCGCTCAGCGCGGTGAACGACCTGCGACGGACGTGGACGGTGTCGCGGGACGCGTGGCAAGTCCGCATCGAGACGCAGCTGCGGCTGTCGTGCAACCGCGATGTCTTCCTGCTGCAGGCAAGCTTACGCGCGTGGGAAGGCGCCAACGAAGTCTGCCGGCGCGAATGGGATCGCGCTATTCCTCGAGACTTCCTATGACTCCAGGCGCGCGCATCGGTTCTTCGATCGCCGATAGGATATCTATCCGATCGAGGCAAAGCGCGTCCCGCGACGCGCAAACGAGCGATGACAATCAGCCGCGCCGGAGCGGGGCCGTGGGCGCATCGGCTATTTTGCGGGCGCAGCCTCTTTGACCGGCGTTCCTTCGACTTCGGTCTTCTCGTCTTGTTTATTGGCTTCGTTCAGGAGCCGATCGATGACGCCGGCACGCTGCTCTTGCTTGATCCGAGCGTCCTGCGCTTTCTTCTGTTGTTCAGCGAAAAATTTGTAGTCGACTTCCCAACACATTGGGTCCTCCATCTGTGACGGAACCAACGGCATAACAACGCTCACATCATAGCATATGGTTCCGAGGTGTGGCCAGCGCAGGACTGCATGCATCGACTGCGATCCTGCGATGAGTCCGCCTCACATGCGGATCCCAAGCCACGGATGGAATTTTTGGAAAGGACGCCGCCCCCGGAGGCCGGGCGCTCTCCTTATCCATGATCTTTCAGCCTGCGAAATCCGAACGCGGGCAGCTTCGGCCGAATTTCCAAGCCGCTCCCACGCGGTCTTCCACTTCCACTTGATCGGAGGCATCATTGGAAGGTCAATGCGGTCGGCAAATTCGGCGCACCCATGCCACGCATTCAAGATCCCACAGAGTGCACCTGCGTCGCAGCAAAAACATCCGCTCCGGCTGGTGCGGAAGCCGGTTCATTCAAATAAGGGCAACTGAGCCCCACGCCCAGCAGGCGCCGGCCTAAGCGCAGAGCCTTGCGGGCGGTCCAGGCGTCGATTGCAGTGCGCATGAGTGCCGGGATCTGATTCGGCTGACGCATAACCGAGCCGGAAATAGCCAATAGGTCGGGTGTACCGTCGTGCCGCAACTCGATTACGGCGGCTGGTGGCAGGTCCCTATCCGACGCATCAATAACCGTGCGACAAACGGCAAATGGAATATTGTGTAGAGCGGCCACCTTGGCCGCGACATGGGACTCCATGTCGACCGCCATTGCCCCTGTGAGTGCATGTAATCGGATCTTGTCCGAGGAATAGGCGATTGGAGCGTCCGCCCCAGCAACTTCCGCGTAAACAGAACCGGGAATTGCCTCGAGCAAGCGACGCGACCATCTTCGATCTGCCGGATAGCGCTCATCCCCCGTCCGCACTCCTGACCCGATCACCCAGTCTCCAGGACCGAGATCGGGCACCAGGCCACCCGCGACTCCAAAACTGATAATACCCAATGCACCCCGTTCGATCGCTGCCTGCAGGGAGGCAACGAGCTCCGAGGCGTGGCCGCAGATGACCGATACTCCCGGCCCCACGGCGATCCGAGCCTCGAGCAAAAGCGAAGTAACGGCAACGACAGGCATGGGTTTCGACATTGAAGAACAGCCCCCGATTTATCGCCCCAAATGACCGGCGTCGCAGATTACCCACTTCCGCCCCAAAAAGTGAGTGATGAGTTTCGACCCTGCAGATTTCAGAAGGCGTGCCCGTGCTCACCCGAATCAGTCCAGATCCGAAGCCTTACGCATACACCGACGGGTCCGCACGGGAACGGGACGGTGCGATGTTGGGCTTCGCTCCCTGTGCTTGATGATAGCTGAGTTGCTATGACTTCGGCGGTCGAAACTTGCCAATTTGCATTTTCACGAGCGGACGACGCCCGCCGTCGAGCTTTGGGCGAATTTCCAAGCTCACAAAAATTTTATTTTGATTCAATAGCTTGCCACCTTATCAAGACTTCTATTTCTCTATGTCTCTCACGGACCTAGCCGATCACTGTGACCAAATCGCAACACTTCTCTGCCGGAATTGCGTGCCTGGCAATGATTGCGTCGTTCTACTATTGCTAGAATAAGATTCTCGACCTGCCTCAATTACAATTTCGCTGGGGGTCGGGGACGGTTCGGGGGTCGGGGACGGTTCGTGTCTTGGCAACGTAAGGGGCTATCCTGTGCAAACGAAGATTAACGTAGCCATTGCCGGCGTCGGCAATCGCGCCAGTGCGTTGGTGCGGGGTGTCGACCGCGATCGCCGAGGCGCTTCACTTGATGGTGTTAGCTGGCTCAGCGACGCAGGATACCTGAATCGTTAGAACTTTGGGACGGCCGCGAGCGAACCAATCACCCCGATGATGGACAGCGCAAGAACAGCTTTATCGCGATCTGTAATCCGTATGAAGGAACCCCAAAAGGAAGACTATTTCGCTGGCAAGACCCGTCAGCCTGTTATCTGGTTCGAAGTGGAGGATTTCTTTCGATATTTTGATCATTTTTGCAATCCGAGCGGCGTACAGCGGGTTTCATTCGAGATTTGTCGTGCAGCCACGACACTCGACGGGCTTTCCGAACGCGTGAAGTTTTGCCGGCTCAGCATTTACAGCAAACGACTCCACACGGTCGGCTTCGGCGAAATCCGTTCCGCATACTTGAACCCGCCCGGCAGGATCGCTCCTTGGAAGACATTTTGGGAGCCGGCAATATTTTGGGAAAAATTCCGCAGATCTTTCCCAGTGATCATGCGGCACCCGCGTTTTTTCTTTTCCATCTCCAAGGCTGCGGCTCGCGATCTCATCGGCACGTGGCTCCGGACAGACCCGTTTGAGCAGTTCGTACGCTGTGGCGATATGATCGTATCACCTGGGGCTGGTTGGGGAATTCCTAACTACACGAAGTATATTGCTGAAGCGAGGCGGCGTTACGGAATAAAGTTCGCTATCTTGATTCACGATCTCATTCCGATCAAACATGAATCTTTTGTCGAACCATATCACGCTGTTCAATTTCGCAATTGGCTTCGAGATGCCATACCGCTTGCGGATATCGTGTTTACCAACTCAAAGCATTCACGAACTGCTCTTATCGATTTTGCTGCGGAGTCCGGTTGGCGATTGCCTCGCGTCGAGGCTTTGGAGATGGGATCGGGTTTCGGCGACCGGCTCACGGCTGGTGAGCAAGCAATGACGCGCTTTCCTGCACGCTATGTCTTGTTCGTTTCCACCATTGAAGTTAGAAAGAATCATCGGCTGCTTGTCAGAGTATGGCAACGACTGTTGGAGCAGCACGGCGCTAACCTCGTACCGAACTTAATTTTCGTTGGGAAGATCGGCTGGCTGGTTGACGGCTTGTTGGAGGATCTCGAGGCGAGCGGGTATCTAAATGGCAAGATCATCTTGCTGCGAAGCTTGTCCGATCCAGAATTGCAGCAAGCTTATCGTTCCTGCCTATTCACGGTCTTTCCGAGTCTCTGCGAGGGCCGGGGATTACCGATTGCGGAAAGCTTGGCGCACGGGAAGTTCTGCGTAGCCTCCAACCACACATCGATGCCGGAAGTAGGTGGTAACCTTATCGATTATTTCGATCCCTTGAACGAAGATGATGCATTGGCAAAGATCGAACGGCCGCTCATCGAGCCCGGTTACCTAGCCGCGCGAGAGGTACAACTGCGGGCCGAGTACCGTCCGCGAACGTGGGCAGACTGTGTTCATGCGATGATTGGAGCACTTGATCAAACAGGACCGCAGGAATCTCAAGCCGTCACACGATCGCCTCGTTGACGAGTCCTTTCACAGCTCACGCGGCGGGCTTCTCGACAATCAAATTTCTCTCTTCATCCACGCTCAAGTCCGTCTTCCTGGCCTCCGCCAGCACCGGTGGATGCCAGTCGACCTTGCCGGCATCTCGTTAGCGGGCGGCCGCCACCGCCGGACTAGCGTCAGCCGGGCCATCATCGCCATCGTCAATGTCACTGGTCGCCGGTGACTCGACGACGCTGGGGAGCCCAATGGCTTCGCGCAGTTCCGCCCGCCGCATCTGATAATAACTCGAACGGATAAAGCTGTAGAAATCGATGGAAGCATCTTCGGCCGTCTTCAATTGGCCCAGTCGGTCGACCGCATCCAGGCTCGTGGTGCCGGCAGTTACCGCTACTTGCGTGGTCGCTAAGGCGACTTGCGCTCCTATCAGCCAGCCTACCGGATTGGCGACCATATCCACGACCGATCCGGCCGCATCGCGCCCCGTTGCGGGGCCCAAATAGGGCCACACCACGTAGGGACCCTCGCTGACCCCCCAGACAAACAGGGTCTGGCCGAAATCGCCGCTCTGCTGGGCAACTCCGTTGGGGCCTGCCACATCAAACAGCCCGCCAATGCCGACGGTTGAATTGACTACAAAGCGGGTGGTCGTGCGTGCCGCCGCGTCGAAACGCAATTGCAGCACATTATTTACCAAGATGCGTGGCTCCTTCAAATTCGAATTCAGATCATGCAATCTGTCGTGGACGGGGCCCGGTACGGTCGCTCTTACGGCTTCGGATACTGGTCCCAGTATCTGCTGATTCGCCGCCAACACTTGGCGATTTGCCGTCTCGTTGGGATCGCTGATGGGCAACGCCGCGTCTCGGGGCGCACCTGCGCACGCGCTCACGAGCAGCGCTGATCCCCACGCGGCCGCCCATTTGCTCCATAGCCGAGCCCGACGCATCTGCTTTTTCCTGGCGCCGATGACCTGCTTTGGCACGGCGCAAAAGCCATCACCGGGGGGCATATCCCCCTGGCGCGCCGCGTCAATCCAATCAGAACTACGTTAACAGCTGCTCTTCGGGATGACTGTTGCTTTTTTGCCGCAGTTTGGCATTTTGCAGAGGCCCGCTTGCCTCATGCCGCGAGGCGCTTCTGCCGTTGCGTCGCCATCAGGGCCGGCTGGAAGATGACAGCGGCCGCAAGGGTCGTCAGGAGCGACAGGGCCATCAGCTTGCCCATGCTCGACGTACCCGGGTGATGTGAGAAACACAGGCTCCCGAAAGCGATGGCCGTTGTGCAGGCGCTGAAGAGGATGGCACGCGTCAGGCTCGATTGCAGGAAGTTCGTCTCCCCCGAGCGCCACGCAATGATGTAGTAGATCTTGAAGGCGACCCCAACGCCCAGCAGAAGCGGAAGTGCAATGATGTTGGCAAAATTCAACCGCAGTCCGACAAGCACGCAGATCTCGAGCGTGACAACGATAGCAACGAGCAGAGGTACCAACGTCAGCGCAACATCGACCCACCGGCGCAGCGCGACAAACAGGATCAGCGTAATCAACACCACCGACAAGAGGCCGGCCTGAGCAAATGCCTTGATGACGGTTGCGGCGGCCTCAATCATGAAAACAGGCGTGCCGGCGGCCTCCGGTGCGACGCCGCGAACGGCCGTAACGAAGCGACGCAAGACCGCATTGTCGTTGCCGTCGCCTTTCGGCACCACCTCGACCCGGACCCGGCCGTCAGTGGACATCCAGGTCTTCTTCAGCTCGGGTGGAAGAGTTTCGATGCTCATCCGTTCGGCGCCGAGGAGACTTCTCGCTTGGCGTAGCGTAGTCCTTAGCGGCGCGATCAGAGCGTGTTGGGCTTCGTCCAAGGCGGCCGGCGGCGCGTGCACCAATGGCGCCAGCACGCTTGCGAGACGACGCGCCTGGACTGCGGCAGGGCTATCGAGGTCACGGGCCACGTCAGACAGCTCAACGCTTGCAAGGCGGCGCGCCTGCACTGCGGCAGACAGCTCAAGGACCAGCTTGCCGATCACTGCCTGGGTCTCCGCCGGCGTCGGTTCGGCTTCAACCTCGGCAGGGCTGAGGGTATTTTGCAGAAAAAAGCTCGCGTCCTCGATCAGAGCGAGCTTGGCGTCTTGATCTTCGGGAACGAAGCTTTGCAGCGTCAGCACCCGGCCGACCTCCGGCAACTGGCGCAGCTCTTCGGCAGTGGTCGAGGCCTGGGCGAGATCGCTTTTGAGCACATCGATCGTGTTCGGGCTCGTGTCGGGAACTTTCATCAAGTCGAGCAACGTCACGACCGATTCAGCATCCTGTGCCCGCAGGTTGAGCGGATTGAAGTCGAAGCGCAAACCTGCGAGCAGCGGCAATCCAAGAATTGTAGCGGCCAGCGTCGTTCCGACTATCCAGTTGCGCCGCTTCGCCAGAAAGCGATCCAGAGACGCCAGCGCGGCAAAGCCGATCGGCTTCTGCTCAGGGGGTGGTTTGAGCACCGTGAGCAAGGCCGGAAGCAGGGTTAATGTCGTTGCGAGCGCGATGATGATACCGACTCCGGCGATCAGGCCAAGCTCGGAAAGGCCGCGATACGCGGTCGGCAGGAACGAGTAGAACGCGGCCGCGATCGAAGCGGCTGCGAGCAGGAGCGGCGCCGCCATCCCGCGTGCCGTTGCCAGAAGTGCCTGATCAATATCACCGGACGCATGCCGCTCGGATCGATAGCGGACACAGAACTGGATTCCGAAATCAACGCCGAGGCCAACGAAGAGAACAGCGAATGCGACCGAGATAAGGTTCAGCGCTCCTACCATCCACAGGCCGATAGCGGCTGTGTAGAGCAGTCCGAAGACGAGATTTACAAGGACAGCGAGGATGATGCGTGCCTTCCTCAGCGCGAGCCACAGCACGAAGCCGACAAGAAGCAACGTAATGAAGCCATTGAGGGCTGCGCCGTCGGCGACCGTGGCAAACTCCTCGTCGGAAAGGACGACCGATCCGGTGAGACGCACGTTCACTCCTTGCTCGGCCGTGAGCCCGAGCCTGGACGCCACTTCGCGTATCACTTGCGTTGCTTTACCACCGGGCTGCAGATCACCGAAATTGAGGACCGGCTCTATGTTCACGAAGCGCCGAAGCTCCGAGAGCTTCGGCGGTCGGCCGGCGATCAGTTCACGCCAGGAAAAAGCAGGGCTCTCTCCTTTCGCCAGGCGTTCGAGTGCATCAGCGAGCGCAGCGAGGGCCGGCTTGAGGTCTTCCAGGTTTGCTTTCCCCAGGCGCACACCCTCAAGCGACTGAGACAACGTACGAAAAACACCGCGTAGCGTCGGATCGGTGGCCAGCGTTCCGAGGAAGGGTTGGGCAGAGATCAGGTCTGCGGTGCTGCGCTGCACCTCGTCCAGACTGAGCAAGAGGATGCCATCACGTTCGAAGAACTCGCCGCCATCGGGACGGCTGACGCTGCGGATCACGTCCGACCGAGACGCAAGGCCTTTAACCAGCGCATCGGCGGCGTCATCGGCGGCCTCCGGTGTGCTCGCATCGATGACCGCAATGATCTGGTCAATCCGTTGCGGAAAGGCATTATGGAGCATCCTCTCCTGTTGGCGCCATGGTAGCGAGCTGGACAGGAGCTCTTTGCTGTCCGTGATAATGGCGAAATGCCGCGTGAAATAGGTCGCCGAGACGACTGCCAGGAGCACGAAGCTCAGGATCGTCGGCCACGCGTAGCGACTCGACAGCTGCACCAGCCGTGTGATCGCGGCTACGGTTACATTGCGTGCTTGAATCGGAGTTCTGTCAGCGCCATCTGCTGCCGCAGCCGAAGCGCCGGCCGATACGCGCATCCTGACAGCATTGAAAACGCCGCGCAAAATTTTCACTTTACGAAATCACGTATCGACGTGGCCTGATCGGTGAAAGGATGACGTGTGGGGCCCCCTGCCACACGCTAGCCAGCATGACCGCAATTGAAGGCCAACGTTTGTCCCCGCTCGCCATCACGTTGCCGTAATCCCGCCCAAAATTCTAAAAACGCTTCTGCAAAACGACGTGCGGCCGATTGCGGCAACAAAGATGTTAAATGCGGCTCATCACGGCGAAAACCTCACCGCACGAGCGGAAACGTTTACACCGAAGGATTTCAAGCCCGGCCTGAGCCCCTCGATGGCCTGGTTAATGGCAGTGGTCTTGATGGTGTTGGGCCTGGTCCCATTGCGGGCCCAGACGCCGAGTGCCGCCGTCGCAAAAATCCAAACCTACTATCAGCAACTCATGCCGACGATCCAGCAGGCTGCGCGACTCAGCGTGCGCGAGCGCGACAAACGCTTTTCGCCTGTCTTTGCCGCGGTGTTCGATATCCCGACTATGACGCGGCTGGCCGTGGGTCCGGCCTGGAAGAGCTTCTCTGCAGAACAGCAGGCGGCGCTCCGGGACGCCTTCGCCCGGTTCATCGTTGCCGATTATGCAAGCCAGATAAAGGATTATTCCGGCGAAAGCTTCGTCGTCGATCCGCAGACGACACCAGAATCGCGTGGCGGCGGCGAGATCGTCAAAACAAAGCTGCTGCAGCCAAGTGGTCGGACCGTCAACATAAACTACCTGTTCCGCGGCGAGCGGGTGGTCGACATCTATTTCAACGGAACCATCAGCGATCTCGCGCTGCGGCGCGACGAATTCTCCTCCATCATTGCGGCAGGCGGTGCCGACGCCTTGATCAAGAGATTGCGGGATCGAACCGACAAACTACTTGGGAACTAATGTTTCAAGCCCCGACCGACTGCGGGGATCAAGTTATGGAACTCGCGGGCGAAGTGATCGGAGGTTGTTTGCTGCGTTGCATTCGGACGCGGTGACCTAATTGGCGTATTCTGATCAGCGCGCCTTCGACCCGCTACGGCGTAGAAGGTAGTGCCCCTCGATCCAATGCCAAACAAACAGCCCCGGAAGACCCAGGGCCAATTCGCGAACTCGTTTTGATAAGGAAATGGCCAGCGCTGTCTGCGCTGGCAATCCGAACAGCGCGCCGAACAGGATAAAGCTGCCCTCGAGAGCTCCCAATGCGCCGGGCACCATGAACGCTGCCACACGAACACCGCAACTGAGGCTTTCGAGGGTAAATGCATCGAGCACGCTGAGGGGATGCCCTAGACTCTGCATCACCAACCAAATTTCACCTACCCCAGCGGCCCATCCGATAAGCCGTAAAATGGTAGCGCGCAAAATCGACCACCCGCTGCGGTATGCTGCCGCGACCGCATCATCGATCGCGGATGCACTGGCTGCGAAGGCGGACAGCCATTTCTCGGCAACCAGACGGCGAGCCAAGTTCGCGAACCCGACAAACAGACCGCGATGCTGGAACAACACGAATGCCGCGATCAACACAATGAACACGCCTGTGCCGATCAACACGATCCACGCCAGAAGAAGCGCGCTGCGCTCGGTCGAACGCATGAGCAGCAACCCCACTCCCGATATGACGAATATCAACTGGGTCGCTACACCGATCGTGGTGTCGACGACCATGCTCGCTGCTGCTTGTGCGCCCGGAACACCTTGCAGGTGGGCTAGGCGCACGCTTGCGATATCGCCGCCGATGCCGGCCGCCGGCAACAGCGAGTTGATCGAATCACGGATCCAACGAATCCAGATTAGGGTGACGGCCGAAGGACTTGAAGCCGATATCAGTTCGCGCCATGAAAGAGCGCTGAAAATTAGGGGAACAAGATGGAACAAGGTTATAGGGACCAACCACCACCCGATGACCCCCATCGCGTGAGCTACCTGTGCGGCACCGCTGTCGATAACCAGATAGACGGCCACTAGAACGCCGAGAAGAGCAGCGATGATCAGCGAAGTACGAATGATTGGCTCCTTGCTCGTCGCGGCCCAAGATTATGCAAGATTATGAAAGAATGGTTTTGACATCATCATTTTCTATCACCATCGGTTGCCTGGTCCAATTGGCGCCTATGCAGGCTAAGGAGTCGCGATTGCGCTACCAGCCGCACCGCCCGCGCCGATGAGGTGATCGAAAGGGGTACTTTTGCCGCGGCGCGTTAGGTCGCGATTGGCACAAGGCGGACAAATCGAGATGTGGGCTTATTTGTCCGCTTCCGGCGCAGAGCGGATATGGCCCCAGCGACGACGCGAAGCCGCCCCCTGCCCCATTCCATAACCTCTCACGCTGCGAACCGACTATAGGTTCGGGCCCGACCTATTCTTACCGCTGTTCGCGCGACAGAAAGCCGTCCGTCAGCGTCTGCATGAAGCTCACGAGCGCGTCCTCCTCTGCGTCCGACAGACCCAGCCGTCCCATGCGCTTCGTGTTCATGTTGGCGGTCGACTCGGGCGCGGGCCAACACGCCGTGCCTTCGCCGGGATCATTGGGTTGGCAGCGCGGCAGGACATCGCGCGTGTTGTAGAAATGCACGATCGACTTCAGGCTCTTGAAGTAGCCATTGAGTCCATAAGCTTTGACAAAGGTTGGATAAGGCCGCTTGTCCACGTTGCGCAGGGTCGGCACCCGAAAGCGCCCTTGATTGTCGGGCACGAGGGGAAGCCATCGCGCATCCACTGCCGAGGGCTGGCTGAGCAGATGGGTTTGAGTGAGAAAACGGCCGACGCCGCCGTCGACGAATGACGATCCCGCCGGATTGGCGACATAGCCGCGTGCGTCGGGGCGATCTTCCGCATAGTAAGGAAGCAGCGGATTGGCGGGCGTTCCGATATTGCTGGCGGTGAAATCGGTGAACAGCGGATCCTCGCCGGGTCCGCCGTCGCGGTGGCAGTTGTTGCATTGCGCCTTGCCGCGGAACAGCTCGTAGCCCGCCTGCTCCTGCGCCGTGAACTGCGCCTTGCCCGCGAGCATCGCATCGAACTTCGAGGTGAAGGTCGTCACCTCGGCCGAGGCCTCGTAGTTCGCGATCGACTGCGCCATCTGATCGAACGTGGCGGCGGCGCGGCCGCGATCCAGCGGGCCGAGATGGACCGGCATCGGATCGTTGGCGGGTGGCGGTCCCGGCTGGTCACAGACCTGCTGCACGTCGTTCGGCCACGCGATCGCGAAGGCCTGTTGGCCCCAAACCGTTTCGAACAGGGCGCGATACGGCCGTTGCGAGGCGCGGTAGACCGCACAGGCGATGTCGGGCAGGCCCATTTCGACGGGATTGGTCGGCGGACCCTGCGCCTGTTCGGCCGCCGGGTTGCCCAGTCGGCGGCCGGTCGCACGCATGTCCCAGAAATTGCCGCCGACGAGATCGCCTTGGCCGGGATTGTAGTGCAGAACGGGCGCAAGCGGCGCATAGGCGTGCGATTGCGGCTTGCGGTCGCTGAACCGCGTGCGCACCGAACCGGGATAGGATCCCGTCGTCCGGTTCAGCTCCGACACCGGACCGGTGAACCCCGTCTCCGGCGTGTGGCAGAAAGCGCAAGCCTCGTTGCGGTTCACCGAGAGGTCCTTGTCATACAGCATCAGCTTGCCGAGCAGCTCGATTTGCTGGACCTGATTGTCCGGCGGTGCCGCCAGCCGCTCGAGCGTCTGTGCCTCGATGCGGTCGATCTCGGCTTCCACCTGTGCAATTTCCGCAAGTGCCGCAGGCGTGAGCGTTGCGCTGGTGTCCTCCGCACCCAGTGCATCACCGCTGAGCGTGGCCATGATCGTGACCGCCGCAATCATCAAGGCGTCCGTCCAGCGCGGCCTCGTCATTTCGAACCTCCATCGTCCGAATAGTGGGGGACCAGGTTCTTCTTGGCGCTTAAACTTCGGGGCGTCGACAGATCAGGGAATTCGGTCAGGATAGGCGCTCCAGTGACGCCCTCGTACCGGCTCCGCGCCGATGGCCCGTTGATCACGGGCGGCCGGGTGCGTAACCACGTGCGAAACGCCGCCCGAGAATGCGAACGCGTCAGCGGTCGGCCCCCCGGCGAGAGCGGCAGCCGTCACGACGACGATCATGATCTTAGCCAGCATTGGATATGCTCATGTGGACGGCGCTCCCCGAGGTGGGTCAGCGGCAGCGCGTCGCCTCCGTGCCCAGGGCTCTGCCTGCCAAAGGCGCTCCGAACGTCGTCGGCACTCCCGCGATCGTGGGGATACCGCTCTGGGTCGTCGCGCATGTGGCTGTGCTCGGCGCCGTTGACACCGACGGCGTCGAGTGCGGGGTCATGCCGCTGAGGGGCGGCAGCAAGCTCGTCACGGGCGCCGAGAGATTCGGGTTCAGAGCAACGGACGGAGGGCTGAGGCCTCCGCCTCCCAGTTCGGTGGAGCCCAGCGGAATTCCAACCATGCCGACGGATGACCCGGGACCCATGGACGAGGCCAAGGGCGGAGATGCCGTCGCAGACGCGGCACAAGCGCCGGGCGCGCTTGCGGCCATACCGCCGCCGTCAAAGAGCGCGGTGCTGGACAATCCGGTCATCGAGCTTGCCGTGCCGGCAGACGCTCCCGTCGTCAAACCTCCCATGCCGGCAGACGCTCCCGTCACCGGACCGCCCATGGCAGCAGACGCCGGCGCCGACGAAGCGCCGGCGCATGTCGCGCCGACCAAGGGCGCAGCGCCGGAAGTCGTCGGGCTCACGCCTGGCGTTGCGAGCTCGGTCGCGCCCAGGGGAATTCCGGTTTGCCCGACTGGCGCATTGGGCATGCCAAGCGGGGACGTTATGCCCAGCGCCGGAAGGGGCGAGACGTTCATGCTCGCTTGTGCATAGGCAGAGCCGTAGCCCAAGAGAACCGCCGCCGTCGCCATCGCAAACCGCGTTATCATGGACTCGACCTTCTCATCTTGGCATTCGTGGTGAGCCGCCCGGCGAAACCAAGCCGACAAGATGTAATCACACGGCCCGAACGTCACTGTGCGTGGATTGCTGCGATTTGCCCGATCCTGCGCTTAGGAGCGCAAACCGACTGACCCTAAAGGTTCCTGCTGTATTGGTCGCGGCCAGGCTGCGTGAGGGAATGCGATTGCTCGCGCTCGCCCGCGAAGCCCGAAGGTCATTGCTGTCAAGCAAGAGCCCCGCAACAACGATGCGGGGCTTGTCACTTGTATGCGGCATGGTCGTCATAGAGGGCGCGATGCTGGCGCCTAGTAGTACGATGGCGGATAGGCGGTCGGATAGCAGCTGTAAGCTGAGTAGTACGGGTAGCCGTAGCTGCACCCGTAGTCGTAGTCATAGAAGCCGTCACCAAAGCCCGGCACGAAACGCCGGCCGCGGAAATGCCCTTGATGGCCGAAGTGGCCGCGGGCCGCGGCGAAGTGCTGACCCGCAACGCCACGAGCGAAACCGGCGCGAGCACCGCCGAAATGGGCGCCGCCAACGCCGCCGATACGAGCGCCACCGCCAACGCCGCCGATACGAGCGCCGCCGCCAAGGCCGCCGATATGAGCGCCGCCGCCAAAGCCGCCGATATGAGCGCCGCCGCCAAAGCCGCC
>Ga0070699_100001277_pt1 | contig 23197 bp, 20 predicted proteins | sample KBSK1503metaG_FD_65473 | JGI IMG/M metagenome (GOLD analysis project Ga0070699, IMG submission 65473) | Corn, switchgrass and miscanthus rhizosphere microbial communities from Kellogg Biological Station, Michigan, USA - KBS K1-50-3 metaG | ecosystem: Host-associated > Plants > Roots >...
CCCCGACGTGCAGATCAACTATCAGTCGATCGGCAGCGGCGGCGGCATCCGGCAGGTGACCGATGGGACGGTCGATTTCGGTGCCTCTGACGGCCCGATGACCGACGAGCAGCTCGCGGCGACCAAGGTGCCGATTCTCCACCTCCCCACGGTCCTCGGCGCCGTGGTCCCGACCTTCAACCTGAAGGGTGTCGAGTCGCTCCGCTTCACCCCCGAGATTCTGGCCGGCATCTTCCTCGGCAAGATCACCCGCTGGGACGATTCCGCGATCGCGCAGGCGAACCCCGGCGTGACGCTGCCGACCCAGGCGATCGTGCCGGTGCACCGCTCCGACGGCAGCGGCACCACCTACGTGTTCACAGACTACCTGACCAAGGTGAGTCGGGAGTGGGCCGGGTCAGTTGGCAAGGGAACCGCGGTAAACTGGCCCGTGGGTCTCGGTGGGAAGGGGAACGAGGGCGTGACGGGTCTGGTCAAGCAGACGCCGAACGCGATCGGTTACGTCGAGCTCGTCTACGCCGTGCAGAACAAGCTGCCGGTGGGTGCGGTGAAGAACCGCGGCGGCCGCTTCGTCGACCCGAGCCTGGACAGCATCACGGCCGCGGCGGCAAGCGCGGCGAGCAACATGCCTCCCGATTTCCGTGTCTCGATCACCGATGCCGCGGCCGCGGAGGCCTATCCGATCGCCAGCTTCACCTGGCTGCTCGTGCCGGCGCGGATCAAGGATGCGGAAAAGGGACGCGCGCTGAAGGAGTTCCTGGTCTGGATGCTGGCCGACGGGCAGAAGCTCGCACCTTCGCTCCAGTATGCCCCCCTGCCCGAGGCGGTGATCGGGCTCGAACGCCAGGCGCTCGAGCGGATCACGGTCGGGTCGACATGAGGGGGGAGCCCATCTCGTCCGTGGCCGACGTCCGGGAGCGCCCTCTGATCCTGCCGCGGCTACCCGTGGTCCGGCCGGCCACGCGAGGCGCTGAACCACGGACCGGTGTCACGCCGGAGGCCGCGGTGCCGCGCACGCCGTCGCGGCGTCCCGCGGCCCGCTGGCGAATGGCCGATACGGCTTTCCGGCTGACGGCACTCGCCTTCGCGCTCTCGGTCCTCGCGATCACGGGAGCGATTGCGATCGAGCTCTTCGTACGCTCGGCGCCGGCGCGCAGCGCTTTCGGATGGAGCTTTCTCTGGACGAGCGTCTGGGATCCTGTCTTCTCGAATTTCGGGGCACTGCCTTTCATCTATGGCACGCTCGCGACGACGGCGATCGCCCTCATGATCGCCGTCCCGGTCGGTCTCGGGTCGGCGATCTGCCTCGCCGAGCTCTTGCCCCGGCGTGTCGGGGACGCGCTCACGTTCCTACTCGAGCTGCTCGTCGCCGTGCCGAGTGTCGTCTACGGCCTGGTCGGCGTCTTCGTGCTGGTGCCCCTCATGCGCGACGTCGGCACACCGATCGAGCGGCTCCTCGGCGGGATACCCCTCTTTGCCGGCCCGGTCTACGGCGTGGGGCTGCTCACCGCCGGCGTGCTGCTCGCGGTCATGATCGTCCCCTTCATCATCGCCATCGGCCGGGAGGTACTGCTCGCCGTCCCGCAGGCGCAGCGCGACGGGGCGCTGGCGCTCGGTGCGACGCGCTGGGAGATGGTGCGGCACGTCGTGCTGCCCTATGCGCGCTCGGGCATCTTCGGCGCTACCTTCCTCGCCCTGGCCCGGGCCCTGGGGGAGACGATGGCGGTGACGATGGTGATCGGGAACCGGCCCGACATCGCGACCTCGCTCTTCGCCCCCGCCCACACCATGGCCGCCGTCCTGGCCAACGAGTTTGCGGAGGCGGTATCCGACGTGCACCTGGCGGCGCTGGTCGAGATCGGCCTGGTACTGTTCGGTATCACGCTCGTCGTGAACGCCGTCGCCCGCCTGTTGATCCTCGGCATGCAGGGCCAGGAGCGGGCACGGGCGTGAGAGCGAGGACGTCCATGGACGGCCATTACGCGCGCCGCCGCCGGATGGAGCGGATCATGTTCGCCGCCACGGTGGCGGCGACGGCGAGCGCCCTCGGCGTGCTCCTTTTCCTTCTCGCCTACCTCGTCTGGCAGGGCGCGGGCGCTCTGTCGCTGGATTTCTTCACCCATCTGCCGACGCCCGTCGGCGAGCCCGGCGGCGGCATGGCGAACGCGCTCGTCGGAAGCGCGAAGCTCCTGCTCGTCGCGGCGGCGGTGGGCATCCCGGTCGGGTTCCTCGGCGGCATCTATCTGGCCGAGTACGACGGTGGCGCGATTGCGTTCGCGGTCCGCTACGCGGCGGACGTCCTGAACGGCATCCCGTCGATCGTGATCGGGATCACGGCCTACGGCCTGCTGGTCGTCCCGGTCGGCCACTTCTCGACCCTCGCGGGAGGGTTCGCGCTCGGGCTCCTCATGATCCCGGTCGCCTTGCGCACCACCGAGGAGTTTCTGCGCCTGGTCCCCGATTCGCTGCGTGACGCGTCGCTAGCGCTCGGAGCGCCCTACTGGGTGACGATCGTGCGCGTGGTAATCCCGGCCGGGATGCGCGGGATCCTGACCGGGTTACTCCTCTCCCTCGCGCGAGTCGCGGGCGAGACGGCGCCGCTCCTCTTCACGGCTCTCAACAACCGCTTCTGGAGCCCCGGCTGGGGGCAGCCGACGGCTTCCTTGCCCGTCATGATCTTCACGTATGCGATTGCGCCATATGAGGACTGGCACCGCCAGGCGTGGGCGGCCGCGCTCGTGCTGCTCGTGCTCGTCCTCGGCGCCAATGTCGTCGCCCGTCTGACCTTCGGAGGCCGAAGCGCGGCGCAAGCCTGAAACAAACAACCATGGAAACCGCCTCATCGCTCGCCTCGGATACGTCGACCTCCGCCAAGATCCTCGTCCGCGACCTGACGGTGCGGTACGGCACCACGCTGGCGCTCGACCGGGTCTCGCTCGACATTGGGGAGCGTCAGGTGACCGCGTTGATCGGCCCTTCGGGCTGCGGCAAGTCGACCTTTCTGCGCTGCCTCAACCGGATGAACGATCACATCCGGAGCGTGGCAGTCGAGGGTCGCGTCCTGATCGACGGCGTGTCGATCTACGATCCGACCGTCGACCCGGTCGAGCTGCGTCGCCGGGTGGGCATGGTGTTCCAGAAGTCCAACCCCTTCCCGAAGTCGATCTTCGACAACACGGCGTTCGGTCCGCGCGTGCACGGGGTTCGCGACCGCGTCGCGCTGTGCGAGATCGTCGAGCGGAGCCTCCGGCAAGCGGCGCTCTGGGACGAGGTGAAAGACCGGCTGGACCGCTCGGCGCTCGACCTCTCGGGCGGCCAGCAGCAGCGGCTCTGCATCGCGCGCGCCCTTGCGGTCGAGCCGGACGTGCTGCTCATGGACGAGCCTGCATCCGCCCTCGACCCGATCGCCACCGCCAAGATCGAGGAATTGATCCACGAGCTCAAAACGCAGTACACGATTGTGATCGTGACCCACAACATGCAGCAGGCGGCGCGCGTCTCCGACGAGACCGCCTACTTTTATCTCGGCCGCCTGATCGAAGTCGGACCGACCGAGCAGATCTTCACGAATCCGGGTCGGCGGGAGACCGAGGACTACGTGACGGGCCGTTTCGGCTGATGCCGATTCACACCGATCGTACCTACGAGCTGCAGCTCGAGAAGCTCCGCGCGAGCGTCCTGGAGATGGGGGGCCTGGTCGAAGACCAGATCGCGCAGGCGATGCGCGCCCTGACCACGCGCGATCAGGCACTTGCCCAGGCGACGATCGAGCGGGATCACATGGTGAACCGGCTCGACGTCGAGATCGACGACCTGGCGATCAAGCTCCTCGCGCTGCACCAGCCGGCGGCGCGCGACCTACGGCTGATCACCACCGCGCTCAAGGTCACGACCGACCTCGAACGTATCGGCGACCTCGCCGAGCACATCGCAGAGCGCGCTACGGAGCTCTTCGGCGAGCTGCCGATCAAGCCTTCCATCGACCTGCCCCGCATGGCGGAGCTGGCGCGCGACATGCTGCGCCGTAGCCTCGATGCCTTCGTCCGCGAGGACGAGAAGCTGGCGCTCTCGGTCTGCAACGCGGACGACACGATCGATCAGCTCCACGGCCAGCTCTTCCGCGAGCTCGTGGAGTTCATGGCCGACGACCCGCGCACGGTGAGCCGGGCCATGCGGCTCCTGTTCGTCTCGAAATATCTCGAGCGGGTCGGCGATCACGCCACGAACATCGCCGAGATGGTGATCTTCATGGTCAAGGGCCGCTCGATTCGCCATCTCGATCGGCCGCCGCGGGAGCTCTAGCCGCCGCGACGTTGAACATCATGAACGTGCCGAGGCCGAACCAGAGCAGGTCGAACCACTGAGGGAAGCGCAGCTTCTCCGCGAACAAGAGCCCCTGCAGGCCGAGGACGATGAGCGTCGCCGGCACGAGGACCGCGAGATCCACGCCGCCGGTGGCGCTGCTGACCCGCTCGTTCACGGTCCTGACGAAGGCGTGCACCTGCTCTCCCCGGAGTGACGCAGTGAGACTCGCCGCGCCGGGTGCGGCGGTGAACGCGTGGGCCATGGTGGAAACGTTGAGCTCGGGCAACAGCGGCACCAGGCTTCCGACCATCTCCTCGGTCTGATCGCGCCAGGCGGGGTTCTCGGGATCGTACTCCACGACGAGGCTCCCGGTGCTGGCGTTGGTCTCCACCCACTGGATGCCCGTCAGCGTCCAGACGTGCTCGGCGACCTCGCGGCCGAGGATCGGATTCCCCTTGAGGGCCGGGATCCGGATGCGGATGCGGCCCGGGATCGCATGGGCGACTTGTATGCCGGTCACGTTCGTATCCCCCCTCATCCGTTCAACCGCGAATCGCCATCGGCACACTCGCAGCGCGCTGCGACGCCATGGCAAAAGCCTTGCCGTTCACCATGCGTTTCGACGATCAACGGCGTCACTTAAAGAGAACGACTCCGAATCGTAACATTCGCGGCCTTACCTCGAAGCGGTTCTGTGGCTTAATGCTATCAAGATGAAGCGTTGGAAGAGGGGAGGAGATTATGCAGGAGGAAGAGACAACATATGGAACCGGTATCTGCATACCTCCACATGCTCGACGGGCGGCTGCGCGTTAAAGTCGCCGAGGTGAAGGGATCGCCAGCTCTGGCGACCCTCGTCGAGACGGAGCTCAAGGAGCTCCGAGGCATCACCCGTGTGTCGGCCAATCCGCTGACCGGAAACGTGCTCGTGCTGTACGATCCGGACGTCATCGACGTTCGGGAGATCATGGAGGCCCTACGGGCCGGCGGCTATCTGCGACAGCCGTCTGGATCCGCCGAGCCGACCTTGCCCGTCGGTGCGAGGCTGGGTGCCATCGTGCTTCGCGCGACGACGGAATTCGCGATCCAGCATCTCATCACCGCGCTGATCTGAGCGTGGCTCCGCCGCCAGCAAGGGGCGGAGCGCGTTCAGCGACGCGAGCACGCCGGCGCCGTTGCTGAGGATGGTGGCGCCGACGGGGCCGATCCATCCGATGATCGACAGCCCGATCGCCGCCGTGTTCGGGTAGAGGATGAGCTGCCAGTTCTGATCGATGAGGCGCATCGCGTGGCGGGCGATGTCGATGGCCTGCGGAATCTTCCACAGGTTGCCCTCCAGGATCGCGACGTGAGCGGTCTCGCGCGCGACGTCCGTCCCACCGCGCACCGCAATGCCGATGTCGGCCCGCGCGAGCGCCGGCGAGTCGTTGATGCCGTCCCCGACGACGGCGACGGTTGCACCGCGTTGCTGGAGAGACTGCACGAAGTCCGACTTCTGCTCCGGGAACGAGTCGGCGATGTAGCGGGTGATACCGAGCATGTCCGCCGCGGTCTTTGCGACCGCCGGATGGTCCCCGGTGAGCATGACGATGTCCCGCACGCCGCGCTCGCGCAGCGCACGGATGACGCCGGGCGCCTCGGGACGCACCGGGTCGGTGCACACGAGGATCCCGAGCAGCTCGCCCTCCTCGGCGACGAACACGGGCGATGCGGCCGCGTCGTTGATCCGGAGGAGGTCCTCCCGCGCCCGTCCCATGTTGACGTTCTGCGTGGTCATGAAACGGTGGGAGCCGACGAACACCGTCCGCCCCTCCACCTGGGCCTCCACGCCGAGCCCGATCGTGTACTCCGACGACTCGCGCTCGGGGATCGGAAGCTTCCGCGCCTTGGCGGCGCGCAGGATCGCCTGCGCCATCGGGTGGGCCAACCGATCCTCCGCCGAGGCGGCGAGGGCGAGCAGGCGTGACTCGTCGGCCGCGCGCCCGTAGGAGACGACCTCGACCACCTCGGGCATGCCGGTGGTCAGCGTGCCCGTCTTGTCGAAGACGATGGTGTCCACCTCCGCCAGCCGCTCGAGGTGACGTCCGCCTTTGATGAGGATCCCCTGCCGGGCGGCGCGCGTCAGGGCCGCCAGGACGGTGGTAGGGGCCGCAACCCGGATCCCGCTCCCGTAGTCGATGATCAGGAGAGCCGCCGCACCGGTCGCGGTCCCGGTCGCGGCGAGGTGCGCCCCGGCGGCCAGGAAGCTCCAGGGTACCAGGCGGTCGGCAAAGTGCTCTGCGTAGTTCTGGATGCGGGTCTCCCTGACGGGAGCCCGGCGAACGAGACGAACGACGTTGGCGACCATCGTCTCCTCGCCCACCTTCGCCGCCGTCAGGTAGATCTTCCCCTCGCGCACCACCGTGGCGGCATAGACCGAATCGCCCGGACCCTTGTGGACCGGCATGGACTCGCCGGTGAGCACCTTCTGGTCGACCGTCGCCTTGCCCTTCAGCACGATCCCGTCGACGGTGATGAGCTCGCCGGGATAGACCACGACCTCGTCGCCCTTCTCGATCTCGGTGACCTTGATGCGGACCTTCTTGTGGCCGCGGACCACCCACGCGTGCTGGATGTCGGCCTCGAAGAGGCCCTCGATCGCCCGCCGCGACTGGTAAAAGGTGAGGTCACGGACGACGTCGCCGAGCGAGACCAGCCACACCATCATGCCGGCGGTCCGGATCTGTCCCTGGGCCGCCAGGACGGTCGTCGCCGCGGCGTCTAGCACGTCGACGTTGAGGCGGCCCTTCTGGGCGATCGCCTCGGCGGCTCGTTTGAAGATGGGGATCGCCGCGCCCGCCAGCAACCAACCCGCCAGCGAGGAGCCGAAGAGCATGTCGGCAGCCACGGCGGCGGTCGACAGGCAGAGATACGGCCAGGAGGTGGCGTCCTGCTCCTCGCCCTCGTCGGGTTCGCGGGTGGCCAGGAGCGAGAGAGGCAGCCCGTCCATGAAGCCCACCACCATCTCGGGGCGCAGGCGGTCGGCATCGAAGGTGACCACCACGCTCTCGCAGGTCGGGTTGCAGCGGACCGTCTCGATGCCCGGTTGCTTGCGGAGGAAGGTCTCGAGCGCTTCGCCGTGCCGGTCGAGCGGACAGGTAGGCTCGACGGACACGCGAACTCGACCTGCAGTCGCGTGCAGGAGGGTACAGCGTACCGCGGGAGCTGGGCTCGTCGCCAGGGCGGATACGGTCGGAACGCCCTCGACGTGCACCTCCGTGTGTTCCATGGTTGGCCGCCAGCGATCCTTCAGCCCGCGACCGTCCCGTCGTGGAAGCCGGAGACCGATACACCCGCGGGAGTGCAGCACCGCAGCACTCGCGAGCCGCGCACTGAAACCGGCCGCCATGACCTGGCGGCGCGTCGCGTGAGTACGAGGCCCATAGGGCCGCGCGCGCTCAATCGCAACACGCGGCGCCGGTCCAGTTCAGGACTCAGTTGTTTTTGCACCGGAGCAGGTTCCACATCTTCCAGCCTCAGGCGTCCCCCTGCACCCGCCCGGGCGCATCGGGTGGCTATCCGGACTCAGGTAGTCTTCGATCGGGCTTCACCTTGCCACCTCGCCAGCGAGAAAGCCAGGTCCTTCCCTGAAAACCGCCTGCTATTGCATTACACCCTGAAGGCGCCTATACAGCACCCTCTTTGCGATGCGCAATAGACGAATGTGAAATCCTTGTAAAGGGAGGGAGGGACATGAGTCTGCTCGAAACCGCGACGAAGGGATGGGGCGGAGGTATCCTGGTCGGCATCGGCGCAGCTCTGGCAGCGCCGATCATCCTTCCTGCCGCCGGAGCGACGGTCCGCCCCATCGCCAAGGGGCTTGTCTGGGGCTTCCTGGCGGCGGCAGAAAAGGTCCGCGAGCTGGCCGCCGAGACCCGCGAGCAAGTGAATGACCTGGTGGCGGAGGTGCGGTCGGAGCAAGGGGATGGAAACGCCGCTGCGTCGGGCCTGAGGAGAGGCCGGTCGCTCGGCGCATAGCCGGCTAGACCAGTGTCGAAGAGGGGCGGCGGCGAGGACCCCCGCACCGTCCCCGACACCTTCCCGCCTGGCACCGCCGCACCGGATCGAGGGTCCTAACCGGCCGGGTTCGTCGGACAGCCGACCACCCACGCACGTCTTGTCCCGTCCCCGCAGCCCGCTGCGAAGGGATTCGCGGTGGCAGCTTGCCGAAAAACCGACCGATCGAGTGCCGGCTCTGGTACACTCCGGGCGTTGGACGATGAGCCCGTGAAGGAGGTGCTCGGTTATGGCGGCGTGCTTCCACAACCTGGAGGGGCGGCTTCGTATCAAGCTGCCTGATATCAAGGGGTCGACGCAGGGGGCGCGTGAGGTCGCGCGTCGGATGCGGAGTATTCCGGGGGTCGAACGGGCAACGGCCAACCCGCTCACCGGGAGCCTTCTGGTGCTTTACGATTCCGCGCGCACCCATGCCCCGGAGCTCTTCGATGCCCTGCGCGCCTGGGGCTACCTCCACGGGGCCGTGCTCTGGTCCTCACCCCACGCCGACGGCGACCGGCTGGCAGCAGCCATGGTGCGCACGACGACCCAGTTGGCCCTCCAGGGGCTGTTCGGCGCGCTGATCCAGAGCTCGCCTAGCGTCGGAGGAAGGTCGGGAGCCACGCATCCCGGAACGAGCCCCACAGCTCCCCGAGCCGCCGCGCGCTGTCGCGAGCTCCCGCCAGGGCCTGCTCGGCGAGATGGCTGGCGTCGGCACTGACCGACACGACTGAGGCGCGCAGCAGCCCGGCCCAGGACCCATTCCGGGTCCCGTCGGGGAAGGGGAACGGCAGGAGATCCTCGCCTCGAATCAGGTCGGGGTCATAGCTGAAGATGACGCTCTGGCACTCCCGGTTCACCCGGAGCTCCGTCAACCCCGGTCGGTCGCGAAAGAAGTCCTCGATCGCCTGCGCGAGATCGTCGACGAGATCCGGCGAATCGACCCGTATCCGGGTGCGACCGCGGACCGCATGGACGATGTGGAAGCCGATCGTTTCTTCCGGAGGCGGCTCGGAACCCGAGTCCAGCATGATGTCGTCCTCCGCTATGATCCGCTCTTACCCGAGGCGCCGGCTACGCTCAAGTGAAGCGGCGAACGTACGGCGGCCGGCTCCGGCTCGCCCGCCGGGACGCAGGGGCCTGCGGCAGGCAGCAGCACCCGGACCGTCGTGCCACGACCGAGCGTGCTGTCGATCGCGAGCGCTCCGTCATGAGCCTGCACGATGTGCTTGACGATCGCGAGTCCGAGCCCCGTCCCGCCGAGCGCCCGCGAGCGCGCCTTCTCCACGCGGAAGAAGCGCTCGGTGAGCCGCGGGAGGTCCTCGGCGGGGATGCCGGCCCCGGTATCCGCGACGTCGATCTCGACCATGGCCCCGTGCGCCGGATCGGCCGGGCGGACGGATATTTCGATTCGCCCGCCGGCCGGCGTGTATTTGATGGCGTTGTCTACCAGGTTGATCAGCACCTGCTGCAGACGGTCGGCGTCGGCGAGCACGGGGGGGGTGCTCGCCTCGACGTCGGTCGCGACGAGGATGTCCGCGGACTTCATGCGCTCGGCGAAGATCGCGAGCACGTCGTCGAGCACCGGGGCGAGCTCGACGGCAGCGAGGCGGAGCGGTGTCCGTCCGAGCTCGAGATCCGACAGCGCCAGCAGGTCGTCGATCAGGCGGCCGAGGCGCTCGGCGTGCCGGTCGATCACGGTCAGGAAGCGGCGCGCCGTTGGCCGGTCGTCGCCTGCGGGGCCGATCAGCGTCTCGGCGTATCCCTTGATCGCGGTGAGCGGCGTCCGGAGCTCGTGGGACACGTTGGCGACGAAGTCGCGACGGACGACCTCCAGACGCCGGAGCTCGGTGACGTCGTGCAGGACGAGGACGAAGCCGAAGGGGCGGCCGTTGCTGCCGCGCAGCGGGGCGGCGTTCACGTGGAGCGTCCGGCCGCCGACCAGCGTGAGGTCGCGCGAGGCGAGGGGAACACCGCGGGCGAGCTCACCCGTCAGGTCCGCGACCTGTGGGTCGCGGACCAGCTCGATGAGTCGCCGGCCGCGGCCTTCGAGCGCCTCCGGCAGCTCGAGGAGGTCGCGAGCACGCTCGTTCATGAGGACGACGCTGCCCGCGAGATCGGTGACGAGGACCCCTTCGAGCATGCTCCTCAGGATCGACTGGAGCCGCTCGTGCTCGACGCGAAGCTCGGCGATGGTGGCCGACACGTTGCGCGCCATGATGCCGAGCTGGGCCTCCAGGATGCCGAGCTCGTCGCCGCGCTCGGGAACGAGGTAGGGCGCCGGCTCGCCGTCGGCCAGGCGCCGGGCGAATGCGACCAGGCGGTGGACACGTCGCAGCATGCGTCGCGAGAGGACGAGCGCGACACCCAACCCCAGGACGGCGGCCGCCGCGATGCCACCCACCAGGAGCCGGCGAAGATGCGCCACGTTGGCGGCGAGCGTCTTGAGCGGCAGCGCGGTACGCACGATTCGGACGTCGTCGCCGCGGGTCTGGCGCCACGCGGTGTAGAGCAGCCGCAAGTCGAGGGTGGTACTCTGGCGCACCGACTTGCCCCGCCCGGTGGCGAGCGCATCCTGGATTTCCGGTCGGCCGGCGTGGTTTTCGAGCGAAGCGGAGGGGCGTTCGGACTCGCCGAGCACCGTGCCGTCTGGGGCGATCACGGTGATGCGAGCGCCCAGGTCGGTGGCGAGCCGGGTGCACGCTGCGTCCAGCGCCTCTCCGCTCGTCCAGGGGAGCGCCTCGCTCGCGACGCGCGCCTCCGCGAACAGCCGCTCCGCGAGCGTCTTCACCTGGTGACGCTCGACGGTCACCGCCACCCACGGGACAGCCGTGACGAGCGCGCCAACGAGCGCGGCCAGGGTCGGCGCGAGGAACTGGAGGGCGAGCCTACGGCTCCAGCGCGTCGGGGTTGAATTTGTATCCGACACCGCGGACCGTGAGGAGAAGCTCGGGCGCCGAATCGTCCCGCTCGATCACCTTCCGGAGCCTTCGCACGTGGACGTCCACCGTACGCGGCTCCACGTGCACGTCCTGTCCCCAGACGAGGTCGAGGAGCTGCAGCCGGTCGTACACCCTGTGTGGATGCTGCACGAAGAATTTCAGCAGCTCGAATTCACGCAGCGAGAGCGCCACGGGCTGGCCGTCGACGCCCACCTCGTACGTGTTGAAGTTGACGTGCAGGCGGCCGCGAGAGAAGTTCTCCTCGTGCGGCGGCGGCGCGGCCGCGGCGGACGCTCGGCGCAGAACGGCGCGCACGCGGGCGACGAGCTCGCGCGGGCTGAACGGCTTGGTGATGTAGTCGTCGGCGCCCAGCTCGAGCCCGAGGACGCGGTCGAGCTCGGTGCCCTTGGCGGTGAGCATGATCACCGGCACGTCGCGGAGGGCGTCGTCGGCCCGTAGGCGCCGGCAGACCTCGAGACCGTCGGTCCCCGGGAGCATGAGGTCGAGGACGACCAGCGCCGGAGGAGTGGCGGAGGCGCGCTCGAGCGCCTTCTCGCCACTGTCGGCGTCCTCGACCCCGTAGCCCTCCTGCTCGAGATGGTAGCGGACGAGGTCGCGGATGTCGGCCTCGTCTTCCACGACGAGAATGGTGGCCTTGGATGCCAAGCGTCGATCCGGGACTGAGACTACGGCTGACACGTTTCCTGCCGGTTACCGCCGCGTGAATTCACGACTTTCCGCCACGCTATCGTGCGCCGCGGCGACGAGCAAGCTCACGCGGCCGTGGGTCCTCGCGACGCCTCGACGGGACGGCGGCGACGGCGGACCTTCACCCGCACGCCGCGCCGGTCGAGCCGGGCGAACGCCTCCCGGACCGTGGCGAGAAGGCGGTCGCTCGTGCCCGCAGACACCGTGACCTGGAGCCGGCTCGGACCACCGGTCGACGCGGCATCCTCGGTGATCGTCTGCAGCAGGTACGGGGTCAGGGGGCCGGCGCGCACGAGGCGCGCGCGGGCATCGGAACCCAGCTTTCGGATCTCGGCCCGAACCACGAGCACGTCCGTCATCCGCTCCAACCTCCGCTCGACCGTGTCCGCGGGGCTGTGTGCCGCCGATGCGGAGCACGGGCCCCGCCCGACCGGCCCCCTACGGGTCGTCTGTCTATGAGGCCACCATACAGGGACGAGGTGACGGTGCGATGTCGGGAGGCGGAAGTTTGCGATACGTGTCGTCGTCACTTCGGCGGGGGAGGCGCCATCTTGCTCGCCGGAACGCAGTGGAGTCGGTAGACCTCCTCGAGCTTGGTCCGGGATCCGGCCGACACCGCGTTCTCGAGGAGCGCCATCCGGTAGATCGAGCACTCCTCCGCGCTGGGGAACATTCGGACCCGCTCCCAGGCGTAGATGGGTATCCCCAGGTTCTCGGTCATCGGCGTGCGGACGAGGACCCAGTCGGCGCGCTCCGCCGCCCGGCGCGAGCCGGTCATCGCGCACGCTGCGACGAGCGCGATCGGAAACAACAGCCGGATCCGTTTCACGACTCGCCCCCTATTCGTTGTCAGTACGTGTAGGTGAGGCCGATCCCCACCTTGATGCCCTTCTCGAACTGATCCTGTACCAGGCCGCCCTGCGTGACGAGCACACGGTCGTCGAGCAGGTTCTCCGCCGAGAGCTTGAGCGTCAGCGGAAGACCGAAGGGCTTCACGGGGATCAGGCTCACGAAGTCGAGCTGGTCCCGCGACTGCTCCTCGACGTCGGGAAGCCCGAACGTGCCGGCGAACGTGATGGTCGGACCGGAGGTGTTGTAGAGGAGACGGTAGCTCCCGAAGCGTGGATGCGTGTAGTCGAGCGCCGCGTTCACGATGTACGGCGCCTGGCCGACGAGCGCCCGCTTCGTCTCGTGCGGCGCCTGGAGCTTCTTGACCGGGATGTTCACGTTCGAGTCGATGTAGGCGACGTTCGCCTGGACGCTCAGATACTTCAGCGAGGGTTGCACGAAGCCGAAGTCCTTCCGCGCTTCGAACTCGAAGCCGTTGAGCGTTCCGTCGGTCGCATTGTCCCAGGAGTTGGCGTTCGCCGACGACTCCTGGATGACGACCGCCTCGATCGGCTGATCGAGCTTCTTGTGGAAGTAGCTCAACGAGATGAGCTCGAGCGGCGCGAAGAACCATTCCCAGCGGGCGTCGTAGTTCTCGAGCTGCGCCTCGACGAGGTTCGGGTTTCCGATGAACGGGCGCAGCGCGCGGGGCGACGGGAACTGCGTGGGCGAGAGCTCGCGGAACTCCGGCCGCGAGACGGAACGGCTGTAGGCGAGGCGGAAGTTCATGTCCTCGCGCGGGCTGTAGATGAGGTTCGCTCCGGGGAGCGGGTCGACGTTCTTCTTGATGACCTTGGCGGCGCCCGTGAGCGTCCCGGTCTTGAGGACGATATTCGAGTACTCCTCGCGCGCCCCGGCGACCAGCCGGAGGCGATCGCGGACGAGCGGGAGGTCGAACATGCCATACGCCCCCATGATCTCGTGACTCACGGACCAGCGGTCGCCGGTCTGGGTCGTCTCCGAGACCTCGACGACCCCCGGAATGATGTTGGAGGGGCTCAGGATCGTCTCGGGAGGCGCGGTCAGGTCGAGCGCCGCGCCGTTCACCCCGTAGTCGAAGCGCCGTTGATCGAACGTCCGGGTACGGTAGGCGTACGCCGGGCCGAACTTGAACTTCGCGGGCAACCCCGACCATAGGTCCGTAAACGGAAGCGCCGTGGGAAAGGGGAGCGTCACGTCGAGTGCCGAGTCGGAGAGGTACTCCTGCAGGGCGTTGAAGAGTCGCGTGCCGCCGGAGCTGTCGGTACTGAATGCAGGTGGTGTACCGAGGTAGGTGAGAAATCGCGTGTCGGGCTCGTTCTGCGCGGTGCGCGAGTACGCCGTCCGCCAGTCGAGCCAGACGTGCGACCAGTGGTGCTCTCCGCCGAGCTGGCCGAAGTCGAGCTCCTCCTCGGTGTAACGGAATATCGTGTTTTTCTCCGGCTGGCCCTGGTTGTTGATGCCCGAGGTGCCGAGCGTGTCGTCGAAGGTATTCCGGTCGATGAGCGAGCGGAAGAAGAGCTTCTGATTGTCGGCGAGCTTGTAGGTCGACGTGAAGAGTCCGCCGAGGCGGGTGGTGAAGATGCCGTTGTCGGTGGTGAAGTTCTCGAACGCACGAATGTCCGGCTTTGCGGGGGAGCCGCCGTTTCGATACTGGATCAGCGTCTCGTCTGGAATCGTCTGGTACTCGGTCCGGTAGAGCCCGGCGAGCTCGAAGCCGAACGGCCCGTAGCTGTCGCCCGTCGAGAAGCCGAAGCCCGTGTTCGGCGCCGCGTCGATGCTCTCGGTGTTCCAGATGTCGCGGAATGAGCGGCCGAACCGGTCGCGCTCTGCTTCGTTCAGCGTGTTGAACGTCACCGAGTCGGGCACGTGCTCGGGCAGCTTCCGGAAGTTGCTGCCGAGGCCGAGGTAATCGAGTGAGCCGCCGCGGTAGGTCCGAAACGGCTGGAACGTCGTCTGCGTATTCCCTCCGAGCGACATGCTCGTCGAGAAGGCGAATCGTTCGGGAAATTCGCGCAGGCGGATGTCGACCAGGCCGCCGGAGAAGTCGCCCGGGAGGTCCGGGGTGTAGCTCTTGATGATACCGAGGGACTCGAGGAACTCGGCGGGAAAGAGGTCGAGCGGGACGACCCGCTTCGACGGGTCGGTGCTCGGCAGCCGGCTCCCGTCGAGCAGTGCGCTGCTGTAGCGCTCGCCGAGTCCCCGCACGAAGACGAACTTGCCTTCCTTGATGGTGACGGCCGGCACCCGTTTCACGACCGAGCCAGCGTCCTTGTCGGGCGACTTTGCGATGGTTTCGGCGCTCACGGTGTCCTTGACCACCGCCGCCTTCTTGCGATCCGTCAGCTGAGTCGCCTCCGCCGCCCGATCGGCTTGCGCCACGACCTCGACCACCTCGACGTTCGCCGCCGCCGCGGAGAGGCTCGCATTCTGCTTCGTCACCTGCCTCGGCTTCACGACCACGCCCTGGAGACGGACGGGCTGGAAGAGCGGGGCGAAGATGCGGAGCTGATACGTTCCCGGCGGCAGGTCGAACTTGTAGTTGCCGTCGATGTCCGTGACGACCTTCTTCCCCTTGTCCACGACCTCGACGCCCGCCTCGATGATCGGGTCGCCCGTCGACTTGTCGATCACCTTGCCGCTCACCGTTCCCGTTTCCGCTGTTGCGGCGGCAGGTTGATCCTCCGCGCGGGCACGACGCGTTCCACCCACGAGGACGGCCACCGCACAGACCACGACCACCAGGCGTCGCCCCACCATCGACGTATCCTCCTCCCGGAGCGCCGTCCTTTAGGCCAGGACTGTGTAGCTCACGTTACGAACGAGCGAAGTGGCGACGACGGCCAGCGCAATTCATCCGTCCGCAACAGAAGCGTAACGAAGGGCCGCTAGAAGTTCGCCATTCTCGACGCGACCAAATAAGGCATCCGGCCGGCCGCCTGTGTAAGGGTCACGGTTCATTTCTTATAAAGATCGCCATTCGTCCACCTGATTGTCACAGCGCCTTGCTACTGTGTGCGGTGCTAGCTAGCACCTCGTCCCCGTGGTGGGGTCGAACATCGGACAACTTGGAGGAGATCGCATGAGAACAGGAAGTCCTTTCGCAGGCGCCGCGTGTCTGGTTGCCGCCATAGCGTTCGGCGCCGGGACGCTCGGCGCCGGATCAGCGTGGGCCGATGCGAAGGCCTCACGCATCTGCCGCGGGGCGATAGGGAAGCGCATGAGCAGCCTGGCCGACACCGGCTTCAAGACGGCGGATGCCTGCCACAAGGTGGCGGACAAGGCGTCGACGGCGAGCGGCCAGTGCAACGACGTGACGAATCCCGCATTCGACCCGAAGGGCAAGTATGCAGCGGCGCACGCCAAGGCGACGGCCGACATCACTCCGCCCACGGGGAAGAAATGCCTGAGCGGCGACCCGGTCCTTGCGAACTACAGCAACCCTCCCGCCAGCGGTCCCGACGCGGTCGTAGGCGGCCTCGTCGACGAAGACGTGGGCGGCAACTCGACGCTCGTGCAGGGCTCCGACGACCTGAACGGGGATCCGGTCAAGGCGAAGTGTCTCGAGACGATCGGCAAGCAACGAACGGCGATCATCAAGGAGATCCTGAAGAACTCGACCAAGTGCCAGGCCGGGAAGGACAAGACCGCCACGTCGTTCGGCGACATCGATCCGACCTGTGTCGATCCGGGCACCAAGTCGAACGCGACCGCGACGACGAAGATTCCCGCCGCGTGCGGTAGTCTGACCGGCGGCGACGTGGGTTCCTGCTCACCGCTCCCCCAATGTGTGACCGATGCGGCGACCGGAGTCGGGCAGGAGATCGCGAAGGCGATCTACAAGAAGGTGCCGCCGCCGTCGGTGTGCGGCAACGGTGTCCAGGAAGGCAGCGAGCAGTGCGACGACGGGGCGAACAACGGCACGTCCGGAGACCCATGCAGCGCGCAGTGCGAGTCGCTCGCCGAGACCTGCGGTCCGGGCACTCCCGCCGGCGGGACGATCACGGGCCATCGGATCATCACCGTCAACCTGACCGTTCCCCCGAGCTCTCCGCTCGCCGCGGTGCGCATCGGCTTCGACTATCCTCAGCTCGAGGCGAGCATCAAGGGGACGGGGACGTCGAGCGTGGTGCAGGGCTCCTTCCACGTCCTGGCACCGACGCCGCCTGACGGCTACCTGAGCACCGGTTTCGACTCGGATCTCGATGCGGGCTTCGTCATCAGCTCGGTCGACGACTTCATTGCGACCGGCCCGCTCGTCGAGGTGGACCTCGACCAGTGCACGGCGCTCTCGCTGAACATCTGCAACCGGTCCCAGGAGGTTACCGGCTGCTGCACCACTGCCGACATCGCCACGTGCGAGGCAAACCCGGAGGACTACAACGCTTGCAAGTGCGGGCCGCCCGTGTCGGGTGTGCTCGCATCCGACTGCGCGAACGCACCGACCGGACCGTGTACGTCCGGTGCCTGTGCCAGCGCACCTGCCAGCGCAAGCTGCTCCCAGACGTGCACGGCGGGTGCCTTCAGCAAGCTCAACCAGGCGTGCACGGCCAACACCAACTGCGACGCTCCTCCGCATTGCGATGATCCTGGAACGCTGAAGTGCACCGACGGCGACCCGGCCAAGATCGGGAACACATGCACCGCCGCCACTCAGGACACCGACTGCGGGCCGAGTCCGGCGGGCGTCTGCTCGGCGGGGAAGACCTGCCTCACCGGCGACCCCGGCCGGATCGGTCAGCCCTGCTCGATCAAGAACGACTGCGGCACACCGGTCACCGTCGCGACCTGCCAAGCTTGCCCGCAGCTCGGCGACCGTAACAACGCCACGTTCGGATGCCCGGATATCTTCGACCCGCCGGTCTGCAAGATCGGACACTTCCCGGCGCAGGCTGTCGGCATGTGCGACGGGACGGCGAGCGGCCCGGCGAACGGCTGTCCGGTTGGCAACACCTGCGAGACACAAACCGAGATCACGGCCAACTCATGCACCGTGACCAACCCGGTCGATCACCTCGGGCGCACGATCGGCGGCGTCAGCTGCTCCATCACGATCACGGAGGCTCCGTGAGTCGCCGTCGCGCGGCCACGGACCAACCGAACAAGGAGAACACGATGAGACACTGGAGAACGAAATGGATGGCGGGGTTGCTCGGCGTGGCGGGAGTTCTCGCTCTCGCCGGGTCCGTCCGGAACGCCGGCGCCGCCAGCTGCGGCGACCTGAACGGAGACAGCAAGCTGACCATCGCTGACGCGGTTCGCCTTCAGAAAGCGGTCTTCGGCTCGAGTGCCGCGGACTGCGGCGGGCTCGGCAGCGACCAGTGCGGCAACGTCAACGTCCCCGACAACGATTTGATCGGCCCGGCGGACGTGGTTGCCCTACAGAATGCGCTTGCCGGGCGGCCGAACCTCTACCCCCTCTGCGGGGGAGTCGGCCCCTCGATCTGCATTGCGAATGCCGGTAGCGGCCCCGGCGGCGAGAGCTGGACGAGCCGCGCGACCGTGACCGGCAACATCACGGCGAGCCAGCACTGGACGGCGGGCTGCCGCGTCGACGTCGACGGCCTCACCTTCGTGCAGCCCGGCGTGACGATCACCATCGATCCCGGGACGCTCGTCGTCGGCAAGAACCCGCCGAGCCAGAACGGGGGCCCGACGAACACCTCGGCGCTCATCTTCCTCCGCGGCTCGCGGATCAACGCCAGCGGGACGCCAACGAATCCGATCCTCATGACCAGCTCGAGCCACGTCGACGCGAACAACGGGCAGGTGAAGCCCTCGGGCGACTGGGGCGGCCTCACGCTCAACGGCTCTGCGCCCGTGAACTGCCCCGGCGGCGAGTGCCTCGCCGAAGGACTCTCCGGTGTGCCGTTCGGCGGTACGAAGGCGAACGATAGCAGCGGTGTGATGGAGTACGTCCGGGTCGAATTCTCGGGTAAGGAGCTCAGTCCGGACAATGAGCTCAACGTGATCACGCTGAACGGTGTGGGGGCCGGCACGGTCTACGACCACGTCCAAGCCAATAACGGCTTCGACGACTGCATGGAGTGGTTCGGTGGCACGGTCAACGGGAAATATCTTGTTGACTCCGGGTGCGGCGACGACCTGTGGGACACGCAGCTCGGCACCACAGGCAACTTCCAGTACATGCTCGCCATGTACTACCAGCCGAACATGCAAAACGCAGGGAATGAGGGCGTCGAATGGGACAACAACGAGAACGGCTTCAACCTGGGGCCGCCGTTCAACGCGCCCAACTACTGCAACATGACGGAGATCGGCACGGCGCTTCAGACGTCGGTTGGTCTCGGCGGGAGTGAGGGCGCATTCACCCTCCGGCGCGGGACCGCGGGCATCATCGCGAACTCGATCGCGGAGCATTTCCGGCTATTCGGCATCTCGTTGCGCGATCCGGAGACCGTGGCCCACGCAATCAACGGCGGTTGCGCGGGTAGCACGCTCAATACGACCCCCCCCCTGCTGCTCCTCGAGCACAGCCTGCTCTTCAACAACGGCTTCACCGCCGACGGCGCCGTGCCCGCCGATGGCAGCGAGATCGAGGGAAAGAATGGGGTTTCGTCAGCCTGCGCGAACCAGTTCTACACCCTCATGACCACTCAGGGTCTCGATCCGGCGGTCCCGAACAACCACTCCGCCGAGCACGATCCGCTCATCCCGGTCATCTACGGGACCGGCGTGTCCGGCGCGCAGACCGACCTGAACCAGTTCATCCCGGCGGGCACGTCGCCCGGCGTGGCGACGCAGACGCTCGTCAACTCGCTCGCGATGAACTGCAAGACGATCAACTCGTTCTTCGACACCACGGACTATATCGGCGCCTTCCGCCCCGGCGACTCGGGGTCGAACTGGCTGAGCACCCCGTGGATCAGCTTCCGTCTGCATTGAGCTTCTGAATCGTACGACGCCGGGGCGGCACACTGCCGCCCCGGCCGGCGGTTCGAATCCGAAAAAATGGAGACAACGTGACATTTCGACGGAAGACCATCATCGCGACGGCGTGCCTGGGGCTGATCGCGGCCACGGCAGGTGGGGCGGTCCTCGGTTCGGGGCAGCGTTTGCCGACGCCGCACCTCGGCTTGCGGGATGGAGAACCTTCGATCGACAGCCTGCTCGAGAAATTCCGGCAAGCGCTTGTCACCAACGACAAGACCCTCTTGCGGCGACTCCGTGTCAGCGAGGACGAGTACCGGAACCTGATCCTGCCCGGCAGCGTGGAACCCGGAACACCGCCTGGCTCGTACAGCGAGCAGGCGAGCCAGTACTTCTGGGGAATCCTCAACGGCAAGTCGATCTACGTCGAAGCGAATCTGCTGCACGAGTTCGGCGGCAAGGATTTCGCGATCGACTCGGTCGAGTACCGCAAGGGCGTCAAGAAGTATCGCGACTATACCGCCTACAAGCAGCTGACCGTCATGGTGAAGCATCCCGGCGAAGAGCCCGAATCCATGAAGATCGGCTCGATCGCCGAAGTGGACGGCAAGTACAAGTTCATCTCGTACGTACGCGATTGACGAGGAAAGGAGCAGTGATGACGACGAGGATGATCCTGACGTCGGTGCTCGCGTGCGGCCTGGTCGCGGCGACCGTGCGCACCTCGGGCGCCGCGGGCTTCACGGACCCGAAGTGCGCGGCCGCGAAGCAGAAGGCCGCCGGGAAGAAGGAGGCGGGGAAGCTCAAGTGCTACGCCAAGGCGGCGATCAAGCCGCCGCTCGACGGCACGTGCATCACCAACGCGGAGGACAAGTTCTCGGCGGCGTTCGCGAAGGCCGACGCCAAGGGCGTGTGCACGGGCGATGCGACGACGACCGAGAATGGCGTCAACGCGTGCGTGACGAAGATCACCGACGACATCCCGGTGCCGACTGGATCCGACGGGAAGTGCCCCGCAGCGAAGCTCAAGGCCAGCGGGAAGGCGGCGGCCGCCGAGCTCGGCTGCTGGGCCAAGGCGACCGGCAAGGGCGGCTTCTGCTCGGTGACCGTCAAGCAGAAGTGCGAGAAGGACGCCGACTGCGCGCCACCGACGTGCACGACGTGCGGCGCGAACGAGACCTGCAACCAGACGCCGGTCGACCAGGCCTGTCTCGACAAGGCCAATACCAAGCTGTCCGACGCGTTCACCAAGGCCGAGGCCAAGGGCACGTGCCCCGGTACCTCCGCCGGCGTGGGCGCCGACATCGACGCTAACTGTGTGACGCCCATCAAGAACGGCCTTCCGGGACTGCCCCCCGGCTGCGGCAACCACGTGATCGAACCGCAGCTGGGTGAGAACTGCGACGACGGGCAAACCAACGGCACGTTTGGCGACCACTGCCCCGCGACTTGCCATATCGACTCCTGCACACCGACCGCGACCACCCTCGCGACGTCCGTCACATTCTCGGGGCCTGCCGGCGTCACGATGGGGGCGCTCAGCATCTTGGTCGACTATCCCGAGGGCAAGGTGGGTACACCGGTGTTCACCAGCGCCTTCGGCGTGTCCAACACGACCGACGACCTCGGCTGGGGCTTCGACGACCAGGCGGTCAAGACGTCGGGACTGCCGAGCCCGTTCGTACACGCGAACTACAAGACTTGCCAGGGTGCCCCAGCGGCTGTCGCGTCCGATTTCACCTGCACCGTCACTGACGCATCGGACAACAACGGCACTGTCGTCCCCACCAACCAGGTGACCTGTACCGTCACGATCCCGTGAGTCTCCCCACGCTCGGCAAGCAAACCGAGGGGGCCAGCTCGCAAGGGCTGGCCCCGGATCGTTTTCTCGTGAGACTGAAGATCGGCATCGTATTCGTCGCCGCGAGCCTGGTCCTCGGCGTCTCCGCTCCGGACGCTGCGGCCCGTCGCGTGAGCTCGGCCGTCAAGTGTCGGAACAGGATCGGGTCCAGCGTGGATGCCTTGGTGCGGACCGGATTTCGTATCCTCGACGGCTGTGCCGTCCGGAAGAGCGGCGCAGCGAGCTGCGCACACCTCGCGGGGCAGGCCGGGTTCTCGCGCGCCACCGCGCGCGCCGAGGCCATCGTCAAGTATTGGTGCAGCAAGGAGTTCACGATCCTCCAGAACTATTCGTCTGGCGACACGAGCCAGACGAGTGTGATCCAGGCCGTCGCGCCCTTCCTGCGGACCGCCCTCGAGGACAGCACGAAGGAACTCTTTCCCGGCGCCGCGAAAGCGGCGGATCCTCGACAGCGACGCCGGTGCATCCGCGCGCTCGCCAAGGGGCGGTCGTTGCTCGCGTCGGGGGTGCTGGCTCAGGCGGTCAGTTGCCAGCAGGCGATCGACCGGCGGGCGAGCGAGTTCGGTGAGCTCGCAGCGAGTTGCACCGTCGACGCGTCGCGAAACGCCGCGCGAGTGACGACGATGATCTCGCGCGCGTGCAGCGGCCTGAGCGGCGCGGACGTCGGGACCTGCGATCCGCTGCCCGACTGCGTGATCGCGAGGGCGCGCACGACGGGTCACGAGCTCGCGAAGCTGACGTACGGCGCGAAGGCGGTGTGTGGCAACGGCAGGCTCGAGCCCGGCGAGGCGTGCGATGCCGGCACCGCTAACAGCGCCAGCGGCGCGTGCACCGACACCTGCCAGAAGGCAGTCTGCGGAGACGGCAAGGTGGAGGCCGGCGTCGAGGATTGCGACAACGGGAAGAACCAGTTTGGACAGAACTTCGAGACCGACACGTGCACGGCGAACTGCAAGCCGGTCGTGTGCGGCAACGGCATTCTCCAGGTGGGGGAGCAGTGCGACGATGGGAACACAGTCGCCGGAGACGGCTGTTCGCCGACGTGTCGCTACGAGCCGTTCCCGTGCGGCGCCGACGGGACGCTCGACGTCACCGTCACGCTGGTGCCGGACCAGAACACGTTCAGCTCGAACCTGATCCAGGGAGTGAAGCTCGGCGTCGCGTACCCCGCCTCGTTCAGCGTTCCAGGTACGGGACTCCTCGATCCTTCCGATCCGGCGACCGCCGTCAGCCTGCTCAGCACGGATCCGAGCGGGATCAATCTCGCCGACGGCCAGATCACGTTCTTCGACCGCGACGATATCGCGCCACCCTTCAAGATCTCGACGCTCCTCACGTTGAACCCGACCGCGAACTTGATCCTGTCGCAGAAGGTGCCGTTCGAGCGCATCCACTTCAGCTGCTCCGCCGGTACGCTCATCACGGAAGCCGATTTCCCGTGCACCATCGACAGCCTCGTCGATTTGATCGCCCGCTCCATCCCGTCCGACCAATATCCCGAGTGCGTCGTCACGCTGCCACGAGTCGGCCAGCATTGACCTGAATTGAAACAGGATGACGAAGATATCGTTCGCTCTCCTTCTCGTGC
>Ga0070699_100001278_pt1 | contig 23185 bp, 16 predicted proteins | sample KBSK1503metaG_FD_65473 | JGI IMG/M metagenome (GOLD analysis project Ga0070699, IMG submission 65473) | Corn, switchgrass and miscanthus rhizosphere microbial communities from Kellogg Biological Station, Michigan, USA - KBS K1-50-3 metaG | ecosystem: Host-associated > Plants > Roots >...
CCATGACCCGGCTGGCCGCCGCCGCTGCGGTCCTCGCCTGCGCCCTCCAGCTGGGCTGTCCGTCGGCCGCGCCAGCCGCCGACCACGGCGACGGAGCGCTGATCTCGATCGATCGGGCGGCTGACCTCAACGACCTGTTCCTCTTCCTCGACCCGAACGACAACACCAAAGTCGTCATGGCGATGACGGTGCAAGGGTTCATCGTGCCGGGCGAGGCGGTGAACTTCTCGGTCTTCGATCGCAGCGTCCGATTCCGCTTCGAGCTCGAGACGACCGGGGATGCGAAAATCGACAAGTTCATCGATGTGATGTTCAGCGAGAAGACCAAGGCGACGACCGAGCAGCAGACGGCCACGATCACCTTGCCTTCCGGGGCGAAGTTCACGGCCCCCACGACACTCTCCAACGTCGGGGCCACCGCCGCTGCTCCGGTGATCACCACCGACCCGGCGAGCGGCGTCGCCTTCTTTGCTGGCGAAGTCGACGATCCGTTCTTCTTCGACATCCCGGGCTTCAACCGGTTCGTCATGTCCGTGCTCAACAAGGCTCCCGACCCGACCCTGCTGCAGCGAGGCCGCGACACCTTTGCCGGCTACAACACGCTCGCCATTGCGCTCAGCGTGCCGGTCTCCCTGCTCCAGCCCGTGGCCGGGAACACGCTGGGCGCGGGCGCGCGCACGCAACGGCTGAAGACGGCCGCCTCCAAGAAGTCCGGCCAGTCCGTCGTGCCTCGGAAGAAGCGGTTGCCTCCGCGACTCTTCCAGAATCTCGACCGGATGGGCAACCCGGCGGTGAACGTCGCTCTGGTCCCCTTCGAGCGGAAGAACGAGTACAACCTGGCCTCGTCGGAGGACGACGCCAAGGGAAAGTTCGCCGAGAGCATCATCGGGATGCTGATGAAGCTTGGCACGAGCCAGGCCAACATCAACGTCCTGGCCCAGGTTGCCGTGCAGAAGGGTGACCTCCTGCGCCTCGACCTCGGCAAGGCCAACAGCGGCCCGGGCGGTGGTAACAACGCGGCTGCGGCTTATCCGAACGGCCGGCGTCTCGGGGACGACACCATCGACACCATCCTCACCATCGTGACGAATGGCGCGATCACGACGGGCGACAACGTCAACGCGAACGACGTCCCGCTGCGCGACACGTTCCCGTTCTTCGCTCCGCCCCAGCAGCCGTCCCCGCCCGGGACCACGGACGACCGTACGCGCAACTGAACCGGGTTGCCGGCAACCGGCCGAGGGTCCGACCCTCCGGCCGGTCCACGTCGGGTTCGTCGTCGTGGTGCTCGTGTCCGCGATCGCCAGCGGCTGCGGCGACCGGCAACGCTCCGCGGAGGACGTGAGCCGGGCTCCCGCCGTGGCCCCCGCCGGCGACGTCGACGAGGCTGCGATCCGCTATCTCGAGCGTCGCGTCAAGGACGACCCCGAGAACTTCGTCGCGTACAACAAGCTTGCCGGCTACTACCTGCAGCGCATGCGGGAGAACGGCAGCATCACGTACCTCGATCTCGCCGGCCGTGCGGCTCGCGCCTCGCTCGCTGCTCTTCCTGCCGAGCGAAACACCGGCGGGCTCGCCATGCTCGCCCAGGTGGAGCTGGCAGCGCACGACTTCACCCGCGCCCGCGAGCACGGCATCCGGCTCCGGGAGCTCGATCCCGGCGCGAGCTTCCCCTTCCAGATCCTGGGTGACGCGTTGCTCGAGCTCGGCGACTACCATGGCGCCGCCTCCGCCTTCCGTCGGATGGCGCGGCTCGTGGAACGGCGGGGCGAGAGCAGGCTCAACCTCGAGACACGGCTCGCCCGCCTCGCCTTTCTCCGCGGCCAGACGGACGACGCCGAACGCCGGCTCTCGACGGCGCTCGCGCTGGCGCTCGAAGGCAACGCCACCCCGCGCGAGACGGCGGCGTGGTGTCACTGGCAGCTCGGCGAGTGGCGCTTTCTCCTGGGGGGCTATGCGGCGGCGGAGAAGCACCAGCGTGATGCCCTGGCGATCCTTCCCGACTACTTCCGGGCACTCGGCGGGATTGCCCGCGCGCGCGCAGCGCAAGGCGACATCGCGGGAGCCGTCGCGGCGTACGAGCACGCCACGCGGGTTTTTCCGGACCTCGCTCAGGTTGGCGCGCTCGGCGACCTCTACCGGATCGTCGGCCGGGAGGCGGATGCGCGCGCGCAGTATCAGCTGGTGGAGCACATCGGTACGCTCGGCGCGCTCGCCGGGGCGCTGTACGACCGCCAGCTCGCCCTCTTCCGCGCCGATCACGACGTCGACGTGGTTGCCGCGTACGACGCCGCCGCCAGGGAATACGCCGTTCGACGCGACGTCTACGGTGCCGACGCGGTCGCGTGGACGGCCCTCAAGGCGGGGAAGGTCGACGTAGCCCGGACAGCCGTCGCGCGGGCGCTGCGCCTGCAGACCCCGGACCCGAGGCTCCTCTACCATGCCGGCATGATCGCGGGCGCGGGAGGTGACCAGGCCGGGAAGCGGGAGCTGCTGACACGCGCGCTCGCGCTCAGTCCGGCGTTCGACCCGGTGCACGCCCCGCTGGCCCGAAAAGCGCTGGAGGAGTGAGGGGCGGAGGTCGAAAGTCTACACTAATAGAGAACAATTTACCGGCCCGTGGGCCGCGCGCTGTTTGTGCGCTGCCGTTTCTTGGTGTAAGCGCAGCAGACCCAAAGGGCTCCAGATGGCAATCGCTCGAAGGACCATGTTCCTGTGGGGCGGGCTCGTCCTCACGGCGCCGGTTGCCGGCCGTGCGTCGGAGCAGTCCGAGCGCCTCGTCGCCCAGGGCCAGCTGGCGTACCAGAGCGGCCGATTCGCCGAAGCTCGCGATCGGTTCGCGGAGGCGGCCGCCGCCGACCCGCACGACACGTCGGCCCAGTACGGGATCGGCCTTGCGCTCGGCAAGCTCGACCGCTGGGAGGAAGCGCGGGCCGCCTTCGAGCGGGCCGTCGCGCTCCGCCCCGACTTCACGACAGCACAGCGCGCCCTCGGGCTCGCCTCGTATCATCTCGGCGAGGCGGCGCTCGAGCGAAAGGAGTACGACCGAGCGGTCGAGCTGCTCGACCAGGCGTCGCGGCTGGCGCCGGCGGTCGCGGGCCGCGCTCGCTACCTCGCCGGCGTCGCCCGCGTCGGCTCCGGCCGGGCAGAGCAGGCACGCACGGACTTCGAGGCGGCGGCCCGCACCCCCGAGCGGGAGATCGCGCGCGCGGCCACCGCCTACCTCGAGCGACTCGCCGCCCCCGCGGCGACGGTCCCGGTGAAACGATGGGAGGTGCGCGGCGCGACGGGCATCCAGTACGACAGCAACCCTGCGCTCGAGCCCCATGGCAGTCACGCGCATCGCGACCAGGCGGCGTTCCTGCTCGGCGCCGGCGGGCGCTACGACGTCGTGCAGCGCGAGCGTGCGCTCGTCCGGCTCGACTATGATTTTTATCAGACGCTGTACCCCGACTTTCGGGACTTCGACTTCCGCGCCCATCGGCTCTCCGGCACGGCGAGCTTCGGTCTCCGGCGGTGGCTCTGGGCGGGGGTGCAGGGAGGGTACAACCACTACTCGCTGGGCACCCGCGCCTATCTCCAGGAGCCGTTCGTGCTACCCTTCCTCTCGTTCGCCGAAGGCGACGTCGGACGGACGCAGCTTCTCTACCGCCACGGCGAGCCCGACTACCTGAGCCGCCCGTTCAAGTCGCTGCGCGATGGGCGCACCAACGCGGCGGGCGTGAGCCAGCGTCTCCTGTTCGCGGGCGGCGCTCGCTACGTCACGCTGGGGTACGAGTTCGAGAACGAGAACCCGCGCAGCGCCGCTGGCAACGACTTCGAGCGCAACTCCAACGGCGGCCACGTGGGCGTCGGCTTCCCGGCATGGTGCGGGACGGCGGTGGAGCTCACCTACCTCTATCGGAACGACGACTACACCCGGCGAAACAGCCTCAGCGGATTCCGTAAGAAACGAGACGACGACGAGCACCACTTCTACGCCGGGGTGAAGCGCGACCTCTCGGCGCACCTGAACGTGACCCTCGCGTACTACGGGACGGCAAACGTCTCGAACATCGGCCTCTTCGACTATCGGCGCAGCATGGTCTCGCTGCTCCTCGAGGCGACACGATGAGGACGGCGCGGGGCACGGCGCGAAGAAGCACCGTGATCGCGGCGCTGGCGCTGCTCCTCCGGGCAACGCTCGCGGGAGCCCAGGAGCCCGTCGGCTCGGTGGCTGCGCTGGAGGGGAACGCCGACGACCTGCACCCGGGAGAGACGGCGCCGGTGGCGCTCAAGCCTGCCGACCCCGTCCTCCTCGGTGACCGCCTCCACACCGCGCCGGCGTCCAAGCTCCGGCTCGTCTTCCGCGACGACTCGGTGCTCACCCTCGCCGCGGAGTCCGAGCTCACGGTCACGGCCGAGGTCGTCGGCCCGGCGCGCGCGAACGCGACCCTCTCCCTGTGGGTCGGAACCATGCGCGCGCTGGTGACCGAGCGCTACAAGAGCCCCGGCTCGAGCTTCGAGGTCGAGACGCCGACGGCGGTGGCGGGCGTGCGCGGGACGACCTTCATCGTCGACTACGACGCGGTCCGCAAGGTGGCCCTCGTCGTGAGCCTCGTCGACGTCGTGTGCGTGCGCGCACGAGGTGTGGCGGGGCCGGAGGTGTGCCTCACGCCACGCCACTACACCGAGGTGCGGGAGGGTAAGCGTCCCTCCACGCCCGCAACGATCGACGAGCGCCGGCTCGCGGCACTCGTCGCGGCCACCGACATCGCGGGGGGTGGCATCGAGCCCGAGAGCGAGCTCGGACCGTCGGGCGGCCTCAAGCCCGATGAACGGCCGCCCGAGGCGGTGCTCCCCACGGCGGCGGGCGGCGTGCCGGAGCGGGCGCGTGAGCGAGCCGTTTCGCGCGACGGTCAGGCGGTCGATCAGCCGGTCGAGGAGCTCGAGAAGCTGCTCGGCCAGCCGAAGGGCGTCGTCTCACCGCCGCCGACGACCCCACCACCGACGACTCCGCCCCCGACGACTCCACCGCCCACGACCCCGCCACCCACCACGCCGCCCGCGACGTTGCCGCCGAAGCAGCCGCCGCCCACGCAGCCGCCGACGGGTGTACCTCCGACGCCCGGACAGCGCCCGGCGCGAGGACCAGCGGGGATCGGGCAGGGCCGCTGACCTGGCGGGTGGAGCCGGCGACAGGAGCGTGCGGAGCGCGGCGTGAATCGCCTGAGCGTCACGCACGTGAGCGTCGGGATCGCCTTCCTCGTCGCGCTGCTACGGCTCGTGGCGCCCGCGCCGCTCGAGACGCTCGACCTGAAGCTGCTCGACTTTCGTCATCAGCTGCGCGGCCCGCTCGCTGCCGGGAACGACGTCGCCATCGTGGCGATCGACGAGGCGAGCCTCGCCGAGATCGGTCGCTGGCCCTGGCCGCGGACCCAGCTCGCCAAGCTCGTCGGCCGCCTCAGCGAGGCGGGTGTCTCGGTCATCGGCTTCGACGTGGTCTTCGACCAGCCCGATCCGGGCGTCGACCTGAAGACGCTGCGCGCGGCGGCGGCGGCAGCCCCGGAGCGCCCGGCCCGCGACCTGCTCGACGTCGTCGACAACGACGAGCAGCTCGCCGCCGCGTTCCGCGCCTCGGGACGCGTCGTCCTCGGCCACTTCTTCGAGTTCGGGACGGGCGCGAAGGCGGATCCGGCCGTCGCCGAGGCGCGCTTCCCCGAGCTCTCGGTGCGGGCGAGCGCCGGCGCGAACATGGCCGTGCTGCGTGAAGGGACCCGCTTCCACTCGAGCCTGCCGCTTCTCGTCGCCGCCGCCTCCGGCGCCGGCCACATCAACTTCTTTCCCGATCCCGACGGCGAGTATCGGCGCGTGCCGACGGCGATCCGCGTTGGCGACCGGCTCTCGCCGGCGCTCACCCTCGAGGTGTTGCGCCGCTACGGCGTGGGCGGGCCGGCGATCATGAGCCTCGCCCGCTTCGGTGTCGCGAGCGTGCGGCTCGGGGAGCACGAGCTGCCGGTCGACGAGGCCGGCGAGGTCTGGATCAACTACCTCGGCCCGCCCAAGACCTTTCCCTACTTCTCGGCCGCCGACGTGCTCGCCGGGCGTCTCCCGTCCGGCGCGCTCTCGGGAAAGATCGCGCTCATCGGCTTCGCGGCAGCGGGCTTCGACGAGGTCTCGACCCCGTTCGCGCCCGTGGTGCCGGGTGTCGAGGTGCACGCCACGATCCTCGACAACATCCTGCGCGGCATGAGCCTCAGCCGGCCGCGCTGGGTGTCGCCGGTGGAGGCGGCGCTGGTGCTGCTTCTCGGACTGGCCCTCGGCCTCGCGCCGCGACCGCTCGGCAACGCCTCGGGGGCGCTGACGGCGGCACTCATCGCTGTGGCATACGTGTGGAGCACCCAGCACCTCTTCGCGACCTCGGGCGTCGTGCTGGGTGCCGTCTACCCGCTCGGCGGCACGCTCTTCTGCGCCCTCGGCGTCGCGGTCTTCCAGTCGGTCACCGAGGAGCGCGAGAAACGCAAGATCCGCGAGGCGTTCAGCCATTATCTCAACCCGGAGGTGACCGAGCTCCTCGCCCGAGAGCCGGAGCGCCTGAAGCTCGGCGGCGAGCGGCGCGAGATCACGATCCTCTTCTCCGACATCCGTGGCTTCACGACGATCTCCGAGGCGCTGGCACCCGAGGCGTTGGGGGAGCTCCTGAACGAGTACCTCGGGGCGATGACCGATATCCTCTTTCGGCACGAGGGGCTGCTCGACAAGTACATCGGTGACGCGGTCATGGCCTTCTGGGGCGCGCCGGTCGAAGTCGAGGACCACGCCGCCCGGTGTTGCCGCGCGGCGCTCGACATGCTCGACGCGTTGCCGGCGCTGCACGGGCGGTGGCACGCACGCGGCTGGCCCGTGGTTCACATCGGCGTCGGCGTCGATACGGGTGAGGCCGTGGTCGGGAACTTCGGCTCCGCGACGCGCTTCAACTACACGGCGATGGGCGACCACGTGAACCTCGCCTCCCGACTCGAGGGGCTCAACAAGCTCTACGGGACGCGCGTGCTCGTCTCCGAGTCCACCCGTCGCGCTATCGGCGACGAGTTCATCTGCCGTGAGGTGGACCGCGTGCGCGTGAAGGGGAAGCTCCAGCCGGCCGGGGTGGCCGAGCTGCTCGGCCGGCGCGAGGCGGACCGTGACGGCCGTCTCCGCGCTCTGGCCGAGGGCTTCGCGCGCGCGCTCGACGCCTACCGCGCGCAGGCCTGGGGCGAGGCGACGGTGCGTCTCGAGCGCCTGGCAGCGAAGTATCCGGACGACGGCCCGACCCGCCTCTACCTCGAGCGCTGCCGGGAGCTCGGGGCCGAGCCGCCGGGCGAAGGGTGGGACGGGGTCTTCGTCGCGAAGACGAAGTGACGTCGGATCAGCCTCTGGAGGGCCGACGGCCGGGATCGAAGTCCTGTTCCGACCGAACCACCGCCCAGTCCCCCGCCGTACCGTCAGCCGGCGACCGCTCCCACCAGCACGATCGGTCCCGTCGGTGCCTGTGAACCCGCCGCTGGCTCGATCGAAACCGCGAAGGCGGTCACCTCCCCCGGCCGCTCGACGCGCGCCCCGCGGCTGGCGAGCGTGCCCTCGGCGCCGACCGCGAACAGACCGGCCGGCTCGGGCGGACGATCGCCGCGTAGCGCCCAGAGCTCGTACGTCTTGCCTTCCGGCGCCGGCGCGAGCCCGGAGACGACGACGACCGAGTCGCCCGAGGCGGCATCGACGAGGACGCGTCCGCTGCCCGCCACGCCCTCCTTCGGTGCGAGCGAGGCGCTCAACGTGCGCGGGGCGCCGATCACGCGCAGCACCTCCGTCTGGGCGGCGAGCGACTCGCGGACGGCGGCGAGGGTCCGGCCCTGCTCGTCGAGGCGGGCGGCGAGCTGGCGGTCACGTCCCACGAGCTCGGCGAGCTCGCTGCCGCGCGTCGCGGCGAGCCGGGTCTCGCGGGCGAGGAGTCCGCCCAGGGCGAGCGCGACCATCGCCGCCGCCGAGCCGACGAGCCGCCAGCGCGCGACCGCTGCGGCTGCCCGTGCTGCAGCCTCGCGCCTCGCCTCGCCGAGCACGCGAGCGCGGAGCTGCGCGGGCGGCTGGACGGCGCACGTCTCGGCGAGCGCCTCGAGCGCCGCGTCGTCCAGCCGGGGGTCGTCGACGCCGATCGGCTGCTCGTCAGCCACGGCCTTCCTCCCCGACGAGCGCGGCGCGCAGGCGCAGGACGCCGTCGCGAATGCGCGTCTTCACGGTGCCCAGCGGCGTCCCGTCGCGTGCGGCGATCTCGCCGTGTGACAGGCCCTCGAAGTATGCGGTCTCGATCGCACGTCGTTGCTCATGTGGCAGTTGCTCCAGCGCGGCCCGCAGCCGCGCCGCCCGCTCGCTTCGTTCTACGGCTTCGTCCGGCCGTTCGGATGGAGTGTCGCGAGTCGGGTCGGCGGCGCCGCGCGCCTCCGCCCGGCCGTGGGCCGCGCGCTCCCGCCGGCCGTCGATCGCGACGTTGCGGACCAGACGCAGGAACCACGGCCGCGCCTCGCCGCGCGCGGGGTCGTAGCGCCGCGCGCGCCGCCAGATGCGCAGGAACGCTTCCTGGACGGCGTCGGCGGCGAGCTCCGGTTCGCCGGCGACGCGGAGCGCCAGACCGTACGCCAGCGGCGCGAGCCGGTCGTAGAGGTCGGCCAGGGCCGACTCGTCCCCGCTCGCCACGCGGCCGAGCAACGCGGACTCGATCTGGCCGGTCGGCGCCAACGTCCGCGCGTCAGACGACGCCGAGCTCCCAGGCCAGGCGGAGCCCCACCGCGAGGCTGCCGAGGCCGGCCCCGAGCCGCAGCGCGAGCTCCAACCGTCCGCGCGCGAGTGCCAGCGGCACGCCGAAGAGCGTGCTCATCGCCACCATGCCGGCGATCGAGCCGGCGCCGAAGATGCCGACGTAGACGAACGCGAGCGCCGGTGAGGGGATGGTCGCGAGCACAGCCAGCATGAGGGCCCCGCTGCCGGCGAGTCCGTGCACGAGGCCGACGAGGAAGGGTCGCCTGCCGGTGCGCAGGTGGTGGTGACCGTCGCCACGCATCGGTTCGGAGCCGTGCAGGTGCGGATGGACGTGGGCGCGACCACCGTGACTGTGGATGTGATGGTGCAGCGTGCCACCCGCGCAGACGGTGCGCAGCAGATTCAGCCCGAGGACGACCAGCATCACGGCCACGCCGAGCTCGAGCGCGGAGGCGAGTCGTGGCGGGATCTCCGCGTGCAAGCCGATCACGGCCACCGCGGCGGCGAGTAGCGCGGCGGTGTGGCCGAGCCCCCAGAGGACTCCGACCATAGACGAGCTCCAGAGCCCCCGTCGCTGGCCGACGATCGTCGACACGGCAGCCAGATGGTCGGCGTCGAGCGCGTGCCGGAGCCCGAGCACGAAGCCGAAGCCAAGGATCGCGAGCGGGGTCGTCGGCATGGCGGTCAGATCCCCAACCGGGCGATCGCCTCGATCACGATCGCGAGCCCGGCGATCGAGATGACGAGTGCGCTCGCGACCGGCGCGAAGCGGGCGAAGCGCCCGTCGAGCGGGAGGCGATCGAAGAGGTCGCGCGCGTACACCAGGGCGAGGCCGATCGAGGTGAGCACGGCCGCCAGGCCCGCACTGAAGGCGACGATCAGGAGGAGGCCGAAGGCGATGCGGCCGAGCGCGATCGCGCCGAGCATGACCACGAGCGCCGACGGACAGGGGAGGAGCCCGCCTGACACGCCGAGCGCGAGGAGGCTCCGCCATCCGACCGCGCCGGCCGGCGGCGCGTGGGAATGACCGTGATCGTGCGTGTGCTCGTGTGCCTCGTGGTGGTGATCGTGGTGCGCGTGTGGATGCGCCTGGTGGCTCGGGGCGAGGGCCGCCTGGAGTCGGGAGGCGGCGAGCGAAGCTCCGACCGCCACCACGACGAGGCCGGACACGGCACTGATCCACGGGAAGAGTCGCTCGGGAAGGACGTAGGCCGAGGCGGTGAGCGTGAGGAGGCCGAGCGCGTAGACCCCGAGGGTGTGGGTTGCGGTGACGACGAGGCCGAGGAAGACCGCGTGTCGCGCGGTTCCGCGCGTGCCGACCAGGTAGGCGCCGACCACGGTCTTCCCGTGGCCGGGGCTGAGCGCGTGCAGCGCGCCGAGGCCCGCCGCCACGAGCAGTGAGGTGAGGACGAGCCACGGCCCGAGCGGGGCGCGTGTCGCGACGAGCTCGGTCAGCCGGTCGGCAAAGCGGGCCGCCCCTTCGCGCGCCGCTGAGGCAGCGGGCTCCGAGACGGGCACGGCGGCGCCCGGCGAGAAGCGGAAGCGGGCTTCCGTCACCTGCGGCGGGCTCTGCAGCTGGTCCTCCGGGTAGACGCGCAGCGCCTGGCTCCGGTCGACGCGCGGCACGGTGGATTCCGAGAGCACCATCCCGGCGCTGCCGTCGGCAATCACCTCCTGCCAGCCCGGGCGGCCGGCGAAGTTGCCGTCGCGGAAGGTCACCGCTCCTCGATCCGCGCCGAGCGGCGCCGAATACCACAGCTCCAGCCGGAGCGTCGGCAGGCCCCCCGCGCCCGGCAGCGTCTCGAACGCATGGCCGCCCAGCGTGAGGACGAGGGTCCGGCCGTCGACGCCGAGGGCCAGGTTCCGGCCGAGCTCCGTCGCCATGCGGCGCACGTAGGCATCCTGCTCCCGCTCGTCGACCGTCTGGTCGCCGTTGGTGTCCACGACGCGCAGCTCCTGGAACGTGGGGATCTCGGCCATGTCGACGACGTAGCGGACGGTGACGGTGCGCGGCTCGAGACGGAGAGCGGCGTAACGGTTGATCGTGAAGTTGCCGAGCGGGTGCGCGTGCGCGACCGCGGAGCCGAGCGCGACGCAGACGGCGAGCGGGACGCTCCTCACGGGCCGTCTCATAGCGCTACCCGCGCGGCCCCGTCGAGCGCGGCGAGCGCGGTACGCGCGACGGCCGCCTGGCGGCGGTCGAAGTACGGGTTGAGCGCGAGGGCGCGGCGGAGATGGCGGCTCGCCTGCCGCGGGCGTCCTGCGGCCGCGGCGATGAGACCCGCATGGCACTCGAGCTGGGCGTCCTCGGTGCCCAGGCGGAGCGCGCGGTGCGCGGCGCGTGCGGCCTCGGCGACACGGCCGTTCTTGTAGAGCGCCCACGCGAGCGCGTCGTCGGTGTAGACGCCGCCGCGGCTCGCCGATTCCTGCTCGGCCAGGCGCAGCGCTTCCGGCAGCCGTCGATCGTGGTCGGCGTAGAAGAGGGCGAGCTGACGGCCGTTGGTCGTGCCCGTCGCCCGGGCGACGCGACCCGTGTAGTCGACGAGCTCGTACTCGCGCTCCGCCTCGTCGGCGCGGCCGGCGGCGGCCAAGACGTCGCCGAGCGATGCGACCAGGTCGGGCGCCGGGATCCGCTCGACGGCCTGCCGGTAGAGCGTGATCGCCTCGTCGAGCCGTCCCTCGGCTGCCCGCACGCGGCCGAGGGCGCCGAGCGCCAGGTAGTAGCCGGGGAACGAGGCGAGGGCGCGGGTGTACGCGGCGGCGGCCGCGTCGAGGTCGCCGAGCGCGAAGTGCTCGTGTCCGAGGTGGACGAGCGTCCACGCCAGCGTCTCCGGGTCCTGCGGGCTCGCGGCGGCGACGGCGAGCCCGAGGATATCGATGGCGCCCGCTCGGTCTCCGAAGAGGGCGCGCAGGAAGGCCGCGCGGGTATACGCCGGCAGCCCGGGCCGCAGGTCGACCATGCGCTGCACGGCGTCCGTGGCCCGGTCGTAGTCGCCGAGCTCGATCTCGGCGTCGGCGAGCGTGCCGTAGTTCCACCAGTCGCCGGGCTCGCGCTCGCGGGCGCGCTCGGCTGCGGCGAGGGCGCCGCGGAAGTCGTGCTGGCCGAGCAGCACCCACGGGCGGACGCGTAACGCCTGGTAGTCGTTCGGGTCGAGGGCGAAGGCCCGATCGAGCGCGGCGCTGGCCCGCCGGTAGTAGCCGGGGTCGCCCGATTCGCGTGACTTCTTCATGAACGCCGACGCGAGCTCGACGTAGGCGTCGGGCCGATCCTGCTGCTGGCCGAGCCGCCGCTCGGCCGCGGCGATGGCCTGGTCGGCGGGCGTCGCCGCGGCGGCGGACACCGCCGCCAGCACGCCGACCAGGGCCACCGCGGCCGTGCGGAGCGTCACGTCATTCCCCCGGGTCCTTGTGAACGCGGTCGCGGCCGTCGAAGGGCGTCGGCAGGAACGGGAAGTCGGACGTGATGCCCTTGTCGTTCAGGTGGACGCCGTCGCCGACCCGGTTGTCGATGTAGTTCTTGCCTCCGGCGACGCGGATCACCAGGTCCGTCACGTCGTCGTTCGGCCGCCGGCCGTTCGGGAAGCCGGCCGGATCGGGTGTGGAGGCACCGGTCGAGTCGTGCGCCAGCGGGCCGAGCCGCTTGATCGACGCGGGCGCGGTCGGCGGGACCGTCATGTCGAGGCGGAGTAGCTCGGCGAAGGGGGCCTTGCTGGGGTCCTGGCTGGCGTACTGCGTGAGCAGGTGCACGATGTCGTTCCGCGGCTTCGGCGGGACGTCGACGCCGGAGACGGCCTTCAGCGCGTCGGCCACGGCGAGGTTGCGGTAGAAGTCGAGGAACTGGGCCTCGTCCGAGGGATCCGTCGCGTTCCAGAGGTCCTTCTTGCCGATCGGAATGATGAGCTCGTTCACGAGCGGGTTCGCCATGCGCGACACCTGGCGGAAGGATTTCTTTCCCTCGAGGAGGTCGCTCGGCGGCTTCTTCGGATTGAGCGCGGGCGCGCCGCGCCGGACGGTGACCTGCTGGCGGGAGGTGCTGGCGTAGACGCCGATCGTGCCGTTGGCCGTCGACGGGGACGCGCCGTCGCTCGTCAGCCGCTTCGCCGGGACCTCGATGGCGATCGTGTTGACGTTGAAGCCGCTGAAGGCGTTCGTGCCGAAGGGGTTGATCGCGTCGTTGGCGTCCTCCACCACGGTCTCGACCGGCAGCGGCGTGCGGCGGAGGTTCACCGTGTCGAACACGGCGCCGAGGTCGATTGCGAAGGTCTCTGCCCGCTGCCCGGCGAACACCCGGATGCCGGTGTCGGGGTCGGTGAAGATCCCCTTGGCGGCGAGCGCCGCGTAGTCCGGCATCGTCTTCGGGCCGATGTTCGAGGGTACCGTGGGCTTCGACTGGCCGCCGAACAGCGCGGTCTTCTGCTTGCACTTCGGCCCCTTGCTCTTCTCCTTGCAGTTCTTGAGCTCGGTCACGGTGTAGCGCTGCTTGATCGCCATCCCGGCCGCGTTCGGGCCCTCGAGGTCCGTGACCGGTGGCATCGCCAGCGTGGCGACGAACTGATTCGGGCTGTCGACCGTCGTCTGGAAGCGGACCTGGTAGATGATGTCCTCGGCGTCGCCGTCCTTGTTGTTGTCGACGTGGATCTCGTAGAGCACGTTGTCGTCGAAGGCGAAGTAGTTGGGCCCCGAGCTCGGCTCCTGGGCGGGAATCACGTTCAGGATGAGCGTGACCTTTCGATCTCCGGCGGCTCGCGCGAGGTTGTCCGCGTCGTAGCTGACGAACGCGTAGACGTCGGTGATGTCCGCGGCCGGGTCGAGCGTCATGAGGGGCGCTTCCCGGTGGCTCGCGGCCCGGGCCGGCGCCGCCCCGAGCGCGAGAACCAGGCTGGCCAGGGCGAGCGTGCTACAGCAGCGGCTCATATGCATGCGTGTCTCCGTCCTTTCTGTCCTTTCTGTTCGTTGGCGCGTCCAGGGAGGGCACTTCCGTCAGTGCTATACGGGGGGCGACGGTCCGGCGGATTGGCGCCTCCGACCATTTGGCAGACGGCTCGCCGCCGTGCTACCCCGCGTCGCAAGAACGGGGGGAATCCAATGGCCAGGTGCTCCACGCGGCCAGGAGGAAGCACCAATCCGTCCGCGAGCGGTCGGGCGTAGATGTCGGTGATGAACGACCTCGACGTCGACACCTACGTCTCCCGGTCGCGCGCCCTCGACCTCACCGGCATCGCCTGGGACGACGTGCCGCGCTACCCCCTCTCCCCGGAGGTGCTGCGGACGCTCCACTACATGCAGGACATCGAGACCCACACGATCATCTACCTGCGCACGCTCCTGTCCACCCGCGCCCTGGACGACCCGGAGGTCGCGACCTTCCTCGCCTGCTGGTTCTACGAGGAGACGTTCCACGGCCGGGCCCTGGCGCATTTCCTCGAGGCTGCGGGTCACGAGGTCGCGCCGCGGGCGCGATCCAGGGAGAGCCTCCCGCAGCGCATCGAGGCGGTGGCGACGGCGTGGCTCGCCCGGGCGTGGCCCGACTTCGTGGCGGTGCACATGACCTGGGGCGCGATCAACGAGCTCACCACGCTCACGGGCTACCGCCGGCTCGCCGAGCTGGCGGACCACCCGGTCCTGTCCGAGCTCCTGGGGCGCATCATGCGCGACGAGTCGCGCCACTTCGCCTTCTACTTCCATCAGGCCGCGCGGCGGCTCGAGCGCCCGCGGACCGCGCGCATCACGCGGCTCCTCGTCGAGCGCTTCTGGGCGCCGGTTGGCACGGGCGTGCAGCCCGACGAGGAGGTCCGTTTCCTCGCCCGCTACCTTCTCTCCGGGCCCGACGGCCTCGCGGCGGCGCGCAAGATCGACGAGACCGTCCGCGGCCTTCCCGGCCTTGCCGGAGTCGACCTCCTCGAGGCGTGGATGGTGCGCACGCGGGCGCAGGCGTCAGCTGCGAAGTCCCGCGCCGCCGTGGTACAGCCTGAGGGTCTCCACGCGATGGTGCCGTTTCCGCGAGCGTAGCCGGACGACCTTGCCCTGGGGCGTAAGGCCGCCGGCACGCCGGAACGATCCGCAGTCGACGAGCGACGTCCCGGGTCCCGCCTCCGAGCCGAGGAAGGCGGCGAGGTTCACCGGCTCGCCGATCGCACCGAACTGCTTCTTCCCGGACGGGCCGATGAAGCCGATCGTCGCCCGTCCGAAGCTCAGGCCCGCCCCGAGGCCGATGTCGACCACCTGGCGGCCGCTCTGCTTCCACTCCGAGCGCCACCCCGCGTAGAGATCGTCGAAGACGGTGTGCAGCTCGGGGCTCGTGTGATTCACGAGCCGGTCGAGCAGGGCGGCGCCGTCGACGCCGGCCAGCTCCGGGAGGAACAGCGCCAGAAGACCGTCCCCGGTGTACTGGAAGACGACGCCCCGGTGCTGCTCCACCACGGCCGTCAGCTCGGTCAGGTAGGCCTCGATCAGCTGGGCGAGGTACTGCGTGTCCTCGAGCGCACCGGTCAGCCTGGAGAAGCCGCGCATGTCCACCGCCAGGACGGCGACCGCGTGTGGGTGTGGTACCAGGAGGCCCGGATGAGCCCGCGCGCGCAGGCGTTGCTCGATGGCCAGGCTGCCGGCGTGATCCGCCGCCGCGGCGAGGGCGCCCGAGAGGAAGCGCACGACGGCCGAAGCCGTCGGACCGAACCATCGTGCCGCCTGACGGGCAAGCGCGCGGACCGCCGCATGCGGCAGGCGGGACACGTGGACGACCGTGGGCTGCGCCCGCGTCTCGACCAGCCAGCGGGCGACCGACGGCGACAACTCGGGCTGGCTCGCACTGCAGGCGACGACGAGATCGAGATGCCGCGGCTGATACCGGACGGCATCGACGGCGCCGCGCGCCGTCAGCCACGTCACTCGGTCGAGCCATGCCCGAACTCCCGCCGAGAGCCCTCCCCACCAGACCCATCCGTCCCGCATATGTCTCGGACCCCGGTCCTGGTTATCAGACGCGCTGCGTTAGTCCAAGGGGGTAATTTGCAAAGTCGTGAAACTGCGGGGAAATATTTGCAAACGTTGAGTTTCAGAGCGCTTGCGGTCGAAACCGCAAGTGACTTAGCCTCGCGCCGTGGCTCGTCCTAGGGTCCGCTCCGGCGGCGGCCTGGCCGCCCTGACCTACGTCCTCCGGAAAGGACGGGAGGCGGGCGGCCTCCTTCGTCTCTACCGCAGGTTGCGGTCGCGGAATGCGTGCAAGACCTGCGGGTTGGGCATGGGAGGGCAGCTCGGCGGCATGACGAACGAGGCTCGCCACTTCCCCGAGGTCTGCAAGAAGTCCGTGCAGGCGCAGGCCGGCGACATGGCCCCCACGATCGGGGAGGAGTTTTTCCGCACCACACCGCTCGCGAGCCTCGAGCGGCTCCGCTCGCGCGAGCTCGAAGCCCTCGGCCGCCTGGCTTTCCCGATCCTGGCGGGCCCCGCCGATACCCATTTCCGGCGCGTGTCGTGGAGCGAGGCGCTCGACCGCGCGGCCGCCGAGCTCCGCGCGACGCGTCCGCAGGAGACCTTCTTCTACTCCTCGGGGCGGTCGAGCAACGAGGCGGCGTTCCTGATGCAGGTGATGGCGCGCGCCTGGGGAACGCCCAACGTCCACAACTGCTCGTTCTACTGCCACAACGCCTCGAGCGTGGCGCTCGCGCAGGTCTACGGCTCCGGCACGTCGTCGGTCGGGCTCGACGACCTGGCGGCGGCCGACCTCGCTCTCGTCGCGGGCGCGAATCCCGCGAGCAACCACCCCCGGCTGGTGTCGCCGCTGGTCGCGCTCCGGCGGCGCCGCGGCAGCGTGATCGTCGTCAATCCGCTCCGCGAGCTCGGCCTCGTGCGCTTCCGGGTACCGTCGGACTGGCGGAGCATGCTCTTCGCCTCGACGGTCTCGGACCTCTACCTCCAGCCGCACGTCGGCGCCGACGTCGCGCTGTTCAAGGCATTGCTGAAGGGCATCGTCGAGGCGGGCGGTGTCGACCGCGCCTTCGTCACGGCTCACACCAGCGGATGGGAAGCGGTGGAGGAGGATCTCCGGGCGACGCCGTGGCCGGTGCTCGTCGACGCGGCGGGTGTCGAGCGCTCGGAGATCGAGCAGGCGACGGCCATGCTCATGCGGGCGCGGCGGGGCGTCTTCCTCTGGGCGATGGGGCTCACGCACCATGCGCACGGCGTCGACAACGTGCTGGCGCTCGCCAACCTGGCGCTCGCGCTCGGCTGGCTCGGGCGCCCGGGATGCGGCCTCCTCCCGATCCGCGGCCACTCGAACGTGCAGGGCGTCGGCTCCGTCGGGGTCACGCCCCAGCTGAAGGCGGCCTTCGCGACGCGGATGGAGGAGCTCTACGGCATCCCGACGGCGCGCACCGTGGGCCTCGACACGTACGGGTCGATGGCGGCGGCCGCCGAGGGCCGCATGCGGGCGGGCGTGCTCCTCGGCGGCAATCTCTTCGCCAGCAACCCAGATCGGGCGTGGGCCGCCGCCGCGCTCCGGCGCCTCGCGCTCACGGTTTCGGTCACCACCAAGCTGAACGAGGGGCACGTCCACGGCCGCGGCCAGACGGCGATCGTCCTGCCCGTGCTCGCCCGCGACGAAGAGTCGCAGTGCACGACGCAGGAGTCGATGTTCAACTACGTCCGGCTCTCCGAGGGTGGTGAGCCGGCGGTCGACGGCGATCTCCGTTCCGAGGTCGAGGTCATCGCCGCGCTCGCCGAGCTGATCCTGCCGCCCGGGCGCTTCGACTGGTCCGCATTCCGCTCGCACGAGCGCCTGCGGCAGGAGATGGCGAAGACGGTGCCCGGCTATGCCGCGATCGGCGACATCGACCAGACGCGCCGGGAGTTCCACGTCGCCGGCCGCGTGCTGCACGCCCCATCGTTCCCGACTCCCGACGGGAAGGCGCACTTCCACGTGACCCCGCTGCCAGGCTTCGCGCCCCCTCCGGGCGAGTTCCGCCTGATGACGGTGCGGTCCGAGGGGCAGTTCAACACCGTCGTCTACGAGGAGGAGGACCTCTACCGCGGGAACCGCCATCGCGACGTCGTCATGATGGCGGCCGAGGACGCGGCCCGCCTCGGGCTCGGCGAGGGGGACGCCGTCGTCGTCGAGACCGAGGCCGGCCGGCTGCGCGTGACGGCGGCGATCGCCGGGCTGAAGCCGGGGAACCTCGCCATGTACTACCCCGAGGCGAACGTGCTCGTGCCGCGGCGGCTCGACCCCCGCTCGAGGACACCGGCATTCAAATCGGTGGTGGCGCGGCTGCGACCGGCGGACGGGCAGCATGCCTGACGGTGCCAAGCCCGCGCGCCGCGAGCGGCGCCGGGCCGAGCTGGCGGAGCGGAAGAGTGAGCCGCGCGTGCGGAGCGAGGGCGTCGTCCGCGCCCTCGGCGTCGCCTTCCTCGTCTCCGGCGCCGCGGGCCTGATGCACGAGGTGGTCTGGTCCCGGCTCCTGAGCCACGTCTTCGGGGCCACCGCGCTGGCGGTCGCGACCGTGCTCGCGGCGTTCATGGCCGGGCTTGCGATCGGCAGCTGGCTGGTCGGATCGCGCGCGCCGGCGCTCGGCGACCGCCGGAGGCTGTATGCCCGTCTCGAGATCGGGATCGGCGTGGCCGCGCTGCTCGTCCCGCTCGCCCTGGGTCTCATGGAGCCGCTCTACGGCTGGCTCTGGCGGCGGTTCCATCTTTCCTTCGCGGCCTTCAGCCTGGTGCGCTTCGTGGTCGCCAGCGCGATCCTCGTCGGCCCGACCATCATGATGGGCGCGACCTTTCCCGTGCTGGCCGATCATCTGGCGGCACTCCGCGGGCACCGCATCGCGCCCGAGTGGCTGTACACGCTGAACCTGCTCGGCGCGGTCGTCGGTGTGGCGGCCGCCGGGTTCGTGCTGATGCCGCTCGTCGGCGTGTGGGGCACCATCCTGGTGGCGGCCGGCCTCAACGTCGGCGTCGGGGCCGCGGTGCTGAGGCTGCCGACGCTTCCCGAGGTGCCGGTCGAGAGGGCGAGCGCGGAGGCGGCCCGGCCCGGCTGGCTCCTCGTCCTCGCGGCCTTCGTCTCGGGGGCCACCTCGCTCGCGACGCAGGTCGCGTGGACGCGCGTCCTCGTGCTCGTCGTGGGCTCGACGGTCTACGCGTTCAGCATCGTGCTGCTCGTCTACCTGACAGCGCTCGGCGCCGGGAGCGCGTGGGCGTCGCGCTTCGGAAGACGATGGGTCGACGTGCGCGCACACCTGGCGATCGTCCATTCGCTCATGGCGCTCGCGCTCCTGGTCGCGGTCTCGATGGTGAATCGTCTGCCGTACTGGTACCTGCACGTCTACCAGACCTGGAGGCCGGAGACCTTCGCCGCCATGCTCGTCCTGTCGATCGCGATCGTCCTGTCGGCGCTGCTCTGGCCCGTGCTCCCGGCCGGGACCGTGCTGCCGCTCGTCCTGGTCGGCGCGCTCGGGGAACGCGCCGAGCGCGCCGGGCCCGTTGTCGGGCGGCTCTACGCGGTGAACACCGCGGGCGCGATCGTGGGGGCGGTCCTCACCGGCTTCTGGCTGATCCCGCTCGTCGGCTCGGAATCGACGCTCCTCGGCGTCGCCGTGGTCGCGGCCGCGATGGGCTGTGTCTTCTCGCTCGCGGGCCGGCAGCCGTCCTGGCTGCGCGTGCTGGCGTTCAGCGCCGCCGCGGGCGTCGCCCTCGGCCTGTCCGCGCGTCCCGACTGGGACTTTCTCGAGCTGCATGTCGGCGTCTTCGAGCCGAGCCGGATCAACGTCCAGAATCCGACGACGCTCAAGAACGCGGGCGAGCATGCGGTCTACGCCCGCGAGGGGCCCACGGCGAGCGTGCTGGTGGCCGAGGAGGCGAGCGGCGAGCGGAACCTGATCATCAATTCGCGCGGCAATGCCAGCGACTCCCCGACCGACATGACCACGCAGGTGCTGCTGGCGCAGGTCCCGCTGCTCGTCGCCCCGCGCACCGACGACGTGTTCGTCGTCGGCTGGGGGAGCGGCGTGACCGTCGGCTCGGCGCTGGCGTCGCCTGTCCGGCACGTGACGGCCGCCGAGATCGAGCCCGCGGTGGTGGAGGCTTCGCGGCTCTTCCTCCACGTCAACCACGATCCGCTGCGCGATCCTCGCCTGCGACTGTACGAGGACGACGCGCGCCACATCCTGCTCGCCTCGCGAGACGCCTACGACGTGGTCATCTCCGAGCCGCCGCACCCCTGGGCCATGGGGGTCGCCAACATCTTCACGCAGGACTTCTATCGGCTGGTCGACCGCCGCCTGCGCGACGAGGGGGTGTTCGCGCAGTGGCTCCAGAAGTACCAGATCTCGTTCGAGACCTTCCGCTCGATCCTGGCGGCGCTGCAGTCCGTGTTCCCCGAGGTCATGGCGTTCGATCTGGGCGGATCGCTGGACACCGTCCTGATCGCGTCGCGCCGGCCACTCCGGCTCGACGTGGCCGCGCTCGAGGTTCGCTGGAACGGGGCCGAGCTCGGCCGCGTCGGGGTCCACACGGTCGAAGATCTCCTGGCCCGCTTCCTCGTCGGGCCCGATGCGGTGCGCGCGCTCGTCCGCGGCGCGCGCGTCAACACCGACAACAACATGTACGTCGAGTTCAACGGGCCGCGCGACATGGTGCTGGCGGCCAGCGCCGAGACGCTCTCCTCCCTCGACCGGCGCGCGAGTCCGGTCGAGGACGTCCTGGCGGACCCCCAGGCCCTGATCGGGAGCCGCGAGCGGCTCGAGCGCCTGATCGGCGCGCGCCGGCGCCTCGAGAAGCCGACGGAGCGCTACGAGCAGCTGCTCGCGGCGCTCCGCTGAATCTCAGCGCGTCGCGAACGCCTGCCGGAGCGCCCGGGCCGCCTCGTCGACCGCGGCGCGCCCGCGGTTGATCACGCCCCCCATCTGGAAGAAGCCGTGAATCATCCCGTCGTACCGTGCGAGGTGCACGGGGACACCGTCTTCGCGCAACCGTGCGGCGTACGTCTCGCCGTCGTCGCACAGGGGGTCGAACTCCGCGGTGATCACGAGCGCGGGCGGCAGGCTGTGCAGGCTCGCGGCCCGCAGGGGAGCCGCGTAGGGATTGCGGCGGTCCTCCTCGCGCGGCGCGTAGTGGTTCCAGAACCAGATCATGTCCGTGCGGGTCAGGAAGTACCCGTCGGCGTTCGCCCGGTACGAGCCGGTCTCGAAGTTGGCGTCGGTCACCGGGTAGATCAGGAGCTGGTGGACGAGCTTCGGTCCGCCGCGGTCGCGCGCCATGAGCGCCACGACCGCCGCGAGGTTCCCGCCCGCGCTGTCACCGCCGACGGCGATGCGCCCTCGGTCACCGCCCAGGTCTCCGGCATGCTCGGCCACCCATCGCGTCGCCGCGTGGCAGTCCTCGGGCGCGGCGGGGAAGGGGTGCTCCGGCGCGAGCCGGTAGTCGACGGAGGCGACGATGCACCCGACGCGGTTCGCGAGGCTCCGGCACACCCCGTCGTGCGTGTCGAGGTTGCCGATCACCCAGCCGCCGCCGTGGAAGTAGACGAGCACCGGGAAGGGCGCGGTTCCCACCGGCGTGTAGAGCCGGATCGGGATCTCGCCCGCCGGCCCGGGGATCGTCCTGCTCTCGACGCGCGCGATCGACTCGGGCTCCCCCGCGAGGGCCGCCATGCCGAGGATGAGCTCACGGGCTTGCGGCACGGACATCTCGTGGATCTGCGACGCTCCCATGGCGACGAATTGATCGACGATGGCCTTGGCCTGGGGGTCGAGCGGCATGGCTGTCCTCCTCCGGACCCGTCAGATAGCCAATTCATCGCGCGGCGGCTACTCCCGCCGGTCGACTTTCCGATGCGGACCTTCAGATGATGTAGTCCTGCAGGTACACGCGCACATCGCGCGGCGCGACGTACACCGTGTCACCCACCTCGAGCCCGAGCTCCGCATAGCGGTCCCGGGGGACGTCGACGTTCAGCACGACGCCGAAGTCGGCGGCGAACACGCGCGCCTTCACCACCGGCCCTGCCGGGCTCAAGTGCACGATCTTCCCTTCGAGGCTCGAGCGGCCGTTGCGCTTGCGCAGGATCTCGAGCTCGTGCGACCGCACGAAGGCGGTCGCCGGCCGCGGCTCGTCGTGCGGGTGCGCCGGGTAGTCCACCTCGAGGCTCCCGACCTTCATGCGGCCGCGCACGACGTGGCCGTGGAAGACGTTCACGTTGCCGAGGAAGTCCATGACGAAGGGGTTGGCGGGGCGCTCGAAGATCTCCCTCGGCGTCCCCGTCTGCTCGACGTGGCCGTGGTTCATGATGACCACCCGGTCGGCCACCTCGAACGCCTCCTCCTGGTCGTGCGTGACGAAGACGCTGGTCACGTGGATCTCGTCGTGCAGCCGGCGAAGCCATTGCCGGAGCTCCTGTCGGACCTTCGCGTCGAGCGCCCCGAACGGCTCGTCGAGGAGCAGCACCTTCGGCTCGGGCGCGAGGGCGCGGGCGAGTGCGACGCGCTGGCGCTGGCCGCCGGAGAGGTGCGAGGGGTAGGAGCCCGCGAGGGCGTCGAGCTGGATCAGGCGGAGCAGCTCGCCGACGCGCTCCTGCACGCGCTTCCTCGGCCAGCGCCGCACGCGGAGCCCGAAGGCCACGTTCTCGAACACCGTCATGTGACGGAAGAGCGCGTAGTGCTGGAAGACGAAGCCGACGTTGCGCTCTCTCACGGCGGCGTCGGTCACGTCCTCGTCCTGGTAGAGGACGGTGCCGGCGTCGGGCACCTCGAGGCCGGCGATGATGCGGAGCAGCGTCGTCTTTCCGGATCCGGACGGGCCGAGGAGGGCTACCAGAGACCCGCCTGCGACCTCGAGGCTCACGTGCTCGAGGGCGCGAAAGCTCCCGAAGCTCTTACTCACCTGCTTGACGGCGATGCTCATTGGCTCACTTCTCCTTCACTGCGCAGGCGGGCGGCCTCGGCGAGGTCGCGCCGGGTCTTCCACTCGAGCGCAGTCTTGACGGCGAGCGTCACCAGCGCGAGCGACGCGAGCAGCGAGGCCACCGCAAACGCGCCCGGCGTGTTGTACTCCTGGAAGAGCTTCTCCACGCGCAGCGGCATGGTGTCCGTGCGGCCCGTGATGTGACCGGACACGACGTAGACCGCGCCGAATTCGCCCATCGCCCGCGCGTTGCAGAGGATGATGCCGTAGACGAGCCCCCACTTGATGTTGGGGAGCGTGACGCGCCGGAAGAGCTGCCAGCCCGACGCGCCGAGGCTCACCGCCGCGATCTCCTCGTCGGCGCCGATCGCCTCCATCACCGGGATCAGCTCGCGGGCAATGAAGGGAAAGGTGACGAAGGTGGTGGCGAGCACCAGGCCCGGGGTGGCGAAGATGACCCGCCAGTCGTGCGCCCGGAGCCACGGGCCGAGGTAGCCCTGGAGCCCGAAGATCAGCACGAAGATGAGGC
>Ga0070699_100001280_pt1 | contig 23167 bp, 17 predicted proteins | sample KBSK1503metaG_FD_65473 | JGI IMG/M metagenome (GOLD analysis project Ga0070699, IMG submission 65473) | Corn, switchgrass and miscanthus rhizosphere microbial communities from Kellogg Biological Station, Michigan, USA - KBS K1-50-3 metaG | ecosystem: Host-associated > Plants > Roots >...
GCCGCCCTCTTCGCGGCCGGCGCGCTGGACCAGCCCGGCAGGTTCTTTGCCGGGATGCCGTGGCGGTCGATCGACATCTGGCGCGACCTGGAGTTCATCACCAGCCCGTGCCAGGCCCCGCTCCCCGCCGCGGCACCAAGATCCATAACATCCAGGGCCGCGGGGCCGAACGCCACTGACTCGGGGCAGGGCGTTGCGCCGCGCGCCGACGTCCCGGCCGCCACGTCGCTGACCGCGGCCGCGGCCACAGCGCAGCGCGCGGCCGCCGCCGCAGCCGGGCGCACCGCCGCCGCCGGGCGCACCGCCGCCACCGGGCGCGTCGCCGCGGCCAGCCGGACCGGAGCCCCCGAGCCGGTAACCGGCGGCGGGCGTGCCGCTGATCGGGGACCGGCTCCCGACACCACCATGGCACCGGCCGCCGAGATTTCCGGGCGGCCGCGCACTGGCCTCGCCGCGGCGCCGGTGCTCGCCGCTGCGCCGGCGGTCAGTTCGCTGGACGGCAGCGACCCTCCGTCCGTCGCCGGGGCCAGCCCCTGGGTCCGCTGCTTCGCGGAGGAACTGCGCCCGATGCTGGCCGAGGCCTTGCCATCGCGCGATGACGGGCCGTGGCGGGTCCGGGCGGCCGTGAGGAAAGCGTTCGCGCCCCTGGTTCCCGAGCTGTTCCGCGACGACCCGGGGGCCGGCCGCGCGCTGGCGATCGTCGGGGATCCCGCCAGCCCCGATTGCTGCGCCGCGGCGCTTGCCGCTGCGCAGGACGCGATCGGCAGCGGCCGGCTGGTGCTGATCACGCACGGGCCCGGGTTTACCGGCTTCTGCGCGAGCCTGCACGCGGAGCATCCCGAACTCGGAATCACGGTGCTCCGGGTGCCGGAGAGCGCCGACGGGCTGCGGGCTGCGCGGCGGTTCGCCGCGGCAGAACCCGGCCGGTTCCGCGAGATCGTGATCGACAGTGCCGGCGACCCGCACCAGGCGGTCATGGTGCCTGCCGCGACCGCGGGCTCGGGCGCCTTCCCGCTCGGCCCGTCCGACGTGGCGCTGGTCAGCCGGAGTTCGGGCGCGGCCGGCCTGGCCCTAGCCCAGGTGCTGGCGTGCTGCGGCTCCGCGATTGCCCTGATCGGCCGGGCCGGACCTGGCGCGACCAGCGGGCTTGATGCCGGCCTGGAGCGGCTCAGGTCGGCGGGGGCGCGGGTGCGGGTCGACGAGTTCGACATGGCGAACGTGGCGGACCTGCGGTTCGCGCTGCAGCAGATCGAGGAGACCCTCGGCCCGGTGACCGCCGTGGCGCACGCCGTCGGCGCGGGCCGCCGGATGCCGCTGGCCGAGCTAACCGAGGAGGAACTGCGCGCGCAGGTCTCGGCCGAGACCGTCAACCTGAACGACCTGGTCAGCGGGATCATGAGCCGGCAGATCCGGCTGATCGTTACGTTCGGCTCGGTGGTCGGGCGTTACGGACTGGCCGGCGAGGGCCCGCTGGCACTGGCCAGCGCCTCGCTCGCGGAGCGGGCCGAGCGCATGGCCGACGGCATCCCCGGCTGCCGAGCCGTGCACGTGGACTGTCCGGCCTGGTCGGGCTCTGGGCTGGGCCAGCGGGACAGCCTGGTCGAGGGGCTGGCCCGGTCCGGGGCGACGACGGTCGGGGTCCGGGAGGGCTCGCAACTGCTGCTCAAGACCCTGGCCACGCCCGGCCTTCCCCGCCGCGTCGCCGTGCACGGCCGGGTCGGCGTTCCGGCGCCCGCCGCGCTGGCCGCTGCGACGTCACTCGACGGCAGGTTCCTCGAGAACATCCAGGTGCACTATCCCGGCATTGAGCTCGTCTGCGAGGCCCGGCTGACGCTGCGGACCGACCCGTACCTGGCCGATCACCGGGTCGATGGCATGCCGGTCCTGCCCGCGGTCATGGCCCTGGAGGCGATGGCCGAGGCGGCCGCCGCGCTGGCCGGGCAGCCGCTGCGCCGTATCACCGACGTCTCCATGACCGCGCCGGTTGTGCTTCCGGCCGGAACCGGCGAAGCGCACGCCCTGATCCGGATCTGCGCGCTCGCCGACGGCACATCGGTGACAGTGCGCCTCCAGTGCGAGGACAGCGGCTTCGCCACGGATCACCTTCAGGCCACGTTCCAGCTGGCCGGCGATGCGGCGGCCGCGGCCCCGTCGCTGGCCGCGGGCCTGCCCGAGCTCGACGAAATGCCCGCCACGCATACCGGCATCGTCGACGGGACCGAGCTGTACGGGCCCATCTGCTTCCAGTCCGGGCGGTTCCGCCGCGCGGCGCTCCTTCCCGAGGTCACGTCGCGATCCTGCCGCGCGCTGGTGCGTGGCGGCGACGGCCAGCCCTGGTTCGGCGACCCGGACGCCAGGAAGGACCCGAGCCTGATATTGGGAAGCCCGGGCCTGAACGACACGACCTGGCACGTGCTGCAGGCGTGCGTTCCGCACCGTCGGCTGATGCCGGCCGGCTGCGAGGCCGTGGTGTTCAGCGGCCAGGAGGCCGACGGAGCCGTCGAGATCCGGGCCGTCGAGATCCGGCCCACGTCGCTGCGCGACGCGGTGCCCGGGCCGCGGCCGGCAGCCGCGGCGAGCTCGCCGCCGGCTCTCGCGATCCCGCCGCAGGGCGGCGCAGTGGCGGCGCGGGCCTCGGCACAATCCGTTACCTATGTCTGGGATGTTGAGGCGGTCGATGCGGGCGGGCGGGCGCTGGTGACCTGGCGCGGCCTGCGCCTGCGGGACGCCGGCCCGCTGCCTCGCAACGCGGCCTGGCCGCCGTCGCTGCTCTCGGTCTACCTGGAGCGAAGCGCGGTGGCCCTAGGCCTGCACCCCGAGTTGCGGGTGACGGTTCAGTGCGGTCAGCCGGCCGGGGTCGTCCCGCAGCCGTCGCTCCCCTCCCACCCCGCGGCGGCCGCCCCGGGCAGCGAGCAACTCGAGGGATTCGCGCTGAGCGTGCTGGCGCCGGAGGCGGCGGTCTGCAGCTGGGCGGCCGCCGTTCCAGGGCCATATAGCGAGCCTGCCCCCGGCCCGGGCCTTGCCGACCTCGCGGACCAGGTGCACAGGCTGCTGAGGGAGCCGCAAGCCGTCGTCAGCGCCCGGCTCAGGGCCGTCGCGGCGTGCCTGGCCCAGGCGGGCGGACCCGCGGTCTCGGCTGTCATGGCCGACGGAACCCCGGGTGCCGAGTGGCTCGTGCTGAGCGCGGCCAGAGGCATCCTTGCCTGCACGGTGACGGAGATCAGCGGCGTCTCATGCCCGGTGGCGATCGCCATCATGACCCCTGACGCCGGCCCGGTGCGCGGGCTGGGCGATGCGCCGGGCGGGCGCATTGAACAGCACAGCGTGGCGAGATCGTGAGGCCACCGAGCCTGTGTGGCTGAGCGCACGCGCTGCGGACCGAGCCGGGCATAGCAGGGATGCGCCCTTTCCGGCTGGGCGGGCGAGGTGTCACTATGGGAAACCGAACGGAGTTCTGATCCGGAAGGCGGCCCCCGTGACCAGTCCGCATCCTGCCCCCATCGCCGGCGACCTTGACCTTTCACAGAACGCCTTCTGGGAGCAGCCGCACGCGCAGCGCCATGCTGCGTACGCGCGGCTGCGGGCCATGCAGCCGCCGCCGTTCTTCGAGGTGCCCGAGTCTCCGTTCGGCGACGACGACCGCGGGTACTACGCGCTGGTCCGGCACGCGGACGTGGCCGAAGCGAGCCGGAATCCCGAGCTGTTCTCCTCGGCCGCCGGGGCCACGAGCATGGTCGACTTGCCGGTCGAGTTCAATGAGTACTTCGGCTCGATGATCAACATGGACGATCCCCGGCACGCCCGGCTGCGCAGGATCGTCTCCCGCGCGTTCACCCCGAAGATGATCAAGAAATTCGAGGACGACGTGCAGCGGACGGCCGCCGAGATCGTCGACGAGCTGCTGGTGACCGGTCCCTGCGACTTTGTTCAGCACGTGTCGGCGCGCCTGCCACTTAAGATCATCTGCGAGATGATGGGCATCGGCGACGAGCACTACGCGATGGTGCTGAAGAACACGAACATCATCCTGTCCGGCGCGGATCCAGAGTTCATCAGCGAGGACATGAACGAGGCCATCACCCAGATCCTCGCCTCCGGTCAGGAACTCGCCGACCTGGTCACCCACCTGGCCGAGCAGCGCCAGGCGGACGGCGGGGACGACCTGGTCTCGGCCCTGGCCACGGCCAACATCGACGGCGAGCAGCTCACCCCGGCCGAGCTGGCCTCGTTCTTCATCCTGCTGGTGGTCGCAGGCAACGAGACCACGCGGACCGCGATCTCGCACTCGCTGGTCCTGCTCTCCGAGCATCCTGATCAGCGCGAGCTGCTGCTCGCCGACTTGGAGGGCCGGATCGGCCCCGCCGTCGAGGAGATCATCCGCTACGTTTCGCCGGTCATATGGATGCGACGCACGCTGACCCGCGACACGGTGATGAACGGGCACGCCTACCGCGAGGGCGACAAGACCGTGCTCATCTACCAGGCGGCCAACCGTGACGAGACGGTGTTCGCCGACCCGGATCGCTTCGACATCACTCGCTCCCCCAACCCGCACGTCGGGTTCGGCTCGGCCGGGCCGCACTTCTGCCTCGGCGCCCACCTGGCCAGACGGGAGATCAAGGCCATGCTGCGGGAGCTGCTGACGCGGGTCCCTGACATCCGCACGGCGGGCGAGCCCGACTACCTGCTGTCCAGCTTCATCAACGGCATCAAGCACCTGCCCTGCGAGTTCGGGTAGCAAGTCAACGATTCGGTCTTCGCAGAGCTACGTTCCGCTTAGTCCGGGGAACCGGCCCAGTACCCTCCGCAGCAGTCAGCGGTCTTCTCCCAGCAATAATCACCCGCCTGCAGCAGGCAGGATGACCTCCTGTGCTGCCCGCTGCGGGGTACGTCGATTCCGCCGGGAGTCTGCTGACGGTTCCCCCTTGAGGGAGCCCGGCTCCCAGCACTCTCACGGCCAGGCTCGGCGCTGCAGCCGATCGCAGAGTGTAATCAAGTTGCCGTCAGCAACCCGCGCGCGTAGCCGCCGTTATGGACCGATCTCGAACGGTGGTTCCAGGCAACGATGCGAGCGCATAACCGGCATTCTGGTGCGTCAAAGAAGTCGATATAGAGTGAAGCAAGAACTGTGTCTTCCCCCTGCTCAGGAGAGGCCGGAAACCAGCTGTTACCGACATGGCTATCTGGGGATCTTCGGCACGGCTCCGTGAGCACGGATCGGCAACGTTCGATGACGATCGCGGCGTAGGTCTCCTGGCAGTCTGGGGAAGCGGCACGGTGGTTACTGGGGCAACCCCGGGTTATCCTGCGCCGCGTGCTGCGGCCGGGTCGGCGTTGGTGTTTACGTCGGCCGTATAGCTGATCGGCGGCTGGTGGTGGCTGCAAGCCAGGTCCATCCCGTGGGTAGCGCACCACAGCTCGTCGCCGGGCCGGAACTGGCCGATCCAGCGGTAGCGGGTGTTGAGGCCGCGTGCCCCGCCGGGCGGCGGGCTGAGCGGGCTGAGCGGCCGCACGGTGACGGCGAGGAGCTTCGCGGTCGGCTGCGCGAGCGGGAACGAGAACGTCCCGGGCGCGGTGCCCTGCTCGACCCATTTCAAGAGGGCGTTCAGCAGCTCGCCTTCCGCCTGCCGGTCGTCCACGGCCGGGGAACCATCGCTGAGGCAGTGGTACTGGCCGGGGATCATGTAGAGCCGGGTGAAGGCCTGGCTGGCGGCGAAGCCGCCCGCGTCCTGAACGGCGGCCTTGTAGTAGTCGACGGTGCCGAACGGGGAGATCCTCTGGTCGTCCCATCCCTGGTAGATGATGAGCTTCCCGCCCGCCTGCCGGAAGGCGGACAGATCCGGGTCGGTGGCGTCGTAGACGCCGGCCAGGGGCAGCAGCTTGTCGTAGGCCGCCCGGGTGAAGCGGAAGCCGGAGAGCTGGAACGAGGCCGGGGGGTTCTGCCAGTAGCCCATGTACTTGAGGTAGGTGGTCCCGATCTGGTAGGCGAACGTGTCACGCGGCCACTGGGTGTCGCCGGACCGATCGGTCGCCGTTCCGGCCCAGGCCAGTTCGGAGCCGTAGGGCTCGCCGCCAGGGTACAGGGAGTGCCCGTGACCGTCGTTTGGCCCGAGATAGAACTCGCGCACGACGGTAACTTGCGCCGGGGTCAGGCAGGAGGAGTTGTCCGTCCCGGCCGGGCACTGGATGGAGGCCGGGTCGAAGGCGCAGCTCCTCGGGTCTTCGATCAGGCCGCTAGCGTCGCCGCAGGCCTTCACGACGGCGGCGTGCAGGGCGGGGAGCTTATCGCTGGTGAGGATCTGCCGGCCGGAGGTGCCGGTGTTGACCGCGATCACCCACGCGGGGACGACGCCGAGCAACTGCGCCTCGATGTTGCCGGGCGCGCCGGCCAGGATGCCGTCGAAGTCGCGGGGGTAGCGCTGCGCCTCGCCCAGCGCCTCATGGCCGCCGTCAGAGCAGCCGTCGTAATAGGAGTAGGCGGGGGGCTTTCCGTAGTAAGCGGCGATGATCGCCTTGGCCGCCTGAGCCAGGGCGTGCTCGGAGGCATAGCCAAAGCTCACCCGCAGCGCAGGGTCCTGCTTGGCCCACACACCGTCGGTCTCGCCGCCGATGTGCCCCTGGTTGTCGGTGCCGATCGCCATCCCGCCGTCGGCCGCCGCCGGGGCACTGACCGTGGCGCAGGTCGCGGCCGATGCCGCGGACGCAGAACCCGCCGGTTTCGCAGAACCGCCGGGGCCTGCCGAGCCGAGGTAGTCCTGTCCGCACAACCCCCCGCAGCCCTGCTGCAGGTACCGGCCGGTGTACCCGCTGACCGGCAGGGTGAGCAAGAACTGCTCCTGCGGCGCGATGTACCCGGCCACCTGGCAGACCACAGGGCCCTTCGGCGGAGCCGCCTGACCGGCCGAAAGGATGACCGTTGGCGCATCAGGAACGTTGCTGAAGTCGTCACTGGCAAGCTGACCGCAGCTGATGACCGGTGCCTCGGTCACCGCTGCGCCCGTCCGCCCCGTGCCGCCGGCCGCCAGGTGGGCTGTCACGCCGGACGCCCTCGGTGCACAGGCCCCCGCCATCGCGACGGCGGTGAGCACAGCCAGCACGAGCCTGAGAACATGCTTCATTGAACGCAGTCACCTCATTTGCGCTTGGAGGGATGTCACTTGCGGACCGCAGGCCCGCGGGGGTTAGGGTTCAGGAGTCCAGGTAGGCAAGAACGGCCAGGACGCGGCGGTTGTCGTCGTCGGAGGGCGGCAGGTCAAGCTTGGCGAAGATGCTGGTGCAGTGCTTGCTGACAGCCTTCTCAGTGATGACCAGCCGCTGGGCGATCGCGGCGTTGGACCGGCCCTCGGCCATCAGCGCGAGTACCTGGCGTTCCCGGTCGGTAAGCCGGGTGACCGGTGGCAGGCTGGAGCGCCTGGCCAGCAGCTTGGCGACGACCTCGGGATCCATGACCGTGCCGCCGTGGGCCACGGTGCGCAGCGCGTCGGTGAACTGCTCGTCGGTGAACACCCGGTCCTTGAGCAGGTAGCCGACCCCACCCATGCGGTCGGCGAGCAGTTCCCGGGCATACAGCCGCTCGACATGCGCCGACAAGATCAGCACGGGCAGCCCCGGCACCTGGCGCCGGGCCTCCAGCGCCGCCCGCAGGCCCTCATCGGTATAGGCCGGGGGGAGCCGGACGTCGACGATCGCCACGTCCGGGCGCTGGATGGTCAGCGCGCGCAGCAGCGACGGCCCGTCCCCGACGGCTTCGGCGACGTCGAAGCCGTGCTCTTTGAGCAGGCTGGCCATGCCTTCCCGGAGCAGGAAGAGGTCTTCGGCGATCACGACGCGCACGGCACCTCGATCACGATGATGGTCGGGCCGCCTGGCGGGCTGCTGACCGCCAGCACGCCGTCGAAGGTGCCCAGCCTGCGCTCGATGCCGCGCAGCCCGGTGCCCCGCGACGGGTCAGCGCCGCCGGCGCCATCGTCGGTGACCTCGATACGCAGCACCCCGGCCGCATGGGCTGCCCTGATGTGCACGCTGCGCGCCCCCGCGTGCTTGACCGCGTTGGCGAGCGCCTCGGCGACCGCGAAGTAGGCGGCCGCCTCCACCGGCGGCGGCAGGCGCCGGGGCAGGTCGACCTCTGCCGCGGCGGGCACCGGGCAATCCAGCGCGAGCGCGCGGATAGCATCGCCCAGGCCGCGCTCGGCCAGGACCGGAGGGTTGATCCCGCGCACCAGGGCGCGCAGTTCGGCCAGCGCCCGGGCCGAGTTCTCCCGCGACTCGGCGACCAGCGCGACGGCGGCGTCCGGGTTGGTCTTGATCAGCCGTTCGGTGGCGCGCAGTGAGATCCCCAGCGCCACCAGGCGCGCCTGCGCGCCGTCATGCAGGTCGCGTTCGATCCTCCGCAGCTCGGCGGTGGCGGTGTCCAGGGCGTCAACCCGGGTGATGGTCAGCCGCCGGACCCGGCTCAGCAGCTCGCTGTTGCGCCGGGCGAGCCGGGAGTGGACACCGATGGTGCGCGGCACCAGCCATGCCCCGACGACCAGCATCAGCAGTCCCGCCGAAAGGTCAACGACATGCGGCAGACCGTTACCGAAGACAACAGAATGGAATGGGTAGCCAGTCGTCGTGCCCGACCCGGGCGGGAAGGTGACGCTGCGCCGCAACAGCACGACCGCGTAGCCGCCGAACCCGATCAGGGCCACCGGCAGCAGGTCCGCGGCAACCGCCGGAGCCAGCAGCGTGACGGCCGCCGCCGCGAGAACCACCGCCCACGTCCACGGGCGCGCGCCTCAGCACACCAAGAACAGGCACATCACGACCGGGAACAGACCAGCCCAGCCCAGAGCACGCAACCGCCGCGGCAGGGCCTTCGGGACGCTCTCCACACAGCCCATGGTGACCCGCGCGCACCAACACCGCCATGGGCCGGACTCCACTCATCAGGGGTAGGTAAATATCTACCACCCACGGGACACCCCGATGCGCGGTGATCACCGCAGCCAGCCCCGACCTGCCGGATACGCGTCGCTGCTTCGCTACCGGGCAGCTCAATGGTCCCCGGTTCCGTCACGAAACGCTGCCAGGGACGGGACCGGCGCCCCCGTCGAGATCATCGAGATAACCGCCGACACCAGCGCCTTGCGGGCTATCGTGCGGGATCTGTTACAGACATTCCGCATGCAGGTTCCCGGCCGCTTAACGGAAGCGGCGCTGATCCCGTCCACATCTTGCAGCGTGACGGAGTTCGCGGCCAGCACACCTGGTCACCTTCCGTGATGGACCTCGGAAGCGACGAGTGGCCACCCCGGCCAGACACTGGCGGCCAGCACGTAAACGGCCTCGGAGGTATTCGTGGTCTGAGCGCCAGCCGTCACCAATAAGCGCAGCAGTTGATCATCGATCTGTGGCCAGATAAACATGCCGGTAACACGCGTACTCCGACCGCTGCAGCAGGCCCCGCCGCATCCGGAAGGGCTGGCCGCGCAGCCGGGCACGGGCGCTATCTTCGATCGCCTGTGCCAGGACCTGGGTCTGCCTCAGGAGGGTTCGTGCCTGCTCATGCAGTTGCTGGGCACGACTTTGGGCTGCTGTCGCCCGGTACCACATGACGGCCCAGTCCTGGGCATCCGGCCAGCAGCGTCCGCGGGTCCTCGAGGGGGCTGAGGCAGCCTCCGGCGCGTAGGCCGTGGCCAGATCCTCACCGGCCCCGCAGGCGTTGCCAAGGCCCCCCGCCACCCGCTCGACGGAAATTACGGTGCGCCGGGCGTATACGAGCGGCGGATAACACCAGCCCGGCGGCGGTCAGAATTCCAGGTACTTGAGGGCGGCGATGACCCGGCGGTTGTCGTTGTCGGAGGGGGCGAGGCCGAGCTTGGCGAAGATGCTGGCGACGTGTTTCTCCACGACCCGGGGAGAGATCACGAGCATGTCGGCGATGGCGGTGTTCGAACGGCCCTGCGCCATGAGCGAGAGCACTTCCCGCTCGCGCGGCGTGAGGCTGGCTAGAGAGTCGCCGCGGCGGCTGGCGCGCAGCAACTGACGGACGACCTCAGGGTCGAGGACGGTGCCACCGTGCGCGACCCGGGAGATGGCCTCGATGAACTCGCTGACGTCGGCGACGCGGTCTTTCAGCAGGTAGCCAACGCCTGCCGGGGCCCCGGCGAAGAGTTCCGCCGCGGACTGGGTCTCGATGTACTGGGAGAAGACGAGCACGCCGACCTTCGGGTGGTCGTTGTGGATGGCCTGCGCGGCGCGCAGCCCTTCGTCGGTGTGGGTGGGTGGCATGCGCACGTCGATAATGGCCACGTCGGGCAGGTGCGTGTCCACGGCCTGCCGCAGCGCCTCGGCGTCGGCCACGGCGGCGACCACGTGGTGGCCTCGGCGGGTGAGGGTCTGGGTGAGCCCGTCCCGCATGATCGCGGCGTCCTCGGCAATCACGATGCGGAGTGGTGATGGCCTCATGCGTGACTCGGCAGTTCGATCGTGACGATGGTCGGGCCGCCCGGTGGGCTGTCGACCTCCAGGTGCCCGTCGATGGTCTGCACTCGCTCGAGCAGCCCCGCGAGCCCGCCTCCCGGGGCCAGGCGGGCCCCGCCGGCTCCGTCGTCGGTCACGGTTATCAGGATCCTCCCGCCCTGGTCACTGACGCTGATCGTGGCGCGGCGGGCCCCGCTGTGCTTGGTCACGTTGGCCAGGAGCTCGGCCGCACAGAAGTAGGCGATGGACTCGATGGCCAGCGAGGGGCGCTGGGCGATGCTGACGCTGAGCGCGACCGGGATCGCGCTGGCCTCGGCGAGCGTGGAGAGCGCCGCGCCGAGGCCGCGGTCGAGCACCGGCGGGTGGATGCCCCGGGCGAGGTCGCGCAGCTCGGCGAGCGTCTGCTTGGCGTTCTCGTGTGCCGCGCCGACCAGCAGGGTGATGCGGCCGTCATCGTCGGCCCTGCCCGCGGCCGCCGCGAGGTTCTCCTTGATCTCCCCCAGGGCTAGGGCGAGCGCGGCGAGGCGGACCTGGGCTCCGTCGTGCAGGTCGCGCTCGATCCGGCGCAGCCGGGCCGCCGACTCATCGACCGCGCGGGCGCGCCGCTCCTGCAGTTCACGGGCGCGCTCGGCCGCGGCGGCGACGCGCGCCTGCGCGTCGCGCTCGGCCTCGGCCTGTTCGGCACGGTCCTCCAGCGAGGCGTAGTAGGCACGCCGGTAGGCTATGTGGTCGCCCAGCACCCAGGCGATCAGTGCCGAGCCGCCGAGCCCGACGACCGCGCCGAGCAGCGGGGCGCCGGGATGCGGCGCGTACGCGGGGGCCCAGCGGCCGATGGCCGCAGCGACGGCGAGAAGCGTGACCGCCAGGCCAGTGACGGAAATCCGCCGCGGGCGGTAGGCGGCCAGCGTGTACACCAGCACCAGGATCGCCGCATCGGCGGCGCTGGGCTCCAGAGCGCGAACCGGCGGGGTCGTGTTGTTGGGCTGCATGCCGATGGCGACCTGCGCGGCCACGAGAGCGATCGCCACCGCGAACGCCGCTTCGGGGTAGCGCCGCCGCGGCACCACCGTGACTGCCAGCCCTGCGCTGAAAACTGCGGTGCCGACCACCACGCCGGGGGGCCAATTCGGCCCCCCGGCGATGCCCGCCAAGAACAGCTCGGAGATGCTCGCCAAAAACAGCGCCACCGCCAGCATGCCGTCCACCAGCGTCGGATGACCGCGCAGCCAGGGGTACACCTTGGGCACAGGCCAAGGGTATGCACCGCCTGGCGTTGCGGTCGTCCGCCTCGGGACTGACCTGGTCAGCATCGTCTGGTCCCTAGCCGACCGAGACGGTCCCCGGGCCGGACGTGATGATGGCCTGCCAGAGGAACGCATTGGCGTGCTGGCACGGCGTCGCCTCGACCTCGTGCAGCGTGGCGGTCACGGTGAAGCTGCCGCTGATGCCACGGTACGCGCCGGTGCCCGAGCCCGCCACGATCGGGACGGCCGCGGTGACGCTAAGGAGGTCCGAGCACGTGGCCAGGTAGATCGGCTCGTGGCTGGCCGCCGCGGCGAACTTTTCGTCCAAGCCGGCGATGCTGAGCCGGAACGATCCGCGGGTCAGGTTCAGCTTCATCTCGCTCTCGTGCTCCACGTCGACCTTGCCATCCGGGTCGACGGTCATGGCCGGACCGTAATCGCCGAGCGCTCCGGCGATGATCGCCCGGAAGCCGGGCCCATCGCTGTTGATGCTGTACAACATGATGTTGGCCCGGCCATTCGCCACGGCGGACCCCGTCGCGCTCGCGGTCGTTGCGCGCGTGTGGGTCGCGGCCGTCGTCACCGCGGCCGACCCGCATGCCGCCAGCGCGAGCGAGCTGGCTAGCACGGTGGTCATAACGACGCTGGCGCTGAACGCGCGGATCAGGCGATTCCTGGGCATGACCATCCTCATTTGGTGGGGGATCAGGGGCTCGGTCAGGTCGGGGGCTAGGCGTCGCGCTTGCGGAACAAGACGGCGCCGAGGACGAGCAGGATCGCGGTGTAGGCGCCGAACACCGCGAACTCGCCCCACGCGGAGAACAGGTGCGGGCTGGTGTTGACGGTCTGGGTGTTCGTGATCGCGTTGACGACGTCTCCGCCGGGCAGCCACCGGTCCACGTCCGCGTACCAGGAGCTCGGCAGCGCCTTGGCGAGCTGCGGCACGAGGAACAAGAACCCGTACGCTGCGGTCATCGCCCCGGCCGTGCTCTGCAGAATCGCGCCGAGGCCGAACGCGAACAGGCCGCACAGCACGACATACAGGGCGCTGCCGATCACGGCGCGCAGGACGTTCGGCTGCGACAGCGTCGCGCCGACGTGCGTGCTCGACAGCAGCGCTTGGCCGATGAAGAACGACGCGAAGCTGGCCAGGAACGCGACGACCAGGGCGACCGCCACGAACACGGTGGCCTTGGCGGCGTACAGCACCCCGCGCCGGGGCATCACGGTCAGCGACGTGCGGATCATCCCGGTCGAATACTCCGACGTGAGAGCGAGCGTGCCAAGGACCACGATCACGAGCTGGCCGAGCAGGGCCAGCCCGACGACGCTCGACTGCGTCGGGTCGAAGCCGAACTTGTCCTGCGCCGAAATATGCGGCCACTTGGACGCCTCGCCCACGCAGTACGCGATGCTCCAGGCCACGCCCGCCGCTACCAGCAGGAACAGGGTCCAGTAGGTGGAGCGGACCGAACGGATCTTGGTGAACTCGGAGCGCAGCGTGCCCGCCACACTCGCCTGGTACCCCTCGGAGGGCACGGACCGGGGACGGGCCGCACTTGCTGTTACTGCAGCCATGTCAGTTCTCCATTCCGGTGTAGGCCGGCTGCCTGGTCTCAGGCAGCCCCGCGTGGTACTCGACGCTGTCCGCGGTCAGTTCCATGAACGCCTGCTCGAGCGAGGCCCGGGACGGGGCCAGGTGGTGCAGCCGGACGCCGTGGGCGAACGCGATGTCGCCGATCCGCTCCTCGGTAAGGCCGCTCACGTCCACCTCTCCCGGCTCGCCGCCGGCGACGCCCGCCGACGCGCCGCCCGCCGACGCGACGGCCCGCGCGAGCGCCTCCGGCTGCGGCGTCCGTACCCGGATGGCCTGGACTGAGCTGCGGGCGATGAACTCGGCCATGCTGCAGTCCGCAATCAGCCGGCCGCGCCCTATCACGATCACGTGGTCGGCGGTGTGCTCCATCTCCGACATCAGGTGGCTGGACACAAACACCGTCCGGCCCTCGGCGGCGAGCGACCTCATCAGGTTGCGGATCCACAGGATGCCCTCGGGGTCCAGCCCGTTCACCGGCTCGTCGAACATCAGGATCTCCGGGTCACCGAGCAGCGTCGCGGCGATGCCGAGCCGCTGGCTCATGCCCAGCGAGAACCCCTTAGACCGCTTCCCGGCCACGTCGGACAGCCCGACGATGCCGAGCACCTCGTCCACCCGCCGCCGCGGAATGCCGTTGGTTTGGGCCAGGCTCAGCAGGTGGCTGCGGGCGCTACGGCCGCCGTGCACGGCCTTGGCGTCCAGCAGCGCGCCCACCTCGTGCATCGGGCTGGCCAGCTGCGGGTACGGCTTGCCGTTGACGGTGACCGTCCCCGCGGTCGGGTAGTCCAAGCCCAGGATCAGCCGCATGGTGGTGGTCTTGCCGGCCCCGTTCGGGCCGAGAAAACCGGTCACCAGGCCGGGGCGGATCGTGAAGCTGAGACCGTCGACCGCGAGGGTGGGACCGTACCGCTTGGTGAGACCACGGGCCTCGATCATCGGGCATCCTCCCTGGGTAGCGCCGTTGTCACGGCAATGACGCTACGGACGGGAGCCGTCCGGCGGCAGCCGGCCACCACCCATCTTCAAGGTGGGTGGTAACACCCAGGCCGGGTCAGGCCTGCAGCGGCAGGGCCTCGCCGGTTTCGAGCAGGGCCTTGAGACTGGACAGGATCACCGGCCAGCCACTGCTGATGCTGAGCCAGCCGAGCAGGTCGAATGACCTTGGAACGAATCCAAGATGATCTCAAGCACGCAGAAGTGCGCCATCTGTGCGAGTCGCGGCCCGGAGGCCACCAACGATCGAGCCGCTCGTACTCGGCGATCGGCGTGCTCTGGCTACGAAGATGGTTGCCAAGTCACCGACCGTCGCGGCTCAGAGGATATACGGAACAGCGCATGACTACGCAGTTCTGCAATGCCCGCTCATCGGCATCATGCATGTGCGGGCGCCCGGGCGCAGGGGTCCGCCCTGATCATGGCGCACCAGATCGGCCAGCTCTGCGTGCCGCAGCTGGCGGACTGGGAGGCGGCTACGCGCGCGGGTTGCTGACGGCAACTCGATTACACTCTGCGATCGGTTGAAACGCCGAGCCTGACTGTCAGAGTGAGATGTTTTCATCCTGCTCTGCTTCGCAACACGATCCCGATCAGGCCACGTAGTGCAGCTTGAGTTCGTCGGTGTGGCCGGACCAGCTCAGGTGGACTGTCCAGCAGCCGGGCGCTGGCAGGTCGATGATCGACGGTCCTGGCCCGCCCGGCACGGACACTGTCACCGTGCGCGTGCTGCCTGCGAGCGTGGCCTTGAGGACCAGCGGACCGGGTGCGGGGAGCGGAATCCTGGACACCCAGAGGATCTTGTTGCTCCTGTCTTGCAGTGGAGGAGTGCAGTGCGTCGTGGCTGACCCACAAGATTGCCACGATGTTGCCTGCCTCGCCCATCACATGCGGCATGGCCTGATCGGCAGGGGAGAACCCGGATCGCGCCCAGACGGGCAGCGGGCTGACCGGTGGCTGCCCGGCACACCCGCTCGAGGCGGCCGTACCTGCCTGAGCCGTGCTCGCCTGGGCTGCGCTAGCCCGCGCCGCCGACGGCTGAGGGCGCGCCGAAGGGTGACTGTTGCTGGAACATGCCGCCACGAGCAAGGCTGCCGCTGCCAGCGGCACGAAACCCACGCCGTGCCTCATATCCCGACCGTACGCCTGCGGGCGCGCTTGGCATTACCCGGCAGCTCGACCCCGTGCCGACGATGATTTACACGACAGGGTGAGCCGTTTCATCCTCCGATCGCCGAACGCCGCGGCGGCGCTGCAGCTCGCCGCCGGGCGGGATGGCCCCTGGCGCGACGGGTGGATCGATCCCGAGAATGCAGCCCGAGCCCGGCGAACCACCGGCCAGCTCGCCGCGATCTTCCTCCGCGAGCAGCACTCGCAGGATCAGGAACCGCCGTTGGAGTTCTGAACATGAAAGCGCCTGCGGGGCCGGGGCACATAGGGGGCACATCACCCCGCGATCTGCCGGAAAACGATGAGAACCAGTGAGATCGCAGCCGCAGGTCAGCCCGCATCGGGCCTGTATCAGTAGTCAAGGTCAGAAACCTCCGGGCACTAGACCCGGCCCACAGGGCCGACTCACCCGCTTCGCCGCCCTGGATGAACGGGGCCGTGTGCGCTGGTCAAGCTCAGGAACTCGTCGGCGCTGCTGCCACCTCGGACGACTCGCTCCACACGGTCAGGCCACCGACGACAGTCCCGACGAAGCCAGGCACGGTCTGGGGGGTAGCGGCGGAAGCGCCCGCTGTCTGACAGGGCTCAACCGCCGCCTGACCGACGCGGTCGTATTCGCGCGGGCCGTTGCTCCCCTGGTACCCCACGTGCGTCTTGTAGAAGATCGCCGACTGGCACCAGCCCGCAGCCCCAGAGGGCCCCGAGGAGCCGGGGGGGACGGGCCTGTGAGCTCCTGTTGCCAGGTTCAAGGCGACCGTTCCGCCGCCGGGCGCAGGCAGGACGACCACGTAGGCGCCGAGAAGCGGTGGCGTCTGGTAGAGCAGGCGGCCATCGGACCCGGCGTTGTAGGACCACAGTGTCTTGCCGGTGGCCAGATCGAAGCCCTCCACCACGACGTCGGCATCTGGGGAAAACTTCGGCCCGATGGGGGGCCGGCTGATGCTGGCCGTGCCCGTAGCCCGGAACCTCAGCCCTGTGGTGGGGGGTTGGTAGGCAAGCCCTCCTCCGCCGGGCGCAGGCTGCCGGGGGCAGGGCAGCGGCTGACCGCAGGCGAATATGGTGCCGGCGTCCCGCCAGACCGCCGTTCCGTCGGAGATACGGAACCCGGCGGTCATGGGCCGCGAAAGGTCGATGGTCGCTGAGGAGCCGGTGGAGCGGACCGGTGCCCCCCCGACCGATCCCACGAACAGCCCTGCCGCCGGGACCCGGGCGAAGTCCCAGCCGTAGTCGCTGGACAGCCCTCGGGCCGGGAACACGCTGGCCAGGGCCCGGGTCCACGCCACTGAGGCGCCGCTGACCGCCAGCAGCATCTCGGGGTTGCGGGTACCCGGATCGAACAGGTCCGGGCCCAGAGCGCGCCCGCCAGGGGATCGCGAGACCAGTGCGGCTCCCGCCGGGGCGCCGTCGCTGGCCCGGAAGCGCAGGGCCAGGGTCTGCAGGGCCTGCCCGGGGGAGCCAGTCGTGCAGATGTCGAGGGGGTCATCGGCGCAGGGCGCGGGCCAGTCCTCGAACAGCCCGGCCGGGGTGTGCCACAGCTGCCGGCCGGTGGCGGCGGCGACGCCCACCAGCTGGGAGGACCCCGTGCTGTTGCCGACCGGGCTCAGGAACGCAACGGTCGAGCCAGCCACGCCCAGGGCGGGAGCAACCCCGGGGGTGATATCCCCCGGTGATGCCCTGTCATGCCAGACGGTCCTCCCCGTCTTCGGGTCGAGTGCGACCACCTGGAGACCGCCGCCAGCTTCGACGTAGAGAACCACGAGGCCGCCAGCCGACTCCGGCTGGGTCACCGGCTTAAGGTCAGATCGGACCCATCCGACCGTCGGCCTCTGCGCATGAACGGACGTTGTGCCGGTCGGCGCGGCAGGGGCGTGCGAGGTTCCGCCGGTGCAACCAGCTACGAGCACGGCAATCGCGGACAGCCACAGCCATCGCCTGACCACAGTCAGCACCCTACGCCGCCCGGCGCCAGCTCCCCTCGGCGTGCAGCCAAGCGATGACATCCACGCTGTCGGCCTCACGCGGGTCTTGTGGCGTGAAGAATCCCCGTTATCCCAAGGACGCAGCGCGTCGGCGGGCACGCCGTCCAGGGGTAGCCCGCCGAGCAGCCCGTCTAGCCGGATCGGCACCAGGCCCGTCTGGGGATACAGCTCGGACAAGGCAGCCCAGATGCGGCCCGACTCCGGCGCGGGATCTCACGCGGGTGTCGCTGACACATGCCGCGGCGAGGAATGTCTGCGTCCTCCCGCATGCCGACAGCAGCAAACGGCGGCAACCGCATCGCCCTCAGGTGCCTGCGATCGCCCGATAACGACGCTCTGACCTGGGCGCGGCGCCAGGTCTCACCTGAGCTGGCGCAAGCCGTGCCAGGCAGGCTGCTGGCCGAAATCGAAGTACCGTGTTCGCTGGATGACCAGGTGGCCCCGGCCGAGGAGCGCGCCGTGGATGATGCCCCGGTGAAGGCGCACGGCGCTGTAGTGGCGTGGCGCGATCGCGACCGCCGCGGCGTGCACGCGGTCACCGTGCCACTCCGGCGGCACCTCGCGCGTTCGGAAGAGCACCAGGTTGCCATGCAGAGCCGGGGCGATCTCAGCGTCGTAATAGCCCAGCAGCCCGACGGGAGCGTAGCGCCCTAGGCGGGCTACCACGTCAGCCTCGAGTTGATAGACGGCCGAATGGTTCATGCCGGGGCGCAGATCGCCGAAGAATCCGACCGCCGTGACGTCTTGCGCGTCACCGAGGGCGGGAGTATCGGGCACCACCAGCCAGTGACGGCAGCCAGCGGGCGTGCACTTGAGCATCTCGGCCGACGTCCGCCAGCTCTGCCAGGACTGAGCCTCACGCCGCAGACGCCTGAGCATCCGGTCCATGACCTTGGCGTCGGCCACCGTGTGCTCGGGATCGGTGAACGGTCGCGCTGGCAGCCGGTCCTGAGCCGTGAGCAACTCATAACGCTGCACGGGACCGACCGTACGACGCGGACACTAGTCAGGCAACGCCGTGCGCGGCGCGGGTCACGCGCTGCGCTCACCGTGGCTCGTCCTCATCCGCGCCATAAAAGAGAGCCTGCGATTGAGGGGAGTGCGCCGGTGGCCGGTCGATCCGGCGGGACCAGGGGGGAGGGGGTTTCTCCTTGCGCGGCGAGGTGTCGGGTAGAACTACCCACGAGTGATCCGGCTGGAGTCGGCGGCTGCTGGCCAGGTCTGGGCTAGACGAGTTCTGCGCTGAGGGCAAGGCGGGTCAGGCCGCGCGGCGGCGGCTGCCGGTCTTGTCGCGGATCCGGTCCAGGAGGGAGCGGACGGTGCGGATGCTGATGTGAAGCTGGGCGGCGATCAGGGCGTCGGTGCGACCCTGGGCGACGACGGTGACCAGTTCCCGTCCCCGACCACGGCCTGCTTTAGAGTCTTCCATTGGCGGCTTCGTATTGCCCCACCACGCTGGCGGGGATGCGCCCACGCTCGTTCACGGCGATGCCCTGGTCTTGGCCCACGATCGGATGCTGCTGCTGCGCTGACGGCTTGATGCGGTACGACCCGACGGTCGGGGCTGTCCCCTTCCGGCCTTGCGGGCTGGGATACTGGCGTCGGGGTGATTTTCGTCCACGCCCGATACGGGACCAGGCGTAGGTTCGGCGTAGATCCTGCGGCAGAAGTCCTGCCCTCTCCTGACCCTGAACGTGAGGACCACGATCATCACCAGGCCCGCCACGCTGATGAGCACGGTCTCTCCGGTGAGCGGCGGGCTTAGGAGCAATACCAGCGCTGCTGCATTGAAGAGCACGGCCCACGCGGCGGTGAAGACTATTCGTATCGCTTGTCGGCCGACATATGCCACAGTGGCCGAGGGCTGCGTCCTGAGGTGCTCGATGAACGCGGTGTCCTTGCGGATCTTTGGACCGGCCACTTGCTGGCGGTGACCACCGGCATCCGCGATGCCCCTGTCTCGCCCCGCCCTAGAACGGGCCGCCTTCCGCACCGGCTCAGTCAGCAGGTTGGCCACAAGCCCTGTGACAATTGCAGTCGGTATCCCGAGCAGGTACCAGACCATAGGCTGGATTTATCCGCCGAGATCCACGCGGTGAACACCCCCCGCTGGCGCATCCTGCCAGGTCAACATGGTAAGCAGGACTAGTAACGGAACGTGGCGCCGCTCCATGGATTGCTGCCTGGCGGTCCGGAGCGGTCGCTATTGCGGAGCCCGGGTTTGGCCTCTGGTTCGCGGCTTCGCTGACAGCAGCCCGGGAGGGAAAGCAATGGCGCAGAACGTAACCGTGATGCTGATCGATGATCTGGACCAGTCGTCACCGGCTACCGAGACGGTCCGCTTCGGCGTCGATCGCACCGCCTACGAGATCGACTTGTCCGCCGAGCACGCTGACCAGCTCCGCAGGCTGGTCGGCCGGTACGTCGCGGCGGCCCGCAGGGCACGGCCAGCTCCCCGGCGAGAACGGCGGCCTCAGCCTCGGGTGCGCACTCAGCTGGACCAAGAGCAGTCCCGGCGGATCCGCTCGTGGGCCTTGGAGCGAGGACTGCTGGCCTCACCCCGGGGCCGGATTCCCCAGCAGGTGGCTGAGGCGTACGAGGCGGCGATGCGGGCCGGGTCGGTCCCGTTCCGGTCACCTGGCTCGGCCCGGCCAAAGTCCGCCTCCGATGGGCAGGCCCGGCGGAAGGTGTCCAGCCGCCGTGGTGCGGCTCGCGGGGATCGTGACCATCCAGTGGCCGCCGAGAGCGCGGCAGGCCCACCGAGCCGCACCAGCCCCCAGCCGGCCGTCAGCGGGCTGACACCGCGCGAGCTGGCCGAGCTGAAGACCATTGCGGACACCGGCAAGCCCGGGCAGAACCTGGTGGCGGGCCGACTCCGCAGCCGCGGCCTGGTCGACCGGGATACGTCAGGACACTGGCGGCTCAGCAAGGCTGGCAAGCATGCGCTGCCAGCGCATGCCTGACCTGACGTTACAGGCCACGGGCGGTGCCCGCAGCGCCGGACATCCGACGATCAACTGCCCCGCCGTCGGCCGGCCCAAGGTGACCCGGTCGGGGGACGCAAAGCCGATCACAGAATGTCACTGCTCGAAGCGACTACGGCCGCGCCTGATCCGCCCAATTGTGCGCCAGGCGCTGTCTGCCGACACTCCGCCAAGTCACGCCGAACGGTCGATATGTCGCGCCGGGGGATGGGCCGAGATCGGATCCAGGGAACCCGGGCGTTGACTGCGGGTCTCTAGGCTGGCGGGGCCCCGCGCGCAGGGGATGCTGGCGTTGCGCAGGCCGGAGTCCCGCGTCGGGGTTACAGGCTGGACAGCGGTCGCGGCTGGTCATCAGTACGCCCAACAGGATCCAGCCGCGCAACTGTATGCGGGGCGTGTCCCACACCGGGGGCCTGGCCGTCTTCGGCGATGGTTGCCGCGACCGCCGGACCTCAACAGAATGGAGCAGGGCAGGTGGGAGGCCACCGATGAATGCGGCAGCGAGGAAAGCCATTCAGGCGGGGACCCAGGCGAATGTCTGGCTGTATCGGCGCACGAACGGCCGGGTCGGTGGTCGCGGGATGGGGCGGCTCCCGCTGCTGCTGCTGACCGTGCCCGGCCGCAACAGCGGAACACCGCACACCGTGCCGATCGCCTACTTCGACCACGACGGTGATTACATCGTCGTAGGAACGGGGATGGGCGGCTCCAGGCGGACCCCGCAATGGTTCCTGAACCTCACAGCGGCAGGTAAGGGCCACATCCGGATCCGCGAGCGGGAGCACGACGTTGACGCGCACCTGACCAGCGGCGCCGAGCGAGATGAGTTGTGGGCGCAGATCGCCCCGCGCGCATCCCACTTCGCCAAGTTCCAGGCGCGGACTGGCCGCACGCTCCCGATCGTGGTCTTGACCACGCACTCTCCACAGGGCTGAGCCGGGCTCGCTCGTGCGGCCGAACGGACAATCGGTCGCACCCGCCGCCGGTCGTGCGCTGAGCAGCCTCAAGGTCCGGGTCAGGATGGCAGCGGCGTAGATCGGCCTCCTGGCGGCCAGCATGCCGCGTTCGCTGCTCCACGCCCGGGTAAGGCGGCTCAGGTCGTCAACGGGCGGGCCGCTGGCGGTGCCGGGGCATCTCGATGGTGCGCCACTTGGGCGGCTGGCTCGCGCCAGAACCCGGTGACCAGTTCGGCGACATTCGAGGGGGCTTGCAGGAGCGGCCCGATGTGGCCGGCGCCGGGAAGGATGACCAGGCCGCCCTGGGGGAGGTGGGCTGCCGCGGCGTGGGCGTTGGTGGTGGTCCACATCGGGTCGTGGGCGCCGGTGGTGAGCAAGGTAGGGGCGCTGATGGTGTCCAGCACCGGCGTCAGGTCGCGCCGGCCGAGGCTGAGCCACCGGATGGCCGCGTACATGCCGCGCCGGTCGGCCCGGCGGAATGCGTCGGCGACGAGCGCGGCGCCCTCGGCGTCGTCGGCCCTGGCGCGCGGCCCGAGTAGCGCGTCGACGAGCGTATTGACGAGGGGCCGCACCGGGCCGGTGATCCGGTACAGCGACGAGAGCAGCACGGTTTGCCGCCGTTCGGCCGCGGTGAGCGCGTGGACCGGGGCGCCGATCGCGGTCAGGGTGCGGCAGCGGCCAGGATGGGCGGCGGCGAACAGGATGCCGACGTGGCCGCCCCACGCGTTGCCCAGCCAGTCCACCGGCTCGTCGATGCCGAAATGGTCGAGCACGTCGGCGGCTGCGCCGACGCAGTCGTCGAGGGTGAACCGGTGGGGCACCGGGGGGTTGTCGCCGTGGGCGGGGCCGTCGATGAGCACCAGCCGCCGGGTGGCGGCGAGCGGCTGGGCGACGCGTACCCAGGTGGTGGAGTCGACGAACAGGCTGTGCCAGAGCACCGCGGGGGGGCCGGAGCCGGCCGTCTGCACGTGGAGCGGTCCGAGCCTGGTGGGGACCTTTGCCGCTGAGATGTGCGCGGGATCGCCCATGACTGCCTCCGTGCCTCTAAATGCTTCGGTAGCCTAAGTTTCGGTACCTGAAGTATTATCCTGGGTTCGTGGCCACGTCAAGAGACCTGCCCGCTGACCGGCTCGCCATCGGCCAGCTTCTGGGACGACTGCTGCGGCAGTTCCGGGCCGAGCTGTTCGAGCCCGCAGCCGAGGGCGGCTATCCCGACCTGCGGGTGCCGCACCTGCAGATCTTCGGCAACCTCGGCATCGACGGCATCCGGCTGACCGAGCTCGCCGCTCGCGCCCAGCTGAGCCTCGCCGCGGCCTCCGAACTGGTCAACGACCTGCAGAACCTCGGGTACGTGGAACGTCGGCCGGACACCACCGACGGACGGGCCAAATTGATCTTCCCGACCACCCGGGGCCGCGCGGCACTCGACGACGCCGGCAACCGGGTCGCCGAAATCGAACAGCACTGGTCACAGATCGTCGGGGCAGGTCGCTTCTCCGACACCTGCCGCACCCTGCAGGAACTGCTCGACGCCCTCGCCGGCTGACCCGGCCCGCCGCCAGGCCCCGGGCGCGGACGGACCCTGCCGTAGGGGCGATCCACTGCTGCCGAGAACGCCATAAGTGGCCGATCTGTGCTGTCCGCCAGGTTCGGCGTCGTGAGCGCGTAATCGGCAGGGAGTATGTGGATAGGCCGATCGGTCACGGTCGCAGGGAGTGGCGGAGAGAAGGGTGATCGGTGACAATCCGCTACCTTGCGGCTGTTGGGGGGTGTACTGTCG
>Ga0070699_100001281_pt1 | contig 23158 bp, 26 predicted proteins | sample KBSK1503metaG_FD_65473 | JGI IMG/M metagenome (GOLD analysis project Ga0070699, IMG submission 65473) | Corn, switchgrass and miscanthus rhizosphere microbial communities from Kellogg Biological Station, Michigan, USA - KBS K1-50-3 metaG | ecosystem: Host-associated > Plants > Roots >...
TGCGCCGCCGCCGAAGATATTGGCCTTGGGGCTGGCACGCAAGGTGGCATCAAGGCGTTCGGTCAACGCTTCGGGGCTGACGCTCAGTTTTTCAAGTATTTGGGGAATTACCCCGCCAGGCTGTTCGATTAACGCCAGCAGGATGTGTTCAGTATCAATCTGGTTATGGCCGTAGCGCTGGATAATTTCTGCAGCGCGTTGAGCGGCTTCCTGGGCTCTCTCTGTAAATCGGTCAAATCGCATCATAAGGTGTATATCCTTTACTTTACAAACAAAAAAACCCCAACGGTCTCAACGACCATTCGGGGTCTATTGTGACAGGGGCGATTATAACAAAACCGCGCTGGCAAAGTGTCAACACGGTGTAAGAGGAGTATTAATTTCTGTCAGACAAATAATAGGGCGCTCCCGTTTGCGTGGAGCGCCCTGCCATCTTTCTCGTTCATTGTGCCTGAGCTGTTCACAACTCAAGCAGCAACATGGAAGTCGTATACTAAACGGGCGAACGACCCGGCAAAGCCCGGACCAGTGCAATCGCTACAATAGCACCGAGGAAAGCAACCAGGATACTACCCAGGTTGATGCCGTTCACTGCGTTCGCGACGCCAAAGAGATTGGCAGCTAAAAAGCCACCAACGACAGCGCCCACAATCCCTACGACAATATCGGTACCCGCGCCACCGCGACCACCTCTCATCACCTGGTTGGCTAGCCAACCCGCAATGAGACCTACTACAATCCAAGATATAACACCCATGTCACAATCTCCTTTCGAAACTAAGTAAGTTTTGCAACATCCTACATGTTGCACGGCTAATACAATTATCATTATGTATATTTCCCAGGCTACTGTCAATCAGGGACAGCCCTATAGGGTACCCCCCACTTCCCCGATTATGTAGTTTATAAAAATTTAGTTTTCCCTAATTAAGATTTTGCCCACCACGCATACCGATATTCACGCCCATTCTCGTATCCCAGTTTTTTAGCCAGCCGTGCGGACGCGACATTTTGCTTTGCACAATCCCACCACGTAAAATAACCTCTCTCTTCGCACTCACGAATCAGGCTGGCACAGGCCATCGCGGCGAATCCACGCTGACGATATGACTCAGCTGTGGTAACTCCCACTTCGATGTGCCCATGAGTCGGTGCACCAGTTGCCGCTTCACAAATTAAAGTATCCCCCTCTAGCAACATAACGCCGAGGGTATGCTTCATCACATACTCTACTGACCCAAACGCCACCAGCGTGGACTCATAATCAAAAGATTTTTTGAATAACTGTTCATCCCTGTGTGCAAGCCTGATTCCCTCAGGGATATGATTCAGCAAAGGCTTAAGCAGCACTCGTTTGGAACGCTCCGCAAAATATAAAGTGAACCCGTCATAATCTGGTTGATAAGGAATCATTTCATTGAGCAGGTCATCTAGCCAGCAACCGATGCCCACCTCTCCAATTTGGCGAAAGTGTGTAACTAGTGTTTCCAAAAGCGACTTGTTTATCTGGCCACCGAAATACAACGTACCATAGACTCCATCACGGAAAACCGCCCACTCCGGATGCGATGCATCATCAATCAGAATCTGCCCACACATCGTCCCGTCCAGGACGTTGAACGCGCGCGGCATGGTGGGTTTTGTAATGTCAAATAGGGATAGGATTTTAGTTGTGACTTCGTAGGAAGTTATTTCAAGCATGTGATCAGAAATTAGATCAGGCGCATAATGCACGGATGGTCTTTGCCAGCGCCGCATTGACTTCAAAATACTTTTCTAAAAAGGATAGGATAGCCAGCGCCGATTCGCGGTTACGGTCATAACCTTGCAGCCATGCAGACATTTCACGCGCCACGGTCGGATGCCGCTTCTCGAAGCGCCGCTCCATAACAAAAGGATCGCGACTCACATTCACTTCCGGTTCGATGTAATCTATCAGCTCCAGCAGCCGGTCCACGGCATAACCCTGGATGAAACGCGTGGCGGAAAGGCGCTCGCCACGTTTATCACGCCCAAGACCCACGTAAAGATTCGTGATCGCTTCACCGACCAGAAACTCTTGAGTCCGCTGCGCAGGTTGGGTAACAGTCTTCGTCGGGCGAGGCAGAGTATCTGGCACGTCAGGCCGTTTCCATATCGTCCGCTCTGAAGCAAAGGGTACGTTTCGCAATTCATCCGGTTCGAAAACGGCGAACTCACAGAAGATGCCATCTGCAAAGAGCAGTTTGTAGCCGTCATGCGTGTTGAGGAAGTGATACGCAATAGGGGCGATGTGGCTCAGCCAATCGAGATTTTCGAGATATTGACGTTTATAGCTGGGTTCAACAATGACGAAGAAATCCAGGTCGGAATATTCGTCCATACGATCCAGTTCCTCGCCAGCGGAACCCAGGCCAAGCAATGCCAGCGCATGCCCACTTTGCCCGAGGGATTGTCCAATTTCATTGAGACGTTTGAGGAGGAGTTCAGGGTTCATAAAGAATCGTTTGAAAGAATTTGTGGTTGTCGCCAGACGATGGCCTCGCCATCCAGGCTGCCAAGCTCGATGCGCCACGGCGTGAATTTCAGCAAGCCATAGTATTTGTGATGGATGTCGCCATAGTGCAGTTCCGGGTCAAAACCCAACGGTGGCGTCGTGGATTTATATAGTTCCCAGATCCGCCACTTTTCCGAGTCTGCGCTGACCCATTCGGCGGTGCAATCCACATACACTGGCTTACCCCGATCATGGATGTACGCCAGAGAAGCAGATGGATTCGCCTGCAAATGTTTAGCCTTCTCAGATTGGGGCCACGAGATCGCCCAACCAACAGGACCATCCCAAATGGGATGCATGATCCGTGAACGCGGGCGGCTTTTCAGGTCAATGGTTGCCATACTACAATAAACTGCCTGTGCTACACGACGCATAAACTCCGTCTGTAATTCTTCAAATGTTGCGACTTCGATCATAGGGGTGTGAGCTTTTAGAGGTTGTATTTGTTATTGCGCCTTACAATGATAGTTCAATTTACGACTTTGGAAGACTCACTGCCCAACGGGTAAGCACATGGCCTGAGCCTGCCCATGTGCGGGTTTCAATAAGTTTGAGTGCCACTGGCGGACGGGTTTCAAATATCGGTGTGCCCTCGCCTCCGATCAACGGAAAAAATGTCAGATGCAGTTCATCTACCAGGCCATGAACCAGCAGATCGTTCCAGAGCAGGCGACTCAAAAGAACCAGAATATCTTTGCCAGGTTGTCCTTTGAGCGAAGCGATCTCTTTGTATGCATCCGCTCTTTTAATGATACGCGTATTTTCCCAGGGTGCCAGTTCGTCGGCAGACAACTTGTCTGAAATCACGAGTTTCTCAATGGACTTGAAAAGTTCGGCGGTTTCACGTCTGACCGCGGTGGCCTTGGGGTCATTCGGTACACCTGTCCAATATTCCTTGTTCCCCAAAAATGAATTACGACTCAACAACAGAAAATCGGAGGCGCGCAACAGGTCGGCATTGTAGAAATCGAAACTGTCGTCACCGTAATAATCCGGGTGGTAGTAATCGTACAGTGAGTGGATGTTTTTATCCTTCCCTTCGTATAAACCATCCAATGTAAGGAAGTTGCTGACAATGAGTTTGCGCATACGGCTGCTCCTGCTTGATGTTATTAAATGGTTGCACAAACGGGCTGTTATATGCACCGATATATAGTATAGCAGTACGCTGTGTCAGTTAACGTCACATGGTTTCTTGTTTACGGAAAAGCACTGACTTACTCTCACAGAGGACTTTATCAGCATAACATTATGAAATCTCCCAAACTCTCAGCGGCATATCCGCAATGCCTGCTCATAAGCTGCCTGCAATTCCAGAAATTTATCGTGATTGCCTCCACCATCAGGATGGGCGCTCTTGACTAACCTTCGATAGGCTTCATGCACCTCCATCACTGTGCAAGGCCATGTGAGCTGTAGCACCTTCAGGCAATTAGGCAAATGTTCGCCCTGCCATTTCACACGCTCATCACCAAAGAATATTGGTTCCTCCGTATCCGCCAGGGACGCAGTTGCAGGGATGAATGCATAGCCTTCCCGCTCCAGGGACTGACGATCCAGGCGATACGTAGGAACCTCACTATCCAGCCAACTGCCTGTCAGATTATCAGGGGAGTAGGGGCGCTGTTCAACGTATACATACTTTCCCGTGCTTCGCACGACTCGGTGCGGCACTGAATCCCACTGCCTGGTCGCGGCGTTGTAGACATCCCGATATAAAAACTCATGTACAACGAGAATTGGTGACTCAGCCCTGCGCGGATCATCTCCTTGCGGAGCTATGCCTGCTTTGGTATTGTGATGATATGCGCTGGCATATTTGGCCGCGATCCATGTAGCGTACATCCCCGCTACCTCCAAGGCTTTCTCAACAGCCTCCGCTTTTGTTTTCTCATATCCATCGGCAATATGAAAGAGAGGTTTCTCGGAGGTCTGCAATTCTCCCAGTGAGGGCCAGACGACCCAATACCAGCGGGCCTTGCCTACAGAGGCAATGGCAAAGAATCTTCTATTTCCCTTACCAGCTTCGTTTATGCTCGTTATCCTTTCGCTTACTATCTTGTTGGCTGGATTTGTCTCATTACTAGACACTGCTGCTAGCCAAAATTTACCGGGTTAGCCTGAGTTTGGCAACAATGGGCAGATGGTCTGAGCCGCCATCCTGGCCTATATAGGCGTAGAGGGCCTCGAATTCGTCTGTGTGCCAAACATAATCAATACGTTGAACCGGAAAAGATAGATGTAGGATTTGAAGTGTATGACCCATTCCCAACCCTGCTTCACTGAAACTATCATCAAGCACTGTATCAAGCCGGGCATACGTTTCGGATGTGTCCGTCATATTGCAGTCGCATAGTAGTAAAACCGGCCCATTCAGATCTTGTATCATTTGCTTTAGTTGCATGGTTTCTTTTTCGCGGTGACCATATCGTTCTTTGACCAACGCCACAAACTCTGTGGCTGAATAATCGAAAAAATTATTCGCTGAAAGATGAACCACAATAATGTGAGCCTTTGTTCCTTGCACTTGAACAACCGCGTGTACAGCCAGGTCACGTGGTGGCAGGTCAAACTGCTCAAAACTATCAATGGGAAATTTGCTCAATATCGCCGTGCTTAATCCTGTTTTTTCCAAAAGCTGAAATGTGTTGTAGGGGTAATCACTTTCAAGTTCTTCCACCAGGGATGCGGCCATGGCCGGTATCAATTCTTGAAATCCTACTATATCAGGATTAGCCGACCGTATACTGTCAACGATCGCGTCATAGGCCGTATTGCTGTAAAGAACATTAAAGCTCATCAAGGTTATTGCTTGCTTGTCCTCTACATTTGAAGATGGCGGCCAAAACAAGTGGCCAAACATGAGTACAAAGAGGAGCAAAGGGATAGAAAGTTCAGCAAGAGAAACCCGGTTGCGTTTCCAAATGCTGATGAAGAACAATATCGGTAATGGGGCAAACAAATACTCTGCCACAGTATTTAACAAGGCCAATAGCCAAAACTGGTCAAAGATCAGTAATCGCGCCACGATCCAAAGGAGGATGAACACTACATATATCGTGGTTACAAGCCTGAGTACAGAGTGTTGTTTCACCAATGCTCACCTACATTTATCCAGCTAACGGCTTGCGGCCTGCCCCGCATGCTCTTTGCGTGGACCCGCCAGTGAACAGGACGAAACAACGCCGCTTTGACGGACCAGCTTGAACCCAGAAACTGCTTGAAAACGCGCCGCAAAGCGTCCCACCTAGGTTCATTATCCCGGCACTCTTCCGGGACGCCATGTTGGGCGGCTTGTTCTGCGGGTAGAGGTTTTCCCATATGCCCGCTAAAAACAAGCTCCAGCATTCGCACCAGACGATAAAGCCAAGCGCCCCGATGTTTAGCTTGACAAATTATCACTCTACCCAGGATATATGGGAGGCGTTTAACAACCGCTCCCACCAAAGCACTGTATTAGGCTGGCGAGCATTGGATATAGCCAGAACAATCCGAGGATAGCAGCCATGGTAACACTGACTATGAAAGCGACCATCCGTTCTTTTATCTCGCCGCCGCGTGCAATCTTAACAGCATAAAACACGCAGTAAAACAAGATCCCAGCGAGGAGCCATATGAGAGGAAAGTGCCAGACCGTGATCGTATTCGCGTCTCCGTAAATCGAAATACCCTTGGGCATTTCGTGCAAAAACTCAAGCCCCACATATACTAGCGCGAATACTAATCCGGTAATTCCAGCCATGATTGCTGTCGAGTTTTTTGCGTTTCTGATATTCATAAATAAATCTCCAAGAGGGCGCCTAACGGTGTGTGCGAACTGGAACAACATGGGTTACAGTTGTTTCTAACGAAAAGAACTGGAATAACATGGGTTACACGTTTCAACCGTTAGGAGTAGTCGAAGGATTTGAGGTGTTTGCCTGGCCAGATCACATGAAGCCTCTTTGTTGCGACATCCACGATAGCCGTGACATATTGCCATTTGTATTTTTTGCCAATCAAGAATTTGTCATTCGCGGTGAGTGTAATTCTGCCACTCTTGCGAACAAAACGAATGAACGTGAGGTTGCCCTTTAACAACCGAAGATCGCGCGTGCGCCAGTCATAGTGAACAGGTGGGTAGCGAAGCCTGGCATGGGCTGCAAACTCCTGGGGTGTTTTTCCTTCCAGGGCAGGCAAACGATGCCTGGTATTGATGCTGGTTTGCATTCGTTGCACGGCCTGGTGCAGTTGCTTCTCTGTTTCGAAGGTGGGTGTCCGAAACAGGAAACGATCCAGCAGACCATTGAGGTTCTCTATGACCCCGTTGCGCCAGGGCTCACGGAGCGGGATAAAGACAGGCTGTATCCCCAGATCCAAACAAACCCGCATAAGCTTACTCAAGGCACGGGATGGCGGTGGCTGCCTCGAAAATTTTAAGCACTTTGCACAGCCCATGGTCTGCCAGGCATCCACCAAAAAGTCCAGGATGGCGTCCATACTCTTGTTGGAGAGAACTTGCAGAGCGGTTTTCTTGCTCCATTTGTCGCGCAGCGCCACCAGGTAGTACTTGTGCGAGTGGTCTTGCAAGTAGAATGGTCCCTTGAAATCCAGTTCCTGCACATCGTTCACCGTCTGGCAGGGCAGAACCGGATATGTTGGATTGGGCCCTTTCCGAGATTGGCGCTCCCGAATCTGACCTGCCTGCTTGAGCCAGAGATGAATCGTATCTGGCGTTGGCATGGGCGCCATTCCCAATTCACGCATTTCATAATAGATCGCCTGCGCACTCACCAGCGTATATTGGTACTTCGCTCGCCTGCCCTTCTCGCGTTCCATTCGGATCTGGATAGCCATTCGTTGGATCCGTTCTGGATAGGCCCAGCTGATCTGCTTCGGGGCTCTTGAGTGATCTTGCAGGCTCACTGTGGGCGCCTCCGCTTCATACCGACCGATCCAGCGTTGAACCCAGCGACGAGAGCGTTGGACTTCCCGGGCAATCTCACTTTTGTTCCAGCCTTGCAAATACAAGGCAATGGCTTGTTTGCGTAGCGTAATCTCGGTCTTCATCGTTCCACCTCCTGGCTCCCACTCCAGAAGGTGTACCCTATGTTGTTACAGTTTTCTGCGTTAGAACTGTACCCTATGTTATTACAGTTTTTCTGTTACAGATCTTCTTCCAGTTCACAGCTCGCGTTACCCGCTAGCGCTGGGGCGAAAAAACGCTGAGGTGTAGAAAACTGCTTGGGATGTGCGCAGAGTCCCCAGCGTCCAGTGCATTATCCCGGTGCCCCTCCGGGACGCTGTGTTAGCTGGCTTTTGCATATTATAAAACAACCATTAATCTCTGTTTCTTGCTTCCGAATTTTCCAGAAAGCGGATTGATCCAAATATAGAAATCTCTTATCCCATAATTAACTCGCCAGTTGTCGTTGGAATATCCATTAGCATATGGATAATTATTAAGCGATGTTGTGATAAGGCAATAACCATTAGCATGTTGCCTCATCGTAGCGCCACCATTGCTCTCGGCAATGAAAAGAGCATCATCTGCTTTGACTTGAAACTCACCTAACTTTGCACTACCCCAGCTAGGTAATAATGCATCGGAAAACGTATCTTCACCCCAAAAAACAAACCCTCTCCATGAGATGACTTCAATATGGCGTGCTTGATATTGCCTGTCCCAAATTCCTATTTTTGAGTTTTGGAAATAAACAATGTCGAAATCATAGAAACCCTGTGGGTTATCTACACAATCCTGCTGAAGGAAGAGTGAGAGGACACTCCATTTTGTCAAATCCAAAGGTTCATGCCATATTTCTCGACTAGCAGCGTCAACTATCCTTAGATAGTCAGATTGCGACCAATGAATTTCGGGATAGTATGACTCATCGCGGTAAAACATATCCTCCGAAGCTGGCGCAAAAACATCAAATTCTCCCCGATTTAGTTTGTCATTTATAGTTTCAGGATAAATTTTATAATAGCCAGTGTGAGAATAATTGCTAAACCCCAAAGGGTGGTTATTATCGGTAGCATGAAACAAGATCTTGCCAACAAGTGCTAATGCCCAAAAGCATAACGAAGTCAACAGGATCATTGAGAGAATTCTTCGGGTCATATATGATACATTGGCCAGCTAACTATGTTTTAACCATACTTTTTGCTGTATAAGACGCCATTTGGGTGGTTATACAGCAAATTGTTTGTATAATATCCTATGTACAGAGTATACGCCCAATGATATTTTGAGACGTCCAATGACATTATTCCGAGTCCGGCTCGGAAAGTGCCCTCCACGCCATTCCAAGACCAATCGCAAAGATCAAGGCCACTGTGCCCAAGGCATAGTCATACCAGGGTTCCGAGGGGCGGCCCGCGGGCACAACCAGCGAAGCGATGAAATGACCTCCCTGCGCTGAAATGAACAGGATGAGCAAAAGCCAGAAACTGCTCCGTTCGCGTTTTTGCAGCGGACCCCACGCGAGATAGATAATGGCGATATCGAGACCAAGAATCCAGATCCATGAGAGGAATAGATGAAACTGGGCATGGCCAGACCAGGTCGCTTCATCGATGTGACCGGGCAAGGCGTAGGCATAACCAAGAATCTGACCGATGGAAGCCAGGGTAATGAGGCGGGCGGCATTTTTCATTTCAGGAATATCTCCTCGAGAGTGCGGTTGACGAACATGTTCGTGGGATCCACTTGCAGCTGCTCCTTGATCTGATTGAAGCGTGGAATATTCTCACCCAAATAACTTTTGATGTGTTGCATCACGTTCGGGATGTGTTGCCACTCTTTGGCCCAGTGCGGCATCGCCTCGGGCAGGGTCAGCCACTCCTGCGCAACCTGACCCGAAAAGCGTTTCCAGTCCGCTGGTTTGGCGCGGCTGAGGATCTCGACGTAGCAGGTATGTCCCTCGCCAAACGCGGGTGAGAGCAGGCAGTTACTATGATTGATAAAACGCACGTTCATCACGACGTTCAGCGGGTATTCGCCGCGCCGGGCATAGGTCTTCACCCGCTTGAACACCTCCTTGATCGCCCATTTCACATTCTCGAATTGAGGGTCGATCTTGAAGGCCACCTCCACGCAGCCCATTTTTGTGTATTCGATGGCGCGCCGGTAATGGATGGCTTCCACAATATCTACGACCTTGTTCCCTTTGGAGGGCGTTAATTGGAAGGTGAACTGGGAAAGGGGCGGCGTCAGGCGCGGATATTTTTGAGAGAGGTTGACCAGCTCGTTATGAACGCGCGAACCGACGTCTGAGATCAGTTTGTCCGCCCGGCTGTGACGCGGCTTGGCAGTGATGGACGTGTGGGGAATCCGCTTCCAGGTCTTCACCCAGAACTTGTCGCAGAAGGGCCACCAGAACAGGTCAAAATTATCCCGTGTTTGCACGAAATGCCGCAGGTCCTCAAAGACATGCTCAATTGGCAGACATTCATCCCGGGCGTGCACGATCCAGCTCTTTTGGACGTTCATCGTGATGCGGACCATGATACCGAACATGCCCAGACTCAACCGCACGGCGTTCATGACGTCGTCGCTATCTGCTCCTGCTTCGAATTTCCTGATCTCCCCTGAAGCCGTGACCACCTCCACAGCATAGACAAGATCGGAGAGCGTAGGGTTGTTCCAACCCGAGCCATGACTGCCCGTGGCGATCAGCCCGCCAAAGCGCACACTTTCCAGCACAACGTTCAATGGCAGAGCATAGCCATGTTCCTCCAAAACGTCATTCACTTCCTTAACGGTCGCGCCGCTTTCGATCACCACGCGTGGGTGCGCATCCTCTGAAAGATCCATGGTCACTTTGTTCAACTGATGGATATACACCAAAACCCCATCCGTAGGCACCAAGGTTGACCACGAATGACCACTCGCCGCAACGCGAATCTTGAGTCCCTGCTCCCGCGCAAAATTGACAATTTGAATCAGATCCTCCACCTGCTGTGGATAAAAGGAAAACTCCGGCTGGCAACGCGCGGTTCTGCCCCAATTTTCCCAAAGTTGGTTCTTGTGACAGGGTATATGTTGAAGTGAAGAAGATTTGGAAGCACCAACTTCTACTGCCGGAACGGCCTGTTTGATGTCAGTTTTCATGGGGTGTCTCTGGGAAGTGTTTAAGAATAAACCTAACTCACCGTGAATAATAAAGGATAAATCAAAACCACCGTCATGTCACCCTGAGGGAGCTGTTTTCAGCGACCGAAGGGTCTCGGATAAGTCGTGGGAGAGATGCTTCGGGGCAAAAGGTGCCCCTCAGCATGACATAATTCTGTTATCCATTATTAATGTTAACTCCATAAATTATACGCCTCCCTGCCTCCAAATCACTACAACCGTACTATAATTCGCCTCGATGAGTTCCATCACGCTTCCGGCCAAAACGGATGATCATCCCCAGGTGCGCTCGCTTAACATCCTGCGCGACCTGCCGCACGTGGCGGATTTGATCGAACTGTGTTTCTCCTCCACAATGGATGGGGAGGGTCAACGCTACATTTCCGAGATGCGCCGCGCCGGGCGCGACAACCGTCTCAGCCGCTGGGCAACCCACGTGGCCGAGACCACGTCCCTGCCGTTGACCGGTTATGTATGGGAGGAGAACGACCGGATCATCGGCAATGCCAGCCTCATTCCATTCCGCGATAAGGGCCAGCGTATTTATCTCATCGCCAACGTGGCCACTCATCCCGACCAGCGTCGTCGCGGCATCGGGAGCATTCTCACCCAACGCGCCATGCAACACGCTCGCAACAAGCGGGCCAGTGCCATCTGGCTGCACGTCCGTGACGATAACCCCGGCGCGATCAAACTGTATCAAGACCTGGGCTTTCACGAGTTTGCCCGGCGCACCACCTGGCAGGCCAGTTCAGATGCCCATCTCATCCAGCCTTATACCGACCTGCAAATCGTCCCGCGTCATTCGCGCTTCTGGCCCCTTCAAGCGGACTGGCTGCGCCGCCTCTATCCCGAAACTTTGGACTGGTACCAACCCTTGAACCTCCGCACCTTTCAGCCTGGCCTATCAAACTGGCTGTATCTTCTATTTACAGATTACGATGTCAAACACTGGGCAGCGGTACGCGGCGCTGAACTGCTCGCAACACTCACCTGGATGCCACGCGGCGGCAGGTCTGAATCTGTTTATGCCGCGACTGGGCCATCTACAACAAATACAGACGAAGCGTTGACGCAGCTACTCATTCATGTCAGGCGCTCTGTATCCTATCACACCAATTTGTCGTTGGAATATCCAGCGGGCGAAATGACCGAGGCAATTCAAGCCGCCGGTTTCAAACCACGCCGCACTTTGATTTGGATGAAAGCGTGAGTGCAACCAAATAAAATTATTTTCGTATTTATAGGTGACAGTCAACCGCTTCGCGAAATTGGCTGTCACCTACTGTTTTGAAGAGGAGTTCACATGACAAGATTTATACTTCGTCTAGCGATCAATGCGATCGCGTTATATCTGGCAGTTCTCATCGTACCGGGCATCGACCTGCGCGGCAGTTATACCTCCGTCATCTGGCTGGCGTTGATCTTTGGTCTGGTCAATGCGTTGTTCAGTCCGTTGCTCAAGTTTCTCACCTGTGGTTTGATCGTGCTGACGCTCGGCCTGTTCACATTGGTGATCAATGCCTTCCTGTTCTATCTGACAGCCCTGATCGGTCAATCGTTCAATATCGGCCTGCTCATCAGTGATCCTGTCTGGTGGAATTCGTTCCTGGGCGCGCTAGTGGTCAGCGTGGTCAGTATCATCATGACAACGATTCTGAAGGATGAATTGAAGGGCAGAAAGTAGTCAAGCAAACAGGAATATAAGGAAACCTGGCGCACACCGAACTTAATCTCGCGCGCTTTTAGCCACGGATTACACGGATCGTCACCGATTTTTATTAATCATCCCGAAATAAACCTAAAAATAAGCCGACTCAGCTCGTCGCTGAGTCGGCTTATTTCGTGGAAATCCGTGAAATCTGTGGCTGAATCCTTTGCGTTACTTTCGAAGCCCTAGCAATCCGCCTACTGATTTGGCCATCTTGGCCGCACGGATAATCGCCTCTGCCATCACTTCTGCCGCAAACGCCCCAACCAATGAGACATCTGCTTTTATTTCGCCAGTGGCCAGTGCAAAAATCGTATCGCCATCGAACATGGTATGCGCCGGGCGAATGGACTGTGCCAGCCCATCTTGTGCCATTTGCGCGACCTTGGTTGCTTCGGCTTTGGTCAGTTTGGCGTTCGTGGCTATCACTCCGATCACTGTATTCGATTTCACTGCGGCACGCGCTTGATTCTTCTTCATCCAATTCAGTGTGGAACCAGAGCGCAGACCCGCAATTTTATGACCGGTCTTGGCGTTAATCACATCGCCCACCGCATTGACTGCCACCAGCGCGGCGATGACGAGTCCGTTGAGGTCCATGCTCCAGTTGCCAATGCCAGCTTTCATCGCATATTGCATGCCGCGTATTTTCCCCACGGAGGCGCCCGTCCCTGCACCGACGTTGCCTTCCACAGGCGGAGCGGAAGAGGCTTGAGAGGCGGCCAAATACCCCATCGCTGCATCAGGTCTTACCGACGCGTGACCGAGGCTCAAGTCGTAGAGAATGGCAGCAGGGACGATCGGCACTTTTGCATCGCCAGTTTGAAACCCGATTTTTTGTTCTTCGAGATAGCGCATCACACCGGTGGCGGCCTCCAACCCAAAGGCCGAGCCACCAGCCAGCACGATCGCATGAACTTTTTGAACAAGGTTGAGAGGGTTGAGCAAATCCGTTTCGCGCGTGCCTGGCGCGCCACCCCGTACGTCCACACCAGCCATCGCGCCTTTTCGACACAGGATCACCGTGCAACCGGTGAGAGCCCCTTCGTCCTGCGCGTGACCCACTTCGATGCCGCGCACATCGGTAAGCGTGTGAGAGAATTTCATTTCAAATAAGGTGACAGTCACTTCAGGGGTGCTTCGCAAAAGTGACTATCACCTATGAACCAAATATTTATTTCATGTTCTTCATCAACTGCATGAATTCCTTCCACTCCTCCTCAAAGAAATGGACGGTGACGTTATTCAGTTCGATGTGATAGGTGGTTTCACCATCGGGTTCTTCGGCCTTCCAGGCCATGAAGTTATCGGTCTCTGCGATGGTTTCAGTTTGGGGATCGTTGTGGTTATTGTTGCCCATTATTTTGCTCCTTGGTAGGTAGAGTTTTTTTACGATTGTTGAAAAGCTTCCGGATGCGCGCGATCCATTCTGCGCCGATCATGGGAGCTGCCACCGCATCTGACTCGGGCCAGGGATCCAGATCGAACATCTTGCGCATGATGTATTTGCCCAACAACAGGAAACTTGCTAGAAACGGCGCGGCAATCACCACGCCCAGCAGGCCCAGCAAATTCGCGGCAATGATCGCAGCGATCAACACCGCAGCCGGGTGCACTTTCAACGTACTGGCCATGATGCGCGGCGTAACGAATGAATCAATGATCCAGTCAATGACAGAGGTGATGATAACCACCAGTGCCGTATAGGCCAGCGGACTTAAACCAAACGGATGGTTGGCTTGAAAGAATGTGACCAGCGCCATGACCACCCAGGTAATCGCGGGACCAATATACGGAAGAAATTTTGCAAGCCCCGCCATCAGCGCGATACCGAGTGCGTATCGGACTCCTAATATTGGTAGAAGGATGGAATAGATGATAATGGCCAGAATGAAGATGATGATCTGCCCGCGCAGGAACGCATTCCAGATGCGGCTGAGCTCCCTTGAAAGACGGGTGAAATCCTCGGTATAGCCAGGAATCTCGACTCTGAACAAGTCCCGGCGCAGGCCACTGCTCTCGATCATAATAAAGTAGGAAACGATCAGAACAAAAACTGTCCAGCCGAAGATACTGGCCGCGCTACTAGCGATGGTACCAACCAGATTCCCGGTGCGGCCCAGCAGCGGTTGAACATAGGAAAGTAATTGCTGGCTGATGGCGTTCAGGTCGAGCGTCCGCATATCCAGCTCGAAGGGTCCAAGCCGAAACACTTTCGAGGAGAGTTCCTCCACATAACTGGGCAGATTAGTGAAGATATCCTGAACGGATCGAATCAAACTTTGAATTTGTTGAACCAACCCCACGCCGCCCCAGGTGAGCAAGCCAATCAGCGTGACCACGATGAACAGGTAAAAGATATTGACAGCCGCTTTCCACGTGATACCCAGGCTGCGTGCTAGCAGAGCCGCGGCCGGCTGGAAAAGATATACAAGGATAATGATCATCAGGAGCGGCGTGATCAGGTCAGCAAATCGATATAGAAAAAACGCGATAATACCGACAATGATCAGACCAATTAATAGCTTGGTCGTTGAACTCCAGTTTGGTGAATAAGTGGGTGTGGGTTGCATGGATGATTATTCCAAATTGCCTTATGAAAAATGGGAGATATCCCTATTCTAGCTAATAGAAAACTGTTTTGCAACTTAAAACACGTGTTCCCGCAAAGGGCTTCTTTGCGGGAACACCAATTTCAGAAATACGCTCTCTACGGACAGGAGCTTCCCAACAACTGGGCAATGATACTGAACGGGAAGTTACACCAGCGGGCGCCTGAGGCGTCAGCATCCACCCACACAAACACCAGAATACAACAACACAGGAATAAAAGCACAACGCCCACAATGATGAACGGTGTGAGATTCGTCTTTGCAGCCACAGGCGTGGAGGGGATGGCCGCCGGGCTGGCAGGCACACTCCCGGCATATTCAGCAGGCGGAGGCGGGGGCGGTGTGGAAGGACGGGGAGTCGAAGGCACGGCTGCCGCCCGGGGTGAAACCATTGTCGCGCCGACATCCACATTGTTCACTTCAAATACCAGAATAATCTGCTCGCCAAAAGAGACCACCTCACCAGCTTTCAATACCCGTGGCCCAGCCAAACGTTGACCATTGACGAAAGTCCCGTTGGTGGAACCCAAATCCTCCAGCACATACTTGCCGCCCTGGAAGGTCAGGCGGGCATGGCGGCGCGAAATCTCGGCATCATTGATGACAATATCGTTGGTTGCATCGCGGCCGATCGTCAACTGATCACCTTCGAGCGTGAAAGCCGCTCCCGGAGTTGGACCGGACCGCATAATTAGCTGGAATTGAGATGTCATACCTTCTCCTGTCGATGCAAAAGTTGCACTGAGTGTACAAGTTTCAGGCCAAAAAGTCAACGGCCTGCTTGACTGAACATGGCTTATCAGGAAAGCCGTGATGACCTGCCATGAAAATGACCAGCTTGACAAAATAAAGAAAGCCACTATACTAAGTGTAAGATGAACACTAACTCGGCTGATTACGAGAAACCCGGTATTACAGTGGATCTGGTCATCTTCACCGTAAACAAGGAAACCCTGAATGTCATGCTGGTCAAACGCGCTGGGCCCCCCTACCAGGAATACTGGTCCCTGCCCGGAGGCTTTCTGCTTACTGGCGAGTCTTTGGATGAGGCCGCTCTGCGGGTCCTCAACGAAAAGGCTGGTGTGAAAGATGTGTATCTCGAGCAACTCTATACCTTTGGAAAACCAGACCGTGACCCCCGCGACCGTGTTATCACAGTTGCTTATTTCGCCTTGATTCCGTGGTCGAATCTGAACCAGCCTGAATCGAACAAGGTAGCCGACCTCAAATGGACCTCAGTGACTCAGGTGCCCAAGTTGGCCTTCGACCATAGAGAAATTCTGCGCTACGCCGTTCAAAGATTGCGCGCCAAAGTCACCTACAGCAACATCGTCTATGGGCTGATGCCTGACCAATTCAGATTATCCGAACTGCAACGCATGTACGAGATCATCCTCGATGACCAGCTGGATAAACGCAACTTCAGAAAGCGCATTATGGCCAGCGGGTTATTACAGGAAACCGGCAAGAAACATCTCAACGGCGCTCACCGGCCTGCCATGCTATATCAGTTCAAAAAAATGGAAATCACTTTTATGAATTAAGGAGGTAATATGACTACATTCCCTCTCCCTATTCCCGAATTTTTTCAAGCAGACAAAGTCAGCGAAGTCTGGCGGATTCCCTATGAGGAACGCGCCAAACAAGCCCGGGACTGGGCGCGTCTGCACTCGCTTCAACCTGCTTCTGCAGACCAGACCCGCTCCTGGCTGATGCTGATCGATGTGCAAAACACCTTCTGCATCCCAGATTTCGAACTCTATGTTGGCGGGCGCAGTGGACGCGGCGCCGTGGAAGACAACGCACGTCTGTGTGAATTTATTTATCGCAACCTGGGCACAATCACCCACATCACTGCCACTATGGATACACACATGACCATGCAGGTCTTTCACGCCATCTTCTTTGTGGATAAAGATGGTAATCACCCGGAACCCTACACCGATATCCATGCCTCCGAAATCAAAGAGGGCCAGTGGACCTTCAATCCCGCTCTCGCCAGCGAATATCACATCGCGCCGGAATACGGTCAGCAAATGATGCTGCACTATGCCGAAGAGTTGGAAAAGAAAGGCAAATATGCCCTCACGATCTGGCCCTATCACGCCATGCTCGGCGGCATTGGTCACGCGTTAGTCTCTGCTGTAGAAGAAGCTTTGTTCTTCCACTCAGTTGCACGGAATGCCTCATATGATATCGAGATCAAAGGCAATAAACCGTTCACCGAAAATTATTCCGTCATCGGGCCTGAAGTGTTAACCGGCCCCATGGGCGAGACTTTGGGAACACACAATACCAAATTCATCGAGCAACTTCAGCAATATGACCGACTTATCATTGCGGGTCAGGCCAAATCCCACTGCGTGGCATGGACCGTCTCTGATCTGCTCGAAGACATCGCGCTCACCGATCTCCAACTCGCGGAAAAAGTGTACCTGCTTGAGGATTGCTCCTCGCCAGTAGTTGTCCCTGGAGTGGTGGATCATACCGACGCAGCTGATACAGCCTACGAAAGATTCGCCAAAGCAGGCATGCACATTGTGAAATCAATAGATAATTTTTAGCATAGAAGTATACATGTACACAGATCCATGTTCACTCGTGTACGTGACCACCTATTTACTTTAAGGAAATGCACATGTCCATCTTCGATAACAAACGCCTGACCAATGAAACCTTCAAACTCGATATCGAGCGCATGCGCCGCGGCTGGTATTCAGATAAATACTTTGAAAACATCGGCCGCATGTTGATCGCGCTGGCTTCTGAAAAATATTCCTACGCAGGGAAACATCACAACCTGCCCCCTACCATATCCCCTGAAAATATCTCCGTGGGGGATATCGAAGTGGAAATGCAATGGTTCACGCGCCGTCCTGGCAGCACGATCGTCGTCGGTGTGGATAAATCGCTGGAGATGCTTAGGTACTGCACGGGTTATTGGGAAGGCGATACTTTTGTGGACACCTCCAATCATTTGGAAGTATGGGCCGTTCAAGATGGATCGGTGGTGCAATCAGATGGCAACCCACTTAATATAGAGCCGGTGATCAAAGTCCGCGGGCGGTATCGCGATTTTGCCCTGCTCGAAACTCCCACACTGGGCGTACTCACCCGCTCCAGCCGCGTGGCAACTAATGTCTACGAGACTTTGATGGCAGCGCGTGGCAAGCCGGTTTTATTCTTCCCTGCCCGCTTTGACCTCCACGAGGTGCAAGCCGCGGATGGGTACGCGTATAACATCGCCATCAAACGCTTCAACGCGGATCATTCGCGTGAGATCGGCTCGTTCGTCTCCACTGATGCGCAAGGTGACTGGTGGGGTGGCGCGGGCGGCGGGACAGTTGCGCATGCCGCGATCGCCTCTTTCCTTGGCGACACCGCGGAAGTGATGATGCAATTTTCACGCGTGTTACCACCTGCGGTTCCACGCATTGCATTGGTGGATTTCAACAACGATTCCGTGCGTGATACTTTGCGCGTGATCGATGAGATGTTTGCCAGATATCGTGAATTATGTGACGCCGGTGCTGAAGCCGAAGCCGCGAAATATGTTTTATATGGCGTCCGGTTGGATACGAGTGGCAGTTTGCGGGATGTGTCAGTGGAACCCTTAGGTGACCAGACGCTTGATCTCGGTGTGACACCACGGCTGGTATTCAACGTGCGCCAGGCGTTGGATTCGGCCTGGGAATCATGGAACATGCCTCCAACTTGGAAAGAAGCGGCGCGTGACTATTGTCGCAACGTGAAGATCGTCGTATCGGGTGGGTTTAATCCCGAAAAGATTCGCAGATTCGAGCGGTTGGGAGTCCCCGTGGATATTTATGCAGTGGGCTCATCACTCTTCAACAACAACGGCTCGACCGTGACCGATTTCACCTCAGATGTGGTGCGGGTGAAGATTCACGGTGAATGGATCGATATGCCAAAGGTGGGACGCCGGCCACTACCCAACCCTAATTTGGAACGTGTCTGGTAATTATTTCTTTTTCGCAATGACCGTGAATATATGCCAATGTTTGGGGCCACTCACTGCCTCGCCATATTCATCCTGCTCTTGAAATGACTCGATCTCAAAATCACTGAATAAAGCACGAGCTTCCTTAGTAGTCTGAAACGTCATGTCTTTGTTATGAGCCCATGAGTCATTAACCCCAAAAAGCTGACCGGCAAAGCGTCCGCCCGGTTTTATGGCAGCCACGATCTTTTTCCAAAATGTGTCGAAATGTTCAGGCTTGCAAAATGGGATACTAAAACTGGCATGGATTAAATCGGCAGGCACCAGGCTTACCTCTTCAAACTTTGCAATTTGAGTTTGCAAATGGGCGCGGTGCGCTTCTGATAATTTATCCAGCAGGCGTTTGATTGCACCTGGTTCGGCATCAACGGCAAGGACGTTCCAGCTACGTGAAAGTAATTCAAGTGTCTCCGTGCCATCGCCGCAGCCCAGGTCAATGGCGTGGCGTGAAGTATTTTGAGAGACATCTTCTTCAACGGCTTTCAGCACAGCCAGCAATAGTGGGCGCGGAGCCCGTCCCTGTATTTTTTGGTAGTAATCCTCCCAGGTTGGGTTTTCATCTGCCATGTGAGATCTCCAGCGAAATGTAAACTAGTTGGCTTCGGCGGCAAGATCAGACTGTGGATTGCTTATTTTGTAAAGCAACATGAATGCGAGCAGGCCCGCAGCGATATCAAGCAATCCTTTCATATTGAGCAAGGGCACAACACCTACCGTATCACCCAAACTGCTGGCAGCCACCTGACCTAGTAAAACGAAGAGTGCCACGCTTGTACCGAGTGCTCCAAACACACGTCCGCGGTAGGGGTCCGCGACGTGGCGCTGGAGGAGGGTATCCACACCGACGGAATAACCTACAATAGGAATGCCTGCCAAAAGGATGAGGGTCAATGCCAATGGCAACGCAGGGACATTAACCATGGTCAGGATGAGGAGTCCGTTGATTGCCAGCAATCCAATCAGACGGTTGGGCCAGATCCGGTTCCCTATCCAGCCAATCAGCAGCCCACCCATTAATCCACCAATGGCTTGCGCGCTCGTCAGCCAGCCGAATTCCAAGGCCTCGCCACCCAGTTTCTGACGGATGAAGATCACAAAGGCCACATTGAAGAGGCCTTCAGCGATACCCGCTATTCCAATAACCCAAAAAATCACAGATACAACCGGACTGTTCAGCATAAAACGAAGGCCAGCCAACCAATCCTGCCAAATATGTGACTGGGCAGTTGCCGAGTTCATGCCTTCGACCTCTCCAACCAAAGCAGGCCGGACGATGAACGCAATCATGATTCCAGAAATCAGGAAGGAAATGGAATCGATGAATATCACATTTCTGAAGCCAAATGAACTCAACATTAACCCACCCAGGGCTGGACCAGCAAGACGCGCCAGATTGTTATTCAGTGAATTGAGCGAGTTGGCCGCGACCAGGTGAGATTCATCCACCAGTTGCGGGAGTAAAGCATTTTCAGCCGGGCCAAAGAATTGAGAAATGATCGACTCTAAAAAAGCGACCAGGTAAATAATCCAGATCGATTCGGAAGACTTCACAAAAAGTAATAATAGCAAAAGGACGGCCCGCGACAGATCGGCAATGACCATGATACGCTGACGATCCCAGCGATCAACATAGACTCCCGCTACTGAGCCCAACACCACGCGCGGAAGCGTGCTGGCCACGAACATAAGGCCTGTGGCCAGCGAGGAATGGGTAAGGTTGTAGGTGTAGATGGGGAGCGCGATGAAAAGCACCCAATCGCCGATCATCGAAATCAAACCGGCAAACCAGAGTAAAGCAAAATTACGTTGACGCAGGGTAATGAGCATCGTCAGATTATAACGGTCTCACGGAGCATCTAAACCCCAACAGATTACTGTCATTGAGACAATTTTTATGGCATATCTGGGTCGACCCTGCTCAATGTATAACTAAACAGTTCATTGCCGACCAGCAGGTTCATGGACCTATCCATCAGGAAGAGATGATTCTCGTCCATGTGGAGGAAGGACACAGGTGGTTGACCAACGTCTAGATTGAGTTGGTAAATAACCGCATCGGAGTCACCGTCCATGCTATGGACGATCTCCCAAGAACCTTCTCGATAAGTGCTGGTTCCCATCAAGAGATATGTGCTGGGCGCGCCGGTCGCGGCGTCCTGATATAGTGTGAGCCGTATTTTGATTTTCAGACAACCGGGGAAGGTTGGAAACTTCGTAAATTCAACCACCAATTCATGACAGGGCGTCCTGCCATCGAATACGCCAAACACCGACGAACCCGCGGGCATGGGTGGCAGAGGTGGGCGAGTGGGAGGCTCAGGAAAAGAATCAGGCGAAACCGTAGATTGAGGCGGATTTTGATTATCCATCCGATTGAGGGTGTAGGCCCAAGCACCGTTTCCCACCAGGAGAGTCTTTTCACTACTTAGTACATGGATAAGATTTTCATCGACCTTCAAAAACGAGACTGTCGTTTGTGGATCATCTGGGTTGAGTTGATAGATGGTAGAATCAGGATCGGACTTTGTGCCTGTGGTGATCACCCATGGACCGTTCATCACGATGGGTGTACCTCCGCCAACCAAACTGTTTGTTCCCTGTTTGGATAAACCATAGGCACTATTCAATTGATAGGTAGTGGGAGTTTTCGTCTGTGGGTTCTGATAAAGGACCAGGCTCCAGATCATTTGGTCACAATCCGTATCGGATGGGATTTGAGGCAGTGGTCTCGCCTGCGCACTGCATGGCGTGTTGCCCCGAAATACGCCATGGATTTCCGATCCCTGTGGCGGGGTGGGGATGGGAACGCTGGTTTGCGAATTGACTCCCGCGCAAGCGGAGAGGGACAATAAGGTGAAAGCCAGTAATAAATTGAGGAACAGTTTCATGAACACTCCATACTATGATACCCCGTTCATAAATGTTTCGTTCCGCCAACTGAGAGCGGACGTAAACGCCCGCTCTCAACATCAAGCAAATCTTATTTAGTGATCAGACAGCCTTGCGGTGGACCCGATGGCAGACCCGAACTGTGATGCGATGGCCGTTACGCCAGAACGTGATGCTGCGACATACTACCACGCCCGACGCAATGACAGTCGCTTGATCCCCTGCTGCGGATAGGCCAGTCGTTATCGGAGAAGACGCAGACGTGGCGTGGGCAGGCGTCGTTGGAATCGCTGCCAGGACCAACGCAGTGACCATGACCAGGCTAAACAAAAGGTGGGAAAGTTTGGTTGTTTTCATAAGAACGATCCTCCTTTGATCGTTGAGTTCATTGTAGAAGCTCAGGGTAACCGTCTTATGACCGTGTTGTAAAAAACCTGTAAAAGCTCGGGCACTTATAAAGTGCCATCCCCAAAGTGACGCATAAGGGAGATGACTCGTCCCAGTTTCCCCGCCTAACCAGAGCACCTTTTGCAAAGCCTGTATCAAAATAGTGGCAACCTATATGGTTGCGCAGGATATGCATTTGATAATCTGGTATAGTGTTTCCACATAGCGGGAATGTTCACTCTCTTTGGATCGGAGATTATGATGTTTCTGTTAATGGGCTTATGTTTTGGCATTTCAGCTTTTGGACTACTCGTGGGTGCAGCGTGGACTTATTTCAAACAGCAACAGACCATGGAGAGTCGGGTCGCAGCGACCGGCACCGTGGTGGAGTTGACACAGCAAAACACAACCCGCGGCTACATCCTGTGTCCGGTGGTTGAATTTACCATTCCATCCGGAGAAAAGATCAGGTTTACCTCCGAGTTTGGGTCGCGCCCGGCAGGTCATACCATTGGTCAGAGCGTTGCAGTCCGCTATGATGCCGCTGACCCGCAAAAAGCGGAGATCGAATCGAGCATGAGCCTTTGGCTCGTTCCACTTATTCTGGTTTTTATGGGCTTGATTGCCTGCTGCCTGACAGTGGCCTTCCTTGGGTTTTATTGGCTTGGTCTTTCGTCTTTTTCGCCCTGAAATGTACTGCCCAAACCACGCTCAAATTTAACTCCTCTCTCGTCTACCACCCGTGCCTGCGCTCCGTGTTGTAGAGGACTTCACCAAAATTGATAATCGAGATAAAGACGCGGGCTTTACCATTCTTAACATCTTGAAGAATCTGTTCAACGCGTTCTGCACCTGGCTCATTTTCAAAATAAGCCATGAAGGCAAA
>Ga0070699_100001282_pt1 | contig 23157 bp, 18 predicted proteins | sample KBSK1503metaG_FD_65473 | JGI IMG/M metagenome (GOLD analysis project Ga0070699, IMG submission 65473) | Corn, switchgrass and miscanthus rhizosphere microbial communities from Kellogg Biological Station, Michigan, USA - KBS K1-50-3 metaG | ecosystem: Host-associated > Plants > Roots >...
GGCCTTCAGCAACGAGCTGCGGATCGACCACAGCGTGACCTGCCCGATCATCACCCTGCGGCCGCAGGCCGACCTGCCCATCGTGCCGGTCTACACCAACATCTTCGCGCCGCCGATGCCGCGGCCTTCGCGGTTCGTCGAGCTGGGCCGGGCGCTGCGGCGGATGGTCGAGGCCTGGCCGTCGGACAAGCGGGTGGCCATCATCGGCACCGGGCACCTGTCGCTGGAGCTCGGCGGCCCGCGGCAGTTCGGCCCGCACGGCCCGGATCCGGAATTCGACCGCAAGGCGGTGGCCTGGATCGCTAACGGCGACGTCGACGGCTGCCTGTCCGAGGTCACCCTGGCCAGCCTGCACGCCCCCGGCAACGCCACCCACGGATTCATGGACTTCATGCTGATGATGGGCGCGGCTGGTGACGGCGTGAAGGCCGACTACACCGACAGCCTGGACCTGTTCCACACCATGGAGGCCTACTTCACCTGGTATCCGGAAGGAGCGCCCTCGTGAGCAAGTACCTGCTGGACAAGTTCCTGTACACGGTGGACCGCGATCCCGAGCTGGTCGAGCGCTACCGCGAGGACCCGGGCGGCACGGTGGACTGGTGGGAGCGGGAGATCGCCAACGCCGTGCTGAACTGCCACGCCGCGGAGAAGTCGACCTGGCTGGCGTTCGAGGAGGCGGAGCGCCGCGCCCTGCGCGAGCACGACCACGTGGCGCTGTTCCAGCTGGGCGCCCACCCGTTCCTGACCCTCACCCTGTTCATCGCGATGTTCGAGCGTGACCACGGCCCGCTGGAGTATCAGATCGCCTACGCCCGGGCCATGGATCACATCACGCTCCCCTACCCCGACATCGCCACCTGAGGAAGCGGAAACCGGGCGACACGCCCGGATCGGTGATTGCCCTCCCGCCGCTCTCCCGGAGCCCTAGAATCCTGCACGCGGGGCCGCGAACAAGCCGGGAGAATTATGGCTGCGGCCCTGCTGGAACCGGGTACCCGCCTGCTGCACATCGGCCCGCACAAGACCGGCACCACCGCCATCCAGGGCGCGCTGCACCTGGCCAGGGAACGACTGGCCGCCCAGGGCGTGGTCTACCCCGGCCGGGGCCGGCAGCCGCTGTGGCCCATCCTCGCCGTCACGGGCCAGCCCGCCCTGCGCGGCGGCCCGCGCCCCCAGATCTCCTACTGGGACAATCTGGTCCGCGAGGTCCGCGCGGCCGGAGACCAGCGCGTGGTGCTGAGCAGCGAATTCTTCGCCGAGGCGGACGACGCCGCGGCCCGCCGCGTGATGGCGGACCTGGGCGGCTCCCGGGTCCACGTCGTGGTGACGCTGCGCTCCCTGACCCGGATCATGCCGTCACAATGGCAGCAATATCTGCAGAACGGCTTTCATTTCCGGTACCTGGAATGGCTCGAAGGAATACTCAGCGATCCACCGCGCACGCCGACGCCAGGTTTCTGGCGCCGGCATAGGCATGACGCGCTGGTAACCCGCTGGGCTGCGGAAAACGGCCCGGAAAACGTCACCGTCATCGTGCTCGACGAATCAGACCGGCTGATGCTGCTGCGCGTATTCGAATCGATGCTCGCTCTGCCCGGCGGCTTCCTCGTACCTGAGGAAAGGGCGTCGAACCGGTCCCTCACGGTGGCGGAGGCCGAACTCGTCCGGCGGCTCAACGAGGAATTCAGCCGCCGGGCCTGGCCGCACCGCAGCTACGCCAGGTTCATGCGGTACGGCGCCGTCGAGCACATGAAGGACGCCCGCCAGCCGTCGCCGGACGAGCCGAGGATCGCGACCCCGGCCTGGGCTCTGGCCCGCGCCGCCGAGATCAGCGCCGAGATGGCCGCGAACATCGAGGCGCTCGGCGTGAACATCGTCGGCGACATCTCCTCGCTGGGCAAGGTGCCGGACGAGGTGGCGGACCCGGGCGCGGACGGCGGGCCCGCCGTGACGGTGCCCGTCGAGGCCGCGGCCCGCGCCACGCTCGGCGCGTTTATCGCGGGCGGGGCAGGCGGCCAGACCGCCGAGGAGATCGTCCGGAACCTTGACACCAGGAGCCTGGCGAAGGTGCTGGCTATCCGCTGCCGCCAGCGGATACACCGGAGGGTGCCCGACGGGCGACCATATCACCCGGCCTGACCGCTTGGCACAGCGCCGGGCAGGCGTGTTCAGCGCCTGCCCGGCGTGCCAGGATGGCGGCATGACAGACCCGCGTGCCGGGCAGCCCGCTGCCGCTGAAGACCTGGTGGACGTCGCGAAGCTGGTTACCGCCTACTACGCGGTGCACCCCGATCCCGGCGATCCGGTGCAGCGGGTGTCGTTCGGCACGTCGGGGCATCGCGGATCGGCGTTCACGGCGACGTTCAACGAGGACCACATCCTGGCCACCACCCAGGCGATCTGCGAGTACCGGGCTAGCCAGGGGATCGACGGCCCGCTGTACCTGGGCGCCGACACGCACGCGCTATCCGAGCCGGCGCAGGTCAGCGCGCTGGAGGTGCTCGCGGCCAACGAGGTCCGCGTCATGGTCGACGCGCGTGGCGGGTACACGCCGACGCCGGCGGTGTCCCGCGCGATCCTGGCGCACAACACACGAGGGACCGGTCCGCGCGCCGACGGGATCGTGGTCACCCCGTCGCACAACCCGCCGCCGGACGGCGGGTTCAAGTACAACCCGCCCGACGGCGGGCCTGCCGGAACCGACATCACCAGGCAGATCCAGGACCGGGCGAACGAGCTGCTGGCCGACGGGCTGAAGGGGGTGTGCCGGGTCCCGTACGCCCGGGCGGCCGCGGCCGGCACCACCGGGAAGTTCGACTTCCTGGACAGCTACGTGGCCGCCCTCGGGCAGGTGGTGGACCTGGCCGCGATCAAGGCGGCTGGGGTGCGCATCGGCGCCGACCCGCTCGGCGGGGCGAGCGTGGCCTACTGGGGTGAGGTCGGCGACCGCTACGGTCTCGACCTGACCGTCGTCAACCCGGTCGTGGACGCCACGTTCCGGTTCATGACGCTGGACTGGGACGGCAAGATCCGGATGGACTGCTCCTCGCCGTCCGCCATGGCCGCCCTGATCGGCCGCCAGCACGAGTTCACCGTTGCGACCGGGAACGACACCGACGCGGACCGGCATGGCATCGTTACGCCCGACGCCGGGCTGCTCAACCCCAACCACTACCTCGCGGTCGCCATCGACTACCTGTACCGGCACCGGGACGGCTGGCCGGCCGCGGCCGCCGTGGGCAAGACGCTGGTCAGCTCCTCGATGATCGACCGGGTGGCGGAGGGCCTGGGCCGTGAGCTGCTGGAGGTCCCGGTCGGGTTCAAGTGGTTCGTGCCCGGCCTGCTGGACGGTTCGGTGGCCTTCGGCGGCGAGGAGAGCGCCGGGGCCTCGTTTCTGCAGCGCGACGGCTCGGTCTGGACCACCGACAAGGACGGGATCATCCTGGCCCTGCTCGGCGCGGAGATCACCGCGGTGGCCGGGCGCTCGCCTTCTGAGCTCTACCAGGACCTGACGTCCCGGTACGGGGACCCGGCCTACGCGCGCATCGACACCGCCGCCAGCCGTGCGCAAAAGGAGGCGCTGGGCAGGCTCTCCCCCGAGCAGATCTCCGCCACCGAGCTCGCGGGCGAGCCGATCACCGCGGCGCTGACCACCGCGCCGGGTAACGGCGCCCCGATCGGCGGGCTCAAGGTGGTCGCCGGATCCGGGTGGTTCGCCGCCCGCCCGTCCGGCACCGAGGATGTCTACAAGCTGTACGCCGAATCGTTCCGCGGCCCCGGGCACCTCGCCGCCATCCAGGACCAGGCCCGCGAGATCGTCGCCGCCGCGATCGGCGGCTCCTGACCGGCCCATCTGACCGCCCTTACCTGACCGCTCTGCCCCACCGGACTCGCTCTCCACACGAACTACATATGGTCTTCACCCAGGTGACACCCCCGCGGGCTGGGCTAGTCCCATGGATCTTGCCGGGCGGGACGGGCTCATGGTGCGGCGCGCCGGGGCGGGGCAGGCATGCGGACCTGCGCCGGACACCCCCCGGGCCGCTGCCCTGGGCAGACGGTCACCCTGCCTGACGAGCTTGCCGCGGTACCAGCGGACGAGGGCAGTCCGCCCCGGGATGTCCCCTGCGCTCCAGCTCCCCTATGAGGCCGAGGACGGGCCGGTCAGCACCCGCCCGGCTGTCGTGGGAGTGGGCGGGGAGGAGCACAGCGATTCGCCGGACCGCGGCACCGCCCGGCGATCCACCAGACGGGCCGCGCAGCGCGGCATGGGCCGCCGGTTACTCGCCACGTATCCTCGCCGGACCAGAAGCGGGCAAGGTGTTCTGCCTGTCGACCGAGCCGTCCAAGGAGGCGGTGCAGCGGGTGCACGAGAAGGCCGGGCATCCCGCAGACGAGATCTACGAGCTGCCGGTCGAGGTCTAGTACGGGACTCAGAGCAGGCGCAGGTCGACTGCCCGCTGGAGGGCTTGCGAGCGTGAGGATGCCCCGAGCTTGTGGTAGATCGACCGCAGGTGGGTCTTGACCGTGTTGCGTGAGATGTAGAGGGTGTCGGCGATCTGCAGGTAGGTACTGCTCGGCAGGAGGGTGAGGATGCGCTGCTCGGTAGCGGTCAGCGGCTCAGCGAGCGGGTGGCCGGGACGGCCGGCGCAGGCCTGGACGGCGCGCTCCTCGACCGCCGCGGCAATCAGCTTCTCGACGAACGGGTCGTGCCGCAACTGGGCCGCATGCTCAACCAGGTAGCTAGTCACCTGGGGAGTGACCGTGATGACGGTGTTGAGGAAACCCTGATTGCGGGCGGCGTGCAGGACCCCGCCCACGATGCTCGCCGCCGCAGGGTCGCCGCGCCCGATCGCGGCGGCGGCCAGAAGTATCTGGCGCACCAGCACGCGGCGCGGGGTCAGGTCGCCAGCTGCCGCTGCCCGCAGGTGCTCCTGCGCGGCGTGGTGATCGCCGGCGGCGAGCGCGATCCTGGCCAGCAGCAGGCCGCGGCGGGCGGCGGGCAGCCGGGCGGCCAGCTCGGCCGGGAAACGCAGGTCGCCAAGGGCCAGGCGCAGCAGCGCCTCCTGCTCATCAGCCCGGGCCAGCAGCGACGGGGAGGCCCGGGGCAGGACGTGGCGCGCGGCCCCGACGGTAGCCAGCGCGTCGCGGACGTGCCCGCGGGCGGCCCAGATCCGCGCCCGGTCGAGCAGCGCCAGGAACTCGAACAGCGGCCGGCGCTGTTCGGTTATCGCCAGCACCCGCTCGGCGAGGTGCTCCGCGGTGTCGAGGTCGCGGCCCTCCAGGGCGAGACCGGACAGCACGCGCAGGTGGTCGACGGCGAAGTAGTGCTGGCTGAACCCCAGCCGCCGGGCGTCGGCATCGGCGGCCCTGGCCGCAGTGGCGGCCTCAGCCAGGTGGCCGGACTCGAACCAGGCCAGTGCCCGCGCACCCGGCACCATCACCAGCTTGACCGGTTCGGCGACCAGGGGTGCCGCCAGAGCCGTCGCCGCCTCGCGCGCGACCGCCTGGAAGTCCTCCAGGCAGTTATCGACCCGGATGAGGATCAGCGGGAGAGCGGCGGTCCACTCGTCGGCGAGCTGCGTCCGCTCCTGGACGGCCCGCGCGGTTACAGCCGCATCCACGGCCTTGTCCAGCTGGCCGGTCACCCCGTAGTGGAATGCCCTCATCATCGCGAAGCGGGCCGCCAGCGCCGACCCGGCCGGGATCTTCCCGGCCTGCTCGAGCAGGTCAAGGTATTCGCCGCCGCGCGCCGCGTCGCCCCATAGCAGCAGGTCGGCGGCCAGGGCCAGCAGCCGGTCCGGGGCATCGGCCAGCAGCGCGGGGTCGATCATGGTGAGATCCAGCGGTGCCGGCACCGCCGCGTCGTGCAGGAAGTCGGGCACCACCCGGTCCTGCAGGAGCGTCAGCGCCCGGTCGGTCTGCCGCGCCGCAAAAAAATGGCGGACCGCACGCCGGGTGTCTCCGGTGACCTCGAACCATTCGGCCGCCCGCAACTGAAGCGCCTGCTCGCGGGCGCGGTCCCCGGCGTGCAACTCGGCGCGCAGCACCTGGCGCACCAGATGGTGGTAACGGAAGCTGGTTCGCTCGTCATCGAGTGCCACCAGGAACAGGTGAGCGGTATCGATGCCGCGCAGCAGCGCCTCGGCGTCCTGCCGTCCGGTGACCGCGGCGCACGCGTCCATGGTCAGTAGCCCCAGGATCGATGTGTCCAGCATGAACTGGGCCACCTCAGGCGGCTGCTGGTCAAGAACCTCGGAGATGAAGTATTCGGCGATCGTGCGGCCGCGGATCTCCAGCGCCCGGGCGATCTGGGCCGGGTCCGTGGTGCCGCACAGCGAAAGCGCCGCCATCTGCAGGGCGGCCGGCCACCCTTCACTTCGCTGGTGAAGCATGGCCAGGTCGCTGCTGGAGATCGCTACGCCGAAGTTCGCCAGCAGGTCCTGGGTCTCGGTGAGGGACAGATATAGGTCACGGTCGCGGATCTCGCACAGCTCATCCGACATCCGCAGCCGGTGCTGACGCAGAGGAGGGTCGGAACGGCTAGCCAGCACCAGCTGTACGCTCTCGGCCGGCCAGCGCTCGACGAGATCGGTCATGTCCCTGGCTACCGCGGTCGCGTCGTGGAAGTCGTCCACGATGATCGCCGACCCAGGGGGGAGCCTGGCGGCATCGTTGGCGACCGACGCGGTGACGTCAGCCGACATCCTCCGGTCCATCGCGAGCAGGTTGGCGGCATCGGCACCGAATCCCGCGTCAATGCCGCGGGGAGCCTCGATGAACCCGGCCCAGAACCGGACCGGATCAGCGTCGGCCCTGTCGCAGGACAACCAGGAGGTCACGCCGGGCGGACGCGCCATCGCCCAGTCCGCCAGCAGCACCGTCTTGCCTGCCCCGGCCGATCCCACCACAACGGTCAGCCGCTGGCCGGCTCCCGCCGCCAGCCGCCCATGCAGCTCCGGCCTCGTGATCAGCGTCGCGGGCAGCGATGGCGGCCGGAACTTCGCCTGCGCGAACCGCACGCCCCGCACGGTGGCGCGTCCGGTCGTCGCGCCCTCACCCATCCCCTAGCCGTCCCCCAGCCAAGACGGTGTTCACAGGGTCGTTCTCTCCTCCGGTGGCCGTCCGTGTCCCGTCAGGCCATCGCGACACGCCGAACATCTTCAAGGATGGCGGCGCCGGCGCGGGCAGACATCACCCGTCCGGGGTTATTCCACGAAGAACCCGGGATTTGCGCCACGCCCACGGCCGGGCCATGGCGCCGGACCCGGATCACCCTCGACAGGGCGATGACGAGGGACCCGGCCGTCCGGCATGCTTGGGCGCGTATGAGCTAGAAAACACGTAAGAGCTAGAAGACCGGGAGGTGGTTGCCCGGTGGGATCACAAACATATGAGATCACTTTCCTGGGGAAGGCGGGCTCCACGCTGCTCGCGGAATTCGACGATTGCGAGGTCGCCGTAGGGCGTGGCACGACCACCCTTCGGGCCGAGCTGCCCGATCAGGGTGCGCTGACCGGGCTGATGCAACGGATCACCAGCCTCGGACTCGACGTGATCGACGTGAGCCTCGTGATGCTACCTCCCGAGTCATGACCGGACTTTGACGTCCATCATGTGCCTGCGGGGGAGACGATGAGCGGTCGAGGAGGGAGCGTAAGCCAGCTCCCCCGCGCCAGCAGGCACGAGGTCCGCGAACTCGCCCCCGGGGCCATCGGAACCGCGCGAGTGACCGCGTTCGGCGTGAGCAACGTGGCCCCGGCCGGTGCCGTGGCGGGCGGGCTGGTGATCGTGGTGGGGTACGCCGATTTCGCGGCTCCGCTGGTCATACTCATCGCTCTTGCCGCGTCCCTGTGCTGCGCGGTCAGCATCGCGGAGTTCGCCCGGCGGCTGCCGTCAGCCGGCTCGCTCTACACCTACAACAGCCGCGGGCTGGGCGGGACCGGGGTTTCCTGACCGGCTGCGCGGAGGCGTTCGGCGCGGGACGGCACAATATCTCCGGCCTCACCCAGCAGCACAACCCGCTGGGGTATCTCACCAGCCGGTACTGGTCGCCGTCCGCGCTGTGGGTTATCGACCTCGTGGTCGTGCTCACCGGCCTTGGTTTCGTCACGGCCGCGGTCAACGCGATCATCCGGGTCCTATTTGCCATGGGACGCGAACGCGTTCTCCCGCGGTCACTTTCCCGGCTGTCCAGCCGCCGCACCCCGGCCGTGGCCATCGGCTGCGTCGCGGTGCTCACGCTCGTGCTCGGCCTGCCGTTGACGTACACCTACGGCGGCGCCCGTACGTTCGGGTTTCTCGCCGGGGCCGCCGGGCTTTCCGTGGTGCTCGTTTACCTTGCTGTTAACCTCTCGGCCATCTGCGCGTTCCGTGCCACGTTCCGCGACGAATTCAGATTCTGGCGTCATCTGCTCATTCCGGCGACGGCCGCCGTTTTCTTCCTGTTTCCCCTCTGGGGGATTCTTCACCCGCGCGGCTGGACCCTGATGGCCCTGCTGCCATTCCTGGCTCTGGGGTGGCTCTGCCTCGGCGTCATCGCCGTTGGCGTCCTGCGAGCCCGGCGGCCAGCAAGCTTCCAGGCGCTGGGCCGGGTTTTCGCGCCAGTCGACGATGATCAGTAGGCGCTCCTTTCGGCCGGAATTGGTTCGTCTCTTATGGCAGGCTGCTTTCGTCGGCCATCTCGGCCTCGGCCACCGCCACGGCGATGCCGAGAGCGCGCAGGATGTGGCCGCCGGCTGACATCACCCGGGGAGCGCCCACGACCGGGGCGACGGCGATCATGACACCTTGGATGTCCTCGGTGGTCATGCCGCTTTCCTGGATGGCGGAGGCGTTGATGAAGTAGGAGATGGGAGGCGCGTCCACCGCGATCAGGGCGGCCAGCCTGGCCAGCATGAACTCGCGCGGCGACAGGGAATTATGGTCCACCGAGGCGGCGGTCATGTCGGTAAGCGTGTCCAGGACGGGTCCGTCGGTACTCATGAATCCTCCAGTGATCAGTGCGGCCGGTAGGTGCTATCCGAGGGTGGCCGGAATCGTGACTCCCAGCCTGCCGGGGCCGCCGCGGAATGTCGTCACCCTCGCCCGGGTGATTCCGCTGCCGGTTTACCGCTCCGGCGGCGGCGCCACCAGGCTCACGTCGATGACGTCGAGCCCCAGGCTCCTGATCCGCTCCATCAGGCCGGGCAGCGCGGCCCGGTCCGGCAGCTCGACCCGCAGCGTGGTCGTGCCAGGACCTATGGTGACCTCGCAGTCATCAAACTCCGCGCGCAGCGTGCGGCCCGCCTGCCCCAGGAAAGTGACCTCATACGTGCGCGATCGCATCAGGTAACCACCTCCCGGTCTCCTCGTTCATCCTGGCCCGGGCGGCGCCCCCGGGCGGCACGTTGATCACCTCGTCAGCTGGCCGCGGGAGTGCCTGTGACCTGGGTCATTGGCTGCCGGCGCCGCGCGATGTACTTGCCGAGTTCCCAGAGCAGCAGGAGGGCGACGGGCGGGACCAGGGCCCAGCCGAACTGGCGCAGGTTGAGCTGGGTCGTTCCCAGCAGGCGGTTGAAGACGTCCATCTGAGTGACCAGCACGGCCAGGACGAACTCCCCGAGCATCGCCCAGTTCATCTGCTTGCTGTCAAAGGTCGCGGTAGTAAGCACCGTGCCGGTTTCGCTGCGGCATTCGACCGCGGCGACGATCAGGCACAACGCGAAGGAGGTGAACGCGATCGACTGCCCCGCGTGAACGCTGCCGAAAAGATGCTGGCCGACTTCGATCATGAACAGCAGGCCGATGGTGGTGGCCAGTCCGGCGAGCCCGACCGTGATGATCACCCCGGTGGTCAGGACAGACTCGCCGCGGGGGCGTGGTTTGCGGGCCATGAGCCCCGCGCTCTCCTTGTCGAAGCCGAGCGCGAAGCCGAACGGGGCGTTGACCACGAAGTGGATCCACAGCACCTGGGCGGGTGTGAACGGCTCGCCCTCGGCGATGTTGAACAACGTCGCGCCGAGGAAGGTCAGCACGAAGACAACCAGGAGCACCAGGACGAACCGGATGTACTTGGTCAGGTTGTCGTAGATCTTGCGGCCCTGCTCGACGGCGAACACGATGGTGGCGAAGTTGTCGTCGGACAGGATCATCCGGCCGGCGTTCTTGGCTACCTCAGTTCCGGTGCCCATGGCGATCCCGATGTCGGCCGCCTTGATGGCCGGGGCATCGTTGACGCCGTCCCCGGTCATGGCGACGACTTCGCCCTTCTTCTTGAGCGTGTCGGCTAGGAGCACCTTGTGCTCGGGGGCGACCCGGCCCACCCCGATGGAATCGATGCGGGCCAGCCGCTCGGACTCAGACAGGGCGGCGAAGTCGGCGCCCAGCATGGCCTCGCCGTCGATGCCGAGCTGAGTGGCGATGGCAGCCCCGGTTATCACGTCATCGCCGGTTACCATCCGGACCCGGATGTGCGCGGCCTGGGCGCTGGCCACCGCGTCCCTGGACTCATCCCGGGGCGGGTCGACCATCCCGACCAGGCTGGTGACCTGCAGGTCGGTGACGTAGCCGAGCAGGTCGCCATCGGGATCGAAGGTGGCCGGGTCGAGTGCCCTGGTGGCCGCGGCCATGACCCGCTGGCCCGCGCCTTCCATGCGTTCCATGTGGTTCTGGTGCCGCTCGCGCAGCCGGGCATCCCACGCGAGGCTGGTGCCCTCGGACAGGGCGCTGGCCGCTCGGGCCAGCACGGCCGGCGCCGCTCCCTTGACGAAGCACCGCACTACGGGCCGTCCGGCGGCGTCGGTGGCGGAGTTGAAGGTGGCCATCAGCTTGTAGGACGGGTCGAACGGCAAGGTGGCCAGCCGGGGCAGGCCCTCCCGGGTCTCGTCGATGTCCAGCCCGGCCTTGTAGCCGAGCACCAGCAGGGCACCCTCGGTTGGATCGCCGACGACCTTGCCTTCGACCAGCCTGGCGTCGCTAGCGACCAGGTACGGCAGGACCGCGCTCTCGATGGCGTCAGCGGCGCCTGCCGCCCGGTGAACCTTCCCGTCCAGGCCGTAGCCGATGCCCGAGACCGTGTACCGGCCAGCTGGGTGCACCACCTCCACCGCGGTCATCTGGTTCATCGTCAGCGTGCCGGTCTTGTCGGAGTTGATGGCGGAGGTGAACCCCAGCGTCTCCACCGAGGGCAGATCCTTCACGATGGCGTTGCGCTTGGCCAGATCAACGCCGCCGAGCGAGAGGATCGTCTGCGTCACCGTCGGCAGGGCCTCCGGGATGGCCGCGATCGCCAGCGACACCGCGGCGGTGAACAGCGCATCCCATGGCCTGCCGCGTGCCCGGCCCAGCGCGAACATCACGATCATCGTGATGCCCGCCGCGGCCGCGATCCAGAGGGTAAGCCGGTTCAGCTCCCTGGTCAGCGGCGATTCCTCCCGTGCTGTGGCGGCCAGCATCCCGGAGATCTTTCCGAGCTCGGTACCCGTGCCCGTGCCCGTGACGATGATGGTGCCGCTGCCGTGCGTGACCGGGGTGTTCATGAACGACATATTCAGCTGGTCACCGGGTCCCAAGTCTCCACCCGGAAGGGTGTCCGCGCTCTTGGCCGCGGGCGTGCTCTCCCCGGTCAGGGCCGACTCATCGATCTGCAGCGCGCTGGCGGCTACGATCCGGCCGTCCGCGGGCACCTCATCCCCGGCGGTAATCAGCACAACGTCGCCCACCACGACTTGTTCAGCCGGGATCACCAACTCAGACCCGTCCCGCCGCACCCGGGCGGTCGCCTTCATCATCGATCTGAGGGCGTTCATGGCGCTTTCCGCCTTGCCCTCCTGTCTCATCCCGACCACCGCGTTCAGCACCGTCAGCAGCACCAGCAGGACCCCGGTGCTCCACTCCTTGATCACCAAGGACACCACCGCCGCGGCGACCAAGATGATCTGCATATAGCTGCGGTACTCATCGAGGAACCTCAGCCAGCCCGGCTTGGCTTTCTCCTCCGGCAGCGCATTCGGGCCATTCTTGGCGAGCAGATCCGCCGCCCGCGCCGCAGGCAGCCCGACCGCCGGATCCACCCCGACCGCCGCGGCAACCTCGTCCGGCGTGCGTGCGTGCCAGTTCTGGCCCGCGGCCGGGGGCCGGCCCGCGGTTTCAGTCTGGACAGCCATGTGATGCCTCCGAACAGCTGTGCCCCTCCATCAGGTGCTGGCCTGGACGGCCGGGTCGGCTTTCGGCTCCGCGCTCGCTATGGCGAGGGTGTTGCCCTGGCGCCGCAGCTGGATGACCTTGTCGACGGCGACGACCGCTGGCGCGAGGAGGGACAGGGCGAGCACGATGATCCATTCCCGTCCGCTGAGCGAGGTGGTATCGAGCAGGCGCTGAAGCATGTTCAGCTCGACGGCGGCCCAGGTGAGGATCCAGCCGAGGATGATCCAGCCGAGGTAGGGGAACACCGGGGAGGACCAGGGTGCCTGGCGTTCGCGCCGCATGACCAGGCCGATGTTGACCGCGCTGAGCGAGACGACGGCGAAAGCCATGGTCATGTTGACCGACGCATGTGTGGTGCTCGGCTTGCCAGGTCCCCATTCGAGCACGGACAGGGCGGTGGCTGCGACCACGAACCCGAAGATGAACCAGCGGATGATCCACGGCCTAGTGACGATCTTGGTACCGGGCTTGCGTGGCGGCCGCTGCATAACTCCCGGGTCGGGGACGTCGACGATGAACCCGATCACCACGGTGATGACCACGAAGAACTTGCAGAACAGCAGCTGCAGCGGGAACAGGGCGACGCCGCCGTTGATGTTCAGGATGGTGGCGTAGACCATCAGCTGCAGCACCGACGCCAAGATCGTCAGCTGCAACCTGATGTAGGTGGAGATCCGCCGGTAGATGTCCCGGCCCAGGTCGACGGCCCGGACCAGGGTGGCGAAGTTGTCGTCGGTCAGCACGATCTTGGCGGCCTGCTTGGACACCTCCGAGCCGCTGCCCATGGCCACGCCGACGTCGGCCTGCTTGAGGGCGGCCGCGTCGTTGACCGCGTCGCCGGTCATCGCGACCACCTGGCCGTCCTGCTGCATGAGCTTGGCCAGGCGCAGCTTGTCCTCGGGCGCTACCCGGCCGAACACGTGCAGCTGGGGAAGCCGACTGAGGACCTCATCGTCGCTCAGGTGCTGCAGTTCGGTGCCAGTGATCACACCGGGCCCGAGGCCGAGCTCGTCCGCGATCGCGCGAGCGGTCACGGTGTGGTCGCCGGTGATCATCCGGACGTCGACCCCGGCGCCGAGCGCGCTGCGGACCGCGTCCCTGGCCTCGGTGCGCAGCGGATCCACGATCCCGACCAGCGCCACCATGACGAGATCAGTGACGGCGGCCATCGGGTCGGCCAGCGCCGCAGTCATCGCCGCGTCGTCCAGGTCGCGGGCGGCGAACGCAAGTACCCGCAGTCCGCGTTCGGACAGCTGGCGGTTGGCGGCCACGATCTCCTCCCGCACGGTGGCGATCGGCACGACCTCGCCGTGCCACAGCGCGTATCCGCAGTGCTGGAGGACCACGTCCGGCGCACCCTTCACGCTGGTGAAGTGCGGTTGCCGGATGACCAGCCCGCCCATCCGGTCGGGGAGGTCGTGGAAGGTGGCCATGTACTTGTACGCCGAATCGAACGGCACCTCGGCGCAGCGGGGCAGGGTTTCGCGGGTTTGCTCGGCGTCCACGCCCATCTTCGCGGCCAGCACCACGAACGCCGCCTCGGTCGGATCACCGATGACCGACCCGTCGTCGTCGACAGTGGCATCGGTGCACAGCACCAGGCCGAGCGCCAGGCGGTGGAAATCCGGCGGCTTCTCGCCGGCCACGCCCAGGATCGCGCCCGCCTTCTGGTATCCCGGGCCTTCGATCTTGAACCAGTCACCGCCGGCCAGCATCGTGGTCGCGGTCATCGCGTTCATCGTCAGCGTGCCGGTCTTGTCCGAGTTGATGACGGTGGTCCCGCCCAGAGTCTCCACGTCCGACAGCGATTTGACCACCGCCTTGGACTCGGCCAGCCTCCGCGCCCCAGACGACAACATGGCCTGCACGAACGTGGGCAGCCCGGTCGGGATGGACGCGATCGCGGTCGAGATGCACAGCAGCACGAGCGTCGTGATGTCCTGGCCGCGCACTATGCCGAAGATGGCGATGATCGCCACGGCCAGGAAGGCGATCAGGCCGAACACCTTGGTCATGCCGTCCAGCTCACGCTGCAGCGGGGAGCGGGACCGCTTGGTGGCCGTGACCATGCGGGCGATCCGGCCCATCTCGGTCGCGCTGCCGGTCGCGGTCACCACGAACGCCGTCGTGCCGCGGGTGACCTGGGTGTTCTGGAACACCAGGTTCGTCCGGTCCCCCAGCGCGGTCTCGTCGTCGGGCAACGTCGCCGGGTCCTTGGGCACCGGTGCGCTTTCCCCGGTCAGCGCGGCCTCCTGCACCTCCAGCGTGGCCGAGGAGACGATCCGCCCGTCGGCCGGCACCACGTCGCCCGCCTCCAGCAGGACGATGTCACCCGGTACCAGCTTGGTCGACTCGAGCTCGGCGATCTGGCCGGAGCGCCGCACCCGGGCATGGGGCACCTGCAGCTTCGCCAGCGCCTCCACGCTGGCCCGGGCCTTGAGCTCCTGGTTGGTACCCATCACCACGTTGAACAGCACCAGGCCCAGTACCACCAGCGCGGTGGCGATCTGGACGATCGCGAAGCTGGCCGCGACCACGATCAGCAGCATGATGTTCATCGGGTTGACCAACTGGCCCCGCGCCACTGCCCACACGCTCGGCGGCGGCTCGGTCGGTAGCTCGTTCGGCCCGTACTCGGCCAGCCGCCGCTCCACGTCAGCGGCAGTCAGCCCCTCGTCCGCATCGACACCCAGCTGCGCTGTCACGTCCTGCGCCGACAGCGCATACCAGGCCAGGCCGCCGCCTGGCTGCTGGGTGGTAGTAGCGGTCATCTCAGCTCCTCAACGACCTAGTGGCCGACTTGGACAGGCACCGGGCGGCTGGGGCGGCTCCGTTTCCACCCGTAGTCCAGGCCGATGCTGAGCGCCAGAACCGCTAGCAGCGTCACGATCGAAGCGGCTCGTTTCCGATACTGTTCGAGCGATCTGGTCAGGTCGTCACCCAACCGAGGGTGATTCTTGCCAGCGGGCGCAGGGTCAGAGCAAGCGCAGGTCGACTGCCCGCTGGAGAGCCTCCGAGCGTGATGCCACCCCGAGTTTCTGGTAGATCGACCGGAGATGGGTCTTCACCGTGTTGCGTGAGACGTAGAGCGTGTCCGCGATCTGCAGGTAGGTGCTGGTCGGCAGGAGCGTGAGGATGCGCTGCTCGGCAGCTGTCAGGGGCTCGGTGAGCACTCGGCTGGATGAGGCGGTGCCAGGCCGGGCAGCACGCACCTCGAGCGCCGCGGCAACCAGCTGCTCGATGAAAGGGTCGGGCCGAAGCTGGGCCGCATGCTCCACGACATAGCCGGTGACCTGGGGTGCGGTGGTGATGACGGTGTTGAGGAAGCCCTGGCTGCGGGCCGTGTACAGAATGCTTCCGAACATACTCGCGGCCGCGGGATCGCCCCGCTCGATGGCAGCGGCGGCCAGCAGTACCTGGCGCACCAGCGCGTGGCGTGGCGTCAGGTCGCCGAGTGCTGCTGCCTTCAGGTGTTCCTGCACAGCATGGTGATCACCGGCCGCCAGCGCGATTCTGGCCCGCAGCAGGCCGCGGCGGACTGCGGGCAGATTACTGGCCAACTCGGCCGGGGAGCGCAGGTCGCCGAGCGACAGGCGCAGCAGTGCCTCCTGCTCATCGGCCCAGGCCAGCAAGGACACGCTCGCTCCGGTCACAGCCTCGCGGGCCGCTCCGAGGGTCGTCAGTGCTTCGCGGACCTGCCCGCGGGCCGCCCAGATCTGCGCCCGGTCAAGCAGCGCCAGGAATTCGAAGAGCGGCCGCCGCTGCTCGGTTATCGAGAGCACTTGTTCGGTGAGATGCTCTGCGGTCTCAAGGTCGCGGCTTTCCAGTGCGAGGCCGGACAGCGTGCGCAGATAGTCGACGGCGAAGAAATGCCGGCTGAAGCCCAGTCGCAGGGCATTGGCATCAGCGGCCCTGGCCGCATCGGCGGCTTGAGCCAGGTGGCCGACCTCAAACCGGGCCAGAGCCCGCGAAGCTGGCACCATCACGAGCCTGACTGGTTCGGCGACGTCGGGCGCCGCCAGCGCCGCGTCCGCCTCGCGTTCGGCCGCCGCGAAGTCGTGCAGGCAGTTATATACCCGGATGAGGACCAGCGGGACGACGGCGTTCCATTCGTCGGCGAGTTGCGTCCGCTCCTGGATGGCCCGTGAATCCTGGGCTGTCCGGATGGCCCTTTCCAACTGGCCGACTATCCCGTAGCGGAACGACTGAAACGCCGCGAGCCGGGCCGCCAGCCTCGACTCGGCCGGAATCTTCCCGGCATCCTCGAGCAGGTCAAGGTACTCACCGCCGCGGGCCGTATCGCCCGACAACAGCAGGTCGGCAGCCAGGCCCAGCAGGCCTTCCGGGATTTCTGCCAGCATCGACGGGTCGACCATGGTTAGTGCCAGCGGCGAGTGCACCGTCGGGGCGTGCAGGAAATCAGGCACGACCCGATCCTGCAGGAGCGCCAGCGCCCGGTCGGCCTGCTGCGCCGCCAGATAGTGGTAGGCCGCGCGCCGTGTGTCCCCGGAAGCCTCGGACCACTCGGCTGCCCGCAGCTGCAGCGCGTGCTCGCGGGCCCGGTCCCTGGCGCGCAGCTCGGCACGCAGTATCCGGCGTACCAGACGGTGGTACCGGAAGCTGGTCCGCTCATCGTCGAGTGCCACCAGGAACAGGTGCGCGGCGTGAACGGCGCGCAGGCGTGCCGCCGCGTCCTGCCGTCCGGTGACCGCAGCGCACGCTTCTTCGGTCAGCACCCCGAGAATCGACGTTTCGAGCATGAACTCGGCCACCGCGGCTGGCTGCTGCTCGAGGACCTCCGAGACGAAATACTCCGCGATCGCCTGGCCGCGGACCTCCAGTACCCGCGCCAGCCGCGCCGGATCCGTGGTTCCGCGCAGGGACAGCGCTGCCATCTGCAGGACCGCGGGCCACCCCTCGCTCCGCTGATGGAGCAGGGTCAGGTCAGCATCGGATATCCGGACACCGAACTTCGCCAGGAGGTCGCGGCTTTCGGTGAGGGAGAAGTACAGGTCACTGTCGCGGATCTCGCGCAGCTGGCCCGACATCCGTACCCTGTGCTGCCGTAGCGGAGGGTCAAAACGGCATGCCAGCACCAGCTGAACGGTCTCGGCCGGCCAGCGCTCGACGAGGTCGGTCATGTCCAGAGCCGCGGCGGCGGCCGCGTAATGGAAGTCGTCCACGATGATCGCCGAGCCCGCGGGCAGCTTCGCGGCATCGTTGGCGACCGACGCGGTGATGTCAGCCGACATCACCCTGTCCATCGCGAGCAGGTCGGCGGCATCGGCACCAAACCTCGGCTCGATAGCCCGGGGCGCCCTGATGAAGCCGGCCCAGAACCGGACCGGGTCAGCGTCAGCCTTGTCGCAGGACAACCAGGAAGTCACGCCGGGTGGTCGCGCCGCGGCCCAGTCGGCCAGCAGCACGCTCTTGCCAACTCCAGCCGACCCGACCACAATCGTCAACCGCTGATCAGCGCCCTCCGTCAGCCGGTCATGCAGCATAGACCTCGTGATGAGCGTAGGGGGCAGTGGGGGCGGCCGGAATTTCGTCATAGCGAACCGGGTACCCCGCGAGGATTCGTGTCCGTTGGCGAAGCTATGTGCCATAGATATGTGGTTTCCGGGCCCAGTCCGCCACTGCTCTGTCCTCTCCTCCTGCTGGTCCTCAGGCCGCTCCCGTGGCCGTCAAGCCTTCGTGCGCGTCTGACGATCGTGACCCGCGGACTCATCGCAACACCGTGGCGGAATGGGCACATCGTCCGCGACGGGCGATAGGGCGAAGTACCTGAGACTGCATCAGGCCGCACGGGGCCCGGCTGCCGGACCTGGGTCACCCGCATAAGGACGATTACCAAGGCGCCGGTGCGCGACACGCTAGGGGGCACGGATGATCTACGACTGAAGGACCGGGAGGTGGTGCCGCTAGTACGGGATCTCGATGTTCATCAGCTCGTCGAGCGTGATGCTGGCCGGGCGCCTGGCGACGGCGCGGCAGAAGTCGACGGCGTCCAGGGTCCAGCTCGGGCCGTTGGCACCGGCTTTCCAGGTCCCGCCGGCCGGCCCAGTCAGCGTCAGCTCGAAGTCCTTACCGTGCCGCTCGGCCCATTCAGCCACCACGTCGGCGACGATCACGCCGTCGTGGCCGGCGGTCAGCCGGGGCGTCGTGCCGGTGGCCGCGGCGATGTCCAGGCGGTGCATCCACGGGTCCCGGGTCAGGATCACGTCGATCAGGTAGCCGAACGTCCAGGGTTCCGGCACCCCGTTCACATCCTGTGGCTGCGGCATGGTGCGGCGGCGCACGAAGCCCGGGGTGCGGCGGCGGCCGGCCGCGGCCTTCGGCCCGCGCGCGGCGTAGCGCGCGGTGATCCGCCCGGGCGTCCAGTCCGCGCGCTCGTCCACCTGGAGTTGGGTGAGCGCGTCGATGTAGACGCCGCCAGCCTTGGCCGCCTTGCGCTGCTGGCGCATGTTCTCCCTGAGCGAGGCGGCCATCTCGGCCATGCCGAGCATGTGCGCCGCCATCTGGCGGACGTCCCAGGCTGGGCAGTCGGTCGGCCTGGCCCACTGGGCCGGGCTCAGGGACCGGAACATCTCGGCGCAGCGGTCGTACTCGGTGGCGGCCAGGCGCATGGCCACCGGCCGGGGCAGGGCGGATTCGCGTGGGTTCATCGTGGTGCCTTTTCCTTGGGCAGACCTAGATCGTCTGCGAACATGGACATCACCCGGGGGATCAGGCGGCGCCACCGCTGGCCGCCCGGGTCGTTGGCGAACTGCTGGTTGACCAGGCCGCCGATGAGCGCGGTGTAGACATCGGCGTCTTCGCCACTGGTGATGCCCATGCCGCGCAACTGGTCGAGCATGAGGTTGTAGACCTGCACGGCCGGCGCGTAGGCCTCCGGGCTGGGCTGGAAGTTCGGGACGACGTTGACGTCCATCAACTGGTGCCGCGGCAGGTCGGCGACCGCGAAATCGAAGTAGTGCTCAGCGATGGCGGTCAGCCGGGCGCGGGGCTCGGCGGGCAGGCTGCCGACCGCGTTCCTCGCGTCATCGAGGAAGGCCTGCCAGGCCTGCTCGAACATCGCATCGTAGATGGCCTGCTTGGAGGCGAAGTGCGAGTACAGCGAGGGCTGCTGCATGCCCACCCGGGTGGCGATGTCGCGCAGCGTCAGCCCGGCGATGCTGGTCTCGTGCGCGGCGTCCCAGGCCGCGTCGAGGATCTCCCGCCTGATTGCCTCATGGCGTTCGGTTCTCCTATTATGATTAGGTTTTACTATCACTGTTTGATCATGAGCCCGCGCTGACGCCGTGTCAAGGGTTCTGCCAGGGAAAATCAGGCCGCGAGGGCGGCGAGCAGCTGCGCGCGGGTGGGCTGAGATGGCGTGCCGCATCATCACCAGCCTGGCGGCGTCGATCGCGGCCTGGTCCTGGGAGTAACTGCGTCACGAGGGCACGGTCTCGGCGGTGCGTCTGGCACAGTCGGTTGCGCCGGGCTACGACTAAATAACGTTTAGCCATATGTGCTCATGACGTGTATTACCATGATCGCGGGCATATAAAGTTTCGGTGCTGCCGTCACTTGTGTCCACGGGAGGGTACGTGCGCACCCACCGCTACCAGATCACCATTTCCGGTGGTCTGGGCGCAACTACCCGCGAGGCGTTCGCGGACTTCCGTATCGAACCCAACGGCGTCAATACCGCGCTCATCGGCGACCTGGACCAGGCGGCCCTATACGGCGCGCTCAACCGCATCCTGGCGCTTGGCCTCGAACTAGTGGCGTTGGCCCGACTGAACGATGAAGTCGGCTGAGGCGCGCGCCTTGCGGCAGGTCTGCCTCACGCCGACGGTGGAGCCTGCCTGACATCGACGAGTTCCAGACCCAGCGCGCGCACACGATCCAGCAGGGCGTGCAGGCCGTGCTGGTCGAATTCACCGGACAAGACCGTGATGGTCGGCTCTACCTGGACCATCATGTCAGCGAACACCTCACGCGCATCCGGGCCGAATGAGCCGATCACCCTGATCTGGTAGGTGTGCCTGGTCACCGAGGCCTCCTTGCGGGGATCGGGTCGCCATCCATCCATCGTTGCGGCGATCCGCCAGCCGAGGATCACCCGCCGACGGTGATGATTCCGGGCGCGCTGCCCTTTTTTTCACCGGGGCAAGCACGCCCAGCCTGCCGGTGCCTGTCACGACTCAGCCTGAGGTGCGCCATGGCCATGGATACCTTCATCGTGCTCGCCGCGAGCTACGACACGCTGGGGCGGCGGAAGCCGACTATCACGCGGTGCGCGACTCCTATCTCACGTCCGGCCTGCTGGACACCTACGACGCCATCACTCACCGCCTCCCTCGTCCGCGGGCGGATTCCCGGCGCGGAGCCTGCGTACTTCCAGGACCTGTATGCCGAACGTCTCGAGCCGCGCGAGCAGACCCTGCAGGGCTGCCTGATCTCGAAGCTGCCCATGTACAACGGTCTCTACCGGCTCCACCGAGGCGCTGAGACGGTCGAAATCAAGCAGAGCCTCGGGCGGGAGAACACCGGCTAGGCGGATCTCGTAGTAGGACGATGACACCACGGCCCCCAGCGGTCGGAATCAGAGTGGCTAGATTCCCACCGTCCTGCTTCACTACCACGACTGCCCCACTCACAGCGGATGAATTGCGGTCACCCTGACAAGGTGATGATTGTTCACCCTTTGTTCACTAAACCGGAGTCATGGCATAGCGGACGGGCTAGCCCGCGGCCGGGTCACCGTCTACCGCCGCGGGCCGCACCGGAGAGGGGACGGGATGCCCAGTACCCATGTGCGCGGGGCCGCCCGCGGGCCAAGGCAGGCCGGCGGCGATCCGGTCCTGTTGTCCAAGATCACCATGCCGGGCATGCCGGACTGGGCGATTACACGGCCGCGCATCGACAAGCTCATGGACAAAGGTGCGCGAGGCGCGCTGACCTCGGTCACCGGACCGCCGGGAGCCGGCAAGACCATGGCCATCGCATCGTGGGCCGCAGCCAGAAGCGTTCCGTATGCGCCGGCCTGGATTACCCTCGACGACTACGACAACCGGCCCAGGGTTTTCTGGTCATACGTCGCGGCGGCCCTGCGGAAGGCTGGCATCGCCGTGCCGCGTATCCCGCCCGGGCCGGGCCGCGACGCCATCGATCACGCCTTTCTGCTGCGGCTCGCTTCGGTGCTGGCCGGACAGGATCCGCCCGTGGTGATGGTCCTCGACGACCTCCATCTGCTCACGCGTCCGGCCATCCTCGATGGGCTCGCCTACCTGCTGAGGAACGCCCGCCCGGGTCTGCACCTGGTGGTCGCGGCCAGGTCGGATCCGCTCCTGCCGCTGCAGCGGTACCGGCTCACCGGAGAGCTAGCCGAGATCAGGGCCGGCGACCTGGCCTTCAGCGTGGAGGAATCTGGCTCGCTGCTCGCGCATCACGGCATCCGGCTGCCTGCGGCAGCCCTGGAATGCCTCACCGACCGGACCGAAGGCTGGGCGGCGGGATTGCGGCTAGCCGCCCTGTCCATGCACGGGCGGTCCGATCCGGGGCGGTTCGTGACGGAACTGGACGTCGAGGACAATGGCATCACCGGTTTCCTGGTGGACGAGGTTCTCAGCAACCAGCCCGAATCGGTCCGCGACATGCTGCTCCGGACCAGCATCCTGGACTGCGTCAATGCGGAGCTCGCCGGTGTGCTGGCCGATGACCCGAAGGCGGGGAATGCGCTGCCGGCCCTGGCGCGGGCCAACGCGTTCGTCTTGCCGATCGGTGGTGGGTGGTATCGCTACCATTCGCTCTTCGGCGAGCTGCTACGTCTCAAGCTGCGCCTCGAGCACCGCGGGCAACTGCCCGACTTGTACCGGCGTGCGGCCCGGTGGTACCAGCGCCACGACGGCCTGAACGAGGCAGTACGCTACGCGGCCGAATCCGGTGACTGGCAGTTCGCCGCCGACATCGTGGTGGATGAGCTTGCTGTCGGGCGGCTCATCGAAGCCCGGGACAATCCGCTCGCCGATGCGTTCCTGACGATGCCGCGGGAACCGGGCTGGACGCATCCGCGGCCACTGCTCGTGCTGGCCGCGACCACCCTGTCCGGCTCCGCGGGCGAGACAAGCGTCACCTCGCTCGCTGCGGCGGAGGAAATGCTCGGGCGGCTTCCCGCCGGCGATGAGATCCCGGCCCGGCTGGCGGCGGCCCTGATCCGGCTGGCGCTTGGCCGCCGCACCGGGGATCTCCAGGCCGCCACCACCGCCGCCGCGCGGGCGGAGATCCTGTTCGGGCAGTTGCCTGAGAGCGTGCGCGCACGGCATCAAGAGCTTCGCGTTCAGATGCTCGCGGCCCGCGGCGCCCTCAAGCTCTGGGCAGGGAGTCTCGGCGCGGCGGCCGCCGCCTACGGAGCGGGTATTGCGGCCTCCACTCCTGCAGACGCGGACGAGCGGGCCGATTGCCTCGGGCACCTAGCTCTCCTCGAGGCCCTGCAAGGGCGACTGAGCCGGGCCGTGGAGCATTCCGCGGAAGCGGCCGAAGCGCTGCTGAGTTCCCGCGGTGATCGAGCCGGGCATATCACCGCGGCAGCCAGTGTCGCGCTGGCTGCCGTGCACCTGCAACGGGCCGACATGCAGGAGGCGCAGGCCCACCTGAAGCTGGCCGAGGCCGCCCTGCGAGTCTGGCCGGACAAACTGGTCAGCGCGGTAACCTGCATGGTCGCGGCGCAGCGCTACCTGGCCGAAGGCCGTGCCGCGGCCGCGACTGAGCTGATTCGCCAGGCCCGCCGGGGCTGGTCATCATCACCTCCCGGCTGGCTCGAGCTCGAGCTGACCATCCTCGAGTCGCAGGCATGCCTGGCTAAGCGCCTATCCATAAGTTCTGCGCGTAACCCCGCTGTGAGACCGGCAGGTGAAGGGCGTTGACATCAGCCTCGCCGGGGGTTGGATCGAGGTTGCCTCCAACGTCCACCCACCC
>Ga0070699_100001283_pt1 | contig 23155 bp, 36 predicted proteins | sample KBSK1503metaG_FD_65473 | JGI IMG/M metagenome (GOLD analysis project Ga0070699, IMG submission 65473) | Corn, switchgrass and miscanthus rhizosphere microbial communities from Kellogg Biological Station, Michigan, USA - KBS K1-50-3 metaG | ecosystem: Host-associated > Plants > Roots >...
CAGGGTAGGGCGTAGGACGGGGTTCCCAGGGTAGGGCGTAGGACGGGGTTCCCAGGGTAGGGCGTAGGACGGGGTTCCCAGGGTAGGGCGTAGGACGGGGTTCCCAGGGTAGGGCGTAGGACGGGGTTCCCAGGGTAGGGTGTAGCCTACCCTGGCAGACATGCTAGGCTAGGGACATGAGAGCCGTTTCTACCTCAAGCTGAGAATCTTGACAGGGTATGGCAATACCTAGCAGCGTCTCAGCTTGCGCGATCTTGCCGGCTACCACTTCATAGCTTTTCATAATGGCGTCGACGTTAGGCGCCGTATAGGCGCATCGTTCTACAATCTTTACGAGCTGGCCAGAAAACTCTTGTGCTAGTTCCTGCGCTAGCGCTTGCCGGTTAGCGTGTGACATATCAAGCGCAAGCGTCGACAAGGTCACCGTGCCGGCGCAGAGCACTCTATTGAGACACCGTTGCAAGCGCTTGACATACTCTAGGCCCGTATCATCCAGGATAAGACTCAGGCCTGTCCAGAGTCCTACGGTATAAGGTTCTAGTAAGCGATCGCAGATCTTGCGCAAATCATTATCGTATAGGCGCGCTTGGCCATGGTCGACTAACATAGAAATGTCAAGATCATCGCACAGCTGGGCATACTCGCTTGCTCCAGACTCTCTGATTAACTCGGGTAGCGCGCTTGCGTGTGGTGCGTACAAGCGCGCTATAAGCTGGGAATACTCTACAGTATCATCTCCGCAAGCCTGCACGTGGATTTGTACGTCCATACCTTTCTTTTTGGCGTTTTTTGGCGATTTTGCTATCGCCTTGCACAAGCGGCCGGCCTGATCATAAAAGCGCTGATAGCGTAGCAGGGTATACGCTGCAGCTGCCCTACATGCGTCTGTTTTTGAGCGTATAGCTGGTACAATTTCTGCGATCTTGTCTTGTTGGCATAGCTCCAATACCGGCAAGTCTTCTGAGACGGTATCGCGCATCGCATAGCTTTCTTTGGTTATTGATATCTTGAGCAAGTGCATAGGGATATATCCTTGTAGGGCAGATCTCGCGAGATCTGCCCTATACTGTGTTAACTGTTTAGCCGGGTTAATTGGGACTCAAGCCATACTCTGGCATGTTCAAGGGAGTCGATTTTGTCTTCTTGTACGGGTCCGATGTAGCAGGCAGTAGCCGGTATGCCTACATGGCTTGCAAGGGTACTCTCTACCCATGTTTTGAGTGTATTTTTGTCTGCTGGAAAACCGTAACACGCGCTTATGGGCCCATGCTCTGGCTGTCCTATCTCGAACAAGCGGAAACATATACGCCGACAAAACGCGGCAGACGTAGTCAGCGCCGTATTATGAATAGACCAGACGCTATCAGACGTAAGAAGCGGTATGCACAAGGTGCCAGTAGGGGAATTTTCATAGGCAGACAAGCTATGGTCGACACCATAGAGCGTTACGTTCCGGCCGGCCTGTTTGGCCAGAGAGACGAGCGTTAACGTTGCGGCCGTATTCCAGGCTATATGCTCTGGCGTGATATAGTGGGAATAGGCAAGTGGTAAGACCACAATAATACGGCCTTGTACGCTACTGCGTGCGACGCGTACCGTACGTCGCCATGCAGTAGAGAGTTGCCCTCGTAGTACCCTATGGGGATTGACTCTTGAACCTTGCCGCGTCCAGATCTGTTGACGTTTGACGCTAGACGCTTCTAAGCCGCATGCGTCTAAGTCTTCAGACAAGCGCGCAATACGTTCTACACGTTCGGGTAAATATGGCGCGTCAAAATGCCGACAGTAGCCTACAAAGTCTGATAAAGACTCTGCCCATTTTTTACTAGCCGGTATGCTTATGGCCTGATTTCTAAAAGACGGATTGCGCGTGCTATAGTCAACCCATTGTTGCGGATCTTGCCGGCTATGCGACGCGTCGATTGTATCAAGTGCATGCTCCAGGCTAGAATAGAAGACACACGGATCTTGCTGCATGGCATGTGCTCCTTATTCCATAACCGCGGTGTGCATATCAAGATCCCGCACTACATGCACTTTGCGCAGTTCTTCTGCTTTCCAATCAGCAAAATGGTGGTACCAGGCCTGCTCTGTCGTATAAAGCGGCCGGCCGTTATGATCGCACGTTGTCGCTTTTTCACTATTCAGAGCAATGTCACGCGTTGAAATATCGCGCTTGAATTGGGGAATAGCGCGACAACGTTCTCGTAACATATGGCCATACTGCACAATGCCGGCGTCGAATTGTTCCACTTCCAGATCTGTATCATAGTCACAAGAAATCTGACCTTGACGTAAGCGCGATAACGTTCTCTCATCTAATTGATTTGCGCCAACAAATTGCATATCTGCGCCATGTCCGAACGTATTAGCAGCTGCCATAAAATAGGCGCGTGGGTGTTTCACAACGGCCGGTTGCTCGTAGCGTAGTGGTATATGCCAGCTACTGTTATCGAGCACGGCCGACAGAATAATGAGCATGTTTGCGTCTGCACTGTCTAGCTCATCCAATAGCACTACTCCGCCTTGCTCGTAGGCTGTCACCATAGGTGCCGGCACATATGAAAAGCGGCCGCTATCGCCGACGGGCAATAGCCAACCTTGCAAAATTCCCTCGTCGACGCCAGCACTAAGCGAGACTCTCGTAAAAGGTACGTCAAGGATCTCTGCTAACTTTTCTGCGGCCGTAGTCTTACCGCAACCGGCCGGCCCTACCAGGAATGCCGGCACATTGCATTGTGCCAATTTCAGCAATTCAGGAAAAAACTTAGGTAGTCTGCCTGATACCTCTTTTATGGGCTTATCATTTATCTGGACGCGTACTACATGACCAGACGTGCCGGTTAAGCGTCCCTCGCTTTCCAGACGTTCTATTGTTTGCGTTATGAGCCTATCTGCTGTCGATTGCGCAATAGATTCGACATACTCTGCTGACAGCGCCTGCTCTGGCTTATAGGCTATTTCCTGCAGACCTTGTGCGATCATCTCAATAAGCGCGTTTTTACTGTTCTGTGCCGGCTCTGGCTTAGGCTCTGGCTTGCTTGGGATGATAGGCTCTGGCTCTGGCTCTGGCTCTGGCTCTGGCTCTGGCTTGATATCGATTATAGGGTTCTCGTCGTACCATGGGTTATCCTGCGCTGGTGGATTGGCTAATAGCGCTTGTGCCGGCGCGCTGGCCATAAAATTTTTCCAGAGTATAGGGAGTCTCATTATGTCTTTTTCTCCAGAGATAATGAGATCCACATTGCCCATATTGCCCATAATCGATGCATAGTCGCGGAAAGCTTGGGCCCATGCTTTCGACGTTTTCAGTGTGGCCTGGGTTATTGTGCTACGATCTGATTGCATTGCCTCGTATCCTCACGTGTTAGGCAGTGTTAAAAGAGACCAGGCGCTTAGTCTGTCCACTAGGCGCCTGGTACGGTGTTAGGCCGGTTGTTTTTGGGTTGTGAGATATTTCCAGCCATTGGCATACCCTGCAGGCTGTTGCTCGCTTGTACGTGCGGGGTGACTCACGGGGAGGAAACTAAACACCGCAAGCGCGCCGTAGGGCAGGCTATACATACGAGCATTCCAGAGTGCTACGCGCGTGGTACGATCTTTTTTTCCTGCACTACGCTCTTGCTCGGCTCGTCTGTCGAGTGTCCACACTATCCAAAATTGATGGCCAACTACCTCCGCAATACATTTTTCGCAGGTTAATTCTGATACCGTTTCTGTTGCACGTACGGGCATAAATACTGCGTCGTTACTGCTATACCGTCTTTGATGGCATAGTGGGAAATTTGAAAAAAGCGCGTCATTGGAGCGATCGCTCCAATGTGTGTCGAGTGTCCCAGGGTAGACATTCCAATGTACTTTCAAGCTATTCATTTTGCGTGTTTCCCCATTATTGCTGTGCATATTACGCTATCCTATAGGCTAAAACGTTCTACATTTCACATTACACTACACTACATGTATTATTATTACATGCCAGACAAGACCATGCCAACATTTTTTTACAAGCAATATGGCCATAAGATGATTTTTATGTCGCGCGTATACGTGAGACGGACAGCAGACTCTCAAGTGCTCGGAGCAATACCGTAGGCCAGAGATAAAGCAGGCGCTTAGGTCAAAAAGAACATACAAGGCGACAGGAGGGTTCAAAAAAAAGCAAGCGGCGCTTTCGACGGTTCCTTATTGATAATGGGTTATCATCTCATAGCATGCGCCCGCTGTACTCTGCCCTGGTAAGAGAGTTTTCTTTTAGTCTCATGCCCACTTGTGCAGTATAAAAGCGCGTAGGAACGTGTTTTCAAGCACTTACAGTATGTTACCCCTATGTTATCACTTTGATAACAGTTCCATTGTTATGTTACCCTTGTGCCAAACTTAGTCGGACTGGCTTAGAAAGGTTACATACTCATGAGTCTACACTCTTTGGTATACGCTGTTATATATAGAGTTACCGCTCTATCATCCTATCTTATTGGACTTCGTTATACTCTCACGAAGTTTACATAATTAATGTTATCAGAAGTTGTCTACCAAACGTACGCGCGATACTTCAAGATTCGAGAGAGGGAGGGATATCCCTCCCTCTCTCGATGCCGGCCTAGCTTCGCTTCGCTGGCCATGCTGCACGTTTGCGCAGGAACAGACGCCAGGAATTTGACACCCATAGGGGCTCCACGGCTGGGAGGTTCTAAGGCAAACGCCTCAGCCCCGTCTGAGCGCGCCCCCTGCGTGTACATATAGCGTGAGGGTCCCCTATGGTGTGAGGGTGCTCCATCGCCTATGGCGTGAGGGGGTACGCGGGGGTGCGGGGTTCCCTCCTGGTGGGGGCATGGGGTGACGCGCGGGGGGTGGGGGCTCCAGGCGCCTGGTGGTCGGTGGTCGGGTCTCCTCCGTAGGAATATGGGGATACGCGGGCGGAGGAGAGCGTCCATCTGGGGACACTGAGAAGATAGAGAGAGAAGGGACAGTGTTTTGCGCGAGGTTTTCTGCTGGCATGCCGCGTGAGTTTTTGGTATATAGACCAACTATAGTTGGTCTAGAGCCCTAGAAGTGTGAGAGGGAGAGAGTCCTGGAACAGGGCAAGGCGCCACAGGCACGCGGTACGCGGCTGTCACGGCGCAAGGGGGCAGAGGAATGGGTCTGGGTGTTTCAGCAGCGCTTACGGGTGCTCGCCTGTGATCGTCGGCTCAAGGGGGCACACTGGCGCATACTGGCGTATGTCCTGAGTTGTGCGACGTATGCGCAGGATATCCGGCTCAGGCACCGGGAGATTGCCGAGGCGTTGACGATGGATGCGGCTGATGTCACCAGGCGGCTCCAGGATCTGGCGGTGTTTGGGATTGTCGCCCGGGTGGAGACGCATCGCTATCCGCCGACGTACCGGCTGAACTCGCAGTATATCTACAAGGGGCGTGGCGAGCGCTTAGAGCAGCGCCGGGCCTATCAGGGGAAGGAGCGTCGGCGTGGCTGAGCCAGAACCCGTGCCAGAGCCAGAGCCAGACACCGGGCCGCAGCCCGTCTGGGTGCAGCTCCTTCCTGCCAAACCCAACCAGATGTTCAGCGCGGAGGTGACGCGGGCGGTGGTGTTCTTGCGCTACTCGCAGGCGGTGCCCTGTGCCGAGTGTGGCAAGCGCTCGAAGTATCACTGGACGATGCTGCTGTCGTTTGCGGCGCACAGGATGGCGCCTGGGATGTTCACCCTGGCGGAGTCGGGGCAGGTGCATATACCGCTGGCGCCGGTCTGCCGGGATCACCTGCTCCTTCCAACCGCGCTGCCCCCTGTGCCAGCGAAGCCCAGAGGGAAAAGACGTGCCTGAGCCTGAGGCGTCATTCGATCTGCATCGCTACGTGCAGACGTTGCTCGTGAGCACTGAGCAAGCGCTCAATGCCCTGACCCATCTGCGCCAGGACCTGGACGTGCTGATTGGTCAGACGGCGCTGCAGCGTTCGCACCTGGAGGTGTTGCAAGCGATGCTGGAGAGCCAAGCGAGGAGGAGCCCGTGACGGAAGAGGAAGCCCTGGAGGAGCTGAATCGTTTCATGACGGAGACGTTTCCGCATTATGTGCTGGACGGCCATACGCCGGTCAAGGCGACGGATTTCCTGTCCTTCATGGCGTGGTATGAGCAAGCCGATCGTCACGTCGCCCATGACTTTGGGGAGGGCTGGGAACTCTCGACGGTTTTTCTCGGGGTCGCGGTGCACCATCCCCGTGACATGCAGGATGTGTTGCCGCCGCTGTTTGAGACGGCGTTGTTCGGGGAGGGCGCGGACACGAATGTGCTGGAGCGCTACGACACCTGGGAGGACGCAGAGCATGGGCATGCGCAGTTTCTGCGTGGGTTGACCGTCCCGAAGGAGCCATACACGATGACGCCAAGGATACGCCGTGGACGGGGATGACGCGGGCAAGCAACTCTTCCCGGATGCCGAGTGGTTCGCCCTCTGGCAGACCGGCGCGCTGGCGCGCTTTCTGCCGAAACGAGGCCAGCGCGGGGATCCGGCGCCGGTCCTGGAAGTGCACCATCACGACAAGGACGGCGCGCGGGCCATCGGGCTCATGCTGCTGGCCATCGAGGGCTGGAACGATATCCAGGTGCGGCGCCAGGTCTTGCAGAATATCGGGATCAAATGGGCCACCGAGGGCTGGCAGGTGCTGGCCCTGGTCTTTGCCTCCTGTGCCTGGGCGCGGGCATTTACGCCGGCAGAACGCGCTGCCCGTGGCAACCGTCTGGTAGAGACCTACGACGATAAGCGCGAAGTCATGATGGTGCAGGGCTCGACGCTCGATAACCGCATGGCCTGCGCGCAGGCCGAGATCCTGCGCGACAAAGTCGGACGGGTGCGGGCCACCACGCCGTGGGATGTGCGTCACCAGGGACAGATGTGGCATCTGGACTTTGCGACCCTGGACGTCGCCTGGGAAGCGTATGTGCGCACGGTCCATGCCATGCAGGGCGGCATGCCGGATCTCAGTGAGGTGCACTGCTGATGACGCCAGAACAGGATCTGCGCCAGCACCTGGAAGACGTGGACCGCCTGCGACTGCAGCGCGGCTGGGTCTATAGCTCGCCGCAGCGCTTTGTCCTGACGCACGGGGTGACCGGCGCGCCGCATCCGGTGCCGCCTGGTATGTGGCAAGGCCGACCTCGGTGCTGCTTTGACAACGCCATTACCGTGGCGATGCTCTACGATATCCCGTACATCGAGGGCTACGCCTTGCTGGGGCTGGACGGCCAGACCCTTGCCCTGCACCACGCCTGGAACCTCGACGCGCACGGCCGCGTCATTGACGTCACCTGGCATCCGTATGTCGGGCTGGCGTATCTGGGCGTACAGTTTGCTCCTGAGCGTGCTGACGAGGCCACCTGGAACTTTGATGGGACGATCTTAGAAGACGACAAGCGGCGCTATCCGCTGCTGCGCGAACCCTGGCACGGCGAGCCGCCAGGTGTGGTCTGGCCGCACTCCCCGCGCTTAGACAGGATCCGGCGCATGAAACGGCGCCTGCTTGGGCAGGAGGTGTGCCATGACTGATGCCCCCACCCCTGGCCAGGTCGCGTACGCGGCGTATTGCGAAACCCGTGATCCGTGGTGGCATCCAGACTTCACACTCCTTCCACCAGAAGCGCAACACTGTTGGGAAGTCGCCGCGCAGGCCGTGCTGACGTGGAAGCCGGCGCCTGCCGTGGTCCATAGACTCAGGGCAGGGGTGCCGCTCTGTGGCTTTTCGCGTGAAGCGCCCGTGCATTGGCCAGCGGGCCATCGCTGGAGTGCGTTTCAGGCCGACATCACCTGCCCAACCTGTCAGGAGGTGTCTCATGGCTGACACGGCGGCGTGCCCGTCCTGCCAGGCGAAGCTGGTCGCGCATGTCGCCCTGCCGTGGGGCGACGGGGCGCAGCGCCTTCCTGCGGCGCCGTGGATCTGCTCGCACTGTGCGGCCTTGGGGATAATCGAGCTTGAGACGGGCATGATTACGCTGGTGCCTGACGATGCCTGGAAGCCCGTGCAGGAGCGCAATCCCGTCCTCTGGCAGGATATTGTGCAGGCGCGGGCGCTGATTCTGGCGCAGGGAGGCCCCCATGACGCTTAATGGCCAGGTGCGCGTGCTCACGCCGGACAGCTGGCAGCATACCCATACGTGTTATACGTGCCAGGACGACTTCCACTGCGAGTGGCTGTACTGCAAAGACCAGATCAACCGGAATTGCGTCTCCTGCATCAGGGCCATGCAGCCCGCGCGGGAGGACACACGATGAGACGCCTGCGCTGGTCCCTGGTCCTGCTGGGCTTCACGGCCTGCACGACGTATTGGAGCAAGCCTGGGGTGTCGCCAGAGGACTTTGCGCGGGACAACTACGCCTGCGAGCTGGACGCCAGTCGTGTGGCGCCGGTGTCCGACGTGCAGGCCATCAATGTTTCGGCCAAAGAGCGCCTGCATCGGTCCTGTATGGAGGCCAAGGGCTACCGCAGGCAGTAACCACGGGGAGGAGGAAGGTGCGACATTTTCTGGTTTCGGCGGTGCGCTGTCCGTTGTGCGACAAGGTGCTCAACTGCCACGGCGCCACGGCGCCCACGCCTGGCCCGCAGCCAGGCGATTTGACCCTGTGTGTGGGCTGTGGGGTCTTGCTGACGTTTGGGCTCATGGGCGAACTCCAGGTGTGCACCGACGCCATCCTGGCCTCGCTGACGCCTGAGGAACACCAGGATCTGGCCCGCACGCGCGCTTATGTCCTGGCGCACCCTGAACTCCGCGAGGGCTAGCCATGGACGCGTTCCCTGTCCGCGAGCCCCTCGAGGGAGACCGCCAGATTGAGCAACTGATTCATCCCACCGGGCACTGCTTTGACGATGCCCTGGAGATCCTCGTGCAGCTCCTCACCGAGGAGCACGTGCCCCCAGCAAAGCTCCTGCTGGTGCACGGCATCTGCCTCATGGACGATAACTGCCGCTTTGCCCACGCCTGGGTCGAGCAGGACGGGCAGTGCCTGTTCCTGGGACGGTACCAGGGCGACACCGTCCTCTGCACCGTCGATCGTGCGGACTTCTACCGCCGCCTGCGCGTGCAGGAGCGCACCAAATATACGCCGCAGCAGGCCGCACGGGAAAACGAACGGACCTGTTCCTACGGTCCCTGGAAACCGCGCTACCTGGCCCTCACCCGGCCAGGCGAGGAGGCGCACGGTGACACAGAGCCACTGCATCTGGTGTGATGAGGTGCTGCTGCCCTCCGACACTCGCCACACGTACGCCAACGGGCCCAGCGCGCACCGTGCCTGTGCCCTCAGGCAGGTGGTCGGCTCCGTCGCCCACCTGGAGCGGCGCTGCTCGTGCTACGTACCCGGTGCGACCGAAGGCGACCCGGATGGACTGACCCGGCGTGCCGCCGCCGAAGCCGCGGTGCAGGCGTTCATGCGCCTGGGGCAGGAGGCCCTGGACGACGACTAAGTTGCGCGAGAATCAGTCCTGACGTATCCTGATGCCATCCCCCTATGGACATACGTGTCTCTGGGGGGCCCGCCGATGGACGCCATACAGGATGCACCAGGCCAGGTCAAAATCTACACGCCCACCCCGACGATCGCCCGCTGTATGCGCTCGCCAGCGATTTTTCGGCTGCTCGTCTCGGGCCGTGGCGAGGGCAAATCCTCTGGCTCCCTCATGACCATCGTGACCCACGCGCAGAAACAAGATCCGGCGCGCTGGCCGCTCAAATTTGCCGCCCTCAGAGATACCCGCCGCAACTTAGGTCTGACCACGGCTGCGACGATCAAAGAATGGTTCCCGGAAGGCCTCGCCAGCTTCTGGGTCGGCAAAGACCTGGAGCCTGAATACGCCCAGATTCGGCTCCATCCTGAACAGAATCCGGTCGTCGAATTTTTCTTCTTTGGCTGCGATAACCCCCGCGATTACTCGAAATTCCAGTCGTTTGAGTGCGATGGCGTGTGGATGGAGGAGCCGGCCCCGGCTGCAGATATTTCAGGCGGGATTCCGGGCGACGCGCTGGCGATCGCCGTCACCAGTATGCGCAAAAGCGCCCAGCCGCTGGTTATTATTGCCGAAAATCCCCCGGATGGTTCCGACTGGACGGCGCAGACCTGGAATCTCCCCGGTGCCGAGCCGACCGATTGGGACCTCGAGCGCCAGGAGGCGATTGAGCGCATCCGGGCGCAGTCCGAAGTGTTTATTATCCCCAAAGGCGAAAATTACCACTTAGATCTCAAAACCCCCGGCTACCGCGAGCGCAATCGGGATATGCTGCTGGCGCTGGGGCGCGCCGACCTGGTCGCGCGCCTGGTCGAGGGCAAAGTCGGCAACGTCAAAATTGGCGAGCCGGTGGCGTCCAATTTCCGCGATGAACACCTGGTGGACGCGGTCCCCCCGGTGCAGCGCGGCGAGCGCTTGATTACGTCGTGGGACCCGAAGCACTCGCCGGCCTGTATTCTGTGGCGCGTTCGCCCGGGCGGATTTTGTGATATTATCGCGGCATTTCAGGGCGTCAACATGGGGGTGAAGCAGCTCATCGAAAAGACCATCCGGCCCTGGCTGGCGCTCTACGTCCCGGATGAGGTGACGTTTATCCATACTGGCGACCCGAACACCACGAACGAAGACCAGAGCGACTCGGCCATGAGCGCCGCGCGGGTGATTATCGATCTGATGGGCGGGGAGCAGTGGGTGCCGGGTCCGGTCTCCATCGAAGACCGGCGCTTGCCGATGCACGACGTGCTCAATCGCTATCATAATGGTCGTCCATGGGTTAGAATTGATAGAAGACATAGTAAAGTATTAATTTCTGCCCTACAAGGCGGGTGGCATTATGGTCGAGACCCCACAGGTCGTGTGATAAAGGATCGTTGGGTGAAAAGTCAGGCGTGCGTCGATGCGCACACAGAAATGTTGACGAGCGATGGATGGAAAACGTTTGACGCGATTAGCCCTGGCGACGCCTGTATTGCCTATGATCTTGATGCAGGGGTGCTGACAGATAGCATTATTGAGAAAGTGTTTTCGTATGAAGAGTCGTCGCGTGTTGTGCATTTTAAGAACAACGCTCTTGATATGATTGTGACACCAAATCATAAAGCATTGGTAACATGTAATCAGATGTCACAAGGTGTTTTAAGGTATGCGTCTCCTTTTTTAAAGCCAGTAGAACAGCTGTTAATGAATGACTATGTGGTGCGATCAGCAGAATTTCCTACGCATGAAGAATCGGTGTATACCGATGAATTTGTTCGATTGTGTGCCTGGGTGTTGTCAGAAGGGTATTATGAAACAACCTATGCAGGGTTTCGTCTGTCACAAAGTGCGACGCACAATCCTGTGTATTGTGATTTTATTGATCGGCTTGGAGAGCGTTTTGGGGCGAAGCGTTACAGAAAGAACAAAGACGGTACGCAATACGATTGGGTCTTTCCTGCTGCGATAGGCCATGCAGTGCGGGCGTTGTTTCCTGACAAAGTGTTAACTCCAGCGTTTTGTTTTGCTTTAACGTCACGCCAGCGCTGGATGTTTCTCTATGAGTTTGTGCGTGGCGATGGGGAATGGGCACGTAGCAGCCATGGTCCTGTGCCGGATTGTGCGATGGAAGGAGGCGCTGAGGATTTCTGGCAGCGGGGAGGAGTGCCACGTATTTGGCAAAAAAGCCATGCGAGTATTGACTGCTTGCAATTGCTTGCCACGCTTGCTGGATGTTGTGCGACGCTGCGGAAGGCCCAGAACCGTGAGGGGTGGCGACTGACGTTGCATCGGAACAAGCGCAAGACGTTTGTGCGTGATTTGCAGGTGACACACGAGACGCTTCCGTTCGTCTGGTGTCCACAGACAACGCACAGCACGTGGGTGGCACGGAGAAATGGGTACGTCTTTCTCACTGGCAACAGTGACGTCGGGGAAGCCTTTGCCTACGGCTGCGCCATGCTGACGCGCCGGGAGTTGACCCTGTCTGCGACGGAAAAGTGGCGCCGCAAGGTCTCGCAGATGAACCGCGATCACCGCCTCAGGGTGGTGCATGGGACTGGAGCTTGACATGCATCAGGTGCGTGTCCTTACCTCTGACGATGAACAGAAGGTTGCGGCACAGCCGACGTGCTGGGCACTCTGGCGCGTGGGAGTGCCGTGTCCGAACCAGGCCACCTGGGAGGTGCGCAATACGACCAATCCCGGCTATAGCCGCATGTGTGAGGTCCACAAGGCGGCATTTGCAGAGGCAGAGCCCGCTGCGGCGGTGGAGTATCTGCGTCTGGAGGCGCATCATGTCTGAGCATCTGGATTCGACGTCCCGCGAAACGCTGGTGAACGCCGTCATGGCGACCTGTGAGTATGTCTGCGAGTGGGCGGACGATCCGACCCTGTTCGCGCTGCTGGCGACGCTCGCGCAGCATGCGGTCAACGTGGCGCAGCGTATCCAGTATCTCGGTCAGCCCATGCCGGACGCGTGTATGGCCAACCCGGTGCCGCCGCCGTCGTCCCTCATGGGCGCCAGTTACGGCAACGGACCAGGCTAGGAGGACGGATGCCCCCACGGAAACGACGCACGCGGCGTCCGCCCGAGCATGCGCCAGAACCGGAGCCAGCGCTGCCGGCGTCAGGGCCCGTGCCTGCGCCCACAGCGGTGGACATGCCCCCGGACGTCTCCTGCCTCGATGCGCGTACCGGACAGGCCGTGCACGCCGTGCAGGAAACCGGCTGGGTCTTTTCGCAGCGTCCAGGCGATAGCTGGCGTGACCGTATGCAACTGGTCTGGCGTCCGCATGGGGTGTGTCCGGCGTGCCACAAAGAGCGTATGCTGCTCATCGCTCTGAACGGGGAAGCCGCGATGTGTGATTTGTTGCACGAACGTGATCTGGCGCAGGCGGCTGGCCTCTGTACCTGTGCCTACGCGCCATAGGATGCCTGACTATGCCGATTTCTGACGCGGGCGAACTCACTTCCATACGCTTGAACCGGCGCCAGCGCACGCGCCTGGTCAAGCAGCTACGCGACCACTACGACAAAGGCCTGGCCGGGCGTGGGGACTGGCCGACGCGCCATGATGATCACTACCGGCGGTATCTGGCGGACTGGACGCTGCGCCCCGCGGGGCCCTGGCCGGGCGCGCCCCGGCTGTTTACGAGTCACACGCGCCGGACCATGGAGAAGATTCACGGCGACCTCTGGCGCGCCATCTTCCCTGGATTTGAGTCTCTCGACCTCGACCCCCTCAACGAGCCGGCCCTGGAGCGCTACCAGCGCGTCACGCAGTTGGAGCGCTGGACGCTGCGGCACGCCATCAACGACGCGGACCAGGGCGGCTGGATGCACATCGGCAAGATGGCCCTGTTTGACGCCCTCCTGGACTCGACCGGCTACCTCAAGGTGTATCCGTGGCGCCTGCCCTGGAATGACGCGGTGCCCGATACGATGATACGGATCGACAACGTCGACGAGGGCACGCTGATTATTCCCCCCGGGGCCACCGGCTGTCAGTACCCGAACGCGGAGTATTTTGGCCAGGAACTCTGGGTCCGCTGGGACGATCTGGTGCGCAAGCGCCGGCAGGGCTTCCGGGTCCCGGACCGGGACACGCTCAAGCCAGTCACCCGCACGCTGACAGAGCGCGAGCGCACCGAAGCCGAGCGCGAGGGGCATCAAGTCCCCGAGCCCGCCGAGGAATACAAAGTGGTCGAAATGTACGAGCGCTTTGTGCTCGACGACCCGGACCAGGACCCGGAAGAGGACCTGGTGGTGTCGTGGTATCCCGATGTGGACGACGACGACTGCTTAGGCCGCGTGCTCTCTCTCACCGATTTGTTCCCGAACCAGCCCATCCCCACCCGCCCGTTTTTCTCGGTGACGGTGTGGCCGCAACCGCGCCAGCTCCGCGGTATGGCGGTCCCCGAGCGCTCCAGAACCCCGCAGGACATGCTCAACAGATTGGCTGAGCAAACCATTAACTACGGCGACGTGAGTATCCTGCCGTTTTACTTCTACAACGCCATGCTCACCGGCGAAATCCCGGATCTCCGGCAAGTCATGCCGGGCCAGGGTGTCCCGGTGAATGATGTCGGCGGCGTCACCTTCTCCCCGCGCGCCTCGCTGAACCGTCATTTTATGGAGCAGATGCAGGGCTGGGGCGCGGAAATTGAAGCGGACCTGCACGTCTCTGATATCTCTCTGGGACGCCAACCCACCAGGCCCAATGCCCCGCGCACCATGGGTGGAACGATGCTTTTGCTGCAGCAAAGCCGGGAGGCGTTTAGCGATCTGGTCGAGCATTTAGGCGCACAATATAGTGCGCCGCTGGATTTTCATTGGCGACTTTGGCAATTTTTTATTCCCCCAGGCTTGCGCGTGCCGCTGAAAGCCGTGCGTCCGCGTCAGGCGCCTCGCGCGCTGCCGGCGCATGGGCCGTTGTTCAACGAAGCTGATCCTTTTGGGATGTCTGGTCGCTTGCCCGATGGCGCTGGCAGTGGTATGAATGGGGCGCAGGCGGGGCAGGGCGGGTCTGGAAGCGCTGTCGCAGGGCTCGGCATGGCAGGCATGGAGCTGGGCGGGGCGGGGCAGGGACCGGGAGCGAACGGCATGGCGGGTCCTGGGATGCCTCCCCTGCCACCTGGCGCTGAAAGCCTCTTAGAGCCAGAACAAGACGTAATGCTGGAAGAAGAGGTGACGAAGGAAGACCTTGCCGGGTCCTACGTGCTGCGGTTGACGTTAAATCCTGAGTTGCCATTTGACAGGCAGGTGGTCATGCAACTCGGTGGGCAAATGCTCCCGCTCCTCATCGAACGCTACCCCATAGGCGCGCGTCTCCTCCTCAAGCGCATGTGGGAAATCAACGGTCAGAAAAACTTTAATCAGATATACCCGCCGGCCATCGCGCACTTAGAAACCCAGCTGCGCTTTACGCAGGTCATGCTGCAGCAATTCATGCAGGAACAGCAACTGAAGCAGGCCAAGATGCAGGAGGCCGCGGCGCAGGCCCAGATGCAGGCTGCTGCGAACGCACCGCCGCAGCAGCCGCAAGGGCCGGGTCCTGAGACGCAGGCGATGCTCGAAGCTGGCGAGCAACACCGCGTGCAGCAGCGCGGCCAGCAAGAAGAAATGCGCACAGCCAGGAGTACGGCGCAGGCGATCGCGGCGTTTCAGAAGCTGGCCCAGGACGGACAGGACGCCGACACTGCGACGGCAGCGGAGGGATAGACATGAGCGATGTTGCCACGCTGGCGGAGTTACTCAAGCTTCAGGGCACCTGCGAGGTGCACCAGGCCATCGCCAACGTGGGCGATCTGGGCAGTGAGGAGGCGAGCCAGCAGCTGCACATTGCTATGATGCGGGCGACGATGCGTGCCGGGCAGGTGCTCATGCACGTACTTCTCGGAGATAGCTGGCACTACCTGGTGCAGGCGCGCTACGAATGGCGCCAGCTGGCGCCGGAAGAGTACGATGCCGTGGTGACCCTTGCGGTAGCCGATGCCGAACCCCGTCCGCTGGCACGGGGGACGCTGGAGGCGGTGGTAGAGACGGTGCGCGCGCAGAGGCAGGAGGCTCCGACCCCTGACGGGCGAATGCCGAACGCCCAATCAGGGGTGCGAGAGAATGTGCACTCGCCTGAGTGTACGGCTCCATCATAGGCAAGGACGGGTCCTCGCACAAGCAAGAATCCCAGCAGTCGGCCCAGCGACACGCCTATCTGCTCTTTGATGGCGAGAAGGTCTTTTAGAGTCTCTTTGGGGGCGTGTCGCTGCCCGGCGAAAGGCATGGCATGGCGGAGCGCGATATTGATCTGGCGATGATTGAGCGCCTGGTGCGGACCAGCGCCTGGCGCGAGTACCGCGACCAGGTCCTCCTGGTCGATTTCCGCAGGGTGAGTCAGACCCTGGACAGCGTGCAGGGGGATCATCGCTACTACCAGGGACTGAAAGAGGGCCTCCGGCGCGCCATTGAGCAGCCGTACACGCTGCTTGACTTGCCCTCGCCGCTGAGAGAGCCAGAGGCGCCGGCGCGTCTGCCGGCGCGTGTCGCGGCCCGGGAACAGGACGACACGCCGGCCCAGGGGGGGCGCTCACTGGTGCGGCCCTCGTATCTGGCCTGAGGAGGCAAATGGTGGAACCTGCACCACTGGATGAAACGCATGTGCGCTCTTTGCTGGCGGAATTGCTGGAGCATGGCTACGGGGAACTCTCGATTCGGGTCCATAACCACGTCATTGCCTCCATTGTCCCCATGCCGATTGTGAAACACGCCAGCCAGGCGGACGGGATACACTTGGCGTTGACAGCTCCTGGAGCGCGTGTTACCGTCTCGCGATAAGTACAGTTAATACATACTATTGGGTGGGTACCCTCTACCCCAAAAAACGGATGAGGACTTTCGGGTCCTTGTCCTTTTTTTTGGGATAGAGCTATGGCCGAAGAAGCTTCCGTTGAGTCCGTTGAGAGTGCTGCCCCCGATACCACGGACAACGCAGACCTCTCTGGCGATTCCGGTTACGAGGGCGACGAGCAGTCGTCCGACTCTTCCTCCACGACGCAGACCGCCGAACCTCTCTGGACGCGCCTTGGCTATGACAGCGAGGACGCGCTGGAGAGCACGCATACGCGCTACAAACAGCAGGTAAGCGGGTCCTACACGGAAACCCAACGCCTGCGTGATGAAATTGCCGCTCGTGACCAGCGCCTGAACGATTTTGAACGCATGTATCAGTCGCGCCAGGGCCCCCAGGGTGGGCAACCCCCGGCCGCGGCGAACACGCCGGTCAGTTTTGCGCAGGCGGTGGAAGCGTACTTAAACAGCGACAATGCCACCATCGCGCGTTATGAACAGCAGCTGCACCAGCAGGCAGAAGACCGCGTGCTGTCGACGCTGTCCACGGTGGTGCGACCCGCCCAATACTCCGACATGGTGATCCAGGATTACCCGGATCTCAATGACCCCAAAACCCCCCTGTACCGCCAGCTCTACGAACGTTACGAGGCCGAAGCCGCGCACCCCCGCTTCAAGCTCATGTTTCCCAACGACGATCCAACCGCTGTGCGTGAGGCCTACTCGCCAGACGGCGTCGAGCGCAAGCGCGTCGATATGCGCATTGTCGGCTACCTGGCGCCGCGTATCCAGGCGGACCTGGCCAGGAACGAAGGGCGCAAGGACGAGGCCCGGCGTCGTGGCGCCGCGCAAGGCGGCAACGGCACGAGTCGTAGCGCGGCCAATGATCACGAAACCTCGCCTATGCAGCTGCTCAGCGCCGAAGAACAGCGCGAAATCCGCCAGCAAATTCAGGCCCGGACGCTGCCCGACGACTGGCCCAAAACGGTGGAAGGCGTCGCCAAGAAGTTTGTCGACCGCTGGAAAAAGTCGAGTCCCCAGAAATACCAGTCGCGCCTGGAGATGCATCGCTCCGGCCAACCGATTCGGATCGGCTAGGGCATGGACGACGCCACGGCCCTGGTGCTGGCGGAACGGGACGCTGCCTACGGCGAGCGCAACATGCTGGTGGCGTTTCTGGCGGTGTGTTATCCGGCACATCTGGCGCGCCATCCGGCCGCTGATAGGTTGTGGGATGACGACTGGCGCTGGATTGTCTGTGTGCATACGCCCTATGGCCAGATGACCTGGCATATCCACGATCGCGAGCTGCCGTTCTTTGATCATCTGCCGCGTCTGGCCAATGATTGGGACGAGCATACCACGAGAGAGAAGTACGCGCGCTTGGGGGTGATGATCGCCGCCCTGGCGCCGAAGTCCCCGCGGCTCTCGCAGGAGGGCGCTTGATGGCTACACGCTCGCGTCTGACCGTCTACCAGCGCAACGTTCCGCCCATTGACCGCACGATGGTGCGCTGCAAGGTGTGCTCACAGTACCTGGACATGGACCGGACGCAGAGCCCGGAGGAGTGCCCCACGGTCTACCGCACCACGGGCAGCGTCTACTTTGCCAAGGGCCCAGGCGGGGAACTCGCCCTGGACGTGATCGACAAGACCGTCGAGGGGGTGGTGCCGGCCTACGCGGCATGTCCGTTTTGCGGGAGTCCGCGCTGGCTGGACGGCGCGGCGGGCCCACTCAAGAGGTAGTCATGGCCGTTGTCGCCCGTATCAAGTCCTGGACGATTCGCCGCAAGATGGCGGACGCGTCGTGGATGTGGGACCTGATCAATTTGCAGCGCACGCTGGCGCTCTGCCACGGCTGCGCTACCCAGAAGATGCCCTGGCGCTGGCAGCAAAAGCTGCATTACCAGGAAATGACCCGTTTTCACGGCGATGGGCACTGCGACTACTGTCGCCAGGAGACCGCAGTGAGTCTCTATTACTCGACGGATACGCCGTATTTTGCCCAGATGGATCGTGATCACCAGCTCGCGAACGCGGCGCAGGAACGGGACCGGGCGCTCGTCTTTGACCGGCGCAGAGTGCTCTAGGAGTCGAGATGCCTGACCCTCGGTTTCCCGGCCCACGGACGTTTGCCCTGCCGGAAGGGGTGCCCGTGGCGGGGGAGTATATCGCACCGGCCATGCAGGGGACGCCCTCGCAGACGTTTCGCCTGCCGGCGCCGGCGCAGTTGCCGCCAGGGGGGTACGTGCCTCCAGAAGGCTATACGCCGACGAACCCAGGGATGGCGGTGTCTCCAGGGCCGTATGCCAACGAATTTAAGACATATGCGATTACGGAACCGTGGGCTGAGAAACGGGATGATTGGTCGCCTGAGCAGCATCTTAACTACTGGCTGGGCTGGTATCTCAAGAATTATAACGCGGGGAACCCCGTGCAAAATACGCCCGAGCAACTGATGTACGGGGTCGATTATGCCAGGAGGCAGGGCTATCCTCCCGGCTATACGCAACAACGCGGGCCGATGCCGCCTGATTTTGAAGATGAACTCTTACGTCATCTCGGGTATGCGCGCACGCCCAAGGGTTTTGTGCCGATTCCAGAGGATGCCAAGCCACCGCTTGGCTAGAAGGACGCAGGCACCACTTGCCTGTCTGATACACGTGTTCCAGCGTGGTTCCAATGGAACTCCGGGGGGAGGTTCGGTGGCCGGAGTCGCGCTGGAACACGTCTTATAACAAGGAGCCGTTATGGCCTACGTGCTGAAAGTCTTAGGTCTCCAGAGCGGGGATTTTTTCAGCGATTACTTACTCGATGCGAACTGCGCCGCTGGCGCTGTGGCACTGCGCAACACCGCCGTAGCCTCAGCGGGCGAAGTCGTGGACGCGACGACGACTGGCGCCGTGGATGCGATCGGGCTCTACAGCGATACGGTGGTGTATACGGCGGCTCCCGTGCTTGGGGCGGGGCTGAACAGCCCGTTTGGGTTGCTCGGCGGCAACGAACTGATGGGCGCGTTGGCGCGGATCGTCAACCACCCGCACCAGATTTGCCGCTTCCGGGTTGCTGGTGGGCCCACAGCGGGGATGGCGCTGGCCGCAGATCCTACGGTACCCGCCAATGTCGTGATTAACACTACGGCAGACGCGACCAAACTGATCGTGGCGTCTGCCGCCCTCGGGGCGGTGTCGATGGTGGGCGGGCTCATCAAAGGCAAAACCGGCGCCAACGCCGGCCAGGTGCGCCGGATCGTCACCCACACGACTGGCCCACCGATTGACGAACGGGTCGAGGTGGCGTTTACCAACGCGATTGGCGTGAATGACCAGTTTATCCGTGTGCCCTACTCGAAAGCCATGACCAACGTGCAGCTCACGACGGACCTCACCGAAGCCAACGGCATCATTGCGGCCGGGACGGGCGCGGTGCTCAAGGTGATGAACGTCGTGATTGATGAAGACCAGAACCAGGCGTGGGTCGACGTCATGTTTGCGGACCACTGGCTCAATCAGACGTAATTGACGAGGTTTTGTGAACAAAACGGCGATTCGAGGGTGTTTTTGCCCCTTTTGTTCACAAAACTGTCCGTGTGTGTGCGGTCGCCGTCTTAGTGTCCGGCGCTGATGGTGGCGTACAGCCACCAGACGACGGCGATGACGAGCAGCAGCCTGGGGATGCCTGGGGCATAGGTTTCCAGGCACAGCAGGGCGAGGATGGCCAGTACCAGGGCGATGGGGATGAGGATCATGGCGACTCCTAGCGCGCCAGGCGTTGCCAGATGGCGCTGTGTTCCTTGCGCGAGTGTTCTAACTCCTTCAGTTCTTCAAGCTGGCGCTGGAGTACGGCTTCATGCTCTTTCATCGCACGCTCGCCACGTACTTCGAGGGTATGAAGAAATGTGACGAGGGCGGCGACAGAGAGGGACAGTGCGATGAGACGTCCGATATACCAGGAGAGGGCTCCGTAAAAGTCGAGGCGCTCGCGGGACATGGCAACCTCCTGTATGGGTTGAGGGGGGACGGCTGGGCCCACAGGGATACAGGCCCCACGGCTTACCAGCGGTGATCAGCCGCTACCCAGCCATGTACTTCATTGTACCATGTAGTGTAGTAGAGTACAACAAAACATGGAAAGGAGACGAGACAAACAACCGTATAACGTGTGCAACTTTTTGAAAGGCCAACTTTATGCCGGTTATGGATTTCAATGCCTTTGCGACACTGATTAGCAATAGTCCCTCCTAGAGGAAACTTTAGGATGCGCACCGGGTGAAACGGCGAAAACCTGGCGAGGCAACGTCGTACCAAGCGTGCAGAACGGCATAGAAGTATGCACGTCGGTCTAGAGACTAGGCAGTGAGGAGCCACCCAATACTCTGCCCACGAGCGCCCGGCTTCCTTCCGGCAAGGAAGATGACATAGTCCGAGCTACCGTGACGCGCAATGAGCGGTAGAAGGCGGGGATAAAGAGCCCTGTCGGTAACATAACTGTGACGAGCGCTACAGGGAAGTGATTGATAAGGAGCTTTCTGACCAGCGCGATTACATCCCGCGTTTGTGCACGGTGCGTGACTCAGACCGCGCCACTGAGCGTATCAGTTCGGTTGGCGAGGCGCAGCAATGGGGCGCCTTTACAGGGCAAATTGACTACGACAGATTAACATATGGTCCCCTGGCAGCGTAAGGTGCCAGTGTGCATCGGGTGAAACGACGAACGGCCCATGCCCGGCCAGTAATGGCGCGGAAGGCTAACGCCGTAGGAAGCGCTGGAAACGGCATGAAAGTACCAGCGAACCTCGAACGCATAGGCAGTGACGAGCCAACGAATAACCTGCCCACGAGCGCCCGACACCCTGTAGAGGGTGATAACGTATGCTGACCTCACCAGGAATGGTGAGAAGCTAGGGATAAAAAGCCTTAGCGCTAACAACGTGTTTACGAGCAATATGCCTCTGTAGCCACTCATAGGGAATTTAGTCAGGGTATGCTTATAACTAGAAGGATGTATGAGTCGGACCTAACAGGCATACTGAAGCGTGCTGATAGGTTCCGCAAGATCGTCCGTTCTGGTTTGATTACGCGCCAGACGCATGCGGCGACGATTTTTAACCGGGCCACGTCGATAGATACCACGTTTTGGGAGTCGACCGAGCCCGTGCCGCTGATTTCCCTGGCGCACCAGACGCGCACGCCTGGGGTGTCGGTGGCGACCGGGTTTAGTAATTACCTGGTCGGGGCGTTCTCGCCTACCACGTACCGCGCTGCCCGGATACTCATGCGGCGGTTCAGGAACGACCGTGGGGATTTGACGGACATCGTAGGCGATGAGCTGTGGACGAGCATCGAAAACGAACCGCGGGCGCTCGAAATCCTGCGCACCCCGCGAGGCCTGGATACCGCGTACGGTAACATCAACCCGGAACAAGACACCGCAGAACTGATCATCTGGAATCGCTTGACCAACGTTAATGCGGCGTACCTGGTGAACAAGAGCCTGCGCGAAGAGTCCTGTGTGTGGTGGAACTGGATTGACCGTAATTAACGGTCCAGTCTAAATCGGGTGAAACGGGGAACACCTCTCAGAGGCTATCCCGTAGGAAGCTGAGTGAACGGCATGAGAGTAACTCAGAACCTCTACAGACTAGACGGTGAGCAGCCAAGCAATAACCCGTCCACGAGCGCCCGACACCCTGCAGAGGGTGATGAGATAGTCGGAGCTGCATGGCAACATGCAGAAGGCGGGGATAAAGAGCCCTGTCGGCAACAGCACTGCAATCCTGAATATGAAATGATCCGTGACTTCGAGACTAAGCAACTCAAGTGGTCTGGATACGGCGCATGGTCTGTGCAGGTTATCCCCGAATGGCGCTGGTTGATAGGAATATTACCTTCTTAACTATTATAAATAGTTCTAAAGAAGGAGTGGCTGTACCGGAATGAGGGGCGCCCTATCGCGTTTCTTGCTGTTACAGCTTTTGCAGGCTGGCACAATGTTGCTCATGGTGTGCGAGCCGCCCTTCGAGAGTGGAATGATGTGGTCCTGGGTAAGTTTTTTCACTTTATGACCACAATAGGCGCAGCGATAGCCAAACTGTGCTTTGATTGTTTCCCATTGTGCGGCGGTTAAATCGTTAATGGGTGCATTGGCTTTTGCGGCACGACGACGACCATTATGTTGGGCGACAACATGGGGATGGGTCGCTAGATATATTTTGTTTCTGGCGTTTTCTTTCTCTGGGTTTTCCCAATATTGGGCTCGTTTACGGGCGCAAATCTCGTCAGAGTGTTCGGCATGGTAGGTACGGTCATGAGCGTTGATCTTCTCTTTGTTACGCTCATACTTGGCGGCATCGTAGGCTTTGATTTCCTCGATGTGCCTATCATAGTGGCGGCGTTTATTGGCCTTGCCCTTGGCGCTTTGCTGGTAGCGACGGAAAGTTTCTTTACGACGTGCTGCACGTTCTTCAGGCGTCAATGGGTTTTTGCGTGGTGGCATGTGCTTCTCTCCGCATGAGAGGCTCCGCGTATGTAGTGCAGCAACCTGCGCGGACAGGCTTTCGGGAGCTACCCTAGCTGCACCAGACTAAGTATACCTAAATTATACTTAGTGTTTTGTAACCTATGCGAGTGAAAGTGAACTGGCGACACAGCAGAGTGTTCATCTTACGGTTTTCCATCTTTACACATAGTGTAAAGATGGCATTTCACAGAGAAGGAAAGCCATGAACGCGAGCATCAGCGACGATTCCGGCACGAAAGTGAAAGGCTCGACGGTCTGCAAAGACTGCGGCACGACGACGCTCGGCAAGCGCTACAGCGTTTCTGGGCATGGCTCTGGCAGTAAGCCGG
>Ga0070699_100001284_pt1 | contig 23140 bp, 22 predicted proteins | sample KBSK1503metaG_FD_65473 | JGI IMG/M metagenome (GOLD analysis project Ga0070699, IMG submission 65473) | Corn, switchgrass and miscanthus rhizosphere microbial communities from Kellogg Biological Station, Michigan, USA - KBS K1-50-3 metaG | ecosystem: Host-associated > Plants > Roots >...
GGCGCGGGATCATCACTGCGTCTTCCCCGGCTGCGACCGGCCGGCGCCCTGGTGTGACGGGCATCACCTCATCCACTGGGCCGATGGTGGACCGACGAAGCTGGACAACCTGGGCCTGGTTTGTAGCGCGCATCACAGGAAAGTCCATGAAGAGGGCTGGAAACTGCGCCACGAGAAAGACGGGCGATGGGTTGCGACGCCGTCCCGTCCGGTCGCGCCAAGCTTCAGGCCAGCTCGAGCTTAAGCAGCCGCGCCGCGTTCTCGCGAAGGATTTTCGCCTTCGCTTCCGGCTTGAGAGACAGTGCGTCGAGTTCTTCGATCACGCGGGCCGGCTGGATGAACGGGTAGTCGCTGCCAAAGAGCGTTCGATCCTGCAGCCGTCCCCCGATCTCGCGGACGAGCTCGTCCGGGTAGTAACGCGGCGACCAGCCGGAGAGCTCGATGAAGATGTTCGTCTTGTGCAGCGCCATCGCGATCAGCTCCAGGTGCCAGGGCCAGCCAAAGTGGGCGGCGATGATCGGCAGCTCGGGGAAGCGGGCGGCCACGATGTCCAGATGGATGGGGCGAGCCGGGTCGAGCTTGATGCCCTGACCACCCGGCTGACCGGCGCCGATGCCGCTGGTGCCGGTGTGGAAGAGGCAGGGAATCTTCAGTTCCGAGGCCTTCTCCCAGAGCTTGAAATGTCGCTCGTCGCTTGGGTAGAAGTCCTGCATCGAAGGATGGAACTTCGCGCCTTTGGCGCCGAGCTCTCTGACGGCGTGCTCCAGCTGCGTTACGGCGTCTGGCTTCCAGGGGTCCACCGAGGCGAAGAAGGCGAAACGCTTCGGATGGCGCTTGACGATCGCCGCCACAATGTCGTTCCCGAGTGGCGGGCGGTGGGTCGCCGTCTCCGCATCCCAGGCGAGCAGAATCCCAAACACTTGCTCCTGGGCAAACTCGACGGCGAGCTCGTCGACGCTGCGCTCGTGGACCTGGGCGCGAAAATAGCGCGCGACGCCTTCACGATATGGACCCATGCTGCCATCGAGCCATTCCTTCAGCGGCAGATGGACGTGCAGGTCGACGGCGCGGATCAAGCTATGAGGCCAGTGGCTCTGCTTCTTCGATCGTGATGCGATCGCCGACGGCGATCGAGCCACCGTTTACGACGCGGGCAACCATGCCGCGGCGGCCCACGAGCTCCGCTTTCAGACCCATGCGGATCTCATCCATTCGGAAGCACGGTTCGCAGACTTCCGTGATCTCGAGCACTACGACCTCACCAAGGCGTACTCGGGTGCCCGCGGGGAGGCCCATGACGTGCAGGCCTTCGACGGTGAGATTCTCTTTGATGGTTCCCGGCTCAACGCCGACCTCGTCGAGCGCTTCCTGGTCGGCCAGCAGCACTTGCCGGTGCGAGGCGGCAACGGCGTGCTTATCGCCCTCGATGCCAAGGCCGGTGATCAGGGTGGCGGCCTGCACCAACCGCATCGGCTGGCGGTGACCCGTACAGAGTTGAATCGAAACGATCCGCGCCGGCACGGCTAAAGATTACACGCGGGGAGAACCCCGCGAGCCCCCAACCGACGCTTCGCCGCTGAAGCGCCAGCCTCGAGGCAGCCCTTGCTACCATGACCGCGAATGTCAGACGACACAGGGACGCGAGTGGAACGTGACTCGATGGGCGAAGTTCGGGTTCCCGAAGATGCCTTTTACGGCGCGAGCACCGAGCGAGCCAGACAGAACTTCCCCATCAGTAATCTCCGGCTTCCACGTCGCTTTATTCGTTCTCTGGCTCAGATCAAGGGCGCGGCGGCGCTCGTCAACGCTGAGCTGGGATTGCTCGAGACCCGCCTCGCCAACCCGATCCAGCAGGCGGCTGAAGAAGTCGAGGAAGGCAAGTTCGACAAGGACTTCATCGTTGATGTATTTCAGACTGGTTCAGGGACGTCGACCAACACGAATGCGAACGAAGTGATCGCGAACCGCGCCAACCAGATCCTGGGTCAAGCGCTCGGCTCACACAGTCCGGTGCATCCGAACGACCACGTCAACAAGTGCCAGTCGAGCAATGACGTCATCCCATCGGCGATGCAGCTCGCGGCGCTGGTGGCGATCCATGAAGAGCTGGTGCCGGCACTTGCGTATCTGAAAGACTCGCTCGACGCTAAAGCGAAAGAGTTCATGCCGGTCATCAAGACCGGCCGCACTCACCTGCAGGATGCCACGCCGATCCGCCTCGGCCAGGAGTTTGCGGGCTATACCGGACAGGTGCAGCGAGCGCTCGATCGAATTCAGCGCACCGCAGAAGAGCTGGCCGAGCTGCCGCTCGGTGGCACTGCCGTTGGAACCGGCATCACCGCTCACCCGGAGTTTGCCCAGCGCGTAGCATCGCACCTGAGTCGCCGCGCGGGCGTGCTGGTGCATGAGACGGACAATCATTTTCAGGCGCAGGCCACCCTGGACGCCGTGCTGTCGACGGCTGGCGCGCTGCGCACCATCGCGGTGAGCCTCTGGAAGATCGGCAACGACCTGCGCTGGTTCGCGTCGGGCCCAAGGGCCGGGCTGGGCGAGATCACGCTTCCCGAGGTGCAGCCTGGAAGCTCGATCATGCCCGGCAAAGTCAATCCGGTGATCATCGAGTCAGTCACGATGGTGGTGGCGAGAGTCCTGGGCAACGACCACACGATCGCGATCGCGGCCCAGTCCGGAAGCATTTTCGAGCTGAATCTGATGATGCCGGTCGCCGCGTACTCCCTGCTCGAGTCGATCGCGCTGCTCTCCGCCGCGGCGCAGAATCTGGCCAGACGCTGCATCGTGGGGATCAAGGCGACGGAGCGCGGGCCGCAAATGGTCGAACAGGGGCTGATGCTGGCCACCGCACTCACGCCGGCCATCGGCTACGACGCGGCGGCAAAGATCGCCAAAGAGGCGCTGGCTACCGGCAAGACGATCCGCGAGATCGCCCGCGAGCGGACAAAACTCGCGCCCGACGAGCTGGACCGTCTGCTCGAGCTCTCGAGACTGACAGAACCGGGCGTCGACGCAGGACCCGCCGGCGGCTAGCGTTCTCTCCGACAGCCGCGTGCTGTCAATGCGCGCCGCCGCCCAGCGCCTGACCAAAGCCACAGCAGCCACCAGCCGGCGGCCAGCAGCCATCCTGCGCCAGGTGGTCGGACTGCAGGCACAGGTTCTCAGCGCGGCGGCCCTTGGGATACGCGTCCGCAGCACGGGGCTGCGTGCCGGCGATGTGAACCGAGCGCTGCTGGACGATCGCTCGATCGTGAGAACTTGGCTGATGCGGGGGACGTTGCATCTCGTCGCCGCGGACGACATACGCTGGTTAGTTCACCTACTTGGTCCGGTCTTTGCTCGGGCGAGCGCCAGTCGCCATGCGCAACTGGGCCTCGACGATGATCTGAAAACAAGGGGCGTTGCGGCGCTGCGCACGATTCTCGCGGATGCCGGCCCGATGACACGTCACGAGCTGCTGGATCGTTTAGGCGCTCGGGGCATCTTGCTCGACCCGAAGACCCAGGCAATGATTCATCTGATTGGGCTCGCCGCAATGCAGGCCGTGCTCTGCGTCGGGCCCGAGCGCGACGACGGCGAGTCGACGTATGTGCTGCTCGATGATTGGGTCCCCCCGGCCCCTGCGCCCACGCGCGAGGCGGCGCTGGCCGAGCTAGCGCGCCGCTATTTCGCCGCCTATGGGCCGGCCACGGTCGATGATCTCAGCGCCTGGTCGGGCATCGCGATGGCCGAGGCACGATCGGCCGTCGCGGGGGCGAAGCCGAGCCTGGCCGACGTCACGATTCAGGGCCAGCCTGGTTTCGTGCTCAACGATCGGCTGAGCCAGCTGACCGCGGCCGCGACGCCCCAAGCGCGCTTGCTGCCGGCCTTTGATGCGTATCTATTGAGCTACCGTCGACGCGACTTGGCGGTGGCGCCGGCACTGCAGCGACGACTGCAGCGCGGCGGTGGCTGGCTCCATCCGGCCGTCGTCGTCAATGGCCGCGCGGTGGCCGCCTGGAGCCTGCGCAGGTTCGACGGCCGCGGCCGGCTCCAGTTCGAACCGTTCGCGGGGACCTCTCGTGCGATCCGCGCCGGCATCGAGGCAGAAGTTGCCGACATCGGCCGCTTCCTCGGCCTACCAGTGACTCTCGAGATCGCGCGCTAGCTGTCGGCCTCGATCAGGCCCTTTCGGATGGCGTATTTGACGAGTTCCGTGCGGTCGTGCATGCGGAGCTTTTTCATGATGTGGTCGCGATGCGTCTGGACGGTCTTGATACTCAGGAACAGCGTGTCGGCGATCTGCCGGTTGGTCTTGCCTTCGGCGACCAATCGCAGGACCTCGCGCTCGCGGTCGCTGAGCGGCTCGAAGGTCTCTTTCTCCGGTGCGCGCTGCAGATAGTCCGATACGAGCAATCGCGCAACTGATGGATAGAGATATGGCTCGCCCTGGCTGGCCGCCTCGATGGCGGCGATCAGGTCCGAGGCGGCTGCCTTCTTGAGCACATAACCGACCGCGCCCGCCTTGAGCGTCTGGAAGAAATATTCTTCGTTGTCGTGCGCGGTGAGAATCAACACCTGGGTCTGCGGGCAGAGGCGGCGAATCTCGCGCGTCACCTCGATCCCCGACATGTTCGGCATGGCCACGTCGACGACGGCGACGTCAGGACAGTTGGCGCGTGCCAACCGGATGGCCTCGCGACCTTCGGTGGCTTCGGCGATCACCTGGATGTCACTCTGTCCATCGATCACTGCGCGGATGCCGGCGCGGACCAGGTTATGGTCCTCGACCAGCATGACGCGAATCGCGCGGCGCTCAACCGGCATGGTTGTCCTCCAGCGGCAGTTTGGCGACGACCTCGGTGCCCTCGAGCGGCGCCGAGTGGATTTCGAGCGTCCCCCGCAGCAGAGTAGCGCGCTCCCGCATCCCGAAGATCCCCAGCCCCGCGCGTCCCGGTTCTTCGCGCTCTGGAATGCTTCCCGGATCGAATCCAACGCCATCATCGCGGACCCGCAGCCGGACGTGGCCGTCGACACACCGCAGGTCGATGTTCACGTGCGAGGCCTTCGCGTATTTGTTCGCGTTGGTCAGGGCTTCCTGGGCGATGCGATAGAGCGCCGTCTCGATCGGCGCGGGCAGACGGTCACGGAGCCCCTCGACCCGGAGCGCGACCTGTGCCCCGGAGGGCTGCTTGGCGAGCGTACGCAGCGCCGGCACCAGTCCGAGATCGTCGAGCACCGATGGTCGTAAGTCCTGCGACATCCGGTGGACTTCCTCCAGCGTGTCTTCCAGCGTGCGTTTTACAGCCTCCAGCTGCTGGCGCGCCTTGACATCGCCGGTGCGTTCGAGAAGCAAGTCAAGCGAGATAATTTCGTGCGTCAACGCTTGCCCGGTCTGATCGTGCAGCTCGCGCGCCACCCGCTGTCGCTCGCGTTCTTGCGCCTGAAGCACGCGTTGCGCGCTGAGATGTCGTTCGTGCTCGAGCCGGTCGAGCATCGTGTTAAAGACGGTCGCTATTCGCCTCAGATCCGGGTCTGAGAAATTCGCGTGAACGCGCGGTTCATCGACCCCGGGCTGGACGGCACTCATTGTTGACTCGAGCTCGCGCATCGGCTTGAACGCGAGCCTCAAGATCAGAAAATTGGCGACCAGGATGGCGACCAACCCGATCGCCAGTAAGCCGACCAGGAACGGCAGCCGGGTGCGGCCAGAGAAATTCAGCGTGATCAACGGGCCAGTGATGGCGCCGGCGGCGATGATGGCGCTGTTGGCCACCACAACCTTTTGAAATGTGGTGAGGTTGCGGTGCCACCACCGAGGGTCCAACGAGGGTATCACAGCGACTTCACACCTCATTCTAGGCGCCAATTCCGTACGATCTGGGCGCATTTGCTGATCGGGATGATGCCTCTGCGCATTCAGGTCCTCGCCTGATGCGAAGCGCGTTAGCCGGCGCCCAGACTGGGTACAGACATAGTCCCCTCCCCTCTTTTAGCGGGCCGCTCCCCCAGCGGCCCGCATTCATATCTAAGCCAGCGCGAAAACAGGCGTGGGGGACAATAAAAGCGATGGCGTCGGAAAGCTTTGACTTCAAAGACGTGACCAGGGTGACCACCGGGGCCGTCGGTGAGCCAGGCAAGCGCGCGTTTTACCTGCAGGTGCGAACAGACTCGGAACTGGTCAGCGTCGCGATCGAAAAGGACCAGTTGCGGGCGCTGACCGAGCGCTTGCAGGAGGTCTTCTCCCGGGTGCCAGTCCCGCCGGCCGGCAAGCTGCCCGACATGGCACTCGAAGAACCGATAGCGCCCATCTGGCGGGTCGGCTTCATGACGCTGACCTACAGCCAGGATGAGAAAGCGTTCGAAGTCTCCCTGGTGGAGTTAGTGGATGAAGGCGATCAGCCCGCGACCGGGCACTTCAACGCGAGCCTCGCCCAGATGCAAGCGCTCGCTGCGCACGCCGCAGCCCTCATCAGCGCTGGCCGCCAACCATGCCCCATGTGCGGCGGTCCCATCGATCACGATGGCGGCGTCTGTCCGCGGCTGAACGGACATCATTAAGTCATGGCGCAAGCCACGCCGTCCGCGGATGGCGACGCGCGAGAGCGCCTGCTTCGCGAAGGCCGCATCAAGGCACGCGGTCTGATGCCCGATTGCTCCAACTACACCTACCTTGCTCACGTTCGCGGCCAAGGAGGCGCGGAGACGCTCGGCGTGTACAAACCGGCGCAGGGCGAGACGCCACTCGATGATTTTCCCGACGGCACGCTGGGCAAGCGCGAGGTGGCCGCCTACCTGGTCAGCGCCGCTCTTAACTGGCAGGTCGTTCCATTTACGGTTTATCGCACGGAGGGTCCGATGGGGCCGGGCTCGCTGCAGCAGTTCATCATCGCAGACGTCAGCGAGCATTACTTCACGCTGATGCCGGGACGCGCTGACGACTTCCGGACGATGGCGGCTTTCGACGTCATCGTCAATAACGCTGATCGCAAGAGTGGGCATTGCCTACTCGACGGCGACGGCCACATCTGGGGCGTGGACAACGGGCTGACGTTTCATTCGCTGCCCAAGCTGCGGACGGTGATCTGGGAATTCGCGGGCGAGGAGGTTCCGGCAAGGCTGCGCCGCGACGCGCGGCGGCTCGCCGAAGAGCTCGTCGCCGGCCACGGTTGGGTGGAGAGCCTGCAGCACCTGATCTCAGGCGCCGAGATTCGCACCCTCGCCCAGCGTGCGCGGCGGCTCGCTGATGACGGACGCTACCCCGAGCTCAGCTCCCGCTGGGCTTATCCCTGGCCGCTGATCTAAAAGGCTAAGGCTGGGACGGAACTGGAAGCCGCGGACGGCCCGCCTCGGCGGGCAGCGCCTCATCGAGACGCTCGAGCCATGCTGGGGCGCCGGGCGGGAGATCGCCGCTATGCGGTGTCCCATCGCCACGATCCGGCGGCTCGGGCTGCGGCGTAAGCAGTCGCCAGAGAAGCACAAACGTGCCGGTGATGAGCGCGAATTTCGCGGTACCGAAGAGAAGCAGGCCGGCCACCTGCTGGTCCTCGAGGGAGCGAAAAGCCTGGTACAACGGATGGTGCGAGAGCGCCAGCGTCAGGCCGGGGATGGTGGGCGGCACCCCGGCGACCATCAGGCAGCCGATCTTTGCAACGGCACTCAGACCATTGCGACTCACGATCGGCCACCAGAAGAGAAATCCGCCAAGCATGAAGATCGCCTGGGTCGCCTCGCGGAACGCCGCATTCTTCACGGCGAGGTCGACGACGACCGGGTATTGCGAGCCAAATAGCACGACGTTAAGCGCCAGGATACCGGCCACCGGATGCATCCAGGATCGGGCGCGGCCTGGCAGCAACGGACTCGCGCCGTAGGCGAGGAGCGGTATGACCAGCGCCAGGAGCAGCATCTGCTCGAGCATGTGCAGGCTCAGTCGCTGATCGGCCAGCCGGCTGAGCGGCGGCAGCAGGGCCGCCAGCGAAAGCACCGCTCCGGCGACCAGGGCCGCGCGTTGACGCCGCGCCATGAGGATCATTTTGGCGCAGCGGCCAGGGTCTGGGCGTAGCGGGCAAACACGGTATCGACGAAGTTGGCGAAGAGATCGGCCAGCGGCGCACTGTCGAGCACCAGCAGGTTTTCGGCATTGTCCTCACCGGCATGCGACAGGTTGTAGCTGCCGGTCATCACCGTGTTATCGACCACCGTGATCTTGGCGTGCATGAAGTCGTGGACACTGGTCGGCGTGTACGGCGTCGTGACCTTGGAGGCGAAGGGCAGGGTGGTGCTCACGGCCAGGAAGGCCGGTCCCTTCCAACCGGCGTGCGGATCGACCCGCCACTGGCCGAGGACTTCGGCCATCTGGGTGCGGTCATAGACGCCCTTGAACTCCGGGTGTGCGCTGTGGGTCAGGTCGCCCAGCGTCCCCAGCACCACCCCCGCCGTGATCACAGGCGAGCAAACCCGAATACGACGTTTTGCGTGCGCGATCTTGTCGGCGATGAGATGCGCCATCTGACGCCCACGCCCCGGTGAGAACAGAACGTGCGCCTTGACGGGAGCATCCTGATACGTGACTTGTACGCTCGCGAGGTCGTACTTCCCTGTTCCCTCCACCCGGCCCGTCGTCCAGAGTTCGGCGAAGTTCCTCGCGTACTCGCCCGCCAATTCCGTCGACGGCAGCTTGAGGATGATGTTTTCCTCGCGCGTCCACGAGTCGTTCGTCCAGTTTGTGGACCCGGACCAGAGCCACGCATCGGCGGTCCCGGCGTCGCGCACGATGTACTTGTGATGCATCAGGTCCGGAACGCCCGACACGGGTTTGCTCGGTACGCCCAGGCTGGCGATGAACGCGGTGTCCGCCTGCGAAGGGGGTGGCACCGGGATCGGGTTGGGGAAGTCGACGTTGTAAAGCAGCCGGATGGCCACCCCGCGGCCGGCGGCGGCCATGACGGCGGTCCGCACCTGTTCGGCCGGTGAGCCGGTCAGATTCAGGTCGTAAATCGCGATGTCGAGACTGCGCTGCGCCGCGCCGATGAACTGAGCCAGCTCGCCGGCAACCTGATCTGCCGGCTGCCCGCCGTCCTGCAGAAAGGTCACCTCGAGCGAGGGGGTCACTGGGCGTCGCTCTTCTTCGCTTGCGCCTGCTCCTTCGGCTGGGCTTCCAGCACCTTCCGCTGGTAGTACTGCTGCACGAGGTCGGCCGCCTCGTTGATGTCATCGGTCATGACCATGAGGTCCAGGTCTTCGGGCGAGATCTTGCCTTCCGCCAGCACGCGGTCACGGATCCACTGGCGCAGGCCCGCCCAATAGGCCGAGCCGAACAGGATCACCGGGAAGTGCACGATCTTCCCCGTTTGGATCAGCGTCAACGCCTCGAACAGCTCGTCCATGGTGCCGAAGCCACCGGGGAAGATGACGAAGGCTTCGGCGTACTTGACGAACATGGTTTTGCGCACGAAAAAGTAGTGGAACTCGATGCCCAGGTTGACGTATTCGTTGAGGCCCTGCTCGAATGGCAACTCGATGTTGAGACCCACCGAGAGCCCGCGACCTTCACGGGCGCCCATGTTGGCCGCTTCCATGGTGCCCGGCCCGCCGCCTGTGATGATCGCAAAACCCCGGCGGGCGAGCTCCGCCGCGAGGGCCCGTGCGGCGTCGTACATCGGGTCGGGCGGACGGACGCGCGCCGAACCAAAGAATGTAACCGCCGGACCGACCGTGGCGAGCGCGTCGAAGCCCGCCACGAACTCGGCCTGGATCCGTAGCACGCGCCAGGGGTCGCTTTCGAGGAATTCCGGAGCGCTCTCGGGCCGCTCCAGCAGTTTGCGGTCTTCGATCTTGCGCTCAACGCCTCGCCGGACGATCCCTCCGGTGCGCTGCTCGCCAGCTTCCTTCGCCATCGCCTCGCTAACTCTAACCCGTTGCCCTTTGCGCCAGACTTGTGTGGTGATGAAGCGAGACCAGCTCGAAGAGGTGGTGGTCGCAGTGGCGGCGGTGGTCCTCCCGGTGGTGTTGACCGTCGTCCTCCTTCAGACGCACTCGCCCCAGCGAGAGTACGTCTTCATCTATATGGCGGTGGTCGCCGTGATCGCCGTCGCTCGCGGGCTCTGGCCCTCCCTGCTGGCGGCGGCCGTGAGCTTCTTGCTCGTCGATTACTACTTCGTCCCCCCGGTGTACACCCTGACGATCGCGGATGAACAGGACCTGGTCAACCTGGCCATCTTTTTTGGAACCGCGGGCATCGTCGGTTACATGGCCGGACGGCGGCGACAGGCGCAGATGCGGGCCGAGGCGCTGGCGGGCGAGCTGCGCAATGCCAACGCCGAGCTCGTGCGCCTGAACCGCGACCAGGCCGCCGCGGCGCAGGCGGCGGTCCGGCTGGCGCGCACCGAGCAACAGGTCCAACTGCTCCAGCAGGCAGAGCAGGACCTCCGCGACCTGCTCGCCACCATCTCCCACGAACTGCGCACGCCGATCGGCACCATCCTGACGGACAGCACCAACATGTTGCGCACCCAGGACATGAACGCATCGGTCCGTTATCGAATTGAAGGCATCGCGACCGAAGCCCGACGGCTGAATCGGCTGCTCGCCGACATGCTGAGCCTGGGGCGCATCGAAAGCGGCGCGCTCCACCTGACGCTCGAGCCGGTGCAGGTCGGCGACGCGGTGGCCGCGGCGGCGGAGCGGCTCAAGCGGATCGCACCTGAGCGCACTGTCGAATGGGACCCGAAGGAAGCCGGCGTAAGCGCACTGGCCGACTGGGACAGCCTGGGACAAATCTTCGACAACCTGCTCGACAACGCCAATCGGTTCGCGCCGCCCGGCACGCCGATCGGTGTCCGCGTCAGCCAGGAGGCGCCAGGCCAGATCACGGTCCGCGTGCTCGACCACGGTCCGGGCGTGCCGGCTGCGATGCGCGATCGGTTGTTCAATCGGTTCGTCAAGGGTCCATCCGACGACGGTGACGGCTCGGGCCTGGGGTTGGCCATCACGCGCGGTCTCGTCGAGGCGCACGCCGGCAGCATCGCGCTCGAGGACGGGCAGCCCGGCGAAACGACCTTTCGCTTTACGATCCCAAAGTCGGAGTCGCAGCCGGTTTTGTGACCGGAACCGGTTGGTCTCGCCGCAGGATATGCACGTCGATATCCTCAAGCAGCCGGATCAGCGTGGAGGTCGTCCGCCACGGCCGCCAACCGTGGTGGGGTCGGCCAAGTACGACCTCGGTATTCAGCGTCTTGCGCAAATATGCGGCGAGGGTGGCCGCCACGTTTCGCCCGTAGAGGCTAACGAACTCGCCCTGTTCGCGGTGCACTAGCGCCGCATACTCACCGAGCCAACGGCGCTCCGCCTCCGAGAGCCGCGGCGGGCGGACGCTGACCACGGTGAACTGGCCCGCCGTCCGCGCGGCAAACTTTGCCATCCGCTGAATGAACGGCTCCATCCCAGGCCGTGGCGGGACGCAGGCCACCAGGCGCGGTCGCGCCTCCCACGGCTCTTCGATCTTCCGCTCACGCATGTAGGCGACCAGTCTTCGGTCCGTGTGCTCGGCGACCAGCCGAAACGCCATCTCTCGCAGTGCCGAGAGAATTTGCGGACGGAACTCGGCCTGCAGCGCGCGCGCCGCGTCGGCCGGACTCATGATCTCGCCCCTGCGCAAGCGTTCGAGTAGAACGGCCGGCGTGACATCGACGATCTCGAGCTCGTCGATGCCGGTCAGGACCTCATCCGAGAGGACAGAACCGGGGGCGCGATCCTTGAGTAGCGGCGCATAGCTCTCGCGAACGCTGGCCAAGTCAAGTAAATGAAGCGTGCCCAGCACCGTAATGCCCGCCTCAACCAGCCTGGCCAGCGACTCGGCCCGTAAACGTCCCTCCGTGTCGAAGCCATTGAGCTCATCGACGACCGCCACCTCGGGGTTGCGGCTCAACAGGGCCTCGACGTCGAGGCGGTCGTGCGCGGCAGGCGCGTCCGGCCCGCCGACTAGCTCGAGGCTGGCCAGCTCGGTCGCCGGAACACGCGGATTGATGGCGGCGACGACGACGTCGGTGCCGCGCGCCCTGCGCCGGTGCGCCTCGTCGAGCATGGCCGTGGTGGTACCCGAGCCGTCGGCATAACCGAGATAGACCCGGACGTCGGCGCCCCGTCGACCGCGCTGCTCTGAGCGAAGCAGCTCCTCGGGAAGGCGGCGCTCTGGCTCAACCTCGGGCACGGCCGCATGCTCGGTAGCGATGACGTGCAGGTCGATGTCGGGGAGTGAATCGATTAGCTGGTCGGCCAGTGTCTTGCGCCAGCGAGCCAACGGGCCGGTCTGGCGTGATTCACCAATGAAGAGGTGTCGCACATTGGCCAGCTGGGCGGCCTCGATGATCCCCTTGGCGATGTCCGGCCCGCCGAGCGATACGAAGGAGCAACCGAGCTGGGCCGCCAGCCGCTGGTAGCGTTCGATGTTGACTGCGCCCGCAGAGCCGACGGTCACCACCATGCAGAGCCCGCCGAGGCGGCGAGCTAGCCGCACTGCGCGGCGGATCAACGCCTCGGAGTTGCCGGAACCAGAAATGGCCACCAGCACGTCCTCGGCGGGTGTGAGCACTTCTCGCGAGGTCGCCATCGACTGGGCGACCAGCCGCAATGCGATCTCCCGTAGGGCCGCGAGGTTGCCCGGCCTGAAGAAGTTCGCCAGCGCGGTCTCTACCTTGTCGGCGCCGTAGATGTTGCCGTGCCGCATCCGCTTGCGCAGCGCTTCCGGCGAGATATCGATGAACTGGATCTCGTCGGCGAGGTCGAGCACTCGATCGGGAAGGGTTTCGCGCTGGACGATGCCCGTGATCTTCTCGACGACGTCGTTGACGCTTTCGACGTGCTGCACGTTCAGCGTCGAGATAACGTCGATGCCGGCGTCGCGCAACTGCTCGACGTCCTGCCAGCGTTTTTCATTCGCGGAGCCGGGCGCATTGGTATGGGCCAGCTCGTCGACCAGGGCGATTTTCGGATGCCGCTTGAGGACCGCATCGACATCCATCTCCTCGAGCACCGTGCCGCGATAGGGGACGCGCTTGCGTGGGATCAGCTCGAGGCCGGCGAGGAGCTCCTCGGTGCGGGCGCGGCCATAGGTCTCGACGTAGGCCACGGCGACGTCCTCGCCACGCTGCTTTCGCTCACGGGCCTCCCGGAGCATCGAGAACGTCTTGCCGGCGCCAGGCGTGGCACCCAGGTAGACCTTCAGATGTCCGCGAGCCAATGTCGCCGGCGCGACCGTCGCCGTTCGTGGACCGACGCTCGCCGGTGGCCCCTCCATGAAGCCATGTTAGGGCGAGGTCTAGCCGGCTTCCCCGTTATCCAGGGCCATGTTCAGCGCCAGCACGTTGACGTGTGGTTCGCCGAAGACTCCGAGGCTGCGACCCTGCACGTAGTGCTCCACCAGGGCACGGACTTTCGCGGGGTCCAGGTTGCGCGCAGTCGCAACATGAGTGACCTGGATCAAGGCGCCCGCCTCGGTGATGTCCGGGTCGAAGCCGCTGAAATCCGTCGTGACCAGGTCGACCGGCACCATCGAGTCAGCCGGGAGATTGTTCTCTTTGCGGATCTGCGCGACGGCCTTGCTGACCCGATCGATAAGCGCCTTGTTGGAGGGCGCCAGGTTGCTGCCCGCCGAGTTCTGCGCGTTGTAGGGGTCGGACTTGGTCGCATCGCTGATGTTCGCTGTCGCCGACGGCCGGCCGAAGAAGTACTTGGGGTCGGTGAAATTCTGCCCAATCAGCTTCGAGCCGACGACCTGGCCGTTCTTGACGATCAGGCTGCCGTTCGCCTGGTCGTGGAAGACGACCTGCGAGATGCCCGTGACGACGAGCGGGTAGATCAGGCCGGTCACGACCGCCACCACCAGGGTCAGCCTGAGCGCGCGAAGCAGCTCGGTCGGGAGCGAGCGAACGATGGATTGTGAGCCTGTCATGCCAGATGCACCGCCGTGATAACGATGTCGATCAACTTGATGCCAATGAAGGGCGCGATGATCCCGCCGACGCCCCAGAGGAGCAGGTTGCGCCGAAGTAGCGCGGCAGCGCCGATCGGACGGTAACGGACGCCCCGGAGCGCGAGCGGAATCAGAGCCACGATGATGAGCGCGTTGAAAATAACGGCTGACAGGACGGCGCTGCTCGGGTTCGTCAGGCGCATGACGTTGAGGGCGCCCAGTTCTGGCAGGGCCACGAAGAACATCGCAGGGATGATGGCGAAATACTTGGCGACGTCGTTCGCGATGCTGAACGTGGTCAGGGCACCGCGTGTGATCAGCATCTGCTTGCCGGCCTCGACGATCTCGATCAGCTTGGTCGGGTCACTATCCAGGTCGATCAGGTTTCCCGCTTCCTTGGCGGCCTGCGTCCCGGACTGCATGGCGACGGCAACGTCGGCCTGGGCAAGCGCGGGCGCGTCGTTGGTGCCGTCGCCGGTCATCGCGACCATGCGGCCGTCGGCCTGCTCCTTGCGGATCAGCTCCAGCTTGCGTTCTGGGATCGCCTCGGCGAGAAAGTCGTCGACGCCCGCCTCTTTCGCAATCGTGGCCGCCGTCAACCGGTTGTCGCCCGTGACCATGACGGTGCGCAGGCCCATCTTGCGGAGCTCGGCAAACCGTTCGGCGATCCCCGGCTTGACGATGTCTTTGAGATGGATCGTCCCCATCACCAGGTTGTCCTCGGCCACCATGAGAGGCGTACCACCGGAGCGCGCGATCGTCTCGACCCGCTCCTGAACCGCTTCCGGGAGCTGCTTGGGCGTTGGGCAGCCGCACCAGGTCGAGATCGCGTCAACCGCGCCCTTGCGGATGCTGTGGCCGTCGAAGTCGACGCCGCTCATGCGGGTGTTGGCCGAGAAGGGAATGAATGTCATGTTGGTTTGTTGCTGTCCATCGGCACCGAAGCGGCGGGCCAGTGCGACGATCGAGCGGCCTTCCGGCGTCTCGTCCGAGAGGCTCGCCAGCTCCGCGGCCCGCACCAGGCGGTCCATCGTTATCCCCGGCGCCGGAACGAACTCGGTCGCCTGGCGGTTGCCGTAGGTGATGGTGCCGGTCTTGTCGAGCAGCAGGGTGTCGACGTCGCCCGCGGCTTCGACCGCGCGGCCGGAGAGGGCGATGACGTTGCGCTGCAGCAGACGGTCGATGCCGGCAATCCCGATCGCCGACAACAGGGCGCCAATCGTGGTCGGGATCAGGCAGACGAGCAGCGCGATCAGCACCGTGATCGTGACGGACGTGCCCGCGTAGATCGCAAACGGCTGCAGCGTAACGACCGCGATCATGAAGATGATGGTCAGCGCGGCGAGCAAAATATTCAGCGCGATCTCGTTGGGTGTCTTGCGCCGCGAGGCGCTCTCGACCAGGTGGATCATGCGATCAAGAAACGTCTCGCCCGGGTTGGCTGTGACCTGGACCACGATCCGGTCCGAGAGCACTCGGGTTCCACCTGTCACGGCGCTGCGATCGCCGCCGGCTTCGCGGATGACCGGGGCGGATTCACCGGTGATCGCGGACTCGTCGACCGACGCGATGCCTTCGATGATCGTCCCATCGCTGGGGATTAAGTCGCCGGCTTCGATGACGACGGTATCGCCCTTGCGCAGTTGCGAAGATGGCACGCGCTCTTCCTTTCCGCCGACCAGCCGCCGCGCGATGGTATCGGTGCGCGCTCGCCGCAAGGTAGCGGCCTGCGCCTTCCCGCGACCCTCCGCGAGCGCCTCGGCGAAGTTGGCGAACACGAGCGTGAACCACAACCAGAGCGTGATCTGGCCGACGAAGAGCGAATCGGACGCGCCGCGAAACAGCCCGGCGATGAAGATGATCGTGGTGATCACCGAGCCGACCTCGACGACGTACATGACGGGGTTGCGCGCCTGCCAGCGCGGATCGAGCTTGGTGAAGCTTTCGACCAGTGCAGGCACCATGATGTTGCGATCCAGCAGGCTGGAGCGACGGCGACGCCGGTAGTTTTCGGAACGGGTTTTCTGTTCCATCTCAGTGAGCCAGGTGATTGGCGGCCAGCTGGAAGTGCTCCAGCAACGGCCCCAGGGATAGGGCGGGGAAGAACGTGAGCGCGCCGACGATCAGCACCACACCGACGAGCAGGCCGGCGAAGAGCGGCCGGTCGGTGGCCAGCGTGCCCGCGCCGGCCGGAACGACCTTCTTGCCCGCAAGCGCGCCGGCCAGCGCCAGGATCGGGATCACTTCGAAGAAGCGCCCGAGCCACATCGCGGTCCCGCCCAAGGTGTTCCAGAACACCGTGTTCCCGGAAAGCCCGGCGAAGGCGCTGCCATTGTTGCCGACCTGGGACGAGAACGAATAGAGAATCTCGCTAAACCCGTGCGCGCCAGGGTTGAGCGGACCACCTCCATTTGCCCTTGCGGCCGGTGCGAGCACCGCGATCGCGGTGAACCCGAGAATGATCAAGACGTCGATCAGCACGGCGAGCGAAGCCAGCCGGACCTCCTTGGACTCGATCTTCTTGCCAAGATATTCCGGCGTTCGCCCCACCATCAGGCCGGCGATGAAGACCGCCAGGATGGCGAAGACCAGCATGAAGTAGAGGCCGGCACCGATGCCACCGGGCGCGACCTCGCCGATCTGGATCAGGACCATCGTCACCATGCCACCGATTGGCGTGAAGCTGTCGTGGCTGGCGTCGACCGACCCCGTGCTCGTCCCTGTGGTCGAGGCGCCAAAGTTTGCCGAATACACGGGGCCGAAGCGGACAGCCTTGCCCTCCATGTTGCCCCCCGGCTGAGCCGACGTTCGCGACTGGTCGGCACCAACAGCGGTGAGGGCAGGGTTGCCAACCTGCTCGGCACCAATCGCGATCCCGGTCGCCACCACGAAGATCGTCACCATGGCGCCGCCGATCGCTAGCCCCTGCTTGATGTTGCCGACCATCTTGCCGAAGGTGACGACCAGCGCGAAGGGGATGAGCAGCTCGAGGAAGATCTCGAACTGGTTGGTGAAGCCGTTGGGATTCTCGAAGGGGTGTGCCGAGTTGGCGTTGAACGGCCCACCGCCGTTGTTGCCGAGATCCTTGATCGCCTCCTGCGAGCCGAAGGGACCGACGGCGATCGTCTGAGTCGAGCCCTGCACCGTGTGCGCGGTCGTGTAGGGGTCCAGGCTCTGGATCACGCCCTGCGAGATCAACACGCAGGCCGCGATCACCGACATGGGGATCAGGATGTAAAGAATCGCTCGGGTGGCGTCGACGTAGAAATTGCCGAGGGTTTTCATTTTTCGCGCCGACATGCCGCGGATCAGCGCGACGGCCAGGGCGATGCCGGTCGCCGCCGACAGGAAATTGTGGATGACGAGGCCCAGCATCTGTGAGAGGTACGACATCGTCTGCTCGCCGGTGTAGTTCTGCCAGTTGGTGTTGGTGACGAAGCTCACCGTCGTGTTCCAGGCGAGGTCGGGGGCGACGCCGCTGAAACCCATCGGATTGAGGGGCAGGTGATCCTGCAGCCGCAGGATGAGGTAGGTGAAGATGAAGCTGACAACCTGCACGGCGAGCATCGCCACCGTGTACAGGACCCAACCCTGCTCCTGGTCTTCCTTGACGCCGGATAGCCGGTAGAACCCAACTTCAACCGGGCGAAGGACTGGGTGAAGGAACGTCCGGTCGCCGGTGAAGACCTTCACCATGAAGCCGCCCAGGAACCAGGCCCCGACCGCGACAGCGGCGAAGGTGATGGCGACCCCGATCAGTTCAAGCAGCATGGCTCAGAAACGCTCGGGAAAGAGAAGGGCAACAAACAGATAGATGGTCACGAACAGCGCGACCACCCCGGACACGAGGTACCCCGTCACGGCAGCTTCTTCAGCCCGAACAGATAGGCAAAACTACCGGCCGCCAGGACGACGAGCAGACCGACCATCCAAACATCGAGTGGCATGACGTCAGCGTAGGACGGGCCGCGTCAACGAAGCATCAACAACTGATGTTGCGGCGCTAGTCGTTTATGGACCGTTGACGGCCCGCCGCATAGGCTGGGTGCATGTGGTCTTCCGCTGTTGCACCGGCGACGGGACCCATCCTGCTCGCGATCGAGGCGGTGCCTCAGTCACAAGCCCTCGTCGCAGCGGCGGCTAAGCTGGCGCGGGCCTCACACGCCGAGGTGCTGGTGTTGTCCGTTCGCGAGCGCGATTACGTCCGTGGCTACGGGTGGGACGTTCACCAGCCGGGCGAGATCGCGGAAACCGTGAGCCACGCGATTTACGAGCTAGGGCGGGCCGGGGTGCGCGCCCGCGGGCTGATCCGCACGGCGCGGTCCGGGCGCGTCGGCGATGAGATCGTTTACGCCGCTCACAAACATCACGCCGACGAGATCGTCATCGGCACCTCGAGGCGGCCATGGCTGGTCGCACTCCTCAGAGGAAGCGTCGCACCCCAGGTCCTGCGCCGCTCGGATCTCCCGGTGGTCGCGGTCCCGACTAACGGCTTGCCTCGGCACAAGCGCAGCGCGACACCGATCAGCGCTTGACCGCGGAACCGAAGCGATAGCCACGGCCGGGCACGGTCTGGATTACCTCGGGATGCGCCGGATCATGCTCGAGCTTGCGACGCAATCGCTGGATGAAGACGCGCAAGTAGTGCCGTTCATCACCGTAGGCCGGACCCCAGACGCGGTGGAGGAGGGTGCGGTAGTCCATCACTTCGTGCTCGTGCCGGGCAAGCTCGGCTAACAAGAGATACTCCGTCGCCGAGAGCCGGACTTCCTGATCGCCGCGCAAGACCGAGTGCTTCTGCAGGTCGACGGTAAGATCCGCGCTGCGGACGATGAGCGAGAGCTGGGCGGGAGGCTGGGCCCGGCGCAGGACGGCACGGATGCGAGCCAGCAACTCGTCCGAGCCAAACGGCTTGGCCAGGTAATCATCCGCTCCCATGTCGAGGGCGCGGACCTTGTCCGCCTGGTCGCCGCGTGCGCTGATCACGATGACCGAGGGGACGCGGCGACCTTCGAGGGTGGAGAGCACGTGCCAGCCATCGACGAACGGCAGTCCGATATCGAGCAAGACCACGTCGAACGATTTCGCTTTCAGCGCCCGGACGCCGACTGACCCATCCGCCGCCTGCTCGACCTCGAAGCCGCCTGATTGGAGCGCTCCGACCAGGACCGTCCGCAAGGCGCGATCGTCCTCGACAACCAAAATCCGCCCTGCCACGGATCGCCCTACCTGGAGGCCACGACGTAGAAGCTCGGGCTGTCGAGCAGATCAGCATCCGGCCGCCCGAACATCCGCTGCAGCCGCAGGCCGGCGGCCGACAACCAGTTCTCCATCTCCTCCGGCCAGACGACCGCGACGTCGGCATGCTGCGTGATGGTTCGCCCGTTGGGAAGCCGGTAATCGACCTCGAGGCGCGCCCCATTTCCATCGAAAGCCCGCACCCGGACCCCATCGCCGCCGCCCGAACGCAGCCAGTGGGGGTTGGCGAGCTCGAAGGCGAGCGCCCCGGCATCAGCGAGGTGATCGGCGGCTCGGCGCAACCGCTCCACCAGGTAGAGGATGTTGGAGGGTGCCATGACGAGGTCGAAGCGCCGGCCGAGGTCGAGGTCCTCGATCCGCGATCGGACCAGCTCAGTCCGGGGGAGCCGTTCCCTCAGCCGGTCGAGCATGCCGGGGTGGCTGTCGACGCCGACCAGCTCGATACCCGCGACGCTCAGCGGCACAGCGAGCCGACCGCTGCCGATCCCGAGATACAGAAACGGAGGCGTGGCGGCTTGACCCAGCTCGAGCCAGGGCCAGAGGTCGATCGCGTCGGGCAGTTGCGCGTAGAGCTCGGCGAATCCGGCGTCGGGATTCGACGGGTCGTCGCGCACACTGGCCATCCTCGATTCCGTGGAAAGCCTAGATGGTTCGGCGCGAGGCCGCGCGCCAGAGCGTCGGGCCGATCACGACAAGGACCGCCAGAGCTCCAAGTCCACCCACGATGAATGTCACTCGCGCCGACGTCACGTCGAGCAAGACTCCAGCCAGGATGTAGGCGAGGGCGCTGCCGGCGGAGGCGGCAGTTCCAAAGAGGCCGATCACCCGGCCGAGCATTTCGCGTGGAACGCGCTCCTGGATGAGGGTCGCAGAGGCCACGTTTTCGACGCCATTTGCCAGGCCTCCCAGGCTCTGCGCCCCCGCGGCGACTCCCGGATTCGGTGCCAGTCCCGTGACCAAGGAACTGAGTCCACTCAGAAACCACCCAACGAGGAGGAGCGGCGCTGAGCGCGGCACCCGCCGCATCCCGGAGAGGACGACCGAGCCCGCCAGCATCCCAACGCCAAAGGCGGCCGCCACGGCGCCGAAGCCGAAGGCGTTGAGACCCAGCACGTCGCGAGTCAAGAAGACCAGCGCCACGTTGTCAACAGCAACGAACGCCACAACCAGGAATGTCCCCAGCATCAACGACCGAATTGCGGGCTGCCTCCAGGCAAACCGCAGACCCTCCAGCCCGTCCGAGAGGAAGCTGGCGCTCGACCCGGCGCCGACGCGCATGGTTTGTGGCAGGCCGGCAAGCAGCGCTGCCGAGATCGCGAAGCTCAGGGCATTCGCGGCCAGGGCCCACCGTGGTCCGATACCGGCCGCCAGCGCGCCCCCGAGCAACGGCCCAATCGCCGCCTGGAGGTTCGACGAGGTGCCGAGCCAGGCATTCGCTTGCATCAGGTCCGATGACGCAACCAGCGCGGGCACGGCACTGCCTGAGGCAGGGCGGAACGTGGTGTCGAGCAGCGATGCCGCGACCACCAGGACGAGTAGCGCAATAAATGGAGGCTGCCACAGGGCGATGGCAGAGAAGATGATCGCCTGGCTGAGCTCACAGGCCACCATCAGTCGTTTGAGATCCAGGCGGTCGACCAGCGTCCCCATCAGGGGACCAACCAGGTGGGGGAGTGCCGACGCCACGAGCAGGGCGCCAACCGCGACACCCCTGTGCTCGATCCCCTTGACATAGAGCACGAGCGCGATGAGGGCGATCCCGTCTCCGATCGAGGAGATACTTCGGCTCAGCCAGAGCCGTCGAAACTCCCGATTGCGAAGAAGGACGTTGGCTGGAGGCGGGGTTACGCGACCGCCTCGTCGGCGATGTCGAGCGCCTTGTCGATGATGGCAAAGCCCTCGGCCAGCTCGCCCTCGTTGATGCAGAGGGGCGGGTTGGTCATGATCGTGTTCCAGCGCACGAACGTGTAAAGCCCCTGCTCGCGAAGGGCCCTCCCAACCGCCTTCATCGGCTCGGAGGTGCCGTTGAAGGGCGCGAGCGGCTCCATCGTCTTGCGCTCTTTGACCAGCTCGAGGATGCCGAACAGGCCGATCGAGCGCGTCAGGCCAACCGACGGGTGCTTCCGCTTGAGATCCTGGTGGTGGCGGGTCATAACCTCGCCCATCCGGCGCGCGTTGCCGATCATGTCGTCTTCCTCGTAGGCCTGGATGGTGCCCAGCGCAGTGGCGCACGCCAGTGGATGACTGTTGTAGGTGAGGCCACCGTAGAAAACGTTCTTGTCGAAATACTCGGCGATCCTCGTCCGCATGCCGACCGCGCCCAGCGGGACATAGCTGCTCGTCAGTCCCTTCGCCATCGTCATGAGGTCGGGCACCACGTTCCAGTGATTGACCGCGAACCATTCACCGGTCCGGCCGAAACCCGACATGATCTCATCGCAGACCATCAGGATGCCGTAGCGATCGCAGAGCTCGCGCACGCCCTGGAGATAGCCGGCCGGCGGGATCAGGATGCCGTTGGTACCGGTGACCGTTTCCAGGAAGAATGCCGCGATCGTGTTGGGGCCCTCCAGCTGGATCGTCTCCTCCAGATACCGGAGAGATTCCTCCGCCGTGTCCTCCTTACGCTGCGGCCCGTGGTAGGGGTCGAGAACGTGCACCACTGCCGAGGTTCCCAGGTCGTTGGTCCAGCGCCTGGGGTCGCCGGTCAACGCCATGGCGCCGGCGGTTGCCCCGTGGTAGGAGCGATAGCGGGCGAGGATTTTGTGGCGGCCGGTCACGGTCCGAGCCAGCTTGATCGCGTTCTCGTTGGCCTCCGCGCCGCCCAGCGTGAAGAAGACCTTGTTGAGATCGCCGGGCATCAACTCCGCCAGCTTCTTGCCCAGCAGTGCCCGCGGCTCGTGCGCCATGAACGGGTTGGCGTAGGGAAGCTTTTCCGCCTGGCGCTTGATGGCCTCGATGATGCGGCGGTCACCGTGACCGGCGTTGACGCTCATCAGCTGGCTGTTGAAGTCGATGTACCGCTTACCTTCGGGGGTATAGAAGTAGACGCCCTTGGCATGGTCGACCGCGATCGGATCGACCGCCGATTGCGCCGTCCATTCGTAGAGCGTGTACTGCCGGCACAGAGCGACGATCTCCTCGCCGCTCAGGACATGAGGACGGGCGCTCGTCTCTAAAGCCACCGGCGGGGCGTCGCCCCTCGCGAGGGGCGCTTTAGTGCCATCCGAGCGATTGAGACGTTGAACGACGCGATGGTCATAACCATCGCGTCGTCACGACTTTGTGTCGGGTGTAGAAGCGAATGCTGTCCTGGCCGGTAGCGTGCAGGTCGCCGAAGAACGAATTCTTCCAGCCGGTGAAGGGAAAGAAGGCCATGGGCGCCGCCACGCCGATGTTGACACCCAGCATCCCCGCCTGTGCCCGGCGCTTGAACTCCCGTGCGTACTTGCCCGAGCCGGTAAAGATCGAGGCCATGTTCCCGTAGGTGCTGGCGTTGAGCACCTTGAGGGCCTCATCGATGTCCGACGCGCGAACTACGGACAGCACCGGTCCGAAGAGCTCGTCCTTCCAGATCTTCATGTTCGGCGTGACGCGGTCGAAGATGGTCGGTCCCAGGAAGAAGCCGTCATTGCGATCCACCTCGCGACCATCGGAAACGAGCTGCGCGCCCTCCGCCTGGGCGCCGTCGATGTACTCGATCAGCTTTTTCTTGCGCTCGCCCCGGATCACCGGCCCGAGCGTCGTTTTTGGATCGGTGCCGGGACCGACCTTCAGCTTGGCCGCATCATTCGCCAGTTCGCGAACCAGGCATCGCCGATCTTGCCGACCCCAACCGCGACGCTCCCTGCCAGGCAACGCTGGCCGGCATTGCCGAACGCCGACGAGATGACATGCGGCGCGGAGAGCTCGAGGTCA
>Ga0070699_100001285_pt1 | contig 23135 bp, 13 predicted proteins | sample KBSK1503metaG_FD_65473 | JGI IMG/M metagenome (GOLD analysis project Ga0070699, IMG submission 65473) | Corn, switchgrass and miscanthus rhizosphere microbial communities from Kellogg Biological Station, Michigan, USA - KBS K1-50-3 metaG | ecosystem: Host-associated > Plants > Roots >...
ACGGGCGTGGCGTTCACGACGATGTCGTAACCTTCCGCATTAAACTCACGCAAGGGAATGTAAGGCAAACCGAGCAATGCCGCGGCATGTTCGCCACGTTCCGCGCCGCGATTGATCAAGGTAACGCCGGCGCCTGATGCAACCAGCGCCGCGGCAATCGCGCGTCCTGCGCCGCCACAACCGATCACCGCCGCACGTTTCGCTTTCACCTCCACGCTGCGATCGCTGCTTGCCGCATAGACCACATCCGGATCGGTCGTGTCAGCACTCCACCAACCGTTGTTCCGGACGAGTATATTGGCCGCTTCTGCTTGCCGGGCCATACCGCTGACAATCTTCGCCGTCAGCACTGCCTCTTCTTTGTGCGGCGAGGCGACGGTCATGCCGTTGATCGGCATGCCGAGCGCGTCGAGTCGTTTCGACACTACAAACTCGCGCCAGAACTCCGCGAACGAATCCACTCGCAACGGTACGAACAGCGCCGGATGATTCATTGCGCGATACGCAGCATTGTGCAAGCGCGGCGAGAGCGAGTGAAAGATCGGGTTGCCGATGATGGCGAAGAGTTCATTAACCGGAGTGACTGCGGGCAGACCATAGTCGTCGATGAGTTTACCGATCGACGGCTCCATATCGACGACGGAACCACGACCCACGAGACCAAAAATCGCGGGCGCGCCGAGGTGCAGGGCCACGACGCGATTCCAAAATCCGAGCGGGCCGTTTGCGAAAGCGATTGTGTCTTCACGCTGGAGGGACTTCAGCAGATTGAGCGGGAGAAACTCCTCCGCGATCGACGTCGCAGTTGTAACCAGTTTGTAAACAGTCGCCGGAACCGAAGTGAGTTGCTCGAAGCGCTCAGTTAAGGTTGAGAGATCGTTAACGTGTCCATACCACGAGAGCAGGCGCTGCTCGGGTGGGACCAGCTCGAAGAGGTCCTGATCTCGCAAACCTTCGAGCTCAACCAGATCGTAGTGGCGCGCCGCAGCCTGCAACCGTTGCGCGCGATTCGCGAAGCTGTCGCGGCCGTCCTCAGTTCGCAACGCGTAGAGCAGCCGTCCCTTGAAATGGCTACGCAGCCACTCAGGATCGATATCTCCGGTGCGATCCGCGCGAACTTCCAGCCACTCCACCGTTTTCGGAAGCGCAGCGAGATCGGCCCCATCCGGCGACGGTGGATCTAATAAAGTTGCGATTAGTGAGGCGTGTGCCATTGTTAGAATCGTTGCTCAGCGATGGAATAACTCGTGAGAATTCAGCGGTAGAATAGCGGCGTAAATATACTTTGCCTCACGTGATTAGTCTACAGATTCTGCGGCTAGTTGTTGCCGCGAGCAATAATCGCTATTCTTAGACCAAAAGACAAAAAGGATCGTTGGTATGGAAGAAGATTCGATTGACAAGACTTTCGCGATGGTGCCGCCTGCGCCTGAATTCAATCCTGTAAAACAGGCCACTGCGAGGGCGGAAGAACTGGGCGAGAAGCAGATTGTAACCACGCTCGGTTACTTTGCCACTATGCCCGCTTCGACCGGCATCATCGCCAACCCCGTCTTGCACCACACTCCAGTCGATTGCAACGGAACCACCATTACACTCGATATCAGATCGTTCACGATTCGCGGCACCGTGCTGGAGTCGGACATCGTGGCCGGCAAAGTTGGTCCAATGGACGTGATTTTTACGGGCCTTTTTGGCCAGCCCGGCGCCTCTGAAAACCTCGCCGCCTTTGCAGATCAAAAGTATTTTGAAAGTTTCGGCCAATCATTGATCGATGAAATCGCCGCTTTCGTCAAAAAATATCCCGGACTCGGGCCGGAAGTCGCGATCCATCATTTTGCGATCCTCGACAAAGCGAAACTCGGCCGCGAGGAACATCAGGATCGTGGCATGCACGACGAGCGCGATGCAGAGTCGCTGCTAAACGAGATGATCGCGGTACACATGAAGAATGTCGCGATCGGCGGTGTGTCGGCGTACTTGAATCACCGGCTGATGGATAATCCACAGGCGAGCGAAAAGGAGTTGGTGATTTCGACGCGGCAGTTTATCGACGATGAGCGCAAGCAGAAGCGCAAGGCGTTTCAGATGTCTTATGGCCTGATCCTCGGGCATCACGCCAACGAGCATGAATGTGAGATTTTAGAACGCATGGGGACGATTCAGATCCATCACGGCTCGGCCGGTTCGAGTATGGTGGCGCGTTACATGGCGACCCTGCACACGTTCTCGGTGATCGACTTCTTTATTGCGTCGCACATGGCGCTCGACGGCGCGCGACACTTCGGTGCGATTCACGACATGTCAGACTTCGTTCAGGAGCTCGAGCCGTTGAGTCTCGAACAGCGTAGTCAACGCATTCGCGAGAAGATGCTGACCGGCGGACTGCCGACGTTTGGTCACCCGGAGATTGCAGCCGCAGGACGCGGGAACCAGGTGCAACAGGATCCGCGCCCTGCGATATATATCGATCCGGTGTTCAAGGCGATCGATGCAGGTGAGTTGAATATCACGCCGCGACAGCACGAGCGTTTGTCGATCGCGAGGCTGATCTATCTCACGGCGTTTGTGAATGGCGTGCTCAAGCCGGGGAAGGAAGATAGTCCGCCGTTGAGGTTGACGGCGAATACCGACTTTGGGGCGTGGTGTGTGCAGGAGGCGCTCGGGATCGAGGAGCCGGATCGGACGTTGTTGACGTATATCTTCCGGGGGTTCGGGTGGATGATGGACGCACGCGAGCAGTTGCAGCAGAAGATGATTCGCCCGGTGATCGCGCCCGATCCGAAGATCGTGCCGAAGTCGAGTGACGACCCGACCATCCCCGACCTGGTCGCGCGAGTACACAAGCGCCTCGTTAAAGACGAGCCGTTTCGCGCCCATTAGAGAGAGTTTAGTTTCACGCAAAGGCGCAAAGGTTACGCAAAGGCGCAAAGAAGAGCGATTGCTTTCTTTGCGCCTTTGCGTAACCTTTGCGCCTTTGCGTGAAATATTCTCTTACATCCCGATGCCCTTAAGGTGGTAGCGCTCGGTATCGTAGTACCTCTCAACGTCTACGATATTGATCTTTCCCTGAACAGTTGAAAGATCTACCAGCGAGAGTTCGCAGGCCGGCGCGACGCCGCGCGCGGAGATCAGCTTCCCGAAATTACCGTCAGCCACCGCCTCCGCCGCCTTCGCCCCAAACATCATCCCCATGATCCGATCGATCGGACTCGGCTGCCCGCCGCGCTGCGGATGTCCCAACACCACCGCCCGCGCTTCGTAATGCGTTTCCGACGCAATCTTCCGCGCCAGCACTTCGCCAATTCCGCCGAGCCGCACGTGTCCAAACGCATCGTGCCGGTCGTCGATCGTCACCATCTCACCATCTTCCGCCCGTGCGCCTTCCGCCACCACGATCACCGAGTAACGTGGTCGCAGCGACAATCCGCGACTCAGATCCGATTCACCCAAACGCGCACTCAGCAAATGAAACACTCGCTCGTACCGAAACGGATGTTCCGGTATCAGGATCAAATGCGCTTGTCCCGCGACTCCCGACCAGAGCGCCAGGTGTCCCGCGTGCCGGCCCATCACTTCCACAATCTGCACCCAGCCGTGCGATCCGGCCGGCGTGCGCGAGCGTTCGATGACCTCCGAGATATTTCTCAGCGCGGTATCGAAGCCGAGCGTGTAGTCAGTGCCCGCGAGATCCTTGTCAATCGTTTTGGGAACACCGACGACCGGCACACCCTGCTGCGCGAGTTTTGCGGCGACGCCAAGCGTGTCTTCACCACCGCACGCGACGAGCGCGTCGAGCTTGAGACGCTCGATGTTTTCGATAACCTCATGCGAACGATCCTGCGCTTCGCCGGCTTCGTTCACTTGCTTGAAAGGGTTCGTGCGTGACGAACCGAGATTAGTACCGCCATCGCGATCCCAACGACGCACCGTCTCGCGATCGAGCGGCAACACTTCAGGAGCAGGATTAATTAAACTTCTCCAGCCATCAAATAAACCAATAACGTCCAGCCCGAGCTCCGAGCCACGATAAACCAAACCTTTGATCGCGGGATTCAAACCTGGCGCATCACCGCCGCCCGTTAGAACTCCCACGCGCTTCGCATCTGTCATCCGCTTCTTTTTCTCCTAAATAGTCCTATTTGTTTAAATCTCTAATCAGCACAACGTCGCTCGTGATCACGCCGCGCGAGGCGACGACGCTGCCGTCCTTCAGCCATCCAAACGCAAAAATCTTCCCCTCGTCAAACTTCGTTAACTGTTTTGGTGCGCCGCCTTCGATTGGTTGTCCCCAGAGATTGTCGATGCCGCCGCTGTGATCCACGTAGACGACATAGCGCCCGTCAGGACTCCAGTGTAACGGCGTGTCCCATTGAACCTGCACGGTTGCCGCAACGTCAAATAGGTTGAATGTCGCACTACCTTCGACGTTGACCACCTTCAAACGCCAGCGCGAGTTCTGTTGCTGGTCGTTGGACCAGAACGCGAGTAACTTTCCGTCCGGCGAAACTGCCGGTCTGATCGCCATGGCGTCAGTGACTCTTTCCGGCGCTCCACTATCAATTGAGACTCGCCAGAGCGTGTAAGGCGTCGTTGGATCCGAATGCTGGAAATAGACCCACTTGCCATCGGGAGAAATCGCCGGCCACGTACTCTCCGTCTCTGCGAACGTCAACTGCTTCGGACTGCTGCCGTCGCGATCGATTCTCCAGATCTGAAACACACCGGTGCGGTTGGAATGAAAGACGACGTAACGATTGTCGCGCGAAACGACGGGCGCATAATTTCGCCCGCCGGCTGATGTCAGTGGTCTTTCATCGCCACCCGTTGCCGCGATCTCGAAGATGTCGGCGATACCGCTCGCGTCTGATGCATAGAGGATCTTGTCGTCGGGCGCTACTGAGAGATCGTAATAACGGCTGGTGCCGGAACCGATCGGCGCCGGTCTCATTTCATTGGGACGAAGCAGCCAGAGTCGCGAGAGAGTTTGGTTTTGCACGGTGATGAGCGCACTGCCGTCCGTGCGCAAACTCAATTCACGATAATCACTCAGATCATTGGTCACCGTGCGCTGTGAGCCATCGCGAAAGAGCTGCCAGATCTGCGCGAAGGCAGCGCCGTGAGCTTTCCCCAGCATGATGACGCCGCTGCCGTCCGGGTGCACCCACACTCGGCCGAGTTCGTCAAATTTCTGTGGCGAGAGCGGAATACTGCGCTCCGTGCCGTTGCCGAGATCTTTCTCTAAAAGTGTTACTGAGTAGTTCGCAGCTGTGTCGCCGTTATAGGAAGGAGCCGAGCTGATGATTGGTAACATCAGCATTCGATCATCGGCGGTCCATTCAGGTCGCGACAGCGGATCTGAGGCATAGTGCTGCGGCCATTTGCGTGTGCCGATAACCTGTTCGCCGCTACCATCGGCGTTGGCGACGATCAGTGAATCTGTTTGTGCCTGGCGATCGAAACGAATGAAGGCCATTCGCTTGCGATCGTGTGATAGAGAAGGAAGGCCCGCATGCAACTCGATTTTCATCGCCGCGGCGCCGATTCCCAGTACCGGCAGCCTGAAGACCTGATCCGAGTCGTTGCTACCAGGTTCGGCATAACCAAAATAGACGTAATTGCCATCGGGCGAAAAAGCGACACCGAGATATCGTCCGTCTCGTGGTGCCATTAATTGAGCAGTGCTATTGATGTCCACTTGCCGCAGCCACAAGCTCTGTTTGCCACTGTCGCCAATTACGTAAGCGACATACTTGCCGTCTGGCGAGATTGCGCCCATCAAGGTGTTGCCGTTCGTAGTCAGCTTGGTGACTTCGACTCGTTCAAACGGTATCCGCAACTTCGTTTCATTGCGCGGGCGCAGTTTGTAAAAACCGTAGCCGGCAGCGGCGAGAATGATTACCGCCAGCGCCGCCACCCCAATCCACGCGCGACGACTGATACCGGCCGGCTTGTGAATCATCGTGCGCGCCGGCTGTAACTCATTCGTATCGATCGCCCGCTCGCGACCCGAGGCGCGCGCATAGTTGCTGCCGGCTTCTGTGCCCGGCGAGATCGAACGGTCCAGCATCGAATTAACTTCCAGCTCGCGTCGCAAACTGCGCAGATCGATCGCCATCTCCTTCACGATCTGATAGCGCTCGTTCCGATCTTTCCGCAGCGCCTTTCGGACGATGCGTTCCAACTCCGGGGGCGTGCCCTCAACGAACTGCGAGATCGGCAACTGGTCCTTCTCAACGATCGCGACGACCACGTCCGTTGCGGTTTCACCGGTGAAAGGCGGACGGCCCGAAGCCAGCTCGTAAAGCACGACACCAAGACCCCACACATCCGTGCGCTCATCGACGCCGACGCCGCGCGCCTGTTCCGGCGACATGTACGCAGCCGTTCCCATCACGGTGCCCGGCGACGAATCGAATAACAGTGTGGACATGGTGGCGTGAGAAACGCCCTTGTAACGTTCGGTAAGTTTGGCGAGCCCGAAGTCGAGTATCTTCACGTAACCTTCAGGACGGATCACGATGTTTTCGGGTTTGATGTCGCGATGGACCACACCGGTTTCGTGGGCGGCGGTCAGCGCGTCCGCGATCTGGATCGCGATGTCGAGCACGTCGCCCAGTTTCATCACTTGATCGCGCATACGCTGTCGTAAAGTCACGCCTTCGACGTATTCCATCGCGATGAAAGGTCGTCCATCGTCAGTCTCGCCAATCTCGTGGACCACACAAACGTTCGGATGGCTCAATCGCGACGCCGCGCGCGCTTCCTGAGTGAAACGGCGCAGGCGCTCCGGATCTTTACTGACGAAAGTCGGCAGCAGTTTGAGCGCGACGTGCCGGCCGAGAGTCGTGTCGGTCGCGAGATAGACCTCACCCATGCCGCCTTCGCCGATGAGCTTCACGATTTGATAGTGCTTGACGCGCTGGCCCGGTATGAGTTTTTGGTCGAGCTCGGTGAGAGTGTCGGCGGCGTGTGCGACGGCCGGTGTTTCCATGAAACTGCCGGCGACTTCGTACGAGCGGAGCAGCGATTCGACTTCCGCGCGTACCTCTGTTTGATCTTCACAAGCGCGGTTGAGAAACGCTTCTCGTTCGGCGCCGTGCAGCTCGAGCGCGCCTTCGAAGATCTGCTTTATCTGCTGCCAGCGCTGCGGATCAGTGTCTCTCATTCTTACCGGTCGCCAGTGAGCTCGCGATGGAGCCAGGCTTTCGCCATGCTCCACTCGCGTTTGACAGTGGCTTTCGAGATTCCCATTACCTCGGCCGTTTCTTCAACGCTCAGGCCACTGAAGAAACGTAGCTCGACGACTCTGCTTTGTTGTTCGTCGATCTCAGCCAGACGTTGCAACGCTTCGTCGAGTGCTACTACATCGAGATCCTGACCTTTGATTGCGACGTCTGCAACGTCGAGTGGAACTCTTACATCCGAGCCGCCGCGTTTGACGCGCTGCTTCGTGCGAGCGTGGTCCACCAGAATACGTCGCATCAGTTGGGCGGCGATACCGAAGAAGTGTGCGCGATTCTGCCATTGCACGTGACGCTGGTCCACCAGGCGCACGTAAGCTTCGTGGATCAGCGCGGTGGTTTGCAGTGTGTGCCCGGGCCGTTCCTTGCGCAGGTAACGAGCGGCCTGGCGACGCAGTTCCTCGTAAACGATCGGCATCAATCGATCGAGCGCTTCCTTATCGCCACGCCCATAGCCGACGAGCAGCTCAGTGATGTTCTCCGGGGCTTGCTGCATCACGAGGAGCATAGAGGAGTTTCACGCAAAGGCGCAAAGAGAAGACGCAAAGCCGCAAAGAAGAACTTCAACTACCAACGTCTCTTCTTTGCGCCTTTGCGTCTTCTCTTTGCGCCTTTGCGTGAAATTCTTTGAGCCCTGTTTCTCGCGACTGTCGCGTTGAGTAAGTGAAGGAGACAACATGAAACACTATTTATTCAAACTAACCGCGCTTTTCGCCATTTTCCTGGGTCTCGCCGTCGCCGGCGTTCAAGCCCAGGCCCCGAGCAAGGTGGAAGTTAACATCCCGTTCGAGTTCTCAGCCGGCTCGAAGACATTGCAACCCGGCGTTTACAGCATCAAGCGAATGTCAGGAAATTACCTGACCTTGCGCAGCGTTGACGGCAAATCTGCCGTGATCCTGAACGCGCCGCTCACGCGCACTTCGACTGACGACAAAGGCGAGCGCCTGGTCTTCAACAAGTATGGCGACCAGTATTTTCTGTCGCAGATCTGGCTCACGACCGACACGGGCAGGGAATTGATCGTGCGCAGGAAAACCGCGAAGCCTGAAATCGTGGAGCTCTCGCTCCGCACGCGGTAAATCCTATCGTCGATTTGCCTCGCGTCGCGCCCGAGAGTATTGTGTGCCGCGAGGTGAATCTGATGAAACAATCGCTCAAACTTTTTTCACTGCTCGTTGCGCTGTTCTTCGTCGCCGGCTCGGCAGCGGCGCAGGACGGTGCAACTATTCTGGCAGGCGCAGAATTAACACGAGTTGTTCCGAATAGTTTTTATTTTCAGGGCCTCAGCGCACCGACGCAGGCGCGCAATACAGCCGCGGTGCGTTTCGGCAAGGACCGCTACGTGATCTCCGGTCTCGTTGATACGTCCGGCTATTCCGCTGACGTGCGTGCCAAGTACGTCGGTTTTTTGATTACTGACTCGGCTATCACGCTCAACGGAGAGTCGCTGCCTGCCGGCGCTTACGGTTTCGGGTTCGCGACCGAGGGCAAGTTGACGGTCATGGATCTCGGCGGAAAAGATCTACTGTCTGTCTCGGTCACTAACGATAAAGATTTACGGCGTCCGCGACCGTTGATGATGTCTGCCGATCCGGGCGGTGTGCGTCTCTACAACGGCAAAGACTATGTCGTCATCGCTGCCAAGTAGTAAACAGCGATGCCTTTCAGGTTAATAGTCTTAGTTTCGTTACTGTTACTGCTTTCGTTTACGCTGCCCGCGCAAACGCAGCAGAAGCCGGAGTCGCAGCAACCCGCGGGCGGCGTTTCAACCGGCGCGCCTGCTACCTACACTTCGCGCCGCACTGCCGGCATAACCGATCCGAACGCGCCCGTTGTTTTTGAAGATGTAACCGACAAGACTTCACTCGCCAACTTTCGGCATCGCTCAGGCGAGGCCGCTAAAGACTACATCTTCGAAACCACTTCCGGCGGCGCAGCGATCTTTGACTACGATGGCGACGGCCGCCCCGACATCTATCTCGTAAACGGCTCGACGAATGCCGCGATGCGCGGTAAAGAGAAAGCGCCGCGCGCCGCGCTCTATCGCAATCTCGGTAACTGGAAGTTTGAAGACGTTACCGAAAAAGCAGGCGTGGCAAACGAGCGTTGGGGGTTCAGCGTCGCGGTCGGCGATTACAACAACGACGGTCGCCCGGACATGTTCGTCGGCAACTTCGGCGTCTCGCGGCTTTATCGCAACAACGGCGACGGGACGTTCACCGATGTTGCTGAAAAAGTCGGCGTTGCGCGCAAGGGTTGGAGCACCGGCGCAAGCTGGGGTGATTACGATGGCGATGGACGTCTCGATCTATTTGTTCCCGGTTATGTGCAGATTGATCCCAATCATCTGCCGCCGAACCCGAGTGACGTGAACAAGACCGGCGCGGTCGGGCAAAACTTCTGCCAGTTTCGGGGTGTGCCGGTAATGTGTGGTCCACGTGGTCTGCCGGGCGAAGGCGACACGCTCTATCACCAGAAAGCTGACGGCACGTTCGAAGATGTGAGTGTAAAGGCCGGTGTGAGCGATCCCGAGAAGTATTATGGTTTCTCGTCCGCGTTTGTTCACGTTGACGACGATAAGCTGCTCGATCTGATCGTGGTCAACGATTCCACGCCGAAGCAGCTTTACATCAACAAGGGCAACGGTACTTTCGAGGAAATTGGTTACCCGTCAGGTGTGGCGCTGAACGAGAATGGTCGCGAGCAGGCGGGGATGGGCCTCGCCGTGGGTGATTATGACAACGACGGCCGCGTCGATTTTCATATCACCAACTTCTCCGACGATTCGAACGTGCTCTATCACAACGACGGCGATCAGAACTTCACCGACATAACGTTTCAGGCGGGACTCGGCGAAGTTTCGATTCCGTTTCTCGGCTGGGGAACGAGTTTTATTGACTACGACAATGATGGTTGGCAGGACCTGTTTGTCGTCAACGGCCACGTTTATCCGGCGGCTGACGCGAATCAGTGGGGGACGAGTTACGCGCAGCAGGCGCTGCTCTTTCGGAATGTGAAAGGGAAGTTTGAGCGCGTGGGTGCGCCGCCGGGAAATGCCCTGGCGAATGCGTGGCCCGCGCGGGGTCTCGCGGTCGGAGATCTCGATGGCGATGGCCGGCTGGATCTAGTGATCAATAATCTCGATGCGAAGCCGGTTGTGTTGCGGAATGTTGCAGCGACGAGTGGGCATTGGTTGGGCGTAAGATTGATTGGCGACGTGGCGAAGAAAAACCCGCGCGATGCGATCGGCGCGGTTGCGTATGTGACGACGGGCAGTATGCGGCAGCGTCAGGATGTCGTGAGTGGTGCGGTTTATTGTTCGCAAAACGATATGACCTTGCACTTCGGATTAGGGGCTGCGACGAAAGTCGATAAGCTCGAGATTACGTGGCCCGACGGCAGTGTCGAGACGTTCGACGTGCCCGCTATTGACAGGGTCGTTACGATTACACAAGGTAAGGGTTTAGCACGATGATCAGAAGTATTTCACGCAAAGGCGCAAAGTTTTACGCAAAGGCGCTAAGTAAGCCCCTTCGGGTTGCCGGAGGTCCCACTTTGCGCCTTTGCGTCTTCCTTGGCGCCTTTGCGTGAAATATTCTTAGGAGTTTGGAAACTTGCGACGACTTGATCTCAGAAAGGCCCAGGCGGCCAGGCTCAACACGATCCGCGATATCAATCGCCAGATTGTATTGAACTACGTGCGCGAGCGTGAACCAATCTCGCGCGCCGAGATCGCTCGCGAGTCGGAACTACAGCGTTCGACAGTCTCAGCCATTGTCGAAGATCTCAAAACCGAGGGACTCGTCGAGGAAGTCGGAGAAGGCGAGTCAACCGGCGGCCGCCGGCCGACGCTCTTAAAGCTGCGGGCCGCGGAACCTATCGCCGTCGGCGTTTCCATCACTCCGACCTGTACCACGGTTGCGATCAGCGATCTCGCCGGACGCGTGCTCGAGCAGGAAGATTTTCTCACCGATCCTCAGCAGACCATTCCCCGCGTGATTGAGGTGGTCCATGAATTCACCACGCGCTACAAGGGATCGATCGAGGGCGTCGGCGTGAGTCTTCCCGGTCTGGTCGATCCGTCAACCGGCACCGCGCTCTACATCCCTTACTTTCTCTGGCGCGATCTTCCAATCTCGAAAGTGATCTCCGACGCGGTCGGACTCCCGGTCGTGATCGATAACGACGCCAATGCAGTCGCACTGGCTGAACTGTGGTTTGGCCGTCCCGAGGTCAGTGACGCCAGAGACTTCATTCTCGTGCTGGTCGCGGAAGGCGTCGGCACCGGCATCATTTTCGACGGCCAGGTTTATCGCGGTCAGCGTGGCGCCGCCGGCGAGTTTGGCCACATGGTGATCGGGCGTGGCGCTCCGGTTCCGTGCTCCTGCGGCAGCGACGATTGTTGGGAGGCGTTTTCTTCGGAACGCGCGGCGATTGCGCGTTATCTGAGATTGTCCGGCGGGGCCACAAATTCCCCGATTACTTTTATCGAAGTCGTCGATCGGGCCCTGGGTGGCGAACAGCACGCAACCACCGCCCTCATCGAGACGGCTCGACACCTCAGCGTCGGCATTTCGAACCTCATCATCGGTTTCAGCCCGGAAGCGGTGGTTGTCGGCGGCGAAATCGCGCGCGCCTGGGATTTGATTGAAAACGCGCTGACCGAAACAATCGCCAACAGCGTCCGCCGCGGACTGCAATCAGCCCGCATACTTCCTTCAACTTTGGGCGAAAATCCGACATTGCGGGGCGCCTTGAGCCTCGTGCTCGCGAGCAAGTTCGCCGCCGCCTTCGCCGCCTGAAGCAAAGTACAAAGCCATCCACAGATTACGCAGATTTTTCTTATTGAATCTGTGTAATCTGGGGATGGGTCTGTTTTTCGGCTAAAAAACTATTGACAGCCTCGAAAATCTATACTAAAAACTTCGTTCGCTGAGACAACAAACTAAGTTTACTGCAACAAACTTCAGTTTTTTCGCTCAGCCTGCAGTACCCGCGCGCCGTTTTAATCCGCTTTTCAGTACTTGAGGAATCGAAAATGAGAAAGCCATTCTCCACTGCTCCCCAGTTATTTCTGCTCGCTCTGCTGACCCTGGCGTGCGCCGTTTCCGCCCTGGCCCAGAACAACAAAGGCGCCATCGTCGGCACCGTCAAAGACCCTAACGACGCCCTCGTTGGCAAGGCACAGGTCAAAGTAACCAGTGCCAAAACCGGCGAGGTCCGGACCGCTGACACCAGCGACGACGGCACGTTTACTGTCACCAACCTCGAACCCGGCGTTTACAACGTCACGGTCGAAGCCTCGGGCTTTCAGACCGTAACGGTCGAAGCCGTGCAGGTGGAGACAAACTCGCGCTTGCCGCTCGACGTGAAGTTCGCGAGCATCGCAGCCAGCAGCTCTTCCGTAACGATTAGTGCGGAATCAGCTCCGCTCGTCGAGAGTGAAACGAGCGTTCGCGGCGATCTCATCACCGGCAGACAGGTCACCGATCTTCCGATTGCGCAACGAAACTTTACCTTGCTCGCGGGTCTTTCACCGGGTGTGACGCGACCGAATCTCGGATTACTCGGTGGCGGCGGTAACTTCGTCGCCGGCGGCGGTGGTCAGAACAACACTGAAGCTACGCGCTTTCGCGAGTCAGGCGGATCGGTTTTAGTTGTTAATGGCGCGCGCCCGACCAACAACAACTTCACGCTCGACGGCGTGGACAATAACGAGTCGCAGTTCGGACAGATCGCGATCTATCCCAACCCCGACGCGATTGCCGAGTTCAAGATTGAATCCAGTGTGCCGTCGGCTGAATCAGGTCGCGCCGGTGGCGGCATCATCTCCACGACTTTCAAGTCGGGCGGCAACGTGGTTCACGGCACGGTCGGCGAGATCTACCAGGGACGTTTCCTGAGCGCCGCAGCCAGCCGCTTTGACGATCCGACTTCACCGCCGGTGCCGAATTACGTGACGCACAACTATTACGGCACGGTTGGTGGTCCAATCTTCCTGCCGCGTCCCGGCGAAGGCGGCAAAGCGTACTACGACGGTCGCAATCGATCGTTCTTCTTCTTCTCGCTCAATGGTCAACGAAACAGCACGCCGATCTTCGGCGGCACCGGCGACCCGCAAGCAGTGCCTGTGCCGACCGCGAGAATGCGTCTCGGTGATTTCAGCGAGCTGCTGCGACCGGGAACTTCGCGCACGTACCGGCTCGCCGGCGGTGGCACCGTGATCGCTCCGCAAGGCACGATCTTCGCGCCCAACGGCACGCCGATTCCGGGGAACGACTTGCGCAATTGTGCGAGTTGTGGCCCGTTTTCAACTTTCGCGCGCAACTACGTGAACGCTTTCCCGCTGCCGAATCTTCCGGGCGCGGGACGAAACTTCGTCACCAATCGTAAAGAGCACGCGAACGTCGATAGCTACGACATTCGCATCGACCATCACATCACCGAGCAGAACACGATCTTCGGTCGTTACAGCAAGTCTGACTCGGCGCGCTCGCGCGACAACTTCTTCCCGCTCGGCACGTCTCCGAACGGCAACGATCTTCCCGCTGGTCCATCGGCGGGCGACGAGTTTGGCGATTCGAAAGGTTTCACGCTGGGCGATACGCACGTGTTCTCGCCGACGGTGGTTAACGATGCGCGTTTTGGTTACACGAGAGTGCAGATCGGAATCTTCAATACCGGCGTAAACGGCACCGGCGGATTCAGTCCGACTGTTTCGGCGAATCTCGGCGCGCCGAATATCAACCTTGGTCCAAACAGCAGCGGTATCGTACTCGTCGGAATCGTCGACGAGCTGACCGGCACCGATCGCGCGACTGAGTTCACCGGCGATGGCGGCCCGTTCTATTTTCTGTCGAATAACTTCCACGTCGCGGATGCGGTCACGGTCGTGAAGGGTAATTCGACTTACAAGTTCGGCGGCGATTATCGCGTGCGCCAGAACAGTAACTACGACGGCGGCCGCAACAACGGCACGAAGGGAAACTATCAGTACGGCACGACCGACAGTGGTTTCGTTTCCGGTAACTACAACGGCATTGGCCCGAACGATACCGGTTCATCGCTTGCCAACTTCCTGCTCGGCTATCAGCCGGGCTTCGTGGGCCGCGGCGATCCGGGTGGTCCATACTTCCAGTCGAGCAAGGAAATGGCGTTCTTCGTGCAGGACGACTGGAAAGTCAACAGCGATCTGACTCTCAACCTCGGTCTGCGCTACGACATCTTTACCGCGCCGACTGAACGTTTCGATCGCCAGGCGAATTTTGATCCGGCAACCCGGACTATTCAGGTGGCCGGCGAGAACGCACCGGGCGGCCGCGATCTGGCCAACACCGACAAGAACAACTTTGGACCACGCATCGGCTTTGCCTACAGTGGTCTCAAGGCCGATAAGACCTTCGTGCTGCGTGGTGGCTACGGTCTGCTATACGCGACTGACATCAGCGCTGCACAACCGTTGACTTCGAATCCGGGCACGGGCGCGGCCAGCTATGCCTGTACGCCGATAACTAATCCCGGCGGCTGTCCGGCGGTGTTTCAGGCTCGCAATCCTTTCGACAACGGTGTTCCGACAGCGCCGTTCACCGTCGCCGCACCAGGTACGAGTTTTCCGGCGCCGACGACCGGCGGTCTCATCCTCTTCAACGATCCCAATCGCACGGATGAGATGTATCACCAGTACAACCTGACGGCGCAGTGGGAGTTCAAGCGTAACTGGCTCGCCGAGGCCGGATACGTCGGATCGCTGGGCCGAAACCTGCTGGTGTTAAGCAACATCGGCACCGGCAATGACGAAGGTGGTCCGGGATCGCGCGAGGTACTCGGTATTGGTCCAATTACGACGACGCGCTACACCGGCAGCTCGAGCTACAACGCGCTGCAAACCAAACTCGAAAAACGATTCGTCAGGGGACTCTCGCTGTTGAGTTCATACACGTGGGCCCACGCAATCGACGATTCGCCGGGTGGCATCTGTAGCAACGGCGCGAGCGCGCGCGACTGCGGTCCCGACGATCCGACGCGGCCCGAGCTCGACCGCGGCAGTGCCGATACTGACATCAGACACCGTTTCACGTTCGCGAATGTTTGGGACCTGCCTTTCGGTCGCGGCCGTCGGTTTGGCGAAGACATGAATCGCGCACTCGATGTGGCCGTCGGTGGTTGGCAGTTCAATAACATCGTGACCTGGCAGAGTGGACCAGTCTTCAACGTCACCTGCAACGGTGGCCGCGTAGACCTACTTGGCGATCCCAATCCGACTCAGACGCAGGAAGATCAAGGGCTGGAGTTGAATCGTGCTGCTTTCCGTTGTGCGCAGACGAGGATCTTTCCGAGCGATGCGGGCAGTCCGCACATCGGCACTCTCGGTCGCAACGTTTTCCGGGGCCGGCCGCAGTTTTACTGGGACGCGTCGATGTTCAAGAATTTCCCGATTAGCGCGATCAGCGAAGCGTTCAATGTTCAGTTCCGGTTCTCGGCTTACAACGTGCTGAATCGCGTGAATCGTTCCGCGCCGAATGGCGACATCAACAACGCGGGCGATTTTGGTCGCGACATAAACGAACAGCGGCGCCGGCAGATGGAGTTCTCCCTCAAGCTCATCTTCTAACAATAACGCCGAAGGCGTTGGCTAATTTCAGCCCAGGGTTCGAGCGTAGCGAGAACCCTGGGTAACCAAAAAGAAAACCCTTAAACCCTGAAAGGGTTCATCCGCGCCGAACCCTTTCAGGGTTGAATTCATAAATTGGGATCTGTAACCCAGGGTTGTCGCTACGCTCCAACCGTGGGCTGAAATTAGCGAACGCCTTCGGCGTATTTGTGCAAATCCCAGTGAACTCATGTAAGAATCGGGCCATGCGTTTAATTGGTTACCTGGTTTTACTTTGCCTGCTGTCCCTCACGGCTGTGTCGCAGCAACCCGCGGCGCGCAAGGTGGAGACGATGTTGAGTGAGGCGGGGGCGCTGGTCCAGGCCGGTCGTCTCGAAGACGCTGAAGCCGCGACGCGCAGGATTATCAGCACTTACCCGCGCAACGCTGAGGCGCACAGTTTGTTGGGAGTGATTCTCGATCAGCGTGGCCAAACTGCTGAGGCCGAGAAAGAGTATGGCGCGGCGTTGCATTTGAATCCGCGGCTGGTGAGTGCGCTGGCGAATTACGGCGTCCTGCTCGCGCGCAGGAATCGCACGGATGAAGCGATCGCGAAGTTTGAAGAAGTGCTGCGCATCGATCCGAAGCACGAGGGCGCCATCTTCAATCTTGGTGCTTTGTACGCGGCCCGCGGCGACTACGCGCGCGCGGTCCCGCTGTTGGAAAAAGCCGCCGGCCAGGATCCGCGCCTGCTTTTTACGTTCGGGCTACGCCTTGCCGAAGCGCACCAGTACGCGGAAGCCGTGCGTTTGTTTCAGCGGACCAACGAGCTGCGGCCTCAGACTTACGAAGTGCTCTACAACCTGGGGCTGGCGCTCTACAACCTCGATCGACTTGATGAAGCGCAGCAGGCGATGTCGTCGGCAGCAGCGCTGAAACCTGCTGAAGCTGATCCTTATTACCGTCTCGGTTTGATAGCGTCCGCCAAGTCCGACACGAACGCCGCGCTGACGAATTGGACCAAAGCGCTCGAGTTGCGACCGGTCTTTCCGGAAGTCAACTTCATGATCGGCGAAGAGTTGTTGAAGAAGCAGCTCGCGGAGAAGTCGATCCCGTTCTATGAAAAAGCGCTCGAACAATCGCAGGGCCAGGTAGTTTATTTTTTGCGTCTCGGGGTTGCGAATGTTCGTGGGGCGCGTTACGAGCGTGCACGTGAAGTGTTCACGAAGGCGCTCGAGCGTTATCCGAATAACGCGAACCTCTATTTTCTGCTCGGTTATGCGGCACGCGCGGAAGGGCAGTATGACCAGGCGGTGACTGCGTTTCAGCAGGCGTTGAAGTTGCAGCCGGAAAATCCGGATGCGCTGGCGAATCTCGGGTACATTGCGAGTCAGCGTGGTGAGAATGTCGAGGCGGAGCGTTTGTTGCGGCGGGCGATCGAGCTCGATCCGAAAATGTTTCCGTCGTATCACGACCTCGGGCGGTTGTTGGTGAAGTTGCGGCGTTATGAAGAAGCGGTGCCGCTGCTGACGCGTGGGGTTGAGTTGAACGCGAAAGATCCCGGGGTGCATTACCAGTTATTTCTGGCTTACTCGCGGTTGAAGCAGAAGGACGACGCGGATCGCGAGCTGGCGGAGTTTAAGCGGTTGGATGAAGGTAACCGGCACGGAGCAACGCCGATGGGAGTGCCGTTGAAGGACGGTGAGAGTTTGCCGCCGCTGCCGGTCGGGGCTTCCGGTGACAGCGCGAAGCCACGTACGCCAGGGAACTGAAGAATATTTCACGCAAAGGCGCAAAGAAGGACGCAAAGGCGCTAAGAAGAATTCAAGCCCTAATCTTTGCGCCTTTGCGTCCTTCTTTGCGCCTTTGCGTGAAACCAAAACAAACACTTTGCAAACGAAACGAAAATTTGGGTTAGCGGTGGGAGTGGTCCTTCTGTGTTTTACTTCCACTCCTGCGCAAATACCGTCGGTTACCAAAGTTGATCCACCATCGTGGTGGACCAAACACTCGATCAACCCCGTGCGGCTGCTCGTGCGTGGCTCCAACCTGCGCGGCGCAAAGGTAAGGTCTTTGAACCCGGAGTTGCGCGTCTCGGAAGTCTCTGTCAACCAGCGAGGCACTTATCTTTTTTTAAATGTCGAGATCGATCCCTCGCTCCGTCCCGGCAGGTATCCCTTCCTGGTTGAAAGCCCAACGGGAAGCACGATGATCCCATTCATCATCAACGAGCCCCTGGACCCTGTCACGCACTTTCAGGGCATTACGACTGACGACGTGATCTACCTGATCATGATCGATCGCTTTTCTGACGGCGACCCATCGAATGACGCTCCCAAAGATTCGCCTCCCGAAGCCAACGATCGCAGCAACCCGCGCAGCTTTCACGGCGGCGATTTGCGCGGCGTTATCAACGAGTTGCCTTATTTAAAGCATCTCGGCGTCACTGCGATCTGGCTCACACCCTGGTACGACAACTGGAACGGCGTGAACCGCTGCGACAAACCGTGGTGCCCAAACACTTACTATCACGGCTATCACGCTGTGGACTATTACGCGGTCGAAGATCGCTTCGGTGACCTCGCAACCTTGCGCGAGCTGGTCCAAAAAGCGCACTCGTTGGGCATCAAGATCATCCAGGACCAGGTGGCGAATCACGTCGGCTCGCAACATCCGTGGCTCAAAGATCCGCCCCTCGCGACCTGGTTTCACGGCACCCTCGCGCAGCATCAGCTCAACAAATTTCGCAACAGCGCGTTGCTCTCGCCGCATTCGAACCAACAAGACTTCCGCAACACGCTCGACGGCTGGTTCAGTGACGATCTTCCGGACATGAACCAGGAAGAACCCGAAGTCGCGCGTTACGAAATTCAGAATTCATTGTGGTGGGTTGGCATAACCGGCATCGACGGCATTCGCCAGGACACGATCCAGTACCTGCCGCGTTCCTTTATTCGCGATCTGTCGCAGGCGCTGCACCGCCAGTATCCGAAGCTGTGGATGGTGGGCGAAGTATTTGAGCGCGACGCTGCGCAGACCGCGTTTTTCATCGGCGGTCACACGGGCTGGGACGGCATCGACACGAAGCTCGATTCGGTTTTTGACTTTGCGTTGTGGAACGCGTCGCTGCTGGTGTTCACGAATAAGGCGCCCATGCATTTTCTGCCGCACCAGTTGAAGTACGATGCGCTGTATCCCGATCCGTCGAAAGTCACGGTGCTCGCGAACAATCACGACACGACGCGCTTCCTGTCGCTCGATGGCGCGACGCTTCCCGGCGCAATGATGCACCTGGCTTTCGTATTGAGCGTGCGCGGCATCCCGCAGCTTTACGCGGGTGAAGAGATCGCGATGGAAGGCAAGGATGATCCTGACAATCGTCGCGACTTTCCGAGTGCGGCGTTCAAGGCTGAAGGGCGCGATGCGAAACAACGGCAGATGTTCGACTGGACGCATGCGTGGATCGGCATGCGGCGCGAGCATGCGGCGTTGCGGTCGGGGAAGTTGATCGATCTCTTCGTTGATGACGAGACTTACGTGTTCGCCCGTCAGCTTGGTGCGGAGACAGTTATCGTCGCTTTGAATCGCGAGAAGAAAAGCAAAGACATTAGCGTGCCGGTTGGTTCAATCGGTGTTAAAGACGGGGTGACGTTGCAGTCGTTGATCGGCGATGGTGCGAGTGGGCGTGTTGTGAATGGGGAGGCGAGGCTCACGTTAGCTCCGCAGACGGCAATAGCGTTTGGCATTAATTAGACATGATTTACAGAATTTTCAAGCTGAACCTGATGCAGCGCAGATGACCACAACTTATCCTGCAAATCCTGTAAATCATGTAAATCTCCTCCAACGGGCGAGCGGCATCCTGCTGCACCCGACGTCATTTCCCGGGCCGTACGGTATCGGCGATCTTGGTCCGGAAGCCTACGCGTTTATCGACTTCCTCATCGCCGCGGGACAAAGTCTCTGGCAAGTGCTGCCGCTTGGTCCAACCGGCTACGGCGATTCGCCCTACGCGTGCTACTCCGCGTTCGCCGGCAACACCTTGCTCGTCAGCCCGGAGCTACTCGTTAAGGAAGGACTGCTCGACTCCGTTCCACCGTCACCCGTCATCACGAACAAAGTCGACTTTGGCGCCGCGCACCAGCTTAAAGAACAACTCCTGCGGCGCGCGTATGTGCGCTACACGAAAACCACCGACACCGCGTTGCGCAGCGCTTTCGAAACCTTCGCGCAACAGCACGCGCAATGGCTCGAAGATTACGCGCTCTTCCGCGCGTTGAAAGATGCGCACGGTGGCGTCGCGTGGAACGAGTGGGAACCGGCACTCGTGCGTCGCACGCCCGCGGCCCTCGAACGCGCGCGCGAAGAACTGCGAGAAGAAGTCGAAGCGCACATGTTCTACCAGTTTCTCTTCTTCCGCCAGTGGTTCGCACTGAAGCGTTACGCTAACGAGCGCGGCATCAGTGTCGTCGGCGACTTGCCAATCTTCGTGGCCCAGGACTCGGCCGACGTTTGGACCAATCCGGAACAGTTCAAGCTCGACAAGAACGGCGCGCCCGTCGTCGTCGCGGGTGTGCCGCCCGATTACTTCAGCAGCACCGGACAGCTCTGGGGCAATCCGCTTTACGACTGGGAGCGCATGCGCGGCGATGGTTTCAAGTGGTGGATCGAACGCGTGCGGGCGACCTTCACGACGGTTGATATCGCGCGCGTCGATCACTTCCGTGGGTTCGCGGCGTGCTGGGAGATTCCCGGCGGCGACAAGACCGCCGAGCGCGGTCAGTGGGTCGAAGCGCCGGGCAGGGAATTGTTCACTGCCATTCGCAGGACTCTCGGTGAGTTGCCAATCATTGCGGAAGACCTCGGTGTGATCACGCCGGATGTGATTGCGTTGCGCGAGGGGTTTGGTTTTCCCGGCATGCGCATTCTTCAGTTTGGGTTTGGCAGTGACTCGAAGAACCTCGATCTGCCGCACAACTACGTGCCGAATGTGGTGGCTTATACCGGCACGCACGACAACGATACGACTGTCGGGTGGTTCCGGAGTGTGGCAGGCGAGGGTTCGACGCGAACCGCGGAACAGATCGAACGCGAGCAAACATTTTGTCTCGATTACTTAAATACCAAAGGGGATGAGATCCATTGGGACTTCATTCGCGGCGTACTCGCGTCGGTGGCGAACACCGCAGTCGTTCCGTTGCAGGATTTGCTGGGACTGGGAACGGAAGCTCGCATGAATCTTCCGAATAGCACGGAAGGGAATTGGGCGTGGCGCTATGAAGCGGGTGTGTTGACGGAGGCGTTGGCAGCTCGACTCAGGAAACTAACTAAACTCTACGGTCGATAACCACAGATGACACGGATTATAAAAACGATTTCACGCGGATCAATCCGTATTTTCTGTGTAAATCTGTGTCTGGTTTTTACCGTGGCGGCGCAGGCGCCGGAGATATTCAAGGTTGATCCGCCGAGCTGGTGGGTGAAAAGCTCCGTAAATCCGGTACGTGTGATGATTCGGGGACGGAATCTCACGGGCGCTTGGGTGCAGGTTGGGCCGGGGTTGCGGGTGGTTGGATCACCGAAGATCAATGAGCGAGGGACGTATGTTTTTGTCGATGTCTCGGTTAAGTCAGCAGGACCGCAATCGATCACCGTCACTACTCCGCAAGGTTCCGCGCGCGCGTCGTTCGAAGTGCTTGGACCACTGGATCGTTCCGGAAAGTTTCAGGGGTTTTCGCATTACGACGTGTTGTATCTGATCATGATCGATCGTTTCGCTGATGGAGATCCGGCAAACAACGGCGGCATCTACGATCGCAAGAACAAGTTTTACTACCACGGTGGCGATCTTCAGGGCGTCATCGATCATTTGCCATATCTCAAGGATCTCGGTGTCACCGCGATCTGGTTGACGCCGTGGTACGACAACTACGATCGACTCAATGAGATCGAGCTGAAGGAAGACAAGCCGAGCACCGGGTTTCACGGCTATAACCCGCAGGATTTCTACCGGGTTGAGGAACACTTCGGCTCGTTCGCGAAACTGCGTGAGCTGGTCGATGCCGCACATCGCAACGGGATCAAGATCATCCAGGACCAGGTGATGAACCATACTGGTCCATATCATCCGTGGGTTGACGATCCGCCTACGCCAACCTGGTTCAACGGAACTAAAGCAAAGCACCTGAAAAACTCGTTTCAGACCTGGATGCTGCACGATCTGCGCGCGGTCGAGTCGTCGAAACACGAAACGATGGAAGGCTGGTTTCTCGACTTTCTGCCGGATCTCAACCAGAACGACCCGGAAGTCTCACGTTACCTGATTCAGAACACCTTGTGGTGGATCGGCACGACCGGGCTCGACGGCATTCGCATGGACACGTGGCAGTACGTGCCCAACTCCTTCTGGCACGATTGGACCGGAGCGGTGAAACGCGAATTTCCGAACTTCAAAGTTGTCGGCGAGGTGAAGGACGGCGACGTGGTCCATACTTCGTTTTTCCAGGGCGGCAGAGTTCGTTTTGACGGAATGGATTCCGGTCTCGATTCACTGCTGGACTTTCCGCTCTTCTATCCGATTCGACATGCATTTGCCGAAGGCAAGCCGGTCGACGAGATTCCCAAGACCCTCGCGAAAGACTATCTCTACACGAACCCCGACATCCTCGTCACCTTGCTCGGCGGACATGACGACGGTCGCTTCATGAGCGAGAAGGGCGCGACGATCGCCGGCCTGAAGCTGGCGAATGCATTCGTGCTGACTACGCGCGGCGTGCCGCAGCTCTACTACGGCGACGAGCTTGCGATGGAAGGCGAAGACGAACCGACCACGCGCGGCGACTTCCCCGGCGGTTTCCCGGGCGACAGGCGAAATGCTTTCACTGCGGCCGGTCGGACCAAAGATGAACAGGAGTTGTTTGAGTACATCAAACGATTAACAACTCTGCGCCGCGAGCTCGAGCCTCTTCGAAGCGGACGCCTGGTAAACCTTTACGTGTCTGAACAACAGTATGCGTATGCGCGCAGCGCCGAAAACGCAGCCGTCGTCGTAATGATCAATAACGACGACAAGGCCGCCGACATTGAATTCGAAGTCGCGCGTTTGCCGTTGGGAAATGGAATGTCACTCAACGATCAGCTTGGTGCGAGCCCAGCAGTGACCGTTCGTGACAAAAAGCTGCGAGTGAGCTTGCCAAAACGTTCAGCAGCAATTTATGTCGGTAGGTATAAATCATGAAAAATTCTGTCAATCCTGTCTGAGAAAGGCGCCTCTATGCAGAAGCCGCGTCTGAGTTTTTGGC
>Ga0070699_100001287_pt1 | contig 23123 bp, 17 predicted proteins | sample KBSK1503metaG_FD_65473 | JGI IMG/M metagenome (GOLD analysis project Ga0070699, IMG submission 65473) | Corn, switchgrass and miscanthus rhizosphere microbial communities from Kellogg Biological Station, Michigan, USA - KBS K1-50-3 metaG | ecosystem: Host-associated > Plants > Roots >...
GCGCCGGCGCAGGATGCGCCTGAAGGACCAGGCACCGGGGCCGCGATTACGGCGCCTGCGCCCGGTACTGATGGCCGCAATGCGATCGATCAGTTGCTGCTGGGACTGGGATTTTCCGAACACCGAACCAAGTCGATCAAGATCAAGAGTGTCACCTTTCAAGTAGACTTCGACAGCGATGACGTCAGTGGAACGATTCCCCTGCCTCCTGCGATTGCCAATACTTCCCCCAGAGTCGAAGCAGCACGCGAAGCCGAGTGGGGGATGCGGCGACACGCCGCCATTGCTGCTGCCGCTCAGGAAAGGTTGCAAACCGAGAATGCACGCCAGGCGATTACCCGCATCCTCGATGACGGTGGCGACGGTTCGCTGGGTGAAGCAGCACGCTGGGCCGACCGGCTGAAACAGAGCAATCGCCCGCACGATCCCGCCACCGAACGATTCCTCGCCGAACTGCGTAATCGCGGTCACAACACGTGGCACTACGTCAACTTGCCTTTGGGACTGAATGGTTACGACCGCCAGCAGTATCCCCAATTCACGCGCGATAACGACATCGTGCAAACCATTCGACTTTGCGTCGATTCGTTGCACGCACCTGGTCCAGGAGCCCGGTTCGAAGAGATCATCGCGCTGCGCTGGCTCGCTCATTTGATCGGCGACCTGCATCAACCGGTGCATATCGGCTGTGGCTACATCGCGAACCCGAAGACGAATGTAGCGCGCCTTGTGTTTTCGCCGGACGACGCCATTGGTCTCTCGAGTGATCGCGGTGGCGGAGCATTAGACCTTCCGGTTGGTCACAACCTTCACGAATATTGGGATAGTGTTCTCGGACCAGACATTGTTCCTGATCCGGTCAACGCAGAGTCCGATGATGCGCTGGTGCGTGCGTTGGTCAGTGCTCCAGCCCCTGCTAATTTCGCTGAAGCTGCTGACCTCACCAGCCGCATCATCGGTTGGGCCAACGAGTCGCTCGCAGCTGCACGAGCAGCCTATCAAGGCCTGGCGATCACCGCCTACGATCCGCAGTCTGAATACGCCGTGAGTTGGGAAGGTGAAACGTCTTACGTACAGCGTTGCGCGCCCATTGTCTCGGAGCGGATGACTGCGGCGGCCTCAAACCTCGCGAGTTTGCTGGATGCGATCTGGTCTTAAGCGCAAGGAAGAGGTCCGATGGAAGAACAACCATTGACAGGAACGTGGCTGGAAAATAACACCAGCCTCGCGCTCCCGAGATTACGCAGAGGAAATTAGGAGACTACCCTTTATTGTGGCTGGCTTGCCAACCACTCTGGCCTTCGCTATTGTGTCCCGCAAGACCTTCAGGCTATCTCACCTCCTTGCGTAAGTGATATCAAAACCAGGTACCGGAGATTCGCGTGAAAATTGTGGGGATACTGGGAGTAGTTCTACTGCTGTTTGGTGGATTGGTTTTCCTTGTCGGTTTGGTCGTCTGCATCAACACCTGGACCTCTGACTACGCCACGTCCGCTTGCCATAAAGCGGAGGAGGATCGAACCAAATTTGAAGAGGCCAGAGAACTCTGTGGCAACACCAACTCAGACTGTTACAGGCGAGCAACGATCGGACTAACCTCCGCGGACGATTGCGAAGCAAAAACTGCGTTCATGAACCGGCAACTGCTGATGGGCATTATCCCGGCAGTGATCGGCGGCGTGCTCGCGTTCGTCGGCTTCTGCATGGCTGTCGGCGGATTTGTCTTTGGGCGGCGTAAGAAAGCCGCTGCGCCTGCGTGATACAGATCTGTCGTTCAAGTGTGGTTAGCTGCCGACGGTGAGTTGGTATTCGTCGGTAGGACCGGGAGTGCCGTTGGAGGTGATCCCGCTGACGGTTATTTGGTAGATGCCTCGGCGGCGAAAGTGCGGGGAGAGGCGGAGGCGGATGGATTTGCCGTCGCTGGAAACTGAAAGATTTGGAACTGTGTACGACTCACTGTCGCCAACGCGATGAATCGTCGCCTGATAACTCGAATAGCGCTCCGGTTGAATCCAACGCAACCGCAATTCAACAGTTCCGTTCTCAGGAGCTGGATCTAACTGAACTTGTGGTGTGGCACTCCTCACAGTTACTGGCGACAACTCGTGTGGTGCGGAAATGTCGCTTCCAGTCGAGGCGGCATTAAGCTGAGCGAGCTCCCGCTCGATCGTTGAATGCTCAGCGCGTCTACTGAGCCAAAGCGCCCCAACCACGATCACAATCAAGACCATCGCTGCGATCGGAACAACAAACGCGGGCGTCAGCCAGCTCCGCAGACGACTCCAACGCGACACCTCAGCAGGTACAACTTGCGCTGCCCTTGCTTCCGTCAGCGCCCAATCTTTGATCGACTTCGTGATCCGCAGCCGGCGCCGTTGTTCAACCGTCTGCGCGTACCGCGCCACAAATCTCTCGCTATCTTCAGTACTGAGCGTACCCTCGAGATAGTCTTCAATCAGATCCTGCTCAACCGCCAGAACTCTCTCACGCGCCTGCGGATCGGTTACGAACAGACCTTCAATTCGTTCCGGCTCTTCATCATTCAGCTTGCCCAGGAGAAACTCCCGCAGCAACGCGTCAGTAGTTGTCTCGTCATCATTCATGGGCATCCCTCCAGATATCCCATTCGCTTACAATGAAATTTGCTTCGATCCGTTTCATCTTTGCTCCGACTTTCGTTCAACGCAGCGCTCGATACACTGCTCGAGTGAAGCACGAATCCGAAAGACCCGAACGCGCAACGCCTCTACCGTTATGCCAAACCGCTGCGCCAACTCGCTGCGATGATCGATTTTGGCCTGCTTTTCTTTGGCGTAATACTCCATGATCAATTCGCGCCGGTCACTGCTAAGCTTTTGCAAGCAGGTTTCCAGGCAGTCCTGAATGTCCACATTTTCCTGGTCGCCTTCAGTTGTAGGTTGCTGCGATAGGTCAATGTCGGTTAACGAAGCGTGAGTTTTGACCTTCCTGAAATTTTCCTTGATTAGGTTGTTTGCTACCGCGAGAAAATAGAGTCGCGGATCGCCTACGTACGCCGGCTTTATTTCTTTGACCTTTTTCGCCACACGATCGAAGACTTCATCAGTCAATCCTTCCGGGTCGGAACAGCGGCGCCAGATGAATAATTTAGCGAGATCGTGGCGCAACTGGACATACATGGCGCCGGCGACGTCACGATCAGGATTGAGCCAGGCAAGAATCTCCTCAAAACTTTCGGGCGGGATTGCCGAACCTCGGGCCATTTACGCGTTGTATTCCGTTCCGCTCGACTGCGTTGATGAAATCCGGCGCTTACGTTTTTGAAAAACCAGCACACCGGCTGTAACTAAACTCAGCAAAACCAGCAGCACCAAGGCAACGCGGAACGATGAGCGATGGTCAATGGCGATTCGGTTCGTGTACTCACCCTGGATTACAAATCCCGCCCAATAGTATGGCGCTTTCGTCTGCGGGTCTCGCATCAGCTTCAGTTGGGCCGATCTGAGTGCAGCGGCAGGTGACATACCCTGCTGCAACATCGACTCATAAAAATCACCCATCAGAACCGCGGTTGCACGATCGTCCACTTTCCAGAGACTCGAAACAACACTCTTCGAACCCGCGGACATGAAAGCGTGGCTTAGTCCTACCAACCCCTCACCTTTGATGTCTTTTCCCAGGGCGGTCTGACACGCGCTCAGGACAATCAACTCGGCAGAGAGATCCAGACTGTAGATGTCGTGCAACGACATTAACCCATCGGTCCTCACGCCTTTTTGGTCTACCATTGTGAGCACGATGCCGGAGAACTCGGGATGTTCGCTATCGAGAAAGCCGTGCGTCGCAAAGTGGACGATCTGGTATTGACCGACGTTCGCACTCATCGCCGTTTCCCGATTAGCGTCAAAGCCTTTAGCGACCATCGTCGTGCCGTTTGGCGCCAGGGCAGAGATAGCGTCAGCTTCTTCTGAAGCATGAGCCAGCCGGGCCAGGCCGGCGCCGCGCGTAATCGTTTCCGGACTCTGAAGCGGTGTTTTGTCAGCCACGGCCACTGCGGTTGCGGGAGAAAGCGGATCGCTCTGCACGCGATCGTCAGTGCGATTCAAAACGGGATCAGCAATGACCGCAACCAGTTTGCCTGCCGAGCTCGAATGCTGCGGCATGCTCTTGCGAATCGCAATAAGTGCTGAAAAAGACGGCTCTACCACGATCTCATTTGTTTCCAGTAGCAGACTTGCTGATTCACCTTCTGGTCCAACATTCTGCGCCATCGGATCGGGCAACGCCACAAAGGGCACGTATTGCAAAGCACCTTCCAGCACCACGACCAGTCGTTTGTGGCCGAGTTGTTCCGCGACCGGACCGAGCAGCATGTGACTCAGAGCTCTTCCTTTTTCCGGCAGTACCCTATTTGCGGCCGTGATGCCAGCCTGATAATCGTCAGTGATTTGCCCTTCAGTTCCCTGCCGCGCCGTGAGCAACTCATGAAATTCGCGCGCCGCGTTTTCGATGAGCTTGCGTTCTGGTAGATCGAAAAGCCGGATCGAGTCAGACGTCACCGCCCACAGGTAACTCCGCTCATCACCGAGCGAGTATTCGAGCAACATCGTGTCAGCTGTTAGATCTTTTTGGATCTGCTCAAGACTCAACGGTGCAAACTGTTCGAGCGATGACAGGTAAGGACTCTGCTGTCGCAACTGGGCTTCAACTTGCTGATACTGAGCCTTCAGTTGGACCAACTCGACTTCAACTTCCGCCAGCTCGGCCGGATCTTTTTGGTTCGAGGCCAGATCCATTCGATATTCGGCCTGTACGCGAATGAGTCCTCTTAACTGACGTTCACGCTCGAGCAGCTCCTTTGCGGCGCCTTCACGAATACTTGCGCGTGATTCATTGACGAGATCGAGCAGCAAACGTGCCCGGCTCCGCTCACTTACCAGCAGCGCCTGCGAGCCAAAACCTTCTCCGGGACGCAGTCGTTCTAGCTGCGCCAGAATTCCGATGCATAACTCATAATGCTGCCGCACACCGGAAAAGTATGAGGTGCGAAATTCGGGAGCGGCGACGCTCGCACGTGAATCTTCGATGAGCTTGAGTGAGCGTTGAATGAAAGATAGGGCAACGTCAGGAGCGCCCATAGCCAGGTGAATGTGCGCCAAACTATAAAGCGAAGTAAGCTGCATGCCTAGCTCACCACTCTGGTCGCTCAATGAAAGCGCTCGCTGGTATGCGTCCAGGGCTCTTTGCTTTTCGCCGGTTTGAACCAAAAGATCGCCGTAAACGTTAAGCGCTCTCGTTAGTCCGCGCCGGTCTCCCAGGCTCTCATAGAATTTTTGTACTCTTTGGTGCTGTGCCAGGGCCAACTCATAGCGGTGCTGACTGGCATAGACGGTTGCGATCTCGTTAAGCGCAATGACCTCATGCCGGACCATTCCCGCATTGCGGCTCAAGTCCAAACAACGTTGATAATAAGTGAGTGCTCGATCGAAATGATTGCCGGCGAAGTGTGCCCGCGCGACATTGCATAACGTGGGCCCGATTCCATTCACGGCGCCGACAGCTTCAAAGAGGTGCAACGCGCGGTCGTAGTTATTGAGAGCTAATTGAGGCTCATGCAGCAGCTCATAAGCCTGTCCCAGGGCGTTGTTCGTTATAGCTTCACTGTGCCGATCGCCGCTGAGGCGAAAAATCTCACGGGCGGAGTTGTGTAGCTGAATAGCGCCATTGTTGTCTCCGGTTGCAGAGTGAAACAGACCCAGAGCTGAAAGCGCTTGTCCCTCTCCGACCTTATTGTTTGTCGCCTGGTATAACTTCAGCGCCTGAGAGATCTCGGCTCCCGCTTTGTCAGTAATGCCCAGACTGCCGCTGATGTACCCGATAAATATATGTACCCGGGCTTGACCATCCCGATCACCGGCTAAAAACTTGAGCGCCTCTTCGAAATGAGTTAAGGCTTTTTTGTAGTTACCTCTGGCATAGACCAGCTCACCCAGCATCGTAAGCCCTTCACCATTAGCATTCTGGGCGGCGGGAGTTGAATCAGTCTGTTTCAATAAACCCAACGTCCTGGTTAGGTGCTGTTGCGCGAGATCGTTGTCTCCGGCATAAGAGTTCAGCCGGGCCAACTGGCTCAACGCTTTCGCTTCAGCCAGCGCGTCTCCTTTTTTTGCTCCGAGCGCTACCGCATCCTGACAGCGTTTGAGGGCTTCGCGATACTGACTCAGATGGAAGTAAGCGTCACCCGACTTCAGCGTCGCTCGTGAGGCGCTGGTAAAGTCTCCCAGTGATTTCCAGATCAGCGCCGCCTTATCGAACAGCTCGGCTGACTGCCGCAGCGATGTTTCGGTCCAATTGGCTGCCAGCACTTCAGCCTGCGCCCACGCCTGTCGCGCCTCGCTGTCCTTCCGGTCCAACGCAGTGACAGTCTTCACGAGCTCAGCCTTCAACTCAAACGGCCGGCTTTCCTCTTTCTCTCGCGATTGGAGTGCTATCGTATATGTCCCGGCGGCCTGGATCGGCAAAGAGAACTCCACGACCTCAAAATCCTGGCTGACATGCTCCAACAATTTATTGCCACTTGGACCAAAGAGGATGGTGGAAAGCCCGAGGTCGCCCTTATCAATCGACAACCGAAGCAGCTTTGCATCTTCATTCGAGATCGCAAACACCTGCCTCGCGCCTGCCGGTAGCTCACCGTGCATTGAAGATCCGGAAGTGATGGTTATTGCCTGGTCGTTGCTCGCAGTACTTTCAGTCCTGCTCGAAACCGTTTCCGGCACACGAAAAATCACTATGCAAGCAATGCAGAGCGAGATTATGAAGACGCTGGTGGGTGTTCCGATTTTTTTCGTTAACATCTAACTCAGTTTCCCGGGTGCTGGAAACCAACGTTAGCCATTATCGGATGTTGTCACGAGAAGGTCTATAGAGAAGGTAGCCCGCGCGAGCTACCCTCTCTATGGTGGGTGAAATAACGGAAGGTTACCGGCCGTCGCGGATGGTATGACCGTGGCGTTGGTTGCCGGATTTGATCGAGCCTTCTCTCCAGTCAAGCAGGGTCCCAAGTCGGGTGCCCGGCGCCTTGCGGAAGGAACCAGCCTGGGGCTTCAGGCTTGAATTCTTTTCCATCTCGATCTGCTTAGTTTCGTTATTTGGCATAATCTTTCTCCTTTATTAAGTGCGAGGCGCCGCAGTCGCCGGGCACATTCACTGGTCGGGTGTGATGTCGTCACTCGAGCGAATCACACCTGCGGCCGGCTTGAACCTTCAAACCGAAATCGTGGGCTGGTTGTTGAACGGTGGAAACCGATCGTTCTTACTGAGCCCGCTGCGCACGAAGAGCTCGATCCCACGCGAACGGGGAGTCCTGGTTAAGGCAAGTTCTGCTTTCGCGGATTCGAAAGCGTCGCGTATGGACCAGCCGAAGCCAAGTGCGCGGTAGAACGCGCCCGCAAACACCACCCCGACCTTGTCGCCGATTCCACGGCTGGTGCCGATGGAATAGTTAACCACTTTAGAGATTGACTGGGCCTGCGACCTGGTAAAACAGGCGTTGAGCAGGACCAGTTGCACATGGCTGCGGTAGAGGGCGAAGACGTTTGTCAGTCCCTGTTGGTCCAATGTCTTACCACGACCATGCAATCCGCCGAGGATTACCCGGTGTTGCCTGCTTCCGTGCCCGCTGAAGTGAACGATGTGCGGGCGATAGCCGAGTAACAGTCGCTGGAGATCGCCCGGCCTCGTGGCCGGATAGTTAAAGAGCTCAAAGCGCTTACGGTATGGACCTTCATGCAGTCGCTCGAATACCTCACGGGCCTCTTCGTCGACGAGAATGCGGCTGGTATTCCAGGGATTGGCGGATAAAACAAGTATGCGAATCTTTTCTGACATCAGCGTCCTCCGGTGCGGTTCGTGTAATCGCCTCTACCTGGGAGGGCGCAGAAACTGCGCAGAACTCGTCACGCCTTGAGAAATATTTTTGCGGGATTAGAAGAAACGCAGCTGGCTCTAGCGGTGTTTGAGTTGAACCAGTGCGACCAGCGTATCGCTTTTACCGCGTGGGACAGCTTTTTGATCAGCCTTGTAATGGAAAACTGTAACGAGCGGTTGGGTTCGCAGAAATTCTTTTACTGTCACCAACTTCTGATCGGTTAAGCCTCCACGAGGATATTGGAAGGCTTCAGCCTTCGCAGACTCGAGTTGAGCAACAGGTGTTAGTGACCAAACCATCCAGAAGTTCTCATCGCCTGGTGGACCGCGAAACGTCATCCAGTCGAACCGGATCGTTTGATTCGCACCCAGCGACGCGGAGCCGCCATTGGTGGCAGCGTTGGGAAAAACCATGATGAAGCTGATTTCGTTTGGTTCCGGTGGTCCTTCATTGAACACGTAAAGATAAGCGGACACCGGACTGACGACGTTGAGTTGAAACTTGTCGCCGTTAGCAAATGTTTCTTCGTCGCCATTTGACTTGAAAGGCTGCTGGTACTCTTGACCGTCGCGCATCCGCTGGACCATTAGCCAGTAACTGAATGAGCGATTTGGTTCGCCTTTTTTATGAATGAACCAATAAACGCCGTATGACACTAGTCCCAGAATGAGCACTACGCCCGCAACTCTTGCCCATCGTCCAGAATCCAGCGGTTGCTTCAGCGGTTCCACCAGAGCACGAGCGAGATTGTCACCAAACTCCCCTGCATTTTGGTATCGACTCTTCTGATCGAATGAGAGCGCGCGGAGTATCATCCGATCCGCCGGGGTTGAAAGGTCGTCCCGGAGATGTTTAGGCCGCACCCGCACACCTCCTCGTTGCAGATCCCGCAACTGCGATGCTGAGGCGGGCTTGAAAGGCCTGCGACCAGTAACCATTTCATAAGCGATCAATCCCAGTGAATAAATATCGCTGGCAGCGGTGATCTCTGCACCGTGAAGCTGCTCGGGAGACATGTACGGAAGCGTTCCGGCTGAGACGTCATTAACTGTACTTGCCGCAACCAGAGACGCTTTGACTTTTGCAATGCCAAAGTCTACCAGCACGACCGAATCGTCAGCGCTCGTTAGCATGACGTTCTCAGGCTTCAGATCTCGATGAAAGATTCCCTGTTTGTGAACGTGCGCCAGCGCCGCACCCATCTGCTGCAGAATCGTCGCCGCCCGTTTAAGGTCCATTCCGTCGCTCGTGATCTGTGAACGCAGCGTTTCGCCGTCGACATACGCCATCACGATGTAAGGCTTGCCATCGCGTAATGTGCCGGCGTCAAGTACGCGGGCCACATGCTGATGATTGACGCGCAACAGTGCTTCGACTTCCTGCTCAAACTTTTTCCGCGCGTACGAATTCTGGACCAACTCAGGCGAAAGAACTTTGACGACAACGCGCTGGCGTTGCAGGTTCAGATCGAGAGCGACATAGACCTGACTCATGCCGCCGCGCTCCAGCTTCCTTTCGACCAAATAGCGTTCGCCTATCGTCGTCCCTGCCAGATCATCTGACGCGTTTATCTCGAAAACCGGAGCGTCAAGAATGTCGTCGTTTGAATCGTTGGCCATAAGGAGGGAAATAACCTGCCGCAAGAGATCGGGATCGCCGGCACATGCGTTTGCCACGAATGCAGTTCGCTCAGACTCGGGCCTCGCCAGGGCCTCGTGATAGATCTCCTGCAGACGCTCCCAGTTTGGCGGCTTCATTGAATTGTCTCCTGGGCGGGGCAGTCGCGAGCGGCAAATAAGAGGTGGTTTACTGCCTGGGCCTTAATCAATAGTTTGCGGTCCAACTGTAATGGCTCGAGTTGCCAATTCATTACTGGTTGGAGCTTCCTATGCACGAGATCACCGACCTCTTAAAAAAGTGGAGCAACGGCGATGAGCACGCGTTCGAACAACTGATTCCTCTGGTCGATAAGGAACTCAAAAAGCTCGCGCACCACTACATGCGCAATGAAAGACCGGGCAACATCCTGCAAACGACCGCCCTCGTCAACGAAGCACTGATGAAACTAATTCGCGAGCACATCAGTTGGGAAAATCGATCGCAGTTTTATGGGTTCGTGGCCAGGCGCATGAGGCAAGTGCTGGTCGATTACGCGCGGAGAACACAGCAGGCCGATTACGTTGATGTCGAGGATGCCGTCATTCCTGATGAGACGCCCAAAGAAATACTGATGCTCGACCAGGCACTAACAAAACTAGCCGGCATCGATGAACGCAAGGCAAATATCGTTGAGTGTCGCTTCTTCATCGGCTTGACTCATGCAGAGATCAGTGAGCTCTTGGGGATGAGCCAATCAACGGTTGATCGCGACTGGCACTTCGCCCGCGCCTGGCTCAAGCACGAGATGACCGACGAGCCTTTAGCCACGGATTAAATCTGCGGATCCTTAACGTCACATCCCAAGTGCGTGACGCAGGCGATAAGCGGCGATGAGGAGATGGGCGTCGTGGAGTGTGTCGAGGTAATTGCCGAGAACGTCGCAGTTGATGAAGTGTAGTGGCGAAGCGGCAACATTGGTCGCGTCTACTTCGACGACAAAAGGGTAGACGACTTCCGGGGTCACGCCGGGGCTCGAGAAGTATGAGCCACCCAGTTCCCACGTGTTGCGAACCGTCAGCGCAAAGTCGCGTTCCAGCGCACCGCTCACAAACGCCGGTAGCTCTCCGATGATCCGCACTGAAAGCGGAAGACGCCAGGAAGGTATCGTCAGGATGCGCGAGTTTCCACCGAATGATTGCACCGCCGGCAGGTCCCGCAACTCCACCCCTGCAAACGTACCGCGTTCCGTTCTTACCACCGGTATCACAGTAACGGTGTTAACGCTCAATCGCTGCGGTACCACATACTCAAACGGCACTTCCGAGATAACCTCTCCCGATCGAGTACGTTCGACAAAAGTTCCCTCTCGGATCGAAAGAAACTGTAGTCCAGCCGGTAGCTCACAAGTCTCGAATGCTGAGTGGGGCGACGATGAAAGCACTTCCGCATCAAACTCAACTTCAAATACCTGTTCCGTCAACTTGATCGGCGCGCCAATCCATGGCCCACGCGATCGCTGCTGCTCGTGAAGCAAACGATAGATATTGATCTCGAGCCGCGCGTCAAACATCCCACCCACGTGACTCGCGCGCAGCACCTGTTGTGCGTCAAGTTCACGCACCGTGCCCGCACTCCGGAACAAAGTGTAATTGGGAAACGATTGGTTAAACGACGGCTGCGGACGCACCTGGACCAAACGTGCCAACACCAGCTCATTCACTCCGCCCGGAGACGTGTAATACGAATGCGGCTCGCCGATCCCAATCACATCGGCTTCCGCCAGATTGGCTCTTTCGCGCAGTATCCGTATCACTTCATCCTGAGAAGGTGGTCCAGCAACGATCGCACTGATCGGCTCGGTGATGTAACCGGAGAGTGAAGCACCTGCGATTCGCGTTTGCTCCGCACAGGCATTGACGAGGGGACGCGGAAAGTCTTTCTTCGCCAGCACCATGATCTGACCGTCATCGTCAATCCACGGCAAAATGTCGATCGTCTGATGCGGTCGTTCCACGAGCTCCCACACCTCATTCGTCTCTCGGTGACGATAAGCAGAGAGCTTCAGAAACTTCGGCGCCGGCCGCACTTCGCTCGCCGACTCACACAACTCCACCCCTTCACTCGCATCAACTTTCTCACCCACGATCAAATAATTTGTCGGCGGGAACGGCAGCGCCTGATCGTTCAAATCACTGAGGTAAAACTTCTGCTCGAAACGGTTTCGCACAATCCACGGATTCCACAATGGACGCGATGTAACCACTCGCAAACCGCGCGCGCGAAACGCGGCTTCGAACTGCGCCTGGCTGAGATACGTGTACTCTTCCAGGACCTCCGTGTCCCAATCAGCCCGGTAATCCTTGCGCAGCACAAACTCCGCCGCGACTCGCAACGTCACTTGAAAACGAACAAAACCAGCGCGCGACGAATCGAGCACTGTAAACGGCACTCGTCCATCAGGATTCACACTGCTGCGCCACTCACGCGCAAAGACTTCGAACAGCGCCGCCGTTGAGAGCTCACGCTTATTGCCGCTTTCCGCACCGTCAGTCAGCGGCAGGTCGAGGAACACCTGCTCTGGTCCATCGGGAATGACGAAGTCGCGGATGATGATCACGCCGCCCGGTTTGAGTTGGGCCACCTGGTTGTCTAAGGTGGTGAGAACACGGTTGACGTCGAAGTTGTTGAAGCTCGTGACGTGATGCAGCACTGAAGAATCGAGAATGCCGTCGAGCGAGTTGGCGGGAAACACCATCTGCGAGATGTCGCCAACCACATAGGAAAGATTTGCGCGCTGGAATTTCTCCTGCGCGCGCTCGACCGAGACCGGGTTGACGTCGACACCGACTAACTCCAACCCATCGTAAAGCGAAGCCAGGTCGAAGGTGCCGCGTCCGGAGCCCGACCCCATATCCGCAATGCGCCCGCGCACCGGAAAGTGCGCCGTCGTCAGCGCGATCTTCTGCTGCATGGAAGAGTCCATGCCCGCGAAATACGATTCGTATGCAGCCGCGCTGCCGCGGTGTTGCTTCCCGTAACTTTTGTCCGCGCTCAAATTCAGGGCACCAGTTTGAATTTGTACAGCTTGCGTCCTTTGGCCAGCAAAGCCTGTTTGCCGGTGTGGAAAAGTTTGAGATCGGCTTTCAGCACGTGATCTTCAAGCACGCTGAGCTTCGTTGAATCCTTCAAGCTCGCGAACACTTCCAGCTTGTCATCGTCGACAACATGCAGGACCACGCCGGTATCCAGCACCGTAAACTCGATGTCTGAGGTTGCTACGTCCGCCAACTTTCGCACATCGTAACTGCCGAAGTCCTTCGCAAAACGAAAGACATACTTGTCGTAACGTCCCGCAGTTATCACTACCACAATCAGCACGTTGCGATACAGTTTCGCGTTGACGATCTGAGCGCCGTCCAGCTCAGCCATCCGAACCTGATGACAACCGCCGCTGAAACTCGGAAGCGAAGCGTAGTTTGCGCCCAGCAGATTCTGAATCGCGACTCCCTCAAACATCCGCGTGGAGTTCATCATAACATTTGCCACGACGCGCATTCCCAACAAGGTATTGTTCGGCAGTTCGATAAAATCGATCGCAAAGATGTGTTCGTGTTGCTTGATGTAAAGCCGGCCGTGACTTAGCAGTACCTCTTCGCCTTCGACTTGTGTCTCGATCAGCCGGTCGATCGTGAGATCGTGAAATTTGAGTTGCGTGCCGTCGTGATAGGCGGCGATGAGATGTTGCCGGCGTGGTGTGACGATGAGTTTTACGTCAAACGGCGGACGCGCGTATTGCCGGTCGTTGAAGTAGACGCTTCGCTCAGTGACCGTGATCACGCCATCATGCCAGATCACCTCACTGTCGAATTCGCGAACCTCGCGAACGTCAAACCTGCCAGTCGCGATCGCAGGAGTTACGGTTGGATCAACAACCGTAATCACAGCCTGTGCAGCCTGCGGCGGCGCTAAGCGTCTTCCCTGCTCAAACACGGCGCGATACCAATCGAGATAGTTTGGTGGAATCACTGAAAATGGCAGACACGCCGCGGGCACCGACACTCCCTGATGCAGGACGGAGATATTTGCACGCATGCGCGCATCGAGTTTCGTCGCATTGTCAGGCAGGTGTTGAAACGCCGAATACGTTCCCTTAAACGGATGAATCCCGACAAACATCTGAAACGAGACCACCGCAAACGAGAACCAATCCGAGCCGGTGCTAAAGCTGGTCGCGTGCCTGTCTCTGACACTCTCCATCAAAACCGTCGCCGGAAATGACGGCGTTTGATAACTATCGACATCGATAAAGAAGAGTTCCTTGAAGTCGGCGGAGACGAGGAAGTTCATCTCGTTCAGATCGACGATCAGGATTCCGCAGCTATGAATGTGCATCACGCCCGTTTGTAACTGGCGCACGAGACGAAGCGTGAGCTCCGGCGTGAGATTGTTTCGCTGGCGAAAGGCTTTGGGAAACAGTTGACAGAGCGAATAGCCCTTGCCTACCGAGCGCATCGAGTAACCTACGGGGCGATTACGACTGTCGATTATCAACTCCAGCGGGCGGATGATGTTTGGTTGGACCAGGGCTGAAAGCTCGTCGATCTTTGCCTGGGTGATGCAGCGCGAGGGATCGGCGTAGATCTTATAGGCGCTCGAGCCTTTGACGTAAACCGCGCCTTCCCCGCCCTGCGCTTTGAACTCCGACTTTCCCAGCCGGAGCTGGCCTTTGCTCGGAACAAAGTAACGAGTGGTGGAGTCATCACCTTGCCAATACGCTTTGAGAGTCTTGCCGAACATGGTCCTCTCCCAGGTGAATCACGGCGAGTGTGAGATCGTCCGCGTGTTGCCAGCGCGTATCTTTTTTGAAACGCTTCATGCGCCGCTCGACGAAAGCGCCGCGCGAGGTTTTGAACGACCAGAGCTCGGCGAGCACGTCGGACAGGCAAACGGGTTCGACGTGCTTGCCGTTGGCTGATGGTTGCGTGTGAAAGAAAGAAGTGATGCCGTCTGAACCGAGTGCGGCGTACTTGTAATCCGCGGCGTTGAGTTTGAACGCGATAGTGAGCGAGTCGCTGGTGGTCACGTGGTTCGATCTCAGGTCTGTGATCGATTTGGTGCAGCGGTTGTTGATGACCATCTCCGTCAAACGGTCCGGTTGATGAATATAAGACGGATAGAACGGATAGCCTGAGGGGCTCGAGATTGAGTAGACGTCGAGAACGCCGGTTTTCGATTCGAGGATGATCACACCGTCACCGGAACAGGCGATGATCAGGTTTTCATCCGTGATATGCGCGCTCAGCAGAGTAGCGTCTACACCTTGAGCCGGTAGCCCGATTAGGTTGGCCCAATCAAGTGCGATTCGTGCGGCATCCTTGTGCAGTTCCGCGATTTCGGTCGTTGCGGTTGCGCGTAACGTCTGGTCCAGAGCTCTAACAAGGAGCCGCGAGCCTATGTCAGTATCGGGTGACGAAGAACACCCGTCTGACAGGATTACGTAATCACTCCTCGCGATCGCGTAATCCTGACAGACGGTATGTGTCGATCCGATATTGACTGTGGCGTCGGTGTTCATAGCGGATTCGTTGTCGCGAACGACTGCTCGTCTAAAACACGAGCGGTTGCGACGCACCGCCGGTGCCGAGCGACTGCGACTGCGCGCTGATGCTCTGCGACACAAACTCCGCCAATCGCGCGAGCGTCTTCGCATCCGCATTGTCGAGCTCAACGTACTGCGTAAACCCGGCGTCAACCTGAAACGATTTCAAATACCGGCTCACCTGCACGTCACTCACGTTCACGCCGATGAGCACCGACACGATCGACTCCAGCGCCTCACTCCGAATCGCCTCCGCCAACGCCGCCTTCACCTGTTTAGCCGAAGTCTTCGAAGCATTATCCATCCCATCCGTAATCACAAACACGATCGCATTCGCCGAGAAATCACCGGCCGCGAGTTTCTGCGCATAGTTCGTGGTAGACGCGACTGCGTTCTCGGTCGCATCGTAAAGCGCGGTTGTCCCGCCCGACCGCAACGCGCCACCGTAATCCGCCAGGTGACAATTCTCGAGCAACTTAAAGCCATGTAACTCGCTTAGAGAATCGTCAAACGCAATCAGCCGCAGCAGCAGGTTGTCTGCCCGTGGACTGAACTTGCACGCCTGAATGATCCTGGTGATGGCCGCTTCCATCTCGAAAATAAAAGCTCCCGTACTGCCACTCACATCCGCAACGATCGTGGCGATCGTGTATTCCGTCGCGCCCAGATCGTCGAGCCGCGTAGCCGAGTAGCCGTAGTGACTATTGGGAAGGACCACATGGTCCAGTTGAGTATCATTGATTACTGGCATTTGTCCGGCTCCTTTCGTTTACGCGAGAAACTCAGTGGTCGTCGAAAGCTGCATACCCCGGCTCGTCATCTCGTTCATGAAGTCTTGTGCGTGAGTCTCGAAACCGGGTATGTCACTCGACGCATCGGTCAGCAGCACGAGTTTGGAAATGAACGTGTCGTCACCAAAGTTGTTGGCGATGTCGCGCACCGTGTTTGCGAGACAATGAGTGCGCGCCTCACCGGCGATGAGAACCTGGTCGGCATGCTCGAGGGTCTGAATCAAGCGCGTGTTGATCTGCGTCGATGCGTCAGCGGGATCAGGAACGTCGGCCTGCACGGCGGAGTAGTGCTCGGTCAGAATGTTGCTGCCTTTAGTCACGTAATCGACAAATGCAAAGCGCGCCTCCCAATCCAGGAGAGCCGCAAAAAGCTCCGGGTAGACAGTGTGACCGGGGCTTCCAATCAAACAGTGCGGCGGCCAGATCGTTAACTCATAGCGACCGTTCTGTTCCAGCTTGCAAACGTATTCGAGGGCGCGGCGATACAAACTCGGCACGGCCGGCGTCCACACGCCTTCCTCCACGTCCGCACGACTGATGCGCGTAAAAGGAGCCGGCTGTTTGCCGTGCGAATCGCGCCAGAAGATCGGGTGCGCGATGTGAATGAAGTGATGCGAGTCGAGCGTGACGTGTACGTCGTCGAGTTTGTCTTTAAGACGCTCGATCATTTTCGCCAGCCGCTTCATATCGTGCTCGGCGCCGGGCACGTACAACGCGCCTCGTTTCGGATCGCAGAAATCCACCTGGGGATCGATTATCAGTAGTTCCAGTCTCTTACTCATCTTGAACTCTCCTTCTAGTTAGCGTTGTTTCTACGCTAACGTTTCCGGGCAAAAAATTTTGTGTCATACCTCAAAATTCAGCCCGCGTTTGATCATATGCTTGTACTTCCGTTCGTCAAACTTGTAGAGGCGGGCCGCACGATGCGGCACCCCGGTTTGCATCTCGCCCAGCTCACGCAACACATCCATGGCGAAGATCTTCTTTCTGAAGTTGCGATTATCCAACTTCCGCCCCAGGACGATCTCGTAGAGCTTTTGCAGTTGCTTGATCGTGAACTTCTGCGGCAGCAACTCGAAACCGATCGGCGCATAGGTTAGCTTGCCTCGCAGCCTGGCAAGCGCCATGGCAAATATCTGGTCGTGATCGAACGCGAGCGGCGGCAGCGATGTGATTGGAAACCACTGCGCCTGCCGCGCGTCCATCGTGGCGTGAATGTGATGCTTGTCGGGCGCGACGAGGGCGTAGTACGCGACCGACACTACCCAGCCGCGCGGATCCCGATCCGGATCGCCGAAGGTATAAAGCTGTTCGAGAAAAACTCCCGCGATCCCGGTCTCTTCTTCAAGTTCTCGGGTCGCGGCCTTCATCAGGGTTTCGCCGCGCTGCACAAAGCCGCCGGGAATGGCCCACTCGCCTGCAAAGGGTTCCACATCACGTTCGATCAGCATGACCTTCAACGTCTCCGCGTCGAGATCCAGTCCGAAGATCACGCAGTCAACTGTCAGTCCCGGCTTTTCGTACTTGAACGCCATTACCTCACCTTCGCAATTGATAACGTCCATCTGACGCTATCCTTAGCGTTAATACTACGCTCAGCCATTGATTTGTCAAGACATTTTTGCGGCCGCTGTGCGCATTCCATAATCAGCGCGAGTCAGGTATTCTCTTGCGCATTATGAGAAATCTACCCGCTACCCTCTTGACTGTTGTAGCAGCGATGCTGCTGTGCTCGCTTAACGTTACGGCTCAACCGGCAAACACTGCCGCGACCACCTCCGCCATCAAGAATGTTCAGGTAACGCCGTCGGTTAAAGAAGCTGAAGTTGGACAACAAGTGAAGCTCACCGTGGTCGCAACCGATGCTTCCGGCAACGTGCTGAACGAAAAACCCTCGACGTTCTTTGCCGGTCCATTCGATATCGCTGCCGTTGACGACGACGGCAACGTGAAGCTGTTCGGCACCGGCGAGGTGATTGTCGGCGCACTGGTCGGCGGTAAGCCCGGCTTTACGACCTTTGTCGTTAAGGCTCCGAGCATCAAGACTGTTGAGATTAGCTCGATCAAGAGTCCACTTGTGGTCGGCGGCAGCGTACAGCTCGACGCGGTCACGCGCGTTATCGGTGGCAGTCCGCGGACGGGTGTCCCGATTGATTGGACTTCTGATAATCCGCAAGTGGCGACAGTCGCGGCGGGCGGTGTTGTCACTGGAGTTGGACCAGGCAAAGCGTCGATTACCGCCACCTCAGGCTCGGCTACTGCGACGACGACGGTCACGGTGGTCAAGAACAGCCTCCGTAATCTGTCTGTGACGAGCACCGCTGCGACCGCGCTTACCGGCGATGTGATTCGTCTCAAAGCGCAGGGCGATCCCGCCGGCGACTTCAGTACGCGCTGGTCCGTTAGTGGCACGGGAGCGACTATCGATGCCGACGGCGCCCTCGTCGCTGAGCTGCCCGGCACCTATATCGTCACGGCCACCAGCGGCAAACTTTCCTCGACCACTTCGATCGTAGTCACACCGCGCCACCTCGAACGAGAAGTAGAGATCGTCGGTCGTGCGCCGCTCAAAGAGTTCCAGGGCGCGGAACAGTGGATCATCGGCAACTACGCTTACTACTCCACGATCTCGGACAAATTCCTCGTCTATGACATCTCGGACCCGGCCCATCCGAAACTGACCGACACGATCAAAGTTGACGCGCGTCTCGTTAACGACATCATGACGACGGCTGACGGCAAGATCCTCGTGATCTCACGCGAAGGCGCGTCGAATCGCAAGAACGGGATCGCGTTTTACGACACTTCCGATCCGGCGCATCCGAAGTTGATCTCGGAGTACACAGCGACCGTGACGGGCGGCGTTCACAGTGCTTTCGTTCACGATCATTACGTCTATCTCACCGACGACGCCACCGGCTCGATGCGCGTGATCGATTTCGCTGATGTGAAGAACCCGAAAGAAGTCGCGCGCTGGCAGAGTGACAATCCGTTTGCCGGAACGATTAATACGAAGGAAGGCGAACATATTGCCGGTCGCTACATTCACGATCTTCAGGTTAAAGATGGGCTCGCGTATCTCGCCTACTGGCACGATGGCCTGATCATTCTCGACGTCGGCGCCGGCATTAAGGGCGGCAGTCCCGAGCATCCGCAGCTTGTCAGCCAGTTGCGCTTCAATCATCACGAGCTTTATGGCGACGGTTGGCTCGCAGGTACGCACTCCGTCTTTCGTTATAAAAACTACGTCTTCCTCGGCGACGAGGTCTTCCCTGCCATCTTCGATATTCATTCGACGAAGCGCACTCCCGTGCGCGGCATCGTTCACGTCGTTGATGTTTCGGATATCAAAAATCCGCGGAAGGTGGCGGAGTATCCGGTGCCTGAAGGCGGAGCGCACAACATGTGGGTCGAGGACGACGTGATGTACGTCGGCTATTACAGCGGCGGCGGGCGTATCGTCGATGTCTCTGGTGAGCTGCGCGGTGATCTTTACCGGCAGGGTCGCGAGATTGCGCGTGTGTGGACCGGCGATCCTGATGCGTTTCGACCGAACCTCGCGTTCACCTGGGGTGCGCAGCCGCACAACGGGTTGATCTACTTCAACGACGTCAACTCAGGACTTTGGATTGTGAAGCTCGGCGAGAAGATCGAGAAGGGATCGACGACGTCACCAGGAGAGCGATAGACCACAAAGAGTTCTCACGCAAAGGCGCAAAGACGCAAAGCGCTGCCGCGTTTCTCGGCGTTTTCTTTGCGCCTTTGCGCCTTTGCGTGAGAAACATTTCCAAAGGTCGGTTATTCAGCTATTTATAGAAATCGATCCCCGCGGCGCCCGCTGCGACGTCAATCGTCGCCACTGTTTTAAGCGCCTCGAGATCGATCACTTCAACCGTTCCCGGTTCTGAGCCGACTCCTTCGACAGTTATGAATGCGTAACGATCGTCCGGCGTCACTACCACGCCGTGCAACACTTTCCGCTTCGTCGGCACGCGCGCCAGTTCCCGGCCACTCTTCAAATCGTAAATCGATACTGACTGGTCACGTTTGTTCGTTGCGATCAGACGCCGGCCATCGTGTGTGATATCGAGGTTGTAAACTCCCGCCCGCGCCGGAATGCGACGCACGAGTGTCCACGTATTCGCATTAACTTCGACGATCTCACTCGAGGCGTTACACGCCACAAAAATCGAAGCACCGTCCGTTGCTGGTTCGGCCCACGTCGGTGAGCACGAAGTATCGCCGGGCTTTGGGGCTTCCGATCCATGACCAGCGTGCATCGAGTGCGTTGCGGTACTCGTGACTTCTTTCTTCGGTGGTCCGTCGAGTCCCTTCTCGCGGCCTTTGGTCACGATGAAATGTCGCGACGCTTTCAACGTGCCCGTATCGATCTCAACCAGCATGTCGTCCATCATGCAGGCTGAATACTGTTTGGTTCCCTGTGCGTTCAGACGCGAACCGTGCGGCATCGTGCAGGTTGGAATGCGCGCGATTTCGGTCATGGTTTGAGTCGAGACGACGGAGACTGTCGAGGGCACCATGTCGCCGTGGAGATTGAAGTTCACGACGAAAAGGAAGTTGCCGTCGGGAGTGATGTCCATCGTGGCCGGGAAATAGCCGAGCGTGGCCTTGCCGAGGAGGGCATCGTTCTTAGTCGCATACTTCCAAACCGTTCCGAACGGCCGGCCATGTGCGATCGAGACGAAATAGAATTTCCGATCGGGGGAAACTACGATGCCGTGTGGTCCATCGATGTCCACCGGCATGTCGCCGGTACCAATCTCGTGATCGACGCGAATGCCGTCCGGGCCAAAGCGAACCAGAGCGATCTTGTCTGCCGCTTCCGAAAGCACGTAGACCAGATACTCCTTGTCTGGCTTCGCCTGGGCATGCAGCAGTGACGGAAATAGAAGAAGAAAGACTAGCGCTAAAAATCGGAGTCTCATCGTGGACAAAGTCTATCAACAAAGGACGCCCCACGAGAATTTTTGTAGGGGCGGCACTCCGTGGCCGCCCGCTTTGCACAATTAAGGCGGAGAAAGGGGGCGGCCACGGAGTGCCGCCCCTACAAATAATGCAATTAAGGTGTATGTTGCTAAGAGCGCGAGCGGGAAAACTAATACAAAAGCGAAGTGTTCCCAGAACGGCATGCCTTGTCGATACGAACCGTTGAGCAGCGGGACGCCGAGCGTGATGGCGTAATAAATAACGAGCGGAAAGAGCAGCGCGGCGCGTGGCTTGGCAGTTTCCATTCGCTCGCTCACCAGGAACAGCAACAACAGGAATCCGAAGTAGACCACGATGCCTTCGAGCCGGTGTAGTTGATTGCCACTCAGCAAATCAACCTCGACCGATCGACGTTGCATCTCCAACGCGATACAAATCCGCGTCGCGTTAGCGATCAAGGTCGCGACGTAAGCCAGCGCCGCAGTCACAGGAAGAAACGTCCATCTAACCGTCTGAAATCGATCGCGCCACAAACGTCGCAACCCAAGCATCAGCAACGCCGTGATCAGAAAGTTGACGCCGGCACATGGCACAGCGATCACAAACCTGTGATCGCTGCTCATGTAGCCGGTATACGACTCAAACGCGAACGACCTGCCGCTGAGTAATTCAACGAGCGCCGTGGTCGGAGCCAGTATCCACAACAACTCGTCGGCCGTCGCGTTTGAGTAATAAAACTTGAGCGCCAGAGCGCACAGCAGCACGATGGCCAACTGTGCGCCCCAGATCAGTTTGCGACTCATACAAACCATCGCTTCCGTCGCAGGATCATGATCGTCGCCAGCAGCAACGAGCCCACTGCTAACCACACGAGCTCCGGTTCGCTGCCGACTTCCGCACCACCGACAGCCATTTCACTCACATGCATCGGCAACGGCAACGGCTGCTTCACGTCTTCGGCCGAACCAGTCGGGTTAGTCACTACCTCGCGCACCGCGATGAACGAAGTGAATTGCGTCAGCAGGTTGTACTTCAAACCGAGCGCGGTGATCTGTTTTGCATCGTCTTCGGAAACGTCCGACGTGCCGTAATCAGACAACTCGGCGATTCGCGAACGCGCCCACAAATAGCGCAGCGCACTGTTGCCTTCATCAGGCTGACTATTAGCGACGTCGAAGCGACTTACAAAATCGCCCTGACCAGTCTTGCCGGTGAGTTCGATAGTGCCGGTGAGTGGACCACGCCACTTGCCAAAGAGAACGATCGGGCGCTGCGCGAACAGATCGGGGAAGTTCAGCGGATTGACGTCGTAAGTGTCGAAGCCGACTGAGCGCACGTGGATGTCGGTCAACACCGGCGTCTGAATGTACTCGCGAAACTTCGCCGCCACACCGCCGGCTTCCGTCTCGTTAGTCACGATAAATGGCTCACCCATTCCGGCTTTCGCCACACCTTCGATGAGATAACGGTTCACCGATCCGCCGATACCAAACGCAAACACGTTCGATCGGTTCAGGTTCGCGCGAATGTGTTCGAACACACCCTGCTCGCCGGAAACGTAACCGTCGGTGACCAGCACCACGCTGCGCGAGATGCCGTCCTGTCGCGGCAGGGCCATCGCTTCCTTGATCGCTGCGAGCAGCTCGGTGCCACCGCCACCGCGTTGTTGTTCGAGTAAACCAATCGCGCGTCCGATGTTCTGCTGGTTCGCCTGCAGAGACTGCGGCGAGAGTACTTGCGAGTCGCCGGCAAATAGCACGACGTTGAACAAGTCCGTGGGTCGCAGGTTTCCGATTAAGTCTTTGAGTAAACGCTTGGACGTGTTCAGCGGAAAGCCTTCCATCGAGCCCGAAACGTCCACGACAAAGATGTACTCGCGCGGCGGAATGGCTTCGGTCGCGACGCGGGCCGGCGGTTGGGCCATGTAGAGAAAGAAGTTCTCATCCGTACCCTGGAACAACAGCAGTCCGGAAGAAATCTGATCGCCGGCCAAACGATAGCGCACTACGAAATCGCGATTACCCTGAAACGGATTCGAATCGTCAAGTGTGAAGCGCGCCACGCCCTGGCTCTGCCACTGCGGCATGATCTGATGCGACGAGCATGACAGATCGTAAATCGGCACGCCGGCGGAGATCCGTGTCGAAATGTGCAAAGCGCTGGGTGACTCCTGGCCCTGATGCAAGTAAGGCGTCGCGACAAACTTGTCGTCGCGCTTCTTTTTGTCCTCCGGTGGCGATGCGTAGCGTGGTCCAACTACAGTCGGAAACACGAATTC